>Ga0209048_10000962_pt1 | contig 30432 bp, 28 predicted proteins | sample FrelakmetCRP12CR_FD_187146 | JGI IMG/M metagenome (GOLD analysis project Ga0209048, IMG submission 187146) | Freshwater lake sediment microbial communities from the University of Notre Dame, USA, for methane emissions studies - CRP12 CR (SPAdes)... | ecosystem: Environmental > Aquatic >... | reverse complement strand
CGCAAAAGAGCTATCCTTATTCTATAGACTAACAGGTGGTGACGCCCTCTTCCTGCAGTGGCAGGAGATTCTCGGCACTATCGAGACAAGACGAGCGAGCGAAACACCGCCTGCTTTAATCCAGCACTGATTTTCAAACGTCCATGTCACTTCGCGATACCCCGAAAGTGGGTGGCATGGTAGATTGATGTGCCTTGATGGCCCATTCTTCCAGCCATAATGTTTTCATCATATCCAGTCTCACCAACAGCGCATATTCGGGTATACTGATATAATTCAAACATGGCGCCAGAGACACTCGACATAGTAAGCAGGGTTCACCAGACTCTCATTAAGAAAGGGCTTACCGTCTCGGTTGCGGAATCATGCACCGGCGGCCTGCTGAGCCATCTGCTGACAAAACTGCCGGGATCAAGCGCCTTTTTCGAGGCGGGCATTGTGTCGTATTCCAGAAAATCGAAAGAGGAACTCCTCGGCATCCCGCGGGAAACTATCACTCGTCAAGGCATTGTAAGTGAAAAAATAGCAAAGGAGATGGCTGGAAAGATCAGGGCTTTGACCGAAACAGACTTCTCGATAGCCACAACCGGAAATCTCGGTCCCGCCGTTCTGGAAGGCAAAGACAGGGGTCTGATATACATAGCTGTCAGCGGCAGCCACGGCATAGTTGCCCGGCAACTCAGGCTGGGCGGGGGAAGGGAGGCAAACAAAAAGGAGGCTGCGCTCCGGTCGCTCGAACTTCTCCTGGAGGTCATAAATTCGGCGTGAAAGATATTCCCTCAATCATAATCAAAGAGATCGAAAAGCTTGTCAAGGAAATAAACTACCATAATTACCTCTATCATGTACTCGACTCCCCTATTATTAGTGATGCGGATTATGACAAGCTTTATCGGAAACTCAAGGAACTCGAAGAAAAATACGATTACATCCTGCCCGATTCTCCAACACAGAGAGTGGGGGCGACACCCCTCGATAAATTCGAAAAGATCAATCATGCAGAACCGATGCTCTCTCTCGATAATGCCTTTTCCTATAATGAAGTTTTAGAGTTCGACAAACGGATAAAGCGGCTTCTCGGCATTGAAAGGGATATCGAGTATACCGTAGAACCGAAATATGACGGACTCGCCATAGAGCTGACCTACCGCGAAGGCCTTCTCTACAAGGCATCGACGCGCGGCGATGGATACGAAGGAGAGGATGTTACGCAGAATATCAAGACCATCAATGCCGTCCCTCTGCGCATCGAGGCAGTCGACAGGATTCCCAATGAGATCGACATCCGTGGAGAGGCATACATGGACCTCGATGAGTTTGATATATTGAACCGTCAGAGACAGGACAAAGGCGAACTGCTTTTTGCGAATCCCCGTAATGCCGCTGCCGGGTCGATCAGGCAGCTGGATCCAACGATCACGGCATCACGCAAGCTCTTCCTTGCCTGCTACGGCATCGGCACAGTCCGGGGCATAACATTTAAGAGTCAGTGGGATCTCATAAAATGGCTCAGGGAATCACGATTCCCCACTCCTGCAGCCGTCTCTGTCGTCAAAGGGATCGGCAAGGTCATCGACGAGATAAAGAAACTCGAAGAGGCCCGCAAAAGCCTGCCCTTCGAAACCGACGGTGCGGTGATCAAGGTTAATGACTTTTCGTTGCAGCAGAGACTCGGGACAAAGACAAGGGAGCCGCGCTGGGCCATCGCCTATAAATTCAAGGCCCATGAAGGCATCACCAAAATCCGGGACATACGCGGGAGCGTAGGAAGGACAGGCGTCATAACGCCGTACGCCATTTTTGAACCGGTCGGGATTGGCGGCGTTATCGTATCGCGTTCCACTCTTCATAACTGGGATGAGATAAAGAGAAAAGACATAAAGATCGGGGACACCGTTGTAGTCGAGAGGGCCGGTGATGTCATCCCGCATGTGGTAATGGTGGTCAAGGGGAAAAGGACTGGCAATGAAAAGAACGTCCCCATTCCCGACAAATGCCCGGCATGCGGCTCGAAGGTGATGAGGGAAGAAAGAGAGGTCGCAGTTAGGTGTGTCTCTCTTTACTGCCCGGCTCAGGTCTGTGAGAAGATCGTCCATTTCGCCTCACGGGGAGGAATGGATATCGAAGGTCTCGGCGACAAGAACGTCCAACTTCTTTATGAGAGGGGATTAATAAAGAATTTCGAGGACATCTATCGGCTCAAAAAAAGCGAGCTCGAGGAACTTCCGAGGTTTGCAGAAAAATCTGCTCAAAAGCTGACTGACGCGATTGAAAAGAGCAAGAATACGACGATGGCAAAATTCCTCTTTGCCATTGGCATTCTCCACGTAGGCGAATACGCCGCTAAGTTGCTCGCCAAGAATTTCGAGAGACTCGAAGACCTCTATCATATAAAGCATGAGCAGATCGAAAACATCAGACAGATGGGCGAAAAGATTGCCTCTTCGGTTTCCAACTTTTTCAGTGACGAGAAGAACCTGAATACACTTGATTCCCTGAAAGCACTTGGGCTCAACATATCGAATCCCGATTTTTCCGCTGCGGAAAAAGGACATCGTCCCCTCGCAGGCATGGCTTTTGTGATCACCGGTACCCTTCCGATATCGAGAAAAGAGACCGAGGATTTGATCGAGTTAGCAGGCGGCCATGCGTCTTCGGCAGTCTCGAAGAGTACTGATTATCTCGTCGTCGGCACCAGCCCCGGATCGAAACTCGAGAAAGCGAAATCTCTCGGAATTAGAACCCTCTCCTACAACGATCTTCTTAAGATGCTGGCAGAAAGGACAAAACATCCACGCCTTTTTTAAACTCTGCCCCCCGGAAAGCACACACGCCGAATTTAGGTGAGTATCGCACTAACCCTTTCCCCCGATTATATTTTTTTATAATACGGCTTGTGATACCTGTGACGGAATCTCCTGTCACCTAGCGGCACAGCCAAATCGGGGGGTGGTAATTGCCTTCAGGGGAAGTCAGTGGTCAGTCAAATAGGTGTCAGCAAGTTTAATGAATCGCGCTCGCATGTCCAAATCCATTGATTATATTTGCAATTATTCTGGTCTGGGTACTATTCTGTTATGTTTTGTCGGCGATGCTTCCGCATCGACATCCATTGCCGGATGGATCAGCACTTCCGCTTAAATTCAAAATTTGACATAGCCGGTTTCTCTCAATAGATTCAGGTCATCACTGCACTCAAAAAGTATGGCATGATCCCAGCAGATAATGCGTCTTCATTAGTGATCAGCCGGGAAACGAGTCAGGCAAAACTGACAAAAGGGGTCCCTATCACTGCTGTGGGACTTGCCGTGCAATTGAAATAGCGAGAAAAAAAGATTCGCTGAGAAAATGCTCTATTCCATAGTGAATTTAGCATGTCGAATCGTGATATAATTGTGCATACCTTCCGGAGGAAATCAATCTATGCCGCACACTGAAATAGAATACTTAGGCGCAGGTTGCTTGTCCGTCAGCGGCCGGCGGCCCGTTATTCTTAGGGCTTTACTGGGCACCTGCGTTGGCGTCTCGCTCTTTGACCGCACCGCCCAGATTGGCGGAATGATTCATATTCTTCTTCCCGAACCAATTGGCTCTGGGAATCCCTGTCGGCCTGAGAGTTATGCCTCAACTGGTCTGCCCCTGTTCATCGAGCAGCTTTGCAAAGCCGGCGCCAAAAAAGAAAGGCTTGAAGCCTTCGTTGCAGGCGGGGCATTAATCGGAAACGTGTCGGAACAGGACCTAGATCTCGACATCGGGGGGCGGACGTCCGACGTCGTTGCAAATATTCTGGCCCGTGAGGCAATCCAGATCAGGGAATCCGAAACAGGCGGCGTACACGGCATGATTCTGAGCCTGGACCTGCACACGGGGCAATGCGAAATTAAACCCGTGGTCCATCCCCCATCCGGAATTGAAACAGAAATGGACAAACCAACTGAAGAGGAAATTGGGCGTGCCATCGCACACGTACGTCCTATCCCACAGGTTGCACTTAAAATAATCCGAATGATCGCTGCTAATCACTATAGTCTGCAAGATGTGGCCATGGAAGTGCGTCAGGATCAGATCATCACTGCGAAAGTGTTGAAATTGTGCAATTCAGCCATGATCGGCCGGCAGACGCATATAGATTCAGTGGACGAGGCCCTCATGATCCTCGGTGAAAAAATGCTCCTGCTAATGATAATGTCCTCTTCCATGCAATTTTTTTTCCCTGAATCTGAGCATGGCTATTCCCTGGGCAAAGGGAGACTCTATCAACACGCCATTGGTACAGCTTTGGTTGCTGAAAAGCTGGCGCGGACCACTGGAAGGGGCAGTCCTGTCGTTGCCTACACGGCAGGTCTTTTGCACGATATTGGAAAGATCGTTCTTGATCGTTTCGTAGCCCGGAACTACCCCCTCTTCTATCGTCGCACCGAGAATGAGAGCATTAATCTGGAGGAAGCAGAGTTGGAGATTCTCGGCATCGGGCATCCTGAAGTTGGCGGAAGACTGGCAAGCCTATGGTCAATCCCTGGGAATCTGGTTGAGGCAATCCGACACCACCACCAACCTGGAAAAGCAACGCATGAACCAGAACTGACACATGTCGTCTGCCTGGCCGACCTTGTGATATCAAGATTCTGGTCAAGCCCGGCACTGGGGCGCCAGAATACCGACTCGCTCACCTTGTGTCTCAAGAAACTTGGGCTAAACTCCCATCATTTGCGCGCCGTTGTGGACAGCGTCCCATGGAATATCCTCAACAGTTTAAGACCTTTATCCTCCTAGTCCGAGGCCTTAACTTTTCAGCAAAGAAAGCTTGGAACTAAAAGGAAAAGGGAATCACGCATAGTTACTGACCATTTCGTCGAGGATTGCTTACACGTCCTCACATTTATCAGAAACTTACTCAATATCCTCATGGACTTCCTTCCATTTGACTGTCTCCTGGATTTTTGTCCCCAGTGGGATGTTATGAAGATCTTATCGAGCTTCTTAATGTGGAGTAGCGTCTCAGGTCCATTCTGGTCTGTGACATCGTCGCCTGTGACATCGTCGAATTGACATCAGGATTGCCACAGCTATAATGAGAATGATGACAGAGCAGGCGCATATCATCGAAAAGGCCCGGATTGTGGCACGTTACACGCGCTAGGGAAAGAGTCGGAATGATTTGGAAAAATGAAATCCCTGTTATGCCGTTGGGGCGTGCCTCATCGGTTCCGACCATCATCGTTATCCTTGGCGCTACCGGGGATTTGAGCAGGAAGAAGCTCATCCCCTCGCTTTTCGATCTCTATATCAGGAAGCATTTGCCTGAGGGCTTCAGGATCATCGGGTTCTCGCGCGGAATACTCACGGATCAAGACTTCAGGAATTTCATGCACAAGTCGATTGACGAACGATCGGTGAACCATAAGCAAAGTGACATGGATGACTTTTTGGGCAATGCCTTTTACGTTCAGGGGGATTTCGGCGATCTAAACGCCTATGGTAAGCTCTCAAGGGGTTTTCTGGCCACTGATAAAGCCTTTGGGCGATGCTCCAATAAACTGCTCTACCTTGCCGTCCCGCCCAAGTATTACGAAAGCATCTTTCAAAATCTTGCTTCCACTAACTTGTCTTCACCGTGCAGCGACGAAACCGGTTGGACAAGAGTCCTCGTCGAAAAGCCTTTCGGACGGGACATCGACACGGCGAGGGAACTCGATCGGATGCTGGGACGCCTCTTTAGGGAGGAACAAATATTCAGAATCGACCATTATCTGGCTCGCGAAACCCTCCAGAATATCCTGACATTCCGATTTTCAAATACTATTTTCGAGCCTATCTGGAACAGCAATTTTATAGAAAAAATCGAGATCAGTCTCCTCGAAACAATCGACGTCGAGATGCGGGGGGCTTTTTACGAAGATATCGGCGCACTTCGCGACGTGGGGCAGAACCACTTGCTCCAGATGCTCGCCATTATTGCAATGGATCATCCCGGCCCCGTAAGAGTTGATTCAATAAGGAGAGAACGGGCACGGATCATAAGAGCATTGGTGCCACCAGCACTCGACACGATGAGCATTTCGGCAGTTCGAGGCCAATACATCGGTTTTACCGAGGAGAAGGCAATCCCCGCAGATTCCAAGACAGAAACGTATTTCAGGATCAAGGCGCATCTCGACAATGACCGATGGAGAGGAGTCCCTTTTTACCTTGAAAGCGGCAAGGCCCTGCAGGACAAAAAAACAGAGATTGCAGTATATTTCAAAGAGATCGAACCCTGCTTTTGCCCGAGTTCTCACAAAGAGCACAGGCACCAGAACATCTTCACCTTTAAAATACAGCCTGATGAGGGGATAGCGATCCGCTTTTGGGCAAGACGGCCCGGACTTGTCGCGGACATAGAAACGAGGGACCTTGCATTCAATTATGGAGAGGGTTCAAAGTTGAGGATCGACGCATATGAGCGCGTGCTCTACGACTGCATCCAGGGAGACCAGACTCTTTTCGTAAGTACCGACGAGGTCACGGCAGCCTGGGAGTATATCACTTCAATCCTGAACAACTGGGCGGACACGGATCTCCACAAATATGAAAAAGGAAGTAGGGGGCCTGAAGTCAGCCTCGCATGATTCCGATGCGGTGAACCCGTTTAATTTCTTGTTATGCCGATTTACTCTCTTTCTTCGCCTCTTCATTTTTTGGAGCTTCTTCCTTGGTCGGTGTTACATCGATTTGGTCCTGATCGGATACCCCTTTTTTGAAATTTCTGATTGCCTCTCCAATGCCCTTGCCGATCTCAGGCAATTTCCGTCCCCCGAACAGCACAGCGACTATCGCCAGAACCACTAAAAGATCTTGTGTGCTTAACATATTACCCTCTTTGTCTCTTTTTTTTTAGTTTGCGTCTCCTATTTATGTTGTATTATATAGTATAAATTTGGCAAGCGTCATCGAACCCTATATCATGATCTCTACGGAAATATTTGAATATCTTATCAGGACTTACGGCTACTGGGCATTACTTGCCGGGACCTTCGTCGAAGGCGAAACGATACTCATGCTCGGCGGACTCAGCGCACAATTAGGGTATCTGGATTTATCTCTTGTCATGGTGGTCGCATTCATCGGAAGTTTCTCGGGAGACCAGTTTTATTTCATCATTGGGCGGTTAAAAGGCGCGGATTTGCTGGCGCAGCATCCCAAATGGCACAGGCGGGTAGAAAGAGTCCACTGCTATCTTCAGCGCTACCACGATCTTATTATGATCGGGTTCAGATTTGTCTATGGCATCCGCATCATGACACCGTTTGTATTGGCCATGAGCCCCAAGATCAAAACGGGCCGATTTGTTGTTTTCAATGCCATTGGAGCGGCATTATGGTCCATAGCTGTTGCCGGAGGAGGGTACCTTTTCGGGCATGCGCTCGAATTGGTCCTCACTGACATCAAGCACTATGAAGTCTCGATTATGATCGGAACCTCCGCCATCGGCCTGGGGATTTGGCTGCTGCACAGGTACCGGAGCAGGAAGAACAAGATTTGTTGATGCACTTTGCGGTGTTTGCTGGGGATCTATACTAACCAGGGCCGCCGGGGCTTGCAACTTGCACTTGCAACTGCATAAGCTCCTGTGTCCTTCTAACCGCACCCGTGAGATACTCCCAGAATTTCTCAGGAATAAGCCATCTGATGCCGAGCTTTTCAGCCCATTTTATGAGTCCCTGGTCGGCCGTTACAAGAAGTGCATCGAGCTCCATGGCCAGCAGAAGGAGATCTACATCCTCCTTGCTATCGATGATCCCTTCCCTCAAGGCTTCGCGGTATTTCTTGCGCATATCCTGAATGATTTCATCGATTTTTTTCTTTTCAGTGCTGCGCACCGCCGATTCGGCAACCCTGAGCCCACGGTTAACGCGATCCCGCATGTCTTCAATAAGCTCGTAGAGGAGAAATGCCGGGCACTTGAGCTCATGTTTCTTGGGTGGCTTCTGTCGGAGAAAGAGAAGCAAATCACCAGTAATTCGGTCCTTTTCGACAAAATTGAGAAGTTCCTGAAACGTCGAAGGCGGCATATAGAACTCGATGATATGAATCTGGGCGGCCATAAAGAGAAATGTTTCAAGTGCCTCAGTCGGGGTTCTTCCAAGGCTTGTTCTCACATCGGGATTGACAAAGAGGCTCGTGTCGAGAACGACCTTCTCCATAGGGAAAATGGCTGGCGACACACTTTCGGATACGTCGCTATTCTGCGCACCTTCAATTTTCTTATCTACTGAGGTATTGTTCATGGTTTAACGCGGTGCTGCTTCCCTATACGTCCAGGGCAAAAGTATTCCATGCCCCGCATCCAGGGCACCTGCCGGACCAATCGGCAGAGGTGGAGCCGCATACGGTGCAGCGGTAAGGAATGCCCGGTGTATGTCCTGTTTCGACCGCAAGTCTAAACTCCTCCATGGCACGGCTGATCTGACCACACTTGCGGTAGAGTTCCCCTCTCACGACGAAGAGTTCCGGATTGGAATATACGTTCGTATCGATAGATTCCAAGGTCTTGATAGCATCATCCAACATCTCGAGACGGGAATAGAGTTTCCCGAGCATGAATTTAAGGCCATTGTCCTGCGGGGCCCCTGAAAGAGCATTCCGATAGAAGCGCAGCAGCCTTCCGGGTTCGCCAACAGAGATTAGCAGGTCTTCGAGACGTGCCCGAATTATGGCCGACTGGAGCGTCTCGTAACTCTTTTCGAGAAAATTGATCTCCTCCTCGGCCTCTCCCCTCGTCTCCATCACCTCGGCGAGACCAAGATAAGCGGGAAGAAAGGAGGTGTTGATCTTCAGCAGTGTTCTGAAGGCTTTTTCGGCCTTTTCGATCTCGCCGTTTTCGAGGCTCGAACGACCGTATTCGTATTTGTATCCAAGCTGCTTCTTCTCCTCCCGCTGCTTTTCCTTTTCGCTTTGTGCGAGCTTGATGATCGTTTTCTGGAGCGAGTGGAGTTCGTCCCACTTCTCCTTCTTTTCAAGGATTGCCTGTTTTTTATAGAGCGCCGTGAGGTTGTTGGCGTCTAACTCGAGTATCTCATCGAGGAGTTTCAGGGCACTATCGTCGTGGCCAGATTTCTCCAACACAGCCTCCATGGACAGAAGAGCCAGGAGGTTCTTCGGACTGATGTCCCGTGCATTGCGGTAAAAACCAAGGGAGGTGGCATAATCCTCGTTCCTGAAAGCAATGTCACCGAGCCTGAGCAGTGCGTCAATATGTTCAGGGTTCTCCTTGAGTATGTCCTTGAGGGCATCCCTGGCATCTTCATCTCTATTGCCAAGAATGGCGTTAAGTGCCTTGGCATAATATTCCTGTATTCTTGCCTCTTTCTTTTGGCGCCTCTGTAGCTGCATCGTGTCGATCACCCGTTTTGTATCGCGAATGAACACGAGCACAAGCACCACGGCGGCACCGACGACCGTCGATAGGACAGCAAGCACGAACTTAGGCGTTTCATAGGTGCTGCCGAAAGGCACCTTCACGAACACCATATCCTTATTCTCCATGCCGAAGAACCCGATGATCGCAAGAATCAAGAGAAAAAAGAATATCGATATTTTGCCCATTAGCGGTGATACTCCTTACCCTTTAAGATCGTGAAGGCTCGGTAAAGCTGCTCCAGCAACACAAGCCGCGCCATCTCATGCGTCAGGGTCATTCTCGAAAGCGATATGCTCCCTTTCGCCTTTTCTTTCACTTCAACGGCTACCCCGAAAGGCCCTCCGATAACAAAATCGACTGCATGCTGTCCTTTCAGAAAGTAAGCAAACTCAACTGAGGTGAGTTCCCTCCCCTTTTCGTCGAGAAGGTAATAATCCCCAGTCTGTTTCATGATCTTTCTGGCCTCGATGGCCAAGGCCGCTTGCTTCTGCCTGCCCTTCTCCTCTTTTATTTCAACCAGTGACACCTGTGCCATCGGCGTCAATAGCTTGAGGCAATGGTTAATTCCCTCGCTGAGATACCGTTCCTTCGTCTTTCCGACCCAGAATATTTTTATTTTCGCCATTGTAGGAAATTCTCGGAGCATCGAGCCAGAATTTTTCGAGCTCATAAAAGGCCCTCGTCTCCTGCTCAAAGATGTGAATAACAACATCCCCGTAATCTATCAAGATCCAGTGGGCATTATCGCGACCTTCGACACCAATAGGTCTTATGTCGTCTTCACGCAGTTTATGCTCGATATTGTCGGCTATCGCCTTGACCTGGGTGGTGCTTGTTCCGGAACAGATTACGAAATAATCTGCGATCACTGTGAGGTCTTTAAGTTCGAGGATTATCGTATCTTTTGATTTTTTGTCGAGTGCTGCCTCTGCTGCCTTTATACTCTTCGTCTTGCTTTCTATTTGATTAGCTCCTTTCGGTAAGTGTTTTAACTATTATATCAAACTTTGCCAGACGTTTTGTTTTTTTCGGCCAAAAATTGAACAAGGGCTACCGCGACAATTGACGCAGTCTCTGCGCGCAGTATAAGCGAACCCAGGGTCGCTCTAATGAAGGCGCGTGATTCGGCCATCTCCACCTCAGACTGCATGAATCCCCCTTCAGGTCCGATACATAAAAACAACGGGGCCTTGCTCGGGCCAATCTTCTCCAATGCTTCATCCGCGGAAAGTCCTCCCTTTTCCCAGAAAATAATGCCTTGCGGAGATTCTGCCGAAACGAAGGTTTCAAAAAAATCGCCGAATGTCTGAGGCTCTCTGATCCGCGGAACTACAGACCGTCCGCACTGTTCAGCGGCCTCTTCGGCGATCTTCCGCCACCGCGGCGTCTTCCTCGTCTCCTTCACCTGGCACCGCCCTGATATCAAGGGAATGACTTCCTTTATGCCAAGCTCAGTCGTCTTCTGAATAACGAAATCCATCTTCTGCCCCCTCAAAATCCCCTGGCAGAGGACGAGACGAGCGGAAGATTCAGTATCTCCCATGAGCTCCTGAACAATGTCTATTGATACACTCTTTTTCTGAATCCCCGCGACCTTTGCAAGATACGATCTGCCCCATCCGTCGAAAACGGTGATTTCATCATCTTTTTTACATCTCATGACGGAAACAACATGACGCGCCTTGTCGGGCGGCAGAAGGATTCCGGTCTTCTTTGCTATGGTTTCACGTGAAAGATATATTCTCATGCAATGGATGTAGAGCTGTTACATCGAAAATATATCCTTCAATTTCCCCTTGAAGCCCTTCGTCGATTCATCATGCATCTCACCGCTTATCTTTGCAAACTCCTCGAGGAGCTCCTTCTGGCGCGGAGTCAGCTTCTTCGGTACCTCGATTGACACTCTGACGACCTGGTCCCCCCTTTGGTGGCTGCCGATTCTCGGAATTCCCTTGCCCTTCAAATGGAAAAGCTTTCCAGAAGGCGTACCAGCCGGGACCTTCAGTTTTACACTACCATCCAGCGTGGGCACCTCGACTTCTCCACCCAGTACAGCAGTGGCAAAGGCGGTCGCAAGATCGCAGTAAATATTCGTCCCCTCACGCTTGAAATACCGGTGCTCATCGACAGTGAGCACTACATAAAGGTCTCCCGGAGGTCCACCGAAACTGCCAAAATCACCCTCGCTGCTAATTCTCAGGCGCGAATCGGTATCGACGCCCGCCGGAATCTTGACAAGAATATCCTTCTGTGCCCTGACCTTGCCTTCGCCCCTGCAGGTAGTGCAGGGATTAGTAATGATACTACCGCTGCCGTGGCATTTGCTGCAGGGCCTCGAGACGCTGAAAAAGCCCTGTTGGAAGCGTATATGCCCCGTGCCCTTACAGGTTGTGCAGGTGACCGGAGGCTTACCCTGCTGGGCGCCGGAACCGCTGCAGGCGTCGCAGCCCTGCCACCGAGGTATCTTCAGGCTCTTCTCAGTGCCGAAAGCGGCCTCTTCGAGGGTTATGGTAAGATTGTATCTGAGGTCCGCACCCTTTGTCGGTCTTTGTTTCCTGGAACCGCTGGAGCCGCCGAAGAAGTCTTCGAAGAGATCCTCAAAGATGTCGGTAAAGGGTGTCCCCGCTCCGAAACCGCCGAAACCTCCCGCGCCTGCCGTACCGTACCCCTCAGCGGTACCGTACCTATCGTAATGTGCCCGCCTGTCGGCGTCACACAGGCATGTGTATGCCTCATTGATCTCTTTGAATTTTTCTTCTGATTCTTTTTCACCCTGATTCCTGTCCGGATGGAACTTGAGAGCGAGCTGCCGGTAGGCCTTTTTCAGCTCATCCGGCGTGGCATCACGGTTAACTCCGAGAATCTTATAATAATCCGGCATAGGGTAAATAAAACCTCACAAATTAAAGAGTGAAATGCCTTGAAACACTATTTTACAATAATTAGCGCGGGAGGCGTATATATATATTTATTCCTTCCGCGCTTTTTACTTTTTCTGCAGGACGTATTTCGATAAGTCCCTGCGTTTTATTTTTTCTTGTCTACATCCTCAAACTCAGCCTCGACGACCTCTTCCTCACCCGATTTGGTCTTCGCGTCTCCTCCTTCAGTTGTGCCGCCCGGAGCGCCCTGCTGCTGCGCAGCTTTATAGACGTGCTCGGCTATTTTATGAGAGACCTTTGTCAACTCGTCGATAGCAGCCTTGAGTTCCTCGGTGGAGGTGCCAGTATCCTTCAATTTTTTGCACTTTTCGAGTGCGACCTCGATCTCTTTCCTCTCATCTTCGGTAATCTTATCTCCATACTCCTTCAGCGATTTTTCAACAGAATAGATAAAAGTGTCGGCATTATTCTTGGCCTCTACCAGTTCCTTTTTCTTTTTGTCCTCTTCGGCATGCGCCTCGGCATCGCGCATCATCTTCTCGACCTCGTCCTTGCTGAGACCGCTCGAGGCGGTAATCCTTATGGACTGTTCCTTACCGGTCCCCTTGTCTTTTGCCGAGACATGGATGATTCCGTTTGCATCAATGTCGAAGGTGACCTCAATCTGCGGCAAGCCACGCGGGGCCGGTGGTATATCACTCAACTCGAACACACCCAGAAGTTTGTTATCGGTGGCCATCTCCCTCTCACCCTGGTGTATCTTGATGGTGACAGCAGGCTGGTTATCGGAGGCGGTGGAGAATACCTGAGATTTCTTCGTCGGTATCGTAGTGTTCCGCTCGATGATCTTGGTAAAAATACCTCCTAAAGTTTCTATCCCAAGCGAAAGCGGGGTGACATCGAGAAGAAGCACCTCCTTGACCTCTCCCTTGAGTACAGCAGCCTGAATCGCCGCTCCCACCGCCACTACCTCGTCAGGGTTCACGCTTCTATTTGGTTCCTTGCCGAAATATCCCTGTACAACCTGCTGGACCTTCGGGGAGCGGGTCTGACCTCCCACAAGGATTGCCTCGTCTATCTGGGAGGTTGAAAGCCCAGCATCCCCCAATGCCTTCTTGCAGGGCTCAATGGTCTTCTGCACAAGATCGTCGGTGAGCTGCTCGAACTTTGACTTCGAAAGCTTGATGAGAAGATGTTTCGGCCCCGTTGCGTCGGCAGTTACAAAGGGGAGGTTGATCTCGGTTTCTGTGGCAGTCGAAAGCTCTATCTTGGCCCTCTCAGCAGCTTCTTTCAACCTTTGAAGGGCCATTTTATCCTGTTTAATGTCGATACCCTGATCCTTCTTGAACTCCTCGACCAGCCAGTCGATAATCCTGAGGTCGAAGTCGTCTCCACCAAGATACGTATCGCCATTAGTCGATTTCACCTCGATGACGCCTTCCCCTATCTCAAGAATAGAGATGTCGAAAGTTCCTCCGCCAAGGTCATAGATCGCGACCTTTTCTTCCTTCTTTTTATCAAGTCCGTAAGCGAGTGCCGCAGCCGTAGGCTCGTTGATGATCCTCAATACATTAAGGCCCGCGATCTTGCCGGCGTCCTTTGTAGCCTGTCTCTGGCTATCATCGAAATAAGCGGGAACAGTGATGACCGCCTCAGTGACCGTTTCCCCGAGGTAGTCCTCAGCAGCCTGTTTCAGCTTCTGGAGAATCATTGCCGATATTTCAGGCGGTGAATATTTCTTGCCGCGAATCTCGACATGTGCGTCTCCATTGGCTGCCTCGACGATCTTATACGGGAGCCTCTTCTTCGCATGGTCTACTTGTGGCGTACTGAATTTCCTCCCCATAAGTCTCTTTATCGAAAAAATGGTATTTTCGGGGTTGGTGATGGACTGACGTTTCGCGATCTGACCCACAAGCCTTTCGCCCTTTTCGGAAAAGGCCACTACTGAAGGCGTTGTTCGGTTTCCTTCCTGATTGGGGACAACGACCGGCTCCCCTCCCATAACCACCGCAACAACCGAGTTAGTCGTTCCAAGATCTATTCCTATTGCTTTTCCCATGAAATCCTCCTTCTATCGCTTTGGTAATTGAATTTTCGCTGCTATAACTTCTTTGTTACCGCAACAAGGGAGGGTCTTAATACCTTTTCCTTGTACTGGTAGCCCTTTCTCATCTCTTCGATCACGGTCTTATCTGCCATATCTGGTTTCTCAACTTGAGACATTGCGTGATGATACGCAGGATCAAAAGGCTTCCCCGCTGATTCAATAGCCTTGAGGCCGAATTTTTCGAGCGTCCTGTTCAATTCCCTGAGGGTATTTTCAACGCCCTGCCGGAGCGACTGGAGAGCGTCCTGACTGCCATCGGAAGTATGTTTCAGGGCCATTTCGAGATTATCGATAACCGGAAGCATTTCGTACAACAGGTCTTCGTTGCAATAAGCCAAGAACTCCTCCCTTTCCTTCCGGACCCTCTTCTTGTAATTCTCGAACTCGGCATAGAGCCTCAGGTATTTGTTGCTGCTCTCCTCAAGTTCGGCCTTTAGTTTGTCCATATCCTGTATTTGCTCATCGAAAACAGCCCCGGTTCCTTCCTCTGCAGGATCCGTGGACTCCAGGGACTGTTTTATTTCGTCCGTCATAACACCTCCGCGCGATATTCAAAAAACTAACTACTTACTTTTGACTTAAAACCTTAATACTCAAAGGTCCGGCTTACACATCGTGCAATAGTATCGACCATGAAGATCGCCTTCGAATAATCCATTCGCGTCGGTCCGATAAGAGCTATAATGCCTATGGGTCTGTCGCCTTCCTTGTAGCTCGTCGAGACAACGCTTAAGCCCTTTAGCTCATTAACGGGATTCTCATTGCCGATGACGACTTTGACCCCCTCAGCATCGGAAAGCTCTGCAAGGAGTTTAATGATAACATGCTTTTCTTTCATCGCCCTCGAAAGTTCCTTGATCTTCGAGATGTCCGAAAAATCAGGCAGGTTCATCACGTCGTAAAGTCCGGAGACAAAGATGTCATCTTCGACAAAAGACATGGCCTGTTCATAGATTGAGATAGCCCTCGAAATAAGCTTGTCCCACTGAGCCTTCTCACGTCTCATCCTCTGCATAAGCATCCGGTTGATCTCCTCTAGCGTGTGGCCCGCAAACTCTGCATTGAGGTAATCAGCGATTCGGGTTAAATCTTCCTGTCTAAGCAGAGGATCAGCCTGAAGCACCTTGTTCTTGATGATCCCTTCATCCGTAAGCAGAATCGCCACGATCTGGTCGCCTTTGAATTTGATCAGGTCAATACGGTTGAATGTTGTATTTTCGGCCTTTGGTGGCAGCAGGACGCCTACATAATTGGAAAGGGATGAAAGGGTGTTTGTCACCTCTGAGAACATTGCAGAGATATCGTTTTTGAACTCCTCTAGTCTTCTCGAAAAACGCTCTGCGAATTCAATGGGCAGATCCACAATGTTCCAGGCCTGTTGCTCTTCAGCGAGAGAATCTACGTAAAAGCGGTAGCCTTTGTCAGTGGGGACCCGTCCGGACGATGTATGCGGTTGCCTCAAAAAGCCCATCTCCTCGAGGTCTGCCATGGTGTTACGGATAGTCGCGGGCGAAATTCCAAAGGAATATTTACGGGTCACAAAACGAGAGCCCACGGGGTCAGGCCTGTCGATATAACTGCGCACAACAGCGTTTAAGACCCGCTTGCTTCTCTCATCTAGTATGTCGAAAATATCTTTTACCACCGTTTTAGCACTCTCTCGCCCTGAGTGCTAATAATTTAACAGGAAGCGGGTGGTCATGTCAAGATTCTACCACTGAAGCCCCCTGCGCATAAGCTTTTCATACATTGCAGGAGGCATAAAGGCCTGATTGTGTATCTCGTCGCTATAATACTTTGTTTCTATTGCGTATTTTCTCCTCATCGTCCTCAAGTCGAGCTTCTTCGACGCAGCCGAAAAGGTCCACCAGTTGCCCGCATAAGTGGCCAAAGGTGCGGTATAGAGATCTACGATAGGGAAGATAAGTTTCAAAGCTTCCTGCACTTCGATGACGATATCCTTATGGAAGTGCAAAGACTCCGAAAGAGAAACGAACATGCCATCATTGTTAAGAGCGTCCTTGACGGATTTGAAGAACTCAACGGTAAATAGGCTCTTTGCAAACCCGATGATATCGGTCGAATCGACAATGACTGCGTCTATGTCTCCTTCTCTGTCCTTGACGAATTCGGCCCCGTCCATGCACTTAATCTCGACCCTTTTGTCGTCGACCCCGGAAGCCACTTCAGGAAAGTATTTCTTGGAGATATTGATGACCTCTTCGTCAATCTCGATGAAATAGATTTTTTCGACGCTTTTGTGCTTCAGGACCTCCCTCACAACACCCCCGTCGCCGCCGCCGATAACAATCACCGTTTTCGGGTCCGGATGGGCGTGCAACAGCACATGCACGAGCATTTCATGGTAGAAGAATTCATCGCGGGCCGTTATTTGCACTACGCCATCAAGGATGAGCATCCGGCCAAAGTGAGGGTTCTCGATGACCATGATCTCCTGAAATTGGCTCTTGCTTTTGTGAAGAATATGCTCGACATCATAGACGTACTGTATTGGCGCGTAGGGGTCTTTCTCGAAAAACTTGATCATATGTCCTCCAACTAAATTAATATCGTCTTGGGTATCGAAAAACCGTTAAATTCCGAGGCGTATGAAATCGTGTAGGCACCGCTCGACGGAATCAGTATGCGGTTGCCAACCTCTGGATCGGGGAGCTCGACATCACGGTCAATAACGTCGAAGCTGTCGCAGCTCGGTCCGACAACTGTCCACTTCTTGGGCTCGTTGCGGCTTCCGACAATATAATGATATTTAATGCCGCCGACACTCTCCATCAATCCGTTAAAAACACCCACGTCGATGTAGAGCCAATTTTCATCTCCCCGTGCTGCTTTGCCAATTACGGTAGCGACAAAGACACCTGCATCACCGACTACGGCGCGACCGGGCTCGATGAATATCTCTACATAGTCCGGAAATTTCTGCCTGAGAACCTTGTCAATCTTGCTCTCGATTGTTTCAATATCCACTACTTTTTTGGTATACCTGATTGGATAGCCACCACCGATATTAAGCACTGTAAGCTTCACGCCGCCGGCTTCGGCAAGGTCCCAAAGCTCCCTCGCCTTTTCAATAGCGCTATTCCAGTTGTAAACGTTATTGCACTGGGAGCCGACATGAAAGGTTATGCCTACAGGGTTCAACCCTTTTTTCTTCGCAAGCACCAACAGCCTCACAGCATCATCAAGCTCCACACCGAACTTCTTGCTCAGGGGCCATTCGCTACCCTCATTCGGTACTGTCAACCGCACATAGACGTTGCTACCGGGGGCGCACCTCATGAGCTTCTCAACTTCGGCTTCGGAATCATAGGCGAAATACCTTATTCCGTAATCGACGGCCTCCTGAAGGAACCGGAACGTCTTCATCGGATTGCTGGTGATGATCCGCTCAGGCTCAACGCCAAGGGAGGCGAGCATCCTGAGTTCTCCTTCGGAAGCAATTTCAAAGCCGATGCCGAATGTGTTCAGAAGCCTCAGGACTTCAATATCGGGATTGGCCTTGACCGCATAAAACACTCTGGCGTTCCTGATTTTCTTTCCGATAAGGGAAACCTTCTCCTTTATCATCTCTCTATCGATGAGAAGATATGGCGGCTGCTCGTCGCTCATGGCGATGTAATTGATCACCTTATTCCAGGTGCTTTTATTGATGAGGCCGGGCACTAATTCCATGCTTCACCCCGCTTATTTGATAACGCACTCCATGCGAGAGATAAATAATATTATATATTAATCATCGTGAATTATTAAAAGAAGGCTGTGAAAACAGATCCCGTATAAGGAATCGAGATGAGATGAAACGGCAAGGAACTTATTATCATCCGCAGAGAGTCCTGCTCATGTGAACTTCTATAAAAGCACAGGCGCGTGGGGAAGGGCTGATCACCCTATGTCTTAATGCAGTGTATCAAATATTCGATATTACCTTTTTGTCCGGTAATGGGCGATGTAATGATGCCAGTTACTTCAAGGCCAAAGGTCTCGCATTCCTTTCTGATTCGTTCAACAACTTCGATCCTTTTCGACTCTTCCTTAACAATGCCACCCTTGCCGACTTCACCCTTGCCCACCTCGAACTGAGGCTTTATGAGGGCGACGACCTCTCCTGTTTCTTTCAGGAATTCGAGCACCTTCTGCATAACCTTGCTCAATGAGATGAATGAGACATCGATTGTCGAGATATCGATAAGTTCGGGGATGCGATCTTTTTCGAGGTAACGAATATTAGTCCTTTCGAGGAGCACCACACGCGAATCTTGCCTGAGCTTCCAGGCAAGCTGCCCGTACCCGACATCGATGCAATAGACCCGACGCGCACCCTGCTGGAGCATCACATCGGCGAACCCCCCGGTTGATGATCCAACGTCCATGGCTGTCTTATTCAGGACCGCTATTTTGAAATGCTTCAGCGCCGCTTCAAGCTTAAGGCCCCCGCGGCTGACATAGGGATTATCTTCACCTTTGAGTTCAATCGATGAGTCGGTACTGACCAGCTCCCCGGCCTTGGTTGCCCTGTAGCCGTTTACCACGACCTTACCTTCCATGATCAAAGCCTTGGCCCTGTCCCGGCTTGCGGCTAAGCCTCTTTCATGGATCAGCCTGTCGAGTCTTTCTTTTATCCCAGCCAACTGCGTTATCGGCCCCGCACAAACTCAAGCGCCCGATGGTAGATGCCCTCATCATTGAGACCGTATTTGTCCCTGAGAATCCGCTGCGATCCATGCTCGACAAACTCATCATCAATGCCAATCCTCTGGACGCTGACATCGGTAATGCCCGCATTACTCAGGCATTCGAGTACTGATGATCCAAAGCCTCCTGCAAGAATATTCTCTTCCACGACAATCAGTTTCTTCGACCGCTGCGAGAGGGTGACTATCATGTCTTTGTCGATGGGCTTGATAAACCGCGCATTGACCACGCAAGCATCTATGCCGTCCTTCTTCAGCATCTCTGCTGCCTTAAACGCCGGATTAACGGTAGCACCAATCCCCACAATAACGACGTCCTCCCCATCCAGAAGGATTTCGGCCCTGCCGGCAATGATCTCCGTGTTGCTGGGAAGGCTCGGCTCGACAGAGGACCTGCCGCGGGGATATCTGATCGCAGAAGGCCCTTCATGTTTAAGCGCGACCATGAGCATTGTGCGCAACTCCGCCAGGCCCGCAGGCGCCATAATCATGAGATTCGGGATGTTCCTTAAAAAGGACATGTCGAAGAGACCTTGATGGGTCGGGCCGTCCTCACCGACGATCCCCGCCCTGTCGATTGCGAAGACAACGGGAAGATTCTGGATACAGACATCATGGATGATTTGGTCATAAGCACGCTGCAAAAAAGTGGAATAGACGGCAATGACAGGCCTCAATCCCTGGCTTGCCAGTCCGGCCGCAAAGGTAACGGCATGGGGTTCCGCTATGCCAACATCGTAAAATCTGTCGGGGAATTTTTCGGCAAAAGCCGTCAATCCCGTCCCCTCCGTCATTGCCGCAGTTATTGCTATTATCCGCTCGTCAACTGAGGCTGCCTCAACGAGTGCCCTTCCGAATGCCTCGCTGTAAGAGATGCATTCACATCCCTGCGCTTCGGGTGCTCCCTTGTTCCCGTTAAGCTCCCCTGTTTCAATCTCGAAGGGGCCAATGCCGTGAAAAATGCAGGGGTCATCCTCTGAAAATTTATACCCTTTCCCCTTCTTCGTCACGATATGGAGCAGGACTGGTTCAGTGGCCGTCTTTATGCTCTCCAAGGTTGCAATGAGCAGCAACACGTCATGACCGTCTATTGGGCCCAGGTAATTGAAGCCGAGGTCCTGAAAAAGACCCCCCGGGAGGAAAAATCCCTTAAGGCTCCCTTCAGCCCTCCCAGCGATTTTTGCCACAGACTCGCCGATCTTCGGTATGCCCTCCAGCAGTGCCCTCGTCTCCTGCCTGAACTTTTTGTAAAAGGTGCCAGTCAGAACCTTGTGCAGATACGTGGACATGGCACCAACATTGGGAGATATCGACATCTCATTGTCGTTCAGAACGACGACTAAATCCTTCTTCATATGGCCAGCCTGATTGAGGCCTTCAAAGGCGAGTCCTCCGGTGAGCGCACCATCCCCGATCACCGCGACGACCTTGAAATCCTCTCCCCGTTTGTCCCTTGCTTCGAGTATGCCGAGAGCAGCCGAGATGGATGTTGAACTGTGGCCCGTGCCGAATGGATCGTGGGGGCTTTCGCATCTTTTGGGAAATCCTGACAATCCTCCGAACTTTCTTAAGGTAGAGAAGAGCCCGTACCTGCCAGTGAGAAGTTTGTGAGTATAAGTCTGGTGCCCTACATCCCAGATGAATTTATCGCGGGGCGAATTGAAGACATAATGCATTGCGATAGTCAGTTCGACAACGCCGAGATTGGAGGCTAGATGACCACCGTTTATCGAGACTCGCTCGATGATGAGACCGCGCAGTTCTTCGGCGAGCGTCTTTAACTCTTCAATGGTGAGCCCTTTAATATCCTGGGGGGAGTGTATCTTTTCGATCATCAACTCTCTCTTTCGTAAATATACCGCGCGATATCCCGCAGGGGATCAGCTTTCTCATCAAACATCGACAAGGCTCCGATAGCGGCATCTATCAACTCCTTCGCCTTTTTCCGCGACTCCTCAATGCCGAAAAGGCGCGGATAGGTCATCTTGTTCTTCCTTTCATCTGACCCCTGCGGCTTGCCGATAACCTCGGTTTCACCCTCAACATCGAGGATATCGTCGATCACCTGAAAGGCCAGGCCTATGTTTTCTCCATAACGGTCGAGCCTTTCGAGCAGTTCTTCACTGCATCCCGCAAGGATCCCTCCCATTTTTATAGATACAGCGATGAGCGCCGCTGTTTTGTGTTCATGAATATAGGAAAGCGTCATGGCATCCGGTTCAGCATTTTCCGACAACAGGTCCTGGGCCTGCCCCCCAACCATACCTTTTGCCCCAGAAGCAAAAGCTACTTCATGGATCACCCTTAGGATTTGTGCACCTGAATTAGAATCGAATCCACCATTGCCTCTTTTTTTCGGAGTGGCAAAAGGATGTGAAAGCAGATAAAACGCCTCTGTAAGCAGGGCATCTCCTGCGAGGATTGCCATTGCATCGCCGAAGACTTTGTGATTTGTGGGTCTACCGCGCCTCAGGTCATCGTTGTCCATGGCCGGCAGGTCGTCGTGGATCAGGGAATAAGTATGGATTAGTTCGAGGGCTGCTGCCTGGGGCACTATATCTTCCGCCCTGCCATTGCATGCCTCATATGAGGCAAGACATAAAACCGGCCGTATCCGTTTCCCACCCGCGGACAGAGAATACGCCATTGCATCGTGGAGCTTCCGAGGGGGAAAAGGCGAACTGATATAGGCTTCCAGGAACGAATCGATGAGAGTTTTTTTATCTTTAAGATAACCCTTGATATCCATCAAGCCCTTTCATTCCCACTCGATAGTTCCGGGAGGCTTTGAGGTGATGTCGTAGACCACCCTGTTGACACCGCGCACCTCATTGATAATCCTTCCCGAGATCTTGCCGAGAACATCATAAGGTATATGCGCCCAATCAGCTGTCATACCATCAAGGCTCGTCACGGCACGAACAGCGACAACCTTGTCATAAGTTCTCTCATCGCCCATAACCCCGACACTCTGAATAGGCAGTATCACTGCAAACGCCTGCCATATTGTCTTATACAGACCCGCAATCTTGATCTCTTCAATTACAATTGCATCGGACTCTCTCAAAATTTCGAGGGTACTTTCAGTTATGCCGCCGATGCATCTGATGGCGAGACCGGGTCCTGGGAAGGGTTGCCTCCAGCATATCTCCTCGGGGAGCCCCAGTTCCTGGCCGAGCACCCTCACCTCATCCTTGAAAAGTTCCCTTAGTGGTTCAACGAGTTTCAGTTTCATGACCTCGGGCAACCCGCCAACGTTGTGATGGCTCTTGATAACCGCCGAAGGCCCTTTGAATGATACGCTCTCGATCACATCGGGATAGAGCGTTCCCTGGGCGAGGAATTCGGCATCCTGTATCTTTTTCGCTTCCTCTTCAAAAATAGCGATAAACTCATTGCCGATGATCTTCCTCTTTTTCTCGGGATCGGTCACTCCAGCGAGTCTTTCGAGGAATCTCCTTTTCCCGTCCACGAAATCGAGTTTAATGTGAAAATGGTCCTGGAAGGTCTTCCGGACCTTTTCAGCCTCTCCCTTCCGGAGAAGACCGTTGTCGACAAAGATACAGGTAAGGTTGTCGCCAATCGCCCTGTGGACAAGAAGTGCTACCACAGAAGAGTCGACACCTCCGCTTAGGGCGCATATCACCTTCTTATCGTCGACCTCTGAGCGGATATTCGCTATGGACCATTCGATGAACGAGGCCATTTCCCAGGTGGGCTTGCACTGGCATATTTCGAATACGAAATTCTGCAATACCCTCATGCCTTCGTCGGTATGGGCAACTTCGGGATGGAATTGAAGGGCATAAAATTTCCGCTTCTTGTCCGCCATCGCCGCGACCGGCGAGTTATCCGTGTGCCCTATGATTGAGAACCCTTCGGGCATTATCTCGATCCTGTCGCCATGGCTCATCCAGACCTTGGACTTCTGAGAAAGTCCCCAGAGAAGGTCGGTTTCGTCGTCGACAAAGAGTATCGCTCTTCCGTATTCCCTCTTCGCTGCGCGAGCGACTTTACCGCTGAGAGAGTGAGCCATCAACTGCATGCCATAGCAGATGCCGAACACCGGGACGCCTAAGTTGAAAATCTCCAAATCGCAGACAGGGGCATCTTTATCATAGATACTTGAAGGACCGCCTGAGAGGACTATTCCTTTCGGCGTGAAAGCCTTGATCTTAGCGATAGGGGCATTATAAGGGAAAATTTCGGAGTAGACCTTATTCTCCCTTATTCTCCGAGCTATAAGCTGCGTATACTGGGAACCAAAATCGAGGACCAGTATCTTTTCCGTTAACGGCACAGCAAGTTCCATTATTATCTGCTCCGCCTCTACTGTTCTATCCGGTAGTTAGGTGCTTCCTTCGTGATGATGACATCATGCACGTGGCTTTCCCTAAGGCCGGCATTGGTGATCTGGATAAAGCGTGCGTTCTTTCGCATCTCCTCCAGGGTCCTGCAGCCGCAGTAGCCCATTCCTGAACGAAGGCCACCAACAAGTTGGTGAATGCTGTTGGCGATCGGCCCCTTGTACGGGACACGGCCCTCGACCCCTTCAGGCACGAGCTTCTCTTTGTCGACGCCTTCCTGGCCATAGCGGTCTTTGGCGCCCTGCTGCATAGCGCCGATCGATCCCATGCCGCGATAAGTTTTGTAGCTCCTGCCTTGGTAGAGAATGACTTCACCGGGAGATTCGTCGGTGCCGGCAAAAAGACTTCCGATCATGACACAGTGCGCTCCCGCGGCGATGGCCTTTGATACGTCTCCCGAATATTTGATGCCTCCGTCGGCGATGAGAGGAACCTGCGACTTGGAAGCAACACTGTGGCAATTCCTGATTGCCGTCAACTGGGGAACGCCAGCGCCCGCCACGATTCTTGTAGTGCAAATAGATCCAGGGCCAATACCGATCTTGACGGCGTCGGCACCGGCTTTGATAAGTTCGTCTGCAGCCTCGGCAGTACCGATATTGCCGGCTATCACTTCTATATCGAACTTCTTTTTTATTTCCTTAAGGGTGTTCATGACGCCTTTTGAATGGCCGTGTGCCGTATCAATAGCAATGATATCGACGCCCGCCTTAACCAGGAGTTCCGCACGGTATAGCGCATTCTCGCCAACTCCCACAGCAGCGCCTACCCTCAACCTTCCCATCAAATCCTTGCAGGCATTCGGATACTTTTTTCTCTTCTCTATATCTTTTATAGTAATCAGCCCCTTGAGGTTGAATTCATCGTCAACTATTGGCAATTTCTCGATCTTATATCGGTTTAGAATATCCTTGGCCTCTTCGAGCGTCGTGCCCCCTGCGGCTGTAATCAGCTTCTCGTGTGTCATGACCTCAGAGACCCTTTTCTTTTCGTTCGTCTCGAACCTGAGATCCCTATTGGTGAGGATGCCAACAAGCTTTCCCTTCGTGGTAACAGGAACGCCGGAAATCTTGTAACGCGACATGAGAACCATAGCGTCGGCGATGGGGGCATCGGGAGCGATCGTGATGGGATCGACGATCATTCCGCTCTCGGATTTCTTGACCTTGTCGACCTCGAGCGCCTGCTTTTGTGGGGACATTGCCCGGTGCATAATGCCGAGACCGCCCTCGCGGGCGATGGCGATTGCAAGACTAGCATCGGTGACAGTATCCATCGCGGCGCTGATGATGGGGACATTCAACCTGATATTCTTCGTCAGGTTAGTGCTTACGTCGACTTCCCCCGGCAAGACGTCGGATTTGGCAGGCAATAAGAGAACATCATCAAATGTTAACCCTAGCGGTAAATCATCGGTAAGCATAGACCCAACCCCTTTAGAATTTTAAACTAAATTATACCATTTTCAGGCGGAAAGAATGAATATTTCAGTGGAATTCAGACCTTGAGAAGCGCCAGTCCCGAGATAGGATCGAGTTCCCTTACGGCATTAACCCCTTTGATCTCCATAATAATCGCTTCCAGAACAAGGAAGGTCTCAGCATTGTGCCTCAGGCAGCCGGCAAGGACTTTGTCACGCTTGGCGTAGGCACCGTGAAAGTGTATCTTCGGATCTTGTCCCTGCCAGAAGATCGTCCCTATGCCAAAAATCTCGTGACTCTCGTCGAGCTCCCTCCAGACAGGGACTGGTGGCATCTCTTCCGTTTCCGGGCCGACTACGAATCTCCCTTTTTTCATGCCCCCGACGAGATAAAGAACGCCTGCCCGTATGTTTTCTTTTCTGACGAGATCATTCAATCCGTTTAGGATATTGTCGCCGTCATCAAAACGCGCTACTACTACCCTTCCAAGTTCGCCTGCCTGATATTTCATAAGGCCTCCGTTACTGCTTCAAAGACTTGTTGGACTAATATCCCTTTCAAGCACTTCAAATCTCCGCACTTTCTTTTATAGCATGGTGCGCATGCAAGAGAGGATTTTATAATTACGTTTTTCGTCCCGTAAGGTCCGGTCCTTGCCGGATTTGTCGGGCCGAAAATAGCGACAACCGGAATGCCGCAGGCGGCAGCGACATGCATGGGTCCCGAGTCGTTGGTGATGACACATTTCGCACCTCTGATAAGCCAAATCAAATCCATGATATCGGTTTCTCCTGCCAGCGATAAAGCCTTACCTTTACTTTGTTGTTGTATCTTTTCCGAGAGAGATCGTTCAGCAGAACCACCCACAATAACACTCTTTATCTTAAGCAAAGAGACGAGGGCCTCAAAATTTTCGGCGGGCCACTTCTTCGTTTCCCACCGCGCGCCGGGCACGATAACAATATACTCTTGCATATCGCTTCTCAGATGCTGAATCTTTTCGGATTCCCTGATCAATGGCATAGGGAACTGCACCTCCTCGGTGTCACCTCCAAGTGCCCGCATCACCTTAAGATACCTGTCAACAGCATGAATATCTCTGCCACCCTCGACCTTATGAGTATAGAACAGAGCGCTTCCCTCCCGGGCTTCCTTGAACCCGATTCGCATCGGAGCGCCCGTCGCCTTGGCTATCAGGCCGCTCCTCATAAGCCCCTGCAGGTCGATAGCGACGTCATAAGCTTCATCCTTGAGCCCTTTTACAAGCAATCCTATTTCGGCGAGTGTGCCTGTAATCCTCCCCATGTTCTTCCATCTGTCCTTATTGATGATCCAAAGTTTACTTACCATAGGGTTCCCCTCAAGGATACCCTCAAGTCCTTTTGCGATTACCCAGTGGATTTTTGCAAAGGGGAAGCGCTGACTCAAGGAGTAAAGAAAGGGAAGGCTATGGACAACATCGCCGAGCGAGCTCGGCTTGATGACAAGGATTTTGCGAGGGATGTTTTTTACTTCTATTCTTTCCATTTCTGTATGTATTTTACCGCAGAATCAAGGTCATCTACAATTGTGTCAGCATAAACGGATTCATTCTGTTGCCCTGTCCTTACAAGCACTCCCCGGGCGCCTACCGCCCTGGCAAGAAGCATGTCGGCATCCTTATCACCCACGACAAAAGATCTCTTCAGGTCGATACCATACGCGGCCCGCGCCTTATAAAGCATCTCGGGCTGCGGTTTTCGGCAGGGACAGTTATCGCCTGGGGCATGGGGGCAATAGTAGAAATCGGTGAAGCCGTAAGTATCAACAAACAGCCTGTTGACGTCCTTCACAAAATCTTCTTCAATAACGCCCTTGGCGACGCCCGACTGGTTGCTCACCCCAATAAGGTCGAACCCCCATTGTCTTAAGGACTTCAGCCTCTCAACCCCGGGCAGGATTTTGAAGTCGTCCCACTTGTTGAGATAGTCGGCATCTTTGCAGAGTGTTCCGTCCCTATCGAAAAAGACAGCTCTCTTTGTTGGCAGCAAGTGCCTGATTTTTTCATAGACCTCCTCTGATGTCAGGGCAAACATGCATCGCATATACTCCTTGTCACAACTCCTCTGGAAGCAGGGACTACAGTCCACAGAGGCATTGATTACGGCATGCCGCTGTCCGACCGGACCGGTGAGTTCAGCCGATGTGGAGCCGAAGATCGCCACAAGCGGAGTTGCAACGGCGTAGGCAATATGCATAGGCCCCGAATCATTGGTGACGAACACGTCACATTCCGAAATGAGTGCGATAAGCTCTCGCAAAGAGGTTTTTCCCGCAAGTAAGAGTTTATTCATCGGGATCTGTTTATAGATCTCTTCCGCTATGGAAGTCTCGTTACTTCCGCCAAAGATGACGACGCTTCCCCTCGTATCCTTGATGAACCAGCCGGCAACCTCGGCGAATCGCTCCGGAAGCCATCTCTTGGATGAGCCGTAAGTGGCGCCGGGATTGATGCCCAGTATGGGGCGCTTCAGCTCCGACAATCGGGTACGAGCTGCAAGCCTCTCGTCAAGCGTCATCCGTAGCCATGGGTGTGAATATTCCGCATCTATTCCGGCTGCCCGCAACAGATAAAGGTAATAGTTGATATGATGAATTTCGCGGTCCTGATTTATGTAGTGAACAGGCTTTGTCAGAAGGAACGTCCTGCGGTCCCGGTCATACCCCACCCTCTCCGGGATGCCGCCGAGAAAGACAATAAAGGCGGCGTCGAAGGCATTTTGTAGAAGTATCGCCCGGTCAAATCGCTTTCTTCTCAACATATTTGAAAGGCGAAACTTCCCGATGATCCCGCGATATCGCTCCTCGTACAGAAGTACTTCATCAACATCCGGACTGTTTTGGAAAACAGGCGCGACTGAGGGTTTTACCAGCAGGCTGATTCGTGCTTCGGGGTAAGATTTCCTGATCGCTTTAAGCGCAGGCAGAGTCATCACTGCGTCGCCGATCCAGTTGACTCCCCTGACAAGGATCTTTTGCTTTTCCGTTTCCTTCCCCTCCACCCTGATATTCTAACATTTCGACGGTGGAGCTTTCTTTTCAGTATGACATGCAGGCTGCGTTTAGTATACCGGCCGCAATTGAAAGAGCGCCAAGGACCATTCCTTTTGAAACGATCCCTTCCCGTATCGCATCGGCTAATTTTTTTAACAGAATCCTTACAACGAAAAAGACTAGTATTTGTACGATGAGGGCTACTAAGCCCCAGAGAATCATGTCGATAAGATTCACGCTGTGAATAATTGCACTCGCAAGGGGAATGATAAAGCCAAACAGGGCGCCGCTCAAACTGCATGCAGCAGCAATGTTACCATGTTCTATTAGGTCGAATTCCCTATAAGGGGTCACTCTCACATAGATGACCAGAAATAAGACGGTCAACGCTATGGCAGCGCCAAAATAGACAAGAAATTTAACTATGCCGGGAATCTGCGAGGTAATTTCCATAGTTCCTCCTCTAATTCTTCCTTATTCATATGAAATAATGTGGCACAAAATTGCTCGTGTTTATCGTTACCGGATTAACGTCCTCCCGTATCCCAATGCCCGCGGCCAATCCATTGATAATCCATGAGCCGATAACTGCGTAACGCCCCTTAAACTTAGGGAGTTCCTGCAATGCCTGATAGACATATCCTTCACTTCCATAAGTACCATCGGTGATGATCTGTATGCCTTCACTTCTTAATTCGATATTGGCACCCTCGCGAGACAAAAGCGGTTTTTTAACGAAGTTGTTTCCAAGTCGAGACTGATCGAAGTAACACGGAAGCAAATTCTTATGACCCGCGTACATCTCCCAGAGAATCGCCAGTATTGCTTTATTCGAAAGGACCATCTTCCAAGCGGGTTCAAATAAGGTAATGGTGTCGGGCTTGATATACTTCCCGAAATCGTCCTTGAGAAGCCATTCCCAGGGGTAGAGCTTGAACATAAAATCAATCGTCTCTTCTTGCAAATCGACAAACTTCTCCCTATCGGGATTGAAGCCGATGTCCTCGATGTAAATATGTTGATTATCAATCCCTGCCTGGCCTGCGACATCGCGCATATATTCGACGGTAACCAAATCTTCCTCATGACCTCTTACACTGCTAAAACAGAGTCTCGAAATGAGAGGCATCTTTCTTTTTACGGTATTAAAGGCATCAAGAAGCTTCTCATGGATGGAGTTGAACTGGTCATAATGAGGGAACAACTCTTCAACCCAGACCCATTGGGCTATGCTGGCTTCATAGAGGGAGGTCGGCGTATCTGCATTATATTCTAGGAGTTTTGGCTCTCCCTTGCCGTCGTATGAAAAGTCGAACCTCCCATAGATACTAAAATCCTGACGTCTCCAGGACTCTTTCACAAGTTCTACCGCCTGTTCGCTGATACCGATCTTTGGAAAAATGTCTGTAGAGATGACATATTCGACGGCCTGGAGGCACATGGCGTGGAGTTCCTGTGTGACCTCTTCGAGATGGTCTATCTGTTCGGTCGAAAACTCGTAACAGATGCCTTCACTCCAGTATTCTCCGTCCATAGAATGAAATGAGAATCCGAGTTCCTCAAACCTACGCTGCCAATTGAGGCGCTGCTGGACCTCCAGACGCTTCATTACGAGCCACCGCCGTGGAAAAAGGATGAGGCCCCGAATCCCCCCCTGATGGTTTTCGACGATGTCATAGAGGAGACTGCATTAGGAGAATGCAGACCCGGCCTCATGGCATATGCACCTTGCGTGGGCCTAGTCTCTACTGGCGTCTCATAGCCCCTTGGGAAATACCACGGTCTGCCGCCGTAATAGTAGTAGTGCGGCCCTTGATAGCCGGCGCCTGTCCCCTCAGGCGCGCATTCATCACTACCCCAGTCTTTTGAACATGCATCCTTTGAAGCATAAATATCGCGCTGGGTCTTCTGGTCCGTTCCGCAGCCCGATGCTGCGATACAAGCTGATGCAATAAGCGTGAGGGCAATCCTCCGTGATTTCTTCATTCTTACCTTCCGACGCTGTTTGGCTGCGTGAAGCGAGGAGAAATAGTTCTCCTCGCTAATCATACCTTATCGCTCGCTGCTTCTCAAGAGTATTCTCATCACCAAACGTCTAACAAGAATATCCAGGAAATTTTTACTCAGCGTTTGGATTAATAGCTTCTTTTTTGATATACATTTATCAGGATTCGGTCAAGCAGATTTCCAAGGCTGCTTGACAAAGTGAATGTTAAAATATAATAATTTCTTGTTAATAATTGTTCTAGTTATAAGAGGAGGGTATCTGATATGCAAAAATACAAGGATTTGGGCTTGAAATTGACGCCCCAGCGGCTTTCGATACTGGCTTTTCTTGAAGGGAATAAAGATCATCCTACGGCTGAGGAAATATACAGGCATATTTCAAGAAAATTTTCAACTATGTCCTTTGCAACCGTTTATAAAACCCTTGAAACTCTCAAACAACAGGGACTGTTAACAGAGATTACGATCGATCCAGACAAAAGGCATTTCGATCCTAACAC
>Ga0209048_10000961_pt1 | contig 30449 bp, 26 predicted proteins | sample FrelakmetCRP12CR_FD_187146 | JGI IMG/M metagenome (GOLD analysis project Ga0209048, IMG submission 187146) | Freshwater lake sediment microbial communities from the University of Notre Dame, USA, for methane emissions studies - CRP12 CR (SPAdes)... | ecosystem: Environmental > Aquatic >... | reverse complement strand
GCAGCGCGTGACGATCCCCTCGAGCGCCGGGGGGATGTTCCTGACCGTGCCCGCAAGCGGGGCAGGGTCCTCGTGCAGGATCGCGCTCGCGGTGTCCGCTGCCGTGTCCCCTGTGAACGGTCGCCTCCCCGACAGCATCTCGTACAGCACACAGCCGAAGGAGAAGATGTCCGAGCGGTGATCCGCGCTTAGCCCACGGATCTGCTCCGGCGACATGTACCCGACAGTGCCGAGCACTGTGCCGGCCTCAGTCGCCTCGATGACCGTCGTCTGTTTGGCGAGTTCCTCCAGGCTCTTCGGCGCGACCAGCTTGGCGATCCCGAAGTCGAGGATCTTCACCACCCCGTCCTTGGTGAGAAAGACGTTCCCCGGCTTGAGGTCTCTATGGACGATGCCTTTCAGGTGGGCGGCAGCAAGACCCTGCGCGATCTGGACTGCGGTCTCCACGGCTTTGCGGACGGTGAGGCCTCCGGCCTTGAGCCGGTCGCGCAGGCTCTCACCCTCGAGCAGCTCGGTGACGAGGAAGTGCACCTGTTCGCCTTCACCTCCGGCGCGTTCTGTCACTGCGAGGCCGCCCTGCGGCCGCGGCAGTCCCGGCGTCTGGGCCGAGATTGCTTCGGGGCCTTCGGTCCCTCGCAATGACACGACGGCCGAGCCAACATCGAAGAGGGCAAGGACGTTGGGGTGGGAGAGCGCGGCAACCGCGCGGGCTTCCTGCTCAAAGCGTCTCAGGCGCTCAGGATCGTCGGCGAACTCGGGTGGGAGGACCTTGATTGCAACGTCCCGCCCGAGCCGCGTATCTTTGGCTCGATACACCTCGCCCATCCCGCCCGCCCCGATCGGGGCGACGATCTCGTACGGGCCGAGGCGTGTGCCCGGCTGCACTTGTCAATTCTCCTTGTTGAGATTGTACTGCGATCCGCGCGAGCGGAGCATGACTAGCGGAGCGGATGGCGGAGAAAGACGCGTGGTCCGATTGTGAGGGCAACTCTGACCTCAGCCTGGCCAATTTGCCGCCACACAAGGCAACACTCACTTACTGCGGCAGCTTCAGTTGCGCCCCTTCTCAGCCCGGTCGCACCGGTCGCAGGTCAACTTTGACCAGTCGGCGGAGGGGACGTGGAGGCGAGCCAGCTCTGCGAGGGTCCGCTCCCGCATTGGGCCGCCGCACTACGGGCAGCGAGGCGGATCAGAGAGGGAGTGGCCTCGTCCGGTTGAGGTCTCCATGAGGGCATGCACGACGACCTCGTGCTCGCCGTCGTGCTCGCGTGCGGGTGGGGCGAGCACGCGCTAGGGCGGGGCTGGCTTCGGCTGATGGAGCAGAGGCTGGACGCAAGTGGAAGGCCCCAACTCTACCTCTCAGCCTAGACTCGTTTCAGGGGGTCAGGTCAGTATCCCCTTCATTCAGGTTGTCTCAATGACCTGCGGACCGGGCTCGGCGGAGATCAAGTCCTGGCCGACATTAGGCTGTCCCTCTCTGCCCTTTCTCATGGGACTACCATCAGGCCGGTGCGAAACTGTGCGCTGAACTTGAGGTTGTAGTCGAGGATCGTCTCGCCCCAGCCGCTAAAGTATTGGACAAACCAGTAACCGTTCAGCCCGTGGGCGCGGATCCGGTCGAAAAACCGATCGCTGGATCGCAGGGGCAGGACAGCGTTGACCTCAATGCTCCCAAAATGGGCCTTGTTGCCCTTGCGCAAGGTTGTGCTCAGGCGCCAGCCGTTCTTGTTCACACCGATCAGCAGGTCCGCGTACCCGCGGTAGGCCGTGATGTCAGGATTGTCGGATTTGTCGAGGTAGCCGTAGATCATCGGAGAGATAAAGAAATGGTAGTTGCCTGGCGCCACACCATCGAGGCGAGGGCGCGCGTAGAGAATGTTGATGCTGCGCGACTGCGAACCGCCCTGGCCATTGGATTCGTGGCCGAAGCCGGCTTCGAGCCCGAACGAAGTCCTATTGCTTTGGGAGACCCACAGCCGCTCCTCCTGGAAGAAGAGGCGCGGACGGTAGGAGGTGTCGTGAAATGGGGAGGAGCTGCTGTGCAGATCCCACAGGGATGTTTGGGAATACGAGAAGTAGAAGGGGATCAGATCGATGGGTTGGTATTTCAGGCTGATCTGGAACTTGGCGTTGAGACCGCCGTTGCCGCCGACGCCGAAGTAAACTGGCTCGTAACGCGAGAGGCCCGGCAACAGCCGCGTGCTCCGGCGCAACGCCGTCTCGTGCGCAACCGTCTTTGGATCGCTCGTGGGAAGCCCTGCCACAGCAACGCTGGCGCGGGCCGGATCCTCGCCGTCTAGGACGGAAAACATCACGGGCTGGGATTTGACCTGTGTCAGTTCCAGGACGACCGGCCCGAATAGTCCGGGTGGCAGCTGGAATCGATACGGCAATTGCAGGTACCCTCCGGGCGGGATGATGTGCCCGCCCTCCGGGGTGTCTGTCATCAGCCTCACGTCCTCCGACCGGGCCGATCCGGAATGCAGACGCGCGGAGAGTGACTTTTCTACGGTCCAGGTCATCGGTTCGATGCCGGCGTTGGTGACCATCACCCTCACGGAGACCATGGCGCCGCCTGCGACCGACACCGCCTCCGGCACGAGCATCACATCGGCATGCGCGAGGGCCGCCAAAGCGAGCAGGGCGGAAGCACAGAGCATTAAAGTAAATTCCTTTCCATCATTCCCTTCCGGAATCCTAATGTCCGGCCCTGAGGTTCAGTGCTGCAGAGGTTCCTTCATGTCACTGTTCCTGACCCGCCCCCCGTTGCGGTACCAGTTCTTATGTTAATCCTCCCATCGCTGCCACCCGGCGGAGCGCAGCGAAGACGGTTGGCCAGGGAAGGACGACCTCGGGCGCCGCGCCTCTTCTGATCTCAATTCTGGCGGTCAACGAGCGGCTCCGGCCGCCCTTTTCTTTTGCTGGTGATCTTGTCCGAGGCATTGGGGGGGGAGTGCTTGATTCTAAAGTGGGCCGTGTGGGGATCGAACCCACGACCTTCGGGTTAAAAGCCCGCTGCTCTGCCAGCTGAGCTAACGGCCCTAGAACGAGCCTAGCCGCGCGTGCCGTGGGCGTCAAGGCGACGCATTGGCGGTGCGCTGTTTCGCGAGCGCAGCGGCGCTTACGCGGCCGCAAACAGGCCGGGGAGCCACTTCGACAGCGGCGCGACACTGCGGAAGATCGTTTCCTCCCGTCGCGGGCCGGTTGAGGCGATCACGATCGGGACGCAGAGCAGTTTCTCCAGGCGCGCGACGTAGGCGCGCGCGCGCTCAGGGAGCTTCTCGAACGACGTCGTTGCCGAGGTCGAAGTCACCCATCCCTCGAGGACCTCGTACAGCGGCGTGACCCGCGCCAGGTCCTCGACGTCGTCGGGAAACTCCTCGACACGCTCTCCGCCGATCGTGTAGTCGGTCGCGATCGGGATCTCGGCGAGCTCGTCGAGCACGTCGAGCTTGGTGAGGGCGATCGCGTCAATGCCGCTCCAGCGGACGGCGGCGCGCGCGGCGACGGCGTCGAACCAGCCCGTGCGACGAGGCCGCCCGGTAGTGGTGCCGAACTCATTGCCCCGGCGCCGAAGCTGCTCGCCGGCGCTATCCATCAGCTCGGTCGGGAATGGTCCGGTGCCGACGCGCGTCGTGTACGCCTTGAAGACGCCGAGCACGCCGTGAATGATGCGCGCGGGCAAGCCGCACGCGGGCGCAGCGAAACCGGCCAGGCATCCGGACGAGGTCACGAAGGGGTAGGTGCCGTGGTCGAGGTCGAGCAGGGAGCCCTGTGCTCCCTCGAAGAGGATCGCCTCGCGGGCGGCGTCGGCGCGCCAGAGCGCGGCCGCGACATCCCCGAGCATGGGCGTGAGCGCGACCGTGGCTTCGATCGTGCGCTCGATCTCCTCGGCAGAGGGGATCTCAGCGTCCGGGTAGGCGCGCAGCAGGGCCTCGAGCTCCTGGCTCGCTATGATGACCGCTTCGCGCAGGCGCCGTGGCCGCCGTGCCAGGCCGAAACGCACACCGCGGCGGCCCGCGCGCGCTTCGTACGCAGGGCCGATGCCGCGGCCGGTGGTGCCGAGCTTGTCAGCGCCGCGCGCCGCTTCGCGCGCCCGATCAAGTGCGCGGTGGCCGGGCAACACGAGCTGTGTCCGCGGCGAGATGACGAGGCGCGTGTTGACGGCCACGCCTTGTTGCTCGAGCGTGCGCGTTTCATCGAGCAGGGCCACAGGGTCAACGACCACGCCGGGTCCGATGTAGCAACGGCTGCGTTGCTGCACGATGCCGGAGGGGATGAGGTGGAGCGCGAAGTGGCGGTCGGCGAACTTGACCGTGTGGCCCGCGTTCGCACCGCCGTTGAAGCGCACGACATGCGCGAAGGCGGAGCCGAGGAGGTCGACGACCTTGCCCTTGCCCTCGTCTCCCCATTGGCCGCCGACGACAACGATGTTTCGCGTCCGAGTGCCGGATCGTTTGCGCACGAGTGGGAGTTTTTAGCAGAAGCGCCGACAAAGGGCAAGGAACCGGCGCGCGAGCGCCTGCGGCCGCGATGCTATGCTCCCGCGCCGGAGAGAGCGTGGAGCATCGTGGAGGCGATCACCGCGATCTGACGCGCGCCGACGCCCGGGTTCGTCCGTGCGGCGGTGTCGGGTGAGGATCCTCCTCGTCAAACCGCGGGCGCGGCTGCGCACCATCCTCGGCGTGCAGGGCTTCCAGCTCCTCGAACCGATCGAGCTCGGCTACATTGCGGCCGCGGTGCCGCGCCGCCACGAGGTCAGGGTGCTGGACCTGCGCCTGGCGCGCGCGCCGGAACGCTCCTACATGGCCGCGCTGCGAGGCTTTCGCCCCGACCTCGTCGGCTTCACCGGCTACAGCCATGAAGCGTCCATCGTCAAGCGCCTGGCTGCGACCGTGCGGCGTGAGCAGCCCGGAGCGAAGGTCGTGGTGGGCGGTCATCACGCGACCGTGGCGCCGCGCGACTACGACATCGAGAGCATCGATGCCGTCGTGCGCGGAGAGGGGTGCACGCCGATTGCAGCGATCGTGAAGGCGCTGGAGGCGGGGGACGTGCTGATGGGCATCCCCGGCGTGCATGTCCCGCTCATGAGTGAGCCGGAGGAGGGCTTCCCGCACTTCCCCGACCCAGCCACGCTGCCGGCGCCGCGCCGCGACCTGTGGGACTGGCGTCGCTACCACTCGGTGTGGGCCCGGGAGGGGATGCGCGACTGGCAGCCGCTGTTCCCGCCCACCGCAATGGTGCGCTCCTCGTTCGGGTGCAAGATGAAGTGCTCGTTCTGCATCGTGCCGCACCTGTTCGGCCGACACATGCCGCGCCCGGTGGACTCGGTCGTGGACGAGATTGCCAGCCTACCAGCAGAGCACGTTTACTTTTGCGATGACGAGAACTTCATTGATGAAACGTTCGCGTGGGAGTTGGCCGAGGCGCTTGCACGCCGGGGCGTTCGCAAGCGCTACTTCGCCTGGGCGCGCTCGACGACCGTGAACCGCGCGCCCGAGCTGCTCAAGCGCTGGCATGAGATCGGCCTCGACGGCGCGTTCCTCGGCTTCGAGTTTCCCGACGACGAGGCGCTCAGGAAGGTCGCTAAAGGCACCACCGTGGCCGCTAATGAGCGCGCCCACGAAACCCTGCGCGCACTGGGCATCGTCGTTCATGCCGGGTTCATGGTGCGCCCCGAGCACAGCCGGAGCGATTTCGCCCGCCTCGCCGATTATGTGCGCCGCATGCCGCCCGCGCAGTGCAGCTTCACCGTGTGCACGCCGTCGCCCGGGACGGCGGATTACGAGGCGATGAGACCGCGCATCTGGGTCGACAACCCGTTCGACCTGCACGACTGCATGCACCCGCTCACGCCGACGACGGTGCCGTTGAAGGAATTCGCTCGCCTCTACGGTGACCAAGTCGCGGCCGGCACGGCGAAAACGCCGCTTCGCCACGGCAGGCACGCATTGCGCCCTGGGGACATTGCCCATGTCGTGGCGGCCGAGCTCCGTTACCGCCACGCCTTCCGCACCATCTACCGCGACTACCCGCGCGGCCTGCGCGCACGCTGACGCCCCGGCTGTTCGACCCCCCGGCACTGGACGGCGAAGGAAAAGCGGCGGCCGAGCGATCGCCCCGTGGCCGCCGCCCATCAGGGACGGCAGCGGCGGGTTCGCAGTGACCCTGGCGTCATCTCTGCCCGGACGCTTGCCAAGGCGCCGTCGGCAATGCTGCTCACTTGTGCTGCGGCTCGAAGCCGATCTCGCGCAGCAGGATGTCGGCCTTGTCGACGTAGTCCATGCACCAGAGCACGTAGCGGATGTCCACGTTGATGGTGCGGGAGAGCGCGTCCGAGAACAGGTAATCGGAGGTCATCGACTCGTAGTCGCCGTCGAAGGCGAGGCCGACAAGCTCGCCCTTGCCGTTCATGATCGGCGAGCCCGAGTTGCCGCCGGTGATGTCGTTGCTGGAGAGGAAGCACGCCGGCACATCGTTGAGGCGTGGGTCAACGTAGCGGCCTAGGTTGCCGAGCCTGGCGGCGTCGAGCAGGCGCTGCGGGCACTTGAAGGGGTCAACGCCGGTGTGCTTCTCGACCACGCCGTGGAGCGTCGTGAACGGCGTGTAGATGACGGCGTCGCGCGGCTGGTAGCCCCTGACGGTGGCGAAGGTAAACCGCAGCGTGGAGTTGGCGTCGGCGTAAAGCGGCGCGTTGCGCCATACGCCGAGCGCGGCGAAAAACTTGGGACTGAGCGCGAGCATCTCGCCCTCGTAACGCTTGTCGGCCGCCTGGCGCGCGTCGGTGTCTTGGCGCAGCGCCGCGGCGAAAGCGATGAACGGATCGCCGCTCGCGAGCACTGCGGCGTGATCGGCGTCGAAGAGCCGCTGACGCACCTGCAGGTCAGCGAGCTTGCTGCCGCTGTAGAGCGCGTCGAGCGCGGCATCGATGGCGGCATCGCCACTCTTCCCGGTGGCGGTGAGCAGTTGATCAATCGCGGCGATGCCGCGGCCCGCCGGCAGCCCGGACGCGCGCCTGAGGGAGTAACGCAGCACGGCGCGCTCGCTCGGGAGGTCGAGGTTGCGCTGCATGTTGACCATGCGCTGGCGCAGCATGCGCTCGTCGCGTTGCTGAAAGCCCATCTCGCGCTCGAGGTCGGGCTTGACCTTCTCGCTGGTCCAGCGCTCGATCATGGCGGCGGCGCTGAGCAGGTTGCCACCGCGGCCCCCCGTCAGCCAGCCGAGAACCATGTCGCGCTCGCGCGTCGCGCGCCGCTCGACAACGAGCTTCTCCATCGCCGGCAACACGTCGCCGTACATCTGCGTGCGCTTCGGGTCCGCGGCGATCCAGGCGGCGAGTTGCTGCTCCTGAGCGCGCTTGCGCGCGACCAGGTCCGAGCGGGTGAGGCCTTCGAGCATGCCCTCGCTCTTCTTGACCGTGTTGTAGAGACCCTTGAGCTGGGAGGCGAGCTTGATCTCGACGTCCTTGCCGCGCTTGTTCTCATTCTCCAGGATCGCAATCACGTCGTGCAGTTGCTTGATCTGCTGCGGATAGGTGAAATCCGTGTCTTCGGCGATCGCGCTCGCAAGGCGGTAGCGCATCGTGCGGCCCGGATACCCCATGATCATGGTGAAGTCGCCTTCCCTGAGTTGATCGGTGGCGATCTTCAGGTAGCGCGCCGGCCTGTACGGCACGTTGCTGGGCGAGTAGTCGGCCGGCTTGCCGTCGGGGCCGACGTATGCGCGCAGGAAGGAGTAGTCGCCGGTGTGGCGCGGCCACATCCAGTTGTCCACCTCGCCGCCGTACTCGCCGATCGCACGTGGCGGCGCGTAGACCAGGCGCACGTCGCGGATCTCGAGCATGCGGAAGAGGTAGAACTTGGCGCCGCCGTACATCTCGGCGACGCTGCAGCGCACGCCCGCCTTCTCGCACTCGGCGACGAGCTGCTTGCGCGCGCTCTCGACCGCCTTTTGGCGCTCCTCGGGCTTCATACCGGCCTTGACCGCGCCCTGGACGGCGGCGGTGACGTCGTCGTAGCCCATGAAGACGTTGACCCGGCTGCCCCGGGCCTCGAGCTCCTCGGCAGGGATCTTGGCGAGGAAGCCGTTGGTGATGTAGTCGTGCTCAGGCGTCGAGTTGAGCTGGATGGCGCCGAACGCGCAGTGGTGATTCGTGATGACGAGGCCGTCGGGCGAGACGAACGACGACGAGCACCCGCCGAGCCACGCGACTGCGGACGCGAGACCGCTGTTGGTCTTGGTGTTCCAGATTTCGTCGGCTTTGAGCTGCAGCCCCATCGCAGCGAGCTTGGCCTGCAGCTCCGGGACCTGGTGCAGCATCCACATCCCTTCGTCCGCGCTCGCGGTCCACGGCATGCACACCGCGATGGCGAGCACAAGCGCAGCAAGGATTCGTTTCATGAGAGCGTTCCTCCGTCCGCCCTGGCAAGGGCAAAGCATTCTGCCACAAACGAAGAGCGTTCTTTGCCGCGGCTTCACCGCCTGCTATGGTGTGACGCCGTGAACGAGACGCATTGGCTCGACGACTGGGACGCGCTGCTGGTGAAGGCCGGCACCGCGGCGATCGAGGAGTTCTGGCTCGCCCGGCTCCAGGACGGTGTCGGCGATGGCGCCGACTTCGTGGAGGCGCTCAAGCGGCTGCGGCAGGCCGGCAAGAAGACGCTCGCGGCGACCCTGATCGAGCTCGCGGCCGACGAGGCCAAGTCCGAAGCCGCGTGGAGCGCACGCAAGCGCTTCATCGCGGAGATGCTGCGCCTCCGGCTAGGGGACGAGGCCGCTGCGCGCGCCGGCCTGGAAGAGTGCGTTCGCCACCTCTGGGCGGACCGGGCCTCGCTGGAGAAGCTGCTGCAGCACTTCGACCTCGCGAAGGCGCGCAAGCCACTCCTCGCGCTCGAAACGCTCGAGGCGTGGCTGACGCACGACATCGGCCAGGTGTTCTCAATGGCAGGACGCGGGCCGGGCCGCGTCGTTGAGGCGAGCCCTCAGCTTGGCGTCCTGCGCCTGGACTTCGAGCGCGAGCGCCACGTGCCGGTGCCGATTGACGCGGCGGCGAGGTTTCTCACGCCGCTGCCGGTTGGGCACTTCCTGCGGCGGCGGCTGGAGGAGAAGGATCGGCTGCGCGATGAGGTGGTGGCGCAGCCTGCCGCTCTGTTGGGCGCGCTGCTCGCGAGTTTTGCCGAGCCGATGACCGTGCCGGAGATAAAGGCCGCGCTTACGGGCCTGGTGACCGAGGCGGAGTGGACGTCGTGGTGGAACAGGGCGAAGAAAAACGCCGGCGTCGTAGCATCCGGGAGCGGGACGCGCGTGCGCTACCGTCTCGCCTCGGCCGGCGGCGCCGAGGATGAGATCCGGACGGAGTTCGCGGCCGCTTCGCCGGAAGGACAGGTTGAGCTTGCGCGCCGCCACGCCGGACGCTCGCGCGAGCTGGCGACATTCATGGCGGGCGAGCTGCTCGCGATCGGCGCGAGGACGAAGGACGCCGGCATCGCATGGGATGCGGTCACGCTCGCGGCGCGCCTGGGTGCCGGCGCGGACGAGGTCCGCGCCGCCGAGACGGCGGTCGCGGCGAGCTTCCCGGCGCACGAGCTGCTCGCTGGGATCGGTGACGTCGTGCAGCGCGAGGCTGCCCTCGAGTTCATCCGCGCCCAGGCGCCGGCAGGTTTCACGCAGACGCTCAGCGACTGGTTGGCGCACGAGCACCATCCCAAGCTGCTGACCAGGATCGCCGCCGAGCTCATCGAGGATGGGGAGGCGACGGTCGTCACCGCGTTCCTCGACCAGGTCTTCCTGCACCCGCAGCGCCACCCGGCGGTGATCGTGTGGGCGTGCGAGACCCAGGACGCGCGCATCCTGCCGCTGCTCTCGGAGCGGCATTCGGGCGCGCTGCTCGTGCGACTGGTGGAGCTTGCCGAGCGCAAGGAGTTCACCCCAATGCGCGCGCGGCTGCGGGAGATCCTGTCGGCGGGCGGCATGGCCGGCCGGCTCGTGCAGGACAAGCTCACGCTCGACCAGGGGCGGCGTTTGCTGCAGGTGCTCGAGACTCCGGGCGAGCTCGTCGCCGAGCGCAACTGGCTGCGGCGCGCGATCGATGCCCGCTTTCCGGAGCTGCGTCAAGCCAGCCCGGCCGACTTCGTGCCCGCGCTCGCCGGCACCGTGGCGCGCCTCCAGGACGAGCTGCGTCGCCTGCGCGAGCAGGAGATCCCACGGGTGCTCAAGGCGATCCAGGTCGCCAAGGAGCACGGCGACCTGTCGGAAAACTTTGAGTACCACGCCGCGCGCTCGCGCCAGGAGTACCTGTCCGCGCGCGCCGCCGAGATCCAGGCCACGCTTGGCAAGGTTCAGGTCATCAACCCGGCCACGGTCGACACCACCCGTGTGCGAATCGGCACGCGCGTCTGGCTTGAGGCCAAGGGCAAGCGTCGGCGCTCAATCGGGATCCTGGGATCGGAGGAGGCCAAGGAAGCCGGGCCCGAGGCCGGGATCGTGTCAAACGTCTCGGATGCCGGACGGGCACTGCTCGATCGTGCGCCCGGCGAGGCGATCAGCTTCGAGGGCGAGTCCTGGGTGGTCGCACGCATCGAGCCCTGGCCGGGGGACGCCGCTTCCTGAGGGTCGCGCGGCGGCGTGAGCTTGACGCTCACGCGCTCCACGCCTGCGAGCTCGGCATCGACTGCCGTTACTGCCACACCACGGTTGAGAAAGCGGCGTTCGCGGCGCTGCCGCCGACACAGACGTGCATGAACTGCCACGCCAAGATCCGGAGCGAGAGCGCAAACTTGCTGCCGGTGCGCGAGAGCTACGCGACCGGACAGCCGATCTCTTGGCCGGTCGCTCGTCTCACGCGCCGTGGCCCGGTGAGAGGGCTTGACAAGGGCAACGATTGCAATGACAATGATTGCGGAGGCAACGAGTGCGGAAGCAGGAGCCGATCGGTTTGCTGGTTGCGGCAGTGCGGAGGCGCATCAAGCAGGTGGTGAGCGCAATGGTGCGGGAGTACGGACTGTCGCCACAGCAATTCTGGGCGCTCGTGGCGATCGCTCGTCACGAGGGTATCTCTCTGCGGGAGCTTTCCGACCGGCAGCGAATGGACGAGCCGACGGCGTGCCGGATTGTCAATACGCTCGGCCGGCGGCGACTCGTGCGCAATACTCCTGATCCGGCCGACCGGCGCCGCTCCCGTCTGATGCTCACGCCGAGCGGCAGGGAAATGGCGGACAGGCTACTGCCCGTCGCCACCGCGGTGAGGACGGCAGTTGAATCAAGGTTGACGGCGCGGGAGCGCAATGCGGTCGTGGCCGGACTGCAGAAGGTGGTCGTCAACATAGAGACGTTGCAAATGAGGACGCTAAGAAGCGCGCCTCGGACGGGACCTGAAACGCAATGAAACTGCAGCACGTCGCGTTCTGCCGGTGCCGCAACAGGCGGCTATGCTCGCCGTCAGTTGCGTTCGGCCGGCCCGTGGGCGCGGCGCGCGCGTGAGGAGATCCATGCTCAAGAAAAGTTGGTTCTGGGTCGTGGTGGGCGTCGTGGTGGTGCTCGTCGTAGTCGGCGTGGTGCTCATTCGCCAGGCGAAGGCGAAGTCCCAGATTCAGTTTGACACCAGCCAGGTCGACCGTGGTCGGATCGTGGCCAAGGTAACCGCCAGCGGCACCCTCTCCGCGATCGTCACAGTGCAGGTCGGCAGCCAGGTCTCAGGCCGGATCGCCGAGCTCTCGGCCGACTGGAACTCGCAGGTGAAGAAGGGGCAGCGGGTCGCCAAGATTGATCCCCAGCTCTTTGAGGCGACGGTTCGCCAAGCGCGGGCGAACGTGGTCGCGGCCCAGGGAAACCTTGCCAAAGTCAAGGCTCAGGCCGTTGATTCCGAGCGCCAGTACAGGCGCAATGTCATCCTGGCCGAGCGCAAGCTCATCGCCCAGGCCGATCTCGACACGTCACAGGCCACATTCGAGGCGGACAAGGCCGCGGTGGACGCCGCGGCCGGCACCGTCGAGCAGGCAAGAGCTCAGTTGAATTCGGCAGAGGTCAACCTGGCCTACACGGACATCATCTCCCCCACCGACGGCACCGTCATCGCGCGCAACGTTGACGTTGGCCAGACCGTCGCGGCCTCACTGCAGGCGCCGACGCTCTTCCTCATCGCTGAGGATCTGCGCAAGATGCAGGTGGACACCAGCGTGGCGGAGGGCGACATCGGAAAGCTGCAGACCGGGATGAAGGCGACGTTCACGGTTGACGCCTACCCGACCGAGAGGTTCATCGGCACCGTGCGCCAGGTCCGCAACAACCCGCAGACTGTTCAGAATGTCGTGACGTACGACTCGGTGATCGACGTGGCCAACCCCGATCTCAAGCTCAAGCCGGGGATGACCGCGAACGTGACCTTCATCTATGCGCAGCGAGACGACGTCTTGCGCGTGCCCAACGCGGCGCTGCGCTTTCGCCCCGCGCCTGATCTGCTCGCCCGCTTCGGGCTCTCCCCGAGCACTTCCAAGGGCGGGAAGCTTACGACGGCGGCCGCCACAGGCCCAGGGCGTTCTCCTGGGGACGCGAGTGGGGGCGCACCTGGCTCGGGAACTGGCGGTGGCATGCGGAGAGGTGCCAGCGCGACGAACCGGCGCAGCGTCTGGATGTTGGAGCAGGGCAAGCCCAAGGAGATCGTGGTCCAAACCGGGATTTCCGACGGCAGCCTCACCGAAGTGGCGAGCAGCGACCTGAGCGAGGGTGCTCTCGTAATTACCGATGTGTCCGGCCCCGGCACGACATCGGCGCAGCAGGGCGCCAACATGCCACGGCGGATCTTCTGAGTCGGGTATGGTCGGCGCATCGTCGTTGCTGGCTCTGGAGGACGTCACCAAGGTCTACCGGATGGGTGACGTGGAGGTGCACGCGCTCCGCGGCGTCTCACTCACCGTGGAGGCGGGGGACTTCGTCGCTGTGATGGGGGCTTCCGGTTCGGGCAAGTCAACGCTCATGAACATCATCGGCTGCCTCGACCGGCCCACCTCCGGTCGCTATTTGCTTGCCGGGCAGGAAGTGTCCGAGCTCGATCGGGACGCACTCGCGGAGAAGCGCAACCGCACGCTCGGCTTCGTCTTTCAGAACTTCAACCTGTTGTCGCGCACGGACGCGATCGAGAACGTCGAGCTGCCGCTGCTCTACGCTGGGCTGCACACGCGCGAGCGTCACGCGCGCGCCCGCGTCGCGCTCGAGCGTGTCGGGCTCGCCGACCGCGTTCACCACCACCCAAACCAGATGTCGGGCGGACAGCAGCAGCGCGTCGCGATCGCGCGGGCGCTCGTCTCCGATCCCAAGGTGATTCTTGCGGACGAGCCGACCGGGAATCTCGACTCGGTCACCAGCGTCGAGGTCATGGCCCTGTTCCAGGAGCTGTCTCGCTCCGGCATCACGATCGTTCTCGTCACGCACGAGCCCGATATCTCGCGCTACGCGGCCCGGGTGGTGGTGATGAAGGACGGCAAGATTCGTTCCGACCGGCGGCAGGAGCCGCAGCGCGCCGAACCGGCCGCTGCCGCTGCCGCGGCGGCAGCAGGAGGCGAGGTATGAACCTGCTCCAGACCTTGCGTGTCGCCATCCGCGCGTTGCTGCGCAACAAGATGCGCTCGTTCCTCACCACGCTCGGAATCATCATCGGTGTCGGCGCGGTCATCGCCATGGTGGCGATCGGCGAAGGCGCGAAGGCGCAGGTCGAGGCGCAGTTTGCCTCGATGGGCTCCAACCTGCTCATCGTGCTGCCGGGGAGCACGTCCGCCGGCGGCCAGCGGGGGGGCTACGGCAGCATGCCAACGCTGACCTGGGACGACCTACGGGCGATCCGGATCGAGGTGCCGACCGTCAAGTACGCCGCGGCGCAGCTCAGCAGCGGGGCCCAGCTCGTGTCGGAAGACCAAAACTGGAGCACCAGGGTCTACGGCACCACGACGGAGTACTTCGCCATCCGCAACTGGCCCACAGCGCTGGGGTCAGCAATGAGCGAGTCCGATGTCGAAAGCGGCACCAAGGTCGTCTTCCTCGGCAAAACCGTGGTGGACAAACTGTTCGGCGCCAACACCGACCCTGTCGGCCAGCTCGTTCGTATCAAGAACGTCCCCTTCGAGGTCAAAGGAGTGCTGGCGACCAAGGGGCAGAGCGCGTTTGGCCAGGACTATGATGACGCCGCCTTTGTCCCTCTCAAAGCGTTCCAGACCAAAATTCAAGGCGGGTTGCAGCAGTTCATCTCCGGCCAGATCTACGTCGGCGCGACCTCCGCGGCAACGACGGCGCGGGCGCAAACCCAGGTGACCAATCTGCTGCGCGATCGCCACCATATCGGACCGGGGCAGGACGACGATTTCTCGATCCGCAACCTCACCGAGCTGGCGAACGCCTCGGAAGATTCCGTCAAGACGATCATGACGCTCCTAGCGGCCGTCGCCGCCGTGGCGTTGCTGGTTGGCGGCATCGGCATCATGAACATCATGCTGGTTTCGGTCACCGAGCGCACGCGTGAGATCGGCGTGCGCATGGCCGTCGGCGCCAAACCGCGCAACATCCTGGCCCAGTTCCTGGTCGAGGCGCTGGCGCTGGCGATCGCCGGCGGTTTCATCGGCATCGGCCTAGGCCTAGGAGGTGGCCGGATTCTGGCCGGCCTCTTCCACTGGCCGATGCTGGTGCGAGCCGACATCATCGTCATCTCCGTCGTTTTCAGCGCGCTGGTCGGAGTCGTCTTTGGCCTTTATCCAGCCCGCAAGGCCTCGCTTCTTGACCCAATCGATGCATTGAGGTTCGAGTGATGATTGCAAACCTTGCTCTGCTCGTGCTTGCGGCAACGGCTCCCGCCGCACCGTCGCGAATCGTGACCCTCAACGAAGCTCTGGCCAACGCCCGCGCGCAGCATCCCCAGATCCATCAGGCTGCGGCCGGGGCGCAGGCAGCGGCGGCCCGCGCCGACGAAGCGCTGTCGCCGCTGCTCCCGCAGGTGAGCGGTAGCGCAAGCTACCAGCGCGCAACCGCCAACTACACCAGCCGCCCCGGCTCCCTTCCTAGCCAGATCTCGGGCGGAGGCTCCACTGAGAGCTGGAGTACCTACAACTACTTCAACCTTGGTCTGTCCGCGAGCCAGCTCATCTACGACTTCGGGCAGTCGAGTTCGAGGTGGCGATCATCCCAGGCAAGCGCGGACTCGCAGCGAAACAGTGAACACACAATCCTCGAGCAGGTGCTCTTCAATGTCCGGGCTACATATTTCCAGGCCCGCGCCGCCAAGTCTGCTGTCGGCGTTGCCTTGGATACGTTTGCCAACCAGGAGAAGCACCTCCAGCAGACCGAAGGGTTCGTCGAGGCCGGGAGGCAGGCGGAGATCGCTCTGGCCCAGGCGAGGACCAACATTGCCAACGCGAAGGTCCAGCTCATCAATGCCCAGAACGTCTACGAGACGACGAAGGCGCAGCTCAACCAGGCCATGGGCGTCGAGGGCTCGACCGACTACGACGTCACCGATGAGCCGCAACCGCCGGTGGAGAGCGAGGACGGAACGACTGACGCCCTCGTCGGTGAGGCGCTGCAGGCACGGCCCGAGTTCGCGGCGCTGGCCAACCAGGTGCGCGCCCAAGAGTTGACGCTGCGGGCGATCAAGGGCGCCTACGGCCCGAGCCTTTTCGCGTCGACTGGTTTTACCGACGCAGGCGAGCAGGCCAGCAACCTCACCTGGAACTGGAGCGCCGCACTCAGCCTCTCGGTGCCAATTTTCCAGGGCGGGCAAACGAAGGCGCAGGTCCGCGAGGCGGAGGCGACCCTCGCATCCATCCGCTCGCAGGTGGATCTGGAGCGCCAGCAGGTGCGGCTCGAGGTCGAGCAGGCCCGGCTCGCAGTGCGGGCGGCCAAAGAAGCCCTCGTGGCAAGCGGCGAGGCACTGGCCAACGCCCGCGAGCAGCTCCGCCTTGCCGAGGGGCGGTACGAGACCGGCATCGGGAACATCATCGAGCTGAGCGATTCCCAGGTCGCCCTGACCAGCGCGGCCTACCAGAAGGTCCAGGCGGAGTACGTTCTCGCCCAGGCCAGAGCGGGCCTCATCAAGGCTCTCGGCCGCGACTGAACGAAGCCGGGCTCGTTGCCTAAGCTGCCTTGAGCGCTTCCACGAGCGCGCTTGCTATCCTGACTAAGGAGAGTGAGGGAATGGGAGCCATCAGGGCGCACTCCCGGTGGCGCTCCGGCTCGGCTGCCGGCGCTTGGGCGGGCCTACGCCACGCCGCAGCGCTCGCCTGGCTATGCTGATTGCAGAGATGTTCGTCTCGCTGCAGGGAGAGGGGATCCTGGCCGGTGTGCCCTCCTTCTTCATCCGCATCTCAGGCTGCAACCTGCGCTGCACCTGGTGCGACACGCCGTACACCTCGTGGCAGCCGGAGGGACGGCGCCTGCACGTGGCCGAGATCGTTGGGCATGCTGCGGCGTCATCCTGCCGGCACGTGGTCGTCACGGGTGGCGAGCCGCTGCTGCAGCGCGAGATCGGCACGCTGACCGCCGCCCTCGGTGCTGCGGGGCACCACGTCACGGTCGAGACCGCCGGCACGGTGGCGCCCGCGTTCAAGTGCGACCTGCTCTCCGTGTCGCCCAAAACCGGGAACTCGGACCCGGAAGGTGGCTGGCGTGAGCGACATCGCGCCGTGCGCGCCGACCTGGAGCCGCTTGCGGCGCTGGTGACGGCGCATCCGGAGCACCAGCTCAAGTTCGTGGTCCAGGGAGAGTCGGACCTGGACGAGATCCTGCCGTTGGTCGCCCACGTCAACGTGCGCCGCGAGCGTGTCCTGCTCATGCCGGAGGGCCGCACCGCCGCCGAGGTCGCTGCACGAGCGCCCGCGGTGGCGCGCCTGTGTCTCCTCCACGGGCTGCGTTTCTCGCCCCGTCTCCAGCTCGACCTGTTTGGGCCGGGCCGCGGCGTTTGAGGCGCCGGTGACAGAGAGAAGACCCGTGCCTGATGCGGGGGCCAGCGTCCGCTGGCAAAGTGGGGGAGTGAACCATTTGACGGGGCCGGCCGGCCCAACGTGGTGGCGCGACCGCCTGCTCTGGCTTGTGCTCACCGCCAGCACGGCGACGCGCGTCGGCCTTGCACTCGCCTTTCAGGGCTTTGTCGGCGGCGACGACGTCGAGGTTCTCGAGGAAGGATTCCGGCGCGCGTTCGGCCTTGCATTCCAGCCGTGGAGCATCCGCAACCTCCTGGTGCCTGACCTGATCGTGGCGCCGCTGCTGCGGTTCGCCTCGTGGCTTGGCGTGCAGGAGACGGGCGCGCTCATCTTTGTCGCGACGCTGCCGTTTATCGCACTCGCGAGCCTCAACGTCGTGCTCATCTACACGCTCGCCGCACGCTGGTCGCCCGACAGATCCGTGGCGCGGCTCGCTGCCGCGCTCTTTGCGCTGCACTGGCTACCGCTCGGCTATGGCAGCACCGTCTATCCGCGCACGCTCGCGACCACGTGCGTGCTGCTCGCGTGCCTGGCGTGCGTCAGGAAGCCGGTGCGTCCAGCGGCGGCGCTCGCGGCCGGTGGCCTGCTCGCGGTCGCGTTCGCGGAGCGCTACAGCGAGGGCGTGTTGCTTGCGCCGCTGCTGCTTTGGTGCATGAGCGGAAGCGCTCGCGCGGCTCGGGCGCGCGCGGTCGCCGCTCTAATCGGCGGCTTCGTCGTCGGCGCCGCCGTAACGGTCGGGGTCGTGGACGCGCTGACGTGGGGACGGCCGTTCGCCAGCCTGCAGGCATTCGCGCACCTCACGCTGGTCGAGCGCCTGTCGTCATCGCGGATCCCGGTACAGCCGCTGCTGTTCTACGTCCAACGCGTGCTGTTCTGGGTGCCGGCCACGCTACTGCCTGCGCTTGTCGTGGCGGCGAGAAGGAAGGGTAGCGGCCGGCTGTGGGCGCTGCTTCTGCTGCCGATTGGCCTGCTTTCCCTCGTTCATCACAAGGAGCTGCGCTACCTCCAGTGCACAATCCCGGCGCTTGCGCTCCTGGGCGCGTTGGGTTTCCGCGCGCTGGCCGCGCGCTGGGGGCGCGTCGCGACAGCGACGCTCGTGGTGCTCACGCTGGCCTGGCAGGCGAGCGGGGTGCGCTTCATGGCGGATGGCTCGCTGGCGGCGGTGGCCGCGGCGAAGGCGATGCGCGGCGACCCTGCCATCAGGGTGGTGGCGCTGTCGCAGGCGTGGGCGTACGGTGATCGGCTCTACTTCGGCAACCGCATCGAGGTGCGTGATCTGCCGACACCGCCGAGCGCGCAGGAGCTCGAGCGCGCGGCGGCGGGCGCCGACCGCGTCGCCCTCTACCGCAACGACCTGACCGGAGATCCGGCGCTGGCAACGGTGCTGACGCGCCACGGCTTCACGCCCTACGAAACGTTTGAACGTGGCGTGAGCAAGACGGTGGTGGTGTTCGCCCGCTGAGCCTCCAGCGCGTGTGTAGCCCGGACACACGTTGGCGGATTTAGGTAGGTTCTGCTACAAGGGCGCCTCATGCGCTCCGGATGCCGCGCTGTCAGCCAGGCGCTCGTGCTGAGCATCGTTGCGGTTGCAGCCTGCTGGGGTCAGGGTGACCCCTGGGCTTCGCCGTCGTTTCCCGATCCGCTGCGCTTCTCCTCACTGCCTGTGGACGGGATGCAGGCGGCGGCGCCCGCGTCGGGTGAGTGGCAGTTCGCGAACGCCGTCAGCTACTTCAACGTTTGGCAGCTCACGTGGCACACGGCAACGATCCATCAGGGGTTTGGGCTTGTGGGGCAGCCACTGAGCGCGCGCGAGATTGCCATCCTCGAGCAGAACTTCCCTGCCGATCAATTCTACCACGTCGACCTCGAGGGCTGGCGCGACGACCTCAACGCCACCGTCGGGCTGGGACGCGGCGTTGCGGTCACGTTCCAGGTTCCCTGGGTCGAAATCGGCGGCCCGCACTGGGACGCGATCGCCGAGAATTTCCATACCAGGCTCGGGCTGGCGCAGTTCAAGCGGGAGGTCTTCCCGCGCGGGCAGAGCACGGTGTACGTGCGCGGCCGCAGCGGGGCGATCGAGCGGCTTTCCGGGCTCGCGGAGGCGGGAATCGGCGACGTGAGCGTTGCCGCAACCGGCCCGCTCGGACGCTTCCTTGGGGCCGACGAGCGCTGGGTGGTTGCACTCAAAGCCCCCACGGGCGAGAAGAACTCGCTGCGCGGCAGCGGCGGTTGGGACGCCGGGCTGCGCTGGTTCGGCACGTGGGGGAGCCGGGCGAGTCAGGTCCGCCTCGGCCTCGGCTACACCTGGCTTGACCGGAACGGGTCGTGGCTGGGAGCGCAGCGCGACAACACCTGGGGCGCTCTCGTTGAGGCGCACACGTTGTTGAGCCGGACACTCACGCTGCGCGGCTCGGCGAGATATGACAGCTCGCCGCTAAAAAGCTTCACCGCCTCAGATATGGGGAAGCCGTCGTTCTTCTGGACGGCCGGCGTGCTCGCGCGCGTCGCCGGCAACGGCTGGGTCGCGTTTGACCTGGGTGAGAACTACCCAAGCCGGGGCGAAGTGCCGGACTTCAGCCTCCAACTCCAGATCGGCATGCGGCTTCCATGCGCGCGCTGACGGTCGCGCCCCGGCGAGCACCCCTGAGGGACCCGGCGCGCCGGGTCACCCCGGGCGGACGCTCGCCGCGGTATGATGTCGTAAAGCCCCGGGGAATAGGCCCGTGGGCGACAGGGTTCGGGGGGTAGATGCTGCGCCGGTTTCGTGTCGCTCGCTTCGTGCGTACTGCGATCATGGCAGCCGCGCTGCTCGCGCTTTGCGGCGCGGTCGGACTGCACCCCGAGCCGACGTCAGGGTGGGTCGGGTGCGCCCCTTCTGGCGATGTCGCGCGACTCTCCTCGTTCGACGGTGACAGGGACGCAGCTCATGTATGCCTCCTCTGTCTCGTCTATGGCACTGCCGCGCTCGTAGCGGCGTGCGCCGCTCTTGTGGCCGCGCTTCCGGTGCTCGCGGTTGTCTCTCCGCAGCAGCAATGCTGGCGCGGGCGACTTGTGGTCCGCGGGTGGGACTGCCGCGCGCCGCCTGCCACCCTCTAGGGCTCTCCCCATCGCCACTCGCCCCGGCGCGTCCGGGGCCCGCGCTCCAGAGACCAGAGAGGGGGACGATTGAGAAACGCAAGAGTTCTCGCCGCCGGGCTGTTGGCAGGGTTGCTCGTGACGGCCGCGGCGCTGGCACAGGACACACCGCCGTCAGCCGCGACGCCGACACCGACCCCGACGCCGGCGGCCGCGCCGGCCGCGAGTCAGACGTCCAACTACTTCAACCCGTCGGTCTCGGTGATCGGCAACTTCCTGGCCGTCGGCGGCACGAACAACGTCGAGAACCTGCCCAGCGCCAACCTGCGCGAGTCGGAGCTGGGGCTGCAGGCGATCGTCGACCCGTATGCCAGGGCCGACTTTTTCATCTCTATCGGGGAACAGAACGACATCAGCGTGGAAGAGGGGTATCTGACCTTCACGTCGCTACCAGCGAACCTGTTGGTAAAGGTGGGACGGATGCGGGTGGCGTTCGGGAAGATCAACACGCTGCACCTCCATGTGCTGCCGTGGCCGGACGAACCGCTTACCGTTGTCAACCTCCTCGGCGGTGAGGAGGGCTGGATCGGTACGGGCATCTCTGCGGCCAAGCTCATCCCGCTGCCGGGCGACCTGTTCTCGGAGCTGACGGTGCAGATCTTCCGCGGGGACTCCGAGGGCCTCTTCGTGGCCCCGCAGCGCTCCGACCTCGCATACAACGGGCACTACCGCGTCTTTGCCGACCTCTCCGATGCCACCAACCTCGACCTCGGCGCCTCCTACGGAGTGGGACCCAATGGCACTTCCGGCGACGCGAAAACGAAGCTCGGCGGGGTCGACGCGACGTTCCGTTGGAAGCCGTTGCGGCAGGGGACCTACCGCTCGGTGATCCTGCGCGGCGAGCTGTTTCGCAGCCAGCGCGAGCAACCGGGCGGGACGCAGACCGCCACCGGCTGGTTCGTGTCGGGCGAGTACCAGCTCGCCAAGCGCTGGTGGGTCGGCGTGCGCGGCGAAGCGGCGCAGCACGTCGCCGAGGCCGCCATCAAGGACACCGGCACGGCAGCGACGCTCACCTTCTGGCCGAGCGAGTTCTCCCAGCTCCGCGCCGAGTTTCGCCAGCGGCGCTACGGCGGGCCCAACGTGGCGTCCGCCGGGACGTACACTGCCAACGAGGTGCTGCTCCAGTTGCAGTTCGCCATCGGCGCCCACGGCGCCCATCCCTTTTGAGGTGCGAAATGAGAAAAATCCCTTTTCTGCTTGCCATGATTCTCACCACCGGGTTTGCGGTCCGCGGCCAGGGGGCTCTGCGCGTCGTCACGTCGTTGCAGGATTTCGCCTCGATCGCCGAAGCGATCGGCGGCGATCGCGTGGATGCTGTCGCCTTGGCCAAGGGCTACCAGGACCCGCACTTCGTGGATGCCAAACCGTCGTTTATCGTCAAGCTCTCGCGCGCCGATCTGCTTATCGCCGCCGGCCTTGAGCTCGAGATCGGCTACCTGCCGCCGCTCATCGACCAGAGCCGCAATGAGAAGATCCACCCCGGGAGTCCTGGCTACCTCGACGCGTCCGCGGGCTGCGACATCCTCAACCGTCCTACGGAGGTGGTGACGCGCGCGATGGGCGACGTGCACCCCTACGGCAACCCGCACTACTGGACCGATCCCGAGAACGGGCGCGTGATCGCGCGGTCTATCGCCGCCAAGCTCGCCGACCTCGACCCGGCCGGCAAGGCCGCCTACGAAAAGAACCTGGCTGCGTTCGAGGCGAAGCTCACTGCCAAGGAGGCCGAGTGGGGCGCGAAAATGGCGCCGTACGCCGGCACCAAGGTCGTTACCTTCCACGACTCCTGGCCCAACTTCGCCAAGCGCTACAAGCTCGACATCGTCGGTCACGTCGAGCCCAAGCCCGGCATCCCACCGTCGCCGTCGCACACCCTGGAGATCATCAACCTGATCAGCGCCCAGAAGGTGCCGCTGATCCTCGTGGAGCCCTACTTCGACATCAAGACCCCGGCCTACATCGCCGACAAGACCGGTGCAACGCTTGTGACGTTCTATCCATCGGTGGGTGGCATCCCGGAGATCAGGGACTACTTCGATCTGTTTGACCGTAACGTTGATGCCTTCGTCAAGGCTGCGACGGGAAAGGGCAGACAATGACAGCGTTCCAAATCCTCTTGCCAGCATTCGTCGCCAGCTTGATCCTCACCGGCATCCATGCCTACCTCGGCGTGCACGTGGTCGAGCGCGGTGTCATTTTCGTTGACCTTTCGCTCGCCCAAATCGCCGCCTTGGGTCTGACCGTGGCCTATCTCGCGGGCTACGACATCCACACCTCGACGCCCGCGTACCTGTTCTCGTTGGGCTTCACTTTCGTCGGTGCGGCGATCTTTGCTTTCACCCGCACGCACAGAAAGACCCGCATCCCCCAAGAGGCGATCATCGGCATCGTCTATGCCGTGTCGGCGGCCGTCGCAATCCTGGTCATGTCCAAGGCGACCCAGGAGACCGAGCACCTCAAGGAAATGCTGGTCGGAAACATCCTTTCCGTCACCTGGTACGAGATCGGCAAGACCGCGGTCTTTTACGCCTTGATCGGACTGTTTCACTTCGTGTTTCGCAAGAAGTTTCTGTTGATCTCGCTCGACGAGCCCGAGGCGGAGCGGCAAGGCGTGAACGTGCGCTTCTGGGACTTCCTCTTCTACATGTCGTTCGGGTTCGTGGTCACGTCCTCGGTGGCGATCGCGGGCGTCTTGCTCGTGTTCTGCTTTCTGATTGTGCCCTCGGTGGCGGCGATGTTGTTCTCAGAGCGTCTGGGTGTGCGCCTGGCGATCGGCTGGACGATGGGTGCGCTCGTCTCGGCGGGGGGTGTGACGCTGTCGTTCGTGCTCGATCTGCCGACCGGCGCCACCATCGTGGCGACGTTCGGCGCCGCGTTGCTTTTGCTTGCGGCGTACCGTGTGCTCCTCCACCGCTCCGCCGCCTGAGTAGCCGAAGGACACCGTGCCCGCGATGGCGGTGCAGAACCTTGGCCGAGTCCGATACGTACGAGGAACCGGAGGTGTGCCATGGCTGCGACGACGAGGATCTGCCAGCGCTGCCAGCGTGAGGTTCTCCCAGACGCGCGCTTCTGCTCCGTGTGTGGGGCTCGACTCGGTGGCCCGGCACGCATGCTGCACCGGCGGCGGGACAACGCGCAGTTGGCGGGCGTGTGCTCGGGCCTCGGCGAGTACTTCGACGTCGATCCCACGCTGGTGCGGGTCATCTACGCGATTGCAACGTTCTTTACCGGCATCCTGCCCGGTACGGTGCTCTATATCCTCCTTGCGCTCATCATGAAGGCGGATTGAAGCGCGAGCTCGGCTGTAGCCCAATGCGGGAATCGCTGCGTCCGGCGCGCGGTATCCTCCCGTAGCGAGGACGCGATGCCGAACACCTATGCCCCAATCCTAGCGCCGCACCGCACGGTGCGCGTATTCCGATCAGAGCCGCTGCCCGATGGGTTGCTCGAGCGCCTCGTCGCGGAAGCACAGCGCGCTGCCACCGATGCGACTGGACAGATGTACTGCTTCGTGCGCGTGATCGCGCCGGAGCTGCGGCGCACGTTGGCGGCGCTTGCGGGCGACCAGGGGCATGTCGTGAGGGCGGCGGAGTTCCTGGTTGTGTGCGCTGACCTGCACCGCAACGCGCGCGTCCTTGAGCATCGGGGTTTCATTGCGGGTGAGTTTCCTGCGACCGGGCTGCACTTCGCGATCGTGGATGCGGCGCTCGCAGCGCAGCGGCTCACGGACGCAGCGGAAACCATCCGGCTCGGCACGTGTTACATCGGCGGCCTCCTCAACGGGGTCGAGGAGGTGATTGATCTCCTGGCGCTGCCACGCGGCGTACTGCCGCTGTTCGGAATCTGTCTCGGCTGGCCGGCCGAGGCGCCGAGGGAACGGCCGCGCGTGGCGCTCACGTCGGTGCTTTACACCGACCGTTACGACGCCCAAGGCACGACCGCGATCGAGGCCGACATCGCCGCGATGGCGAGCACGACGCGCAGTGGGGACTGGCTCAAGGTGCTGTCCAAGTACTTTGCCGCAGGCGGCACAATGGAGGCGCGGGAGGCGAGCCTGCGGCGGGCGCTCGCGCGCCAGCGGTTCGCCTGGGAGTGAGGCCAGGGCAGGGGGAAAGGGCAGGATCTGGGCCGGGTTCCCCAAACCAACCATTGAAGTGCAGGGCTGGGTGACACGCGTCGTGAGCGGGACGACGGGGCCTGGTGACGAAAGCGAGGAGCAGCCTCTCTTTCGCACCGGTGCTGCTCCAGGCCGCTGACCTTCGCGCCGCAAAGTCGACGTGTCTGCTCGCTATACTGCGCACATGCCCGAGCCGCTCATCCTCGTCAGCAACGATGACGGCTATCACTCCGAGGGTGTCCATGTCCTGGCCGACGCGCTCGAAGGGCTCGGCGAGGTCTGGGTCGTGGCGCCGGACCGAGAGAATTCCGCGGTCTCACACGCACTCACGCTTTCGCGTCCGCTCCGCCTCACACAACTCTCCGAGCGGCACTTCGTCGCGGACGGCACGCCCACCGACTGCGTCACGCTCGGCATCTGTCAGGTGCTCAAGGGGCGCACACCCGATCTGGTCGTGTCCGGGATCAACTTCGGCGCCAACATGGGCGACGACGTGCACTACTCCGGCACCGTTTCCGCGGCGTTCGAGGCCGCCATCCTCGGGGTGCCGGCGATCGCGATCTCGCAGGTGATTGGCGAGAACTTCACCTTCGCGCATGCCGGCCACTTTGCGCGTCTGCTCGCGCGCCGTGTGCTCGAGCGCGGGCTGCCCCGGGGCACGCTGCTCAACACCAACGTGCCGCCGGGAGCGCCGAAGGGCGTGCGTTTCACCTGTCTCGGCAAGCGCACGTACACGGAGGGCGTGGTCGAGGACACCGATCCGCGTGGCCGACGTTGCTACTGGATCGGTGGTGGCGATCCGGTGTGGGAGGACATCCCGGGAACCGACTTCGCCACCGTCGGTGCGGGCTACATCTCGGTCACGCCGCTGCAACTCGACATGACCGACCTGACCCAGCTCGCCGATCTGCAGCGCGAGGCAGCCGCATGGAGGCTCGATGGTTCCTGAGGTCGGCGGCGCGGTGCCGGTCCGCCGGCGCGTGCTCATCGAGTACCTGCGCGAGCTCGGCATCGAAGACGAACGCGTCCTGACGGCGATGGCGGCGGTGCCGCGCGAGTTGTTCGTACCGGCCGCGTTCCGCCATCAGGCGTACGAGGACTATCCGCTCGAGATCGGTGACGGGCAGACGATCTCACAGCCGTCGGTGGTCGCGCGCGTGAGCGCGCTCGCACAGGTGGGGGAGCGCGACCGCGTGCTCGAGATTGGCACCGGCTCCGGTTACCAGGCCGCGATCCTGGCCGAGCTGGCGCGTTTTGTGTTCACCGTCGAGCGCCTGCCGCGTCTCGCGGAGGGGGCGCGCACCCGTCTGGCCGAGCTCGGCTATCGCAACGTCTCGGTGCAGGTGATGGACGGCACGCTCGGCTGGCGGGCGCAGGCGCCGTTCGACGCGATCATCGTCAGCGCTGCCGCCCCCGCCGTGCCCGGGACGCTGCTCGAGCAGCTCAATGTCGGCGGGCGGCTCGTGATACCGATCGGGGAGCTGCGGCGCCAAGAGCTTGTCAAGGTCGTGCGCCTCGCGGACGGGAGCGAGGAGAGCCGGCACGGTCCGGCCACCTTCGTGCCTCTGGTGGGCCTCAACGGCTTTCAGGAGAACAGGTGACGAGATGGCCGGCGCAGTCGGCATCGTCAGCAAGCGTTTTGTCATCGACGGCCGCGTTCAGGGGGTCGGCTTCCGCTATTTCGTCGTACGCGAGGCCGAAGCGCTGGGTGTCTCCGGCTGGGTGCGCAACCTCCCCGACGGCCGCGTCGAGGTGCTCGCCTCAGCCGAGCCCGCGCTGGTCGACGTGTTCGAGGGGCGCCTGTGGCATGGCCCGCCCCACGCCCGCATCAGGACCATCGCAACCAGCGACGGCGAGGCGCCGACCGCGGCGGGGTTCCGCGTGCTGCCGACGCCATGGTGAACGTGCCGCGCACGAAACGACCCCAGCTTCTCCCCGGGTTGTGCTTCGCTTCCGGGCTCGCTAGCATGCAGCGGCGCGGGGCTGTAGCTCAGTCTGGATAGAGCAGCGGTTTCCTAAACCGCGTGTCGGAGGTTCGAGTCCTCTCAGCCCCGCCACCGTACCACGTAGGACAAGAAGCAGTTACGCGGGACACGGTGGCGAGAGCCCGCCTCACTGGCGACGGTTTGACACCAATTTTGACGCCAGTTTTGTCCTCTCGGGCCTCTTCGACTTGCTCCCGCCGAGCAGACCCTGCTTCCGCTCGGCCGGCGAGCCCATGAGCGCTCTGTACGAGCAGGGCAAGGTGCCTCACGTCGGTGTGCTCACCGAGCTCGAGGACGAACTGTGCTCGTGGGAGCCGAACAGCGGGCAGCGCTCGCCGAACAGGCTTGACTGGCTCGTGTGGGCGCTCACGGAGCTCATGCTCGGCAACAGTGGCGCCGAGAACTGGCTCACGTACCTGGACCAGCAGCTCGCCGAGAAGCGGGGCATGCCCACACACACCGGCGCCGGCAGCCACGCTGACGCCGGTCATCGACGAGCCCGGCCCGGCGGTTGGCGTCAGCTCCGGCCGTCGAGCTTTGTTTGTTGCGGTGCAGTCGCGGGGACGTGCTCGGCGGGCATGGCTCAAGGTAATCGACAGGTTCTCCGGTCCTGCGCCTTGGGGCGGGCAGGCTTTCCCGTGGTGACGCTGCTTGCGGCCGCGATGACGAGCGGAGGCCGCCCACTCCTCAAGCACACCCGCAGGCATGCCCACTACAGCGTCTAGGTCCCGCCTTGGGATTCGGGCGTGGTGTCGGGCGACACCGGCTGGGCCTGGGCACCCGTCTCGGGTGAGTCTTGGGGAGTTGCCTTTTGCGTCTTTGACTTGTGTTGCGCGTGAATCCGGAGAGGGCCGATCTGCTCGCGCGCCTCGGTCGAGAGCATTTCGTGGACGGCTCTGGCAAGATCCTCGGTGTCAATCAGGATTCCAGTCTGGCCATGAATCTCTCGCCGCAGCAGCCTGAGGACGGTGTCCTGGAACAGGGCTTTCCCGATCGAACCAGGTCCCAGGGCCGTGGCTTTTTCCCAGAATGCGTCCAGGATGCCCTTCGAAACGGCGCTCCTGTGGAGCAGAGCGAGCTTGCTTGCGGCCTCTTCGAATCGCTCCGCGTCGTCGAGACTCACAGCGAAGGCGCACTGGTATTCGATCCCTTCCTCGAAGGTAAGGTGATAGAGGTGCCAATCCACTCCATTGGTCAGGAGAACCCACGGGTAGTTGTTCTCTGAGGCGTAACGCTCTGCTTGTTCGATATGCCGCTCGCGGAGCTTCTGCCCGCCGGCCTTCGCCTCGACGAGGATACGGACCCGCCCATCGATCTTGAGGCAGAGATCGACATACTTGTATTTCATCTGGGCTTCGCTGCTGATGTCGTGAAGAGGATGGTAACCAAGAACCTCGTCGAAGAACTTGCGCAACCGAACCACGGTGTCCGCCTCGTTGAGCCCCGTGTCACGCGCCTCTATCAAGTAACGGCTTGCCTGCTTGAGCGGCTTGCGAATGTCGACCGTCATGGGCACCTCCAATGGACCGGTTCGCTAGCCAAGCGTACTCCAGTTTGGGAGAGACGGAACCAACGCCACACTTCAGTGGCACACTGGATCAGTTGCAGAGCCTGCGCACACCTGGTGCGGCAGCGGCGCCATCGGGCGGGGCGGCCTTGTCGTGCGCTTGCCCCTTCCTGTGCCCGCTGCGCGATCCGGTGACAGGTGTAGCCACGGTGACTTCCCGTCCGTTTCGCTGACGATCGCCGTTCGTGGGGCAATGTCGCGCGCGAGCTGATCGCGACACAGAAGGCGCTCCCTCTGTTCCTTCGGCCAGGCACTGCAGGGTCGCTGAGTCCGCCGTGGGGCGGCCGCATCGGTCGTGTAGTGCGCCTTCTAGGGTCCGCGCTATGACCGGCCTGATGCGATTCGAAGAAACGCCTGTCGAAAGTCCGACTCGAAGAACATTAGTTGCACTGGCCCCCCGTTGTCGCTGAGGGCCGATATCTCGCGGAACGCCGCCTCGACGGAGGTCGGTTGCGAGACAAGAGTGGAGTTACCAGAACTGTCGGGAGCGCCAATGCGGATGATTTTCTGAGGACGGGCCAAGTGCAGGAACGCTCGGAGCTCAACTTCGGAAGCGAGGGACGCCTCCTGAGCGGGCCAGCCAGGCTCAGTCTGAGAAACCTTGTACCGCTCCCGCCGTTCTTCAGGGTTGCGGTAGAAGAAGGCTCGTATTTCCGGCGGCCCGAGTGGCCCTTCGCCTAGGCTCTGCACTATTCTGTCTCGCAGCGGCTTTCCGAGCTGGTCGAGCTTGTCCGACTCCCAGCGCATGCAGAGGAAACTCTGCAAGTCGAACGCCAGCTCCTTAATTTGATCTGCACGACAGGTGCGAAATACCCGCATCCCGAGCCCCATTGCGTAGCCAATTTCAAGGTAGACGGAGGGACGTTGGTTTGTCAGGTCGGCTACAAGGAACTTGCTGCGCCTGATCTCCGCTAGGATCTCCTCGTCGAGCTTGTCGGTGTCCAGCTTCAAGTCGATTCGGAGCGGACTGTATCCTGCTGCTCCGATGCCGGCTTCCAACGTGTGCCAGAGAGGATCGAGCGAGGAGTGCATGTGCATGGCGATGAACCCCTGCGACGTGGCGGCGCCCCGCTCCTGCAACCTCTCAAGGTGCGCCCACCCGCTAGGCGCTATCGCGGCGGGGCCTGAGTACTGCATTCCGGGCGGCAACCGCACCCGCTTGGTGGAGGCGAGGTACCTCAGGACCTCACTGAACTCTTGATCGACGCACCACGCGAGCGCTGGCCACTTCGGCTCATCGACATTCACTGGATCGCCGGCGAAATTCGTCACTCGCTTGAGAGCCTGCAGCAGCTTGTCGGCGCGCTCGTGGAAGCTGGGCGTCTTCAACGTGGCGAGCCACTTAGCGTCCTCCACCCCGATCCTGATGTCCTGGTGCTCTCGAATGTAACCTGACGCGTTGGCACGCGGCCGGCTGTCAATTCTGCCGAGGTCCGAGGCGTCTCGCCCGTCCTGGAGGGATTGCCAGAGATCGGAATTGAAGTGGAAGGAACCGCAGCGGAGGCATGTTACGTGCTGCCAAACGTCGCCTGCGAGTAGCGCGCGGAACTTTGCGTCACTCCTTAGACACACTGGACATTCGGTCCAAGTCATCGGTTCCTCCGTCGTCGCTCCTGTGACGCGAGGGGACTATCTGAAACGGTGCTTTGCCCTATTGGCCTGTGGTTTCGAGGGCCTTCTTGACCCCCGTGACTAGCCAAGTCTCTAACGTCCCGTTGCTATAGCAGTGAATTGTTGTTCCCTCCCGGACGGCGGAGAAACTCGCGTTGATCTTCACATCCGTGGAGGTTCCTTTGTCCTTTACGAAGATGTTGAACTTGACCATGTTCGCCTCGTCGAATGCTGTGGCGCAGGCCATTGTGTTCTTGAGGGGGTCGGGAATTGGCTTGGTGGTGATGAGTCCGCTCTGTTTGTCTACCAACTCGAACGGCGCCTGTGCATCCGATAGAGCCTCGATGATTGCGGGCCAGACCTTGGCCGCGGGCTCATCGAAGGCAAAGGTGTTCTCAATCTTGGGGGGCTTGAAGTCGCTAAAGGCCAGTTCGTCAAGTTTCATTGTCGCGGCGTGTTCATAAGAGGCAGGGCTGACGACATTGGAGTGGACGCTGTCAGAGCACCTCACTGTGTGAAACTCAGGAGTCCATGTGAAACGTGCGACTGCGTCCTTTGGCACCCATCCCTTCTGAAAGTTCCCACCGACAAAGGTGACAACGCTGAATCGTTGCGGGTCGAGACCTTCCTTGAGGTTTGTGGCACACCAGTGAAACCAGAAGCAGTAGTCAACGATAACGTGCCGGCTGCCAGGATTGTCACTGCTTGGAAGTAGAGCCTTGCCACGCGAAAGGGGGCAAATCGTCTTGTCAGAGTCCTTCGCCCTCGAGACTTCTTTGAAGAGGTAGGTATCCTTCGTTACGGCCAGTCCGTCTTCCGCGAGGATGGAGCTGGCAGCCAAAGCAGCCACGGTAACCGAGAGAGGAAGAAAGAGAGACTTCATGAGTCCTCCCCATGCCTTCCGTTGACTGCACGTCCAAGAAGAAAATCTCCGAGCTATTCATTCCATGTTAGAGGCTAGCCGGGAACGTGTCAACGCTCCGCGTTGCCTCATCAAGAATCGACTGGAGAGGGGGTCGTTGCCTCACGTAAGAAACAACGTGAAGGGGTGAGGAGATGAGACTGGCGCCTGGGGGCGC
>Ga0209048_10000960_pt1 | contig 30454 bp, 30 predicted proteins | sample FrelakmetCRP12CR_FD_187146 | JGI IMG/M metagenome (GOLD analysis project Ga0209048, IMG submission 187146) | Freshwater lake sediment microbial communities from the University of Notre Dame, USA, for methane emissions studies - CRP12 CR (SPAdes)... | ecosystem: Environmental > Aquatic >... | reverse complement strand
TCATGGTGGACGCCCCTTTCCGGTTCAAGTGGTTGCACACACCTCCACTTTGGCACTTCGATGCCGGTTACGGGTGGGGGCGTCCATCCCATTGCTGTCGCCGATCGTTCGTCTTCTCGACGAGGTCGGTGAACGTCCTCAAGTCTGCAGGAGTCACTCCCGCTCGACCAGCACGAGGGCGCCGCGTGCCATTTGTGCGCGTCGCGCGGCAGGCGGCTGCCAAGATGAGCGTGCAAGCCACCATGTGCGCCAGAACGACAGGGGCGCAGGCGCGCCTACCGCGTGACACTGGCGCCGATGCTGATCTACGCGGCTTCGCTGTGGGGCGTCGGACTCGCGAGCGGCTTTGCGCTCGCCTTCGACACGACAGGCCTCGCGCCGCCCCCCCGTTGCGCGGCGCACCGGGAATCTGGGCCGCCTGCACCAGCGGGATCACGCTGGCCGCGCTCGCGCTGTGCATCCTCCTCGGCTGGGTACTGAGCACGAAGCGGCGCGAGCGGCGCAGTCTGCAGTCGGCTGCAACGCATTGAAGCGAGTGCGCCGGCACCCAAAGCACCGGCCCGCTGGCCGCCGCAGCGGCCATCCCGGATGCAGGGCGATCGCCGCAGCGCCCGTCGGTTCGCGTCCGGTTCTCAAGCCGCGCGCGAGACGGCGTCAGCACACGCGCGCAGCTCAAGCACCGGGCAGGCTCAGCACGAAGCAACTCCCGCCACCCTCTCGCGCCTCGCAGCGCACGCTGCCGCCGTGGCGCTCGGCGATCTGCTTGACCAGACTCAGGCCCAGCCCGACGCCACCGCCCTGCTCGGCATGACCGGGCAGGCGGTAGAACGGCTCGAAGATGCGCTCGCGCGAGGCACCGGGAACGCCCGGTCCGCGGTCGCACACCTGCACGACCACTTGACCACCTGCCGATTGAGTGGTGGCGGTCACTTCGCCACCACCGTAGCGGCGCGCGTTCTCGAGCAGGTTCCGCAAGGCTCTGCGCAGCAACCGCTCGTCGCCGCTTACCGCCACCGCGTCGCCGGCGGCCGACGCGCCGACGCGCGCCGCCTCTTCGGCAGCGAGGGCGAGTAGGTCGACACGTTCGGGCGGCGCCAGGGTCTGCGACGCGTCGTCGAGCCGGCTCGCGAGCAACACTTCCTCGACCAGAGCGTCGAGCTCGCCGATGTTGGTGTCGATCTCGCGCCTCAGGTTCTCGCGCTGCGCGGCAGGGGCATCCTCCAGCAGTGCGAGCGCCATCTTCATCCGCGCCAGCGGAGATCGCAGTTCGTGGCTCGCGTTTGCAAGCAGCGACTTGTGCGATCGCACCAGCGCCTCGATGCGCGCCGCCGCGAGGTTGAAGCTCGAACCGAGCGCGGCGACCTCGTCGTTGCCGTCCTCGGCCACGCGCCGGCTGAGCGCGCCGCCGCCGAACGCCTCGACGCCCTGCTTGAGCGATTCGAGCCGCCGCGTCAGCCGCCGCACCACCGGATAGGCGCCGCCCGAGATCGCGACGAAGAGTATTGCCAGCGTGAGCACCAAACCGGCGCCGGGCACGGCCAGCCATCCCAGCACGCCAGCCGGGGGCATCGTCAGCTCCAGTTCCTCGCCGCCGCGCGAAGGGTGAAGCCGCAGCGGCCCTCCCGCCGGTCGCGGCGGGCCACGGCGCAGCACCCACAGTGTGCGTCCGTCGGTCAGTGGCAACGAGACTCTGCGCGGGTCGGGCTCGTCCCCCTCGTGCAGCATGGCTTCGTAGCGAGCGAACGTCTCCGATGTTCCGATGCGCTCGCCGCTGGCGCTGTCGAGTGCGAGCGGCAGGCGCATCCGCTCGGCGAACAGAAGCAGCGCCTCGCGCTGCTCGGCGACGGGCGCGCCGGCGTCGGGCAGATGGCTCTGCGCCAGCTCGGCCCAGGCGCCGAGGCGCGCGCGCCATGCCTCACGGCCCTCGGCCCGGGCGCGCTCGATGTTGTGCTGGAAGACCCAACCCGAAACCAGCGCGAATACGAGCAGCACCGCGACCACCGTGAGGTAGATGCGCAGGTACAGCGTCCTCATCGGTGACTCTCTGGCGGGGCCGGCGATCGGCCCGCCTTAACCGGCATCGCCGTCCTGCTTCTTCGCGAACACGTAGCCCGCGCCGCGAACTGTCAGCACGCGCCGCGGCGCCTTCGGGTCGGCCTCGATGGCGGCGCGAATGCGCGAGATGTGCACGTCGATCGATCGATCGAACGCATCGAGCGGGCGGCCCTTGAGCGCGTCCATGATCTGGTCGCGCGAGAGCACTCGCCCCGGGCTCTGTGCGAGTACGACGAGGAGGTCGAACTGATGGCTGGTCAGGTCGCACGGCTGGCCAGCGAGGCGCGCGCTGCGCTCGCCAAGGTCGATCTCGAGTTGCCCGAAACGCAGCACCTCGTTCGCCTGCGGCGCCGGCTGCGCGCGTCGCAGCAGCGCCTTGATCCGCGCCAGCAGTTCGCGTGGCTCGAACGGCTTGGGCAGATAGTCGTCTGCGCCGAGTTCGAGCCCGACGATGCGATCGGCGGGCTCGCCGCGCGCCGTCAGCATCAAGAGCGGCAACTGGCGGGTGGCCGAGTTCGCACGCAGTTCGCGGCACAGGTCGAGGCCGTCGCCGTCGGGCAGCATCAGGTCAAGCACCAGCGCGTCGTAGCCCTGTGCAGCCAGCCGTGCGCGCCCGGCGGCGAGCGACGGCGCCGCTTCGACATCGAACCCGGCCGCGCGTAGGTAGTCGCCCACCAGCGTCGTCAGGCGTGCATCATCGTCGATCAGCAATAGGCGAGCGTTCATGGTTGGGTCCGGAACGACGGGCCGCGCGGCCCGGGGCCAAAGCGCCGAACCGCGATTGTCAGGCCCTAGCATAGCCGCGCTACCGGCGACACCGGCTTGACCTTCAGGCGCAGATTCAACCCTTCTGGCCGGAGCCCTGCTGCATGCGCTGCATGCGCTCGCGCATCATCTCGCCGCGCTGCTTCATCCGCTCGCCGGCCCTGGCGCGCTGCTCGGGCGTGAGCACGTTCGCGATCTCGAGCATGGCCTGCAGCATGCGCTTGCTCACCTGGTCGTGGCGCGCGAGCATCTGCTGGCGAAGCGCCTCGGCAGCCGCCGCATCGACCTTCGGCGCTGCGAAGATCTGCAGGCCCTTCTCGTGCAGCGCGCGGCTGGCTTCATGCTGCGCCTTGATGTCGGCGGCGGCGGCCACCGCGATCTGCTTGATCTGCGCGCGCTGCGCTTCGGTGGCGTTCAGGCCATCGAGCATGCGGTCGACCCGGCGGCCGATTTGCTCGGGGCTTCCCATCGGCATCATGCCGTGGCCGCCCATCGCGGGCCCCGCCATGTGCGTGCCTCCCATGCCGGGCCCGCCCGGCATGCCCTGGCTGAATGCCGGAACCGCAACGCTCGCGGCGGCGGCCAGCAGCCCAGTAATCACCCAGCGCCCGAGGCCAGTGCGTGAAGCACGCGCGGTGGCATGTGTTGTTGCAGACATCGTCGACTCCTTACGGAAAACGGCCCGATCGGCCACGAAGGCATCCTCGCGCCGCGCCATGAACGCGCTGTGCCGCGCACGTAAAGATGTGTGAAATCGCACGCCGCCTTCGCCCGCCAGCGGCCCGACCTCGCGCAGCCCCCGATTCGAGTGCTGCCGCCGCCGGAGCGCATTGCACACAATTGAACCATGGCGCGCGACGGGTACAAGTGGGATGGGGACTCGCGAGACGAACGACCGAGCGAGTTTGCCTACAGCGGCTACTCCACCCTGACGAGGGGGGAGTTTCTCGGGACCACGACGCAGGAACGAACCCTGCACGAGCGCGGCGCCAAGCCTGTGCACGTGCGCTGGTCCTTGCTGCTCGCGGTCTGCGTGGTCGTGCTCGCGCTGTACGGCATCGTGGCGCACATGCGCTGGTAAGCCCGAAGGCGGGTTCCGGCGAACGGCCGATCGCCACCTGCGCGGCCTGACCCGGCCCGGCGTTGCGCTCGCTCAATCGCCACGGTTGCGTTACGCGACAGCATGACGCCTGAGCCTTCCGGAGGTGGCGAGCATGGCGGCAAAGCAACTCCTCTTTCATGAAGCGGCGCGCGACAAGATCCGCCGCGGCGTCGATGCGCTGGCCGAGGCGGTCAAGGTCACGCTCGGCCCGCGCGGGCGGACGGTGATTCTCGAGCGCGACTTCGGCCCGCCGCAGATCGTCAACTCGGGCGTGCTCGTCGCCAAGGCGGTCGAGCTCGAGGACCCGTTCGAGAACATGGGCGCGCAGCTGCTGCGCGAGGTGGCGGCGCGCACGAGCGAGATGGCCGGCGACGGCACCACCACCGCCACTGTTCTCGCGCACGCGATGATCCGCGAAGGCCAGCGCTACCTGGCGGGCGGCATGAACCCGATGGACCTCAAGCGCGGCATCGAGCGTGCGGTCGAAGCGGTGGTGGCCGACGTCAAGCGGATCGCCCGGCCCTGCGCCGCGTCGCAGGAGATCGCCCACGTCGCGGCGATCTCGGCCAACAACGACCGCTCGATCGGCGAGCTGCTCGCGCGAGCGATCGACAAGGTAGGGCGCGAAGGCGCGATCTCGATCGAGGACGGTTCCGGCCTCGTCAGCGAGCTCGAAGTCGTCGAAGGGATGCAGTTCGATCGCGGCTTCCTCTCGCCCTACTTCATCAACAACGCCGAGCGCCAGACCGCCGTGCTCGAGGACGTGGCGATCCTGCTCTGCGACAAGCGCCTGTCGTCGCTGAAGGATCTGCTGCCGCTGCTCGAAGAGGTCGTCAAGGCCGCGCGGCCGCTGCTCGTGATCGCCGAAGACATCGACAGCGACGCGCTGGCTGCGCTGGTGATCAACACCATTCGCGGCACGCTCAAGACCTGCGCGGTGAAGGCGCCCGGCTTCGGCGACCGGCGCAAGGCGATGCTGCAGGACATCGCCGTGCTCACCGGCGGCAACGTGATCAGCGACGAGATCGGGCTGCCGCTGGCGAAGGCGACGCTCGCGGACCTCGGCCGCGTCAAGCGGGCCGAGATTGGCAAGGAAGACACGACACTGATCGGTGGCGCCGGCAACGCGGCGGCGATCAAGGACCGCATCGCCAGCATCCGCAAGGAGCGCGAGGCCGCCACCAGCGACTACGACCGCGAGAAGCTCGACGAGCGCGCGGCCAAGCTCTCGGGCGGGGTCGCGCTGATCAAGGTCGGCGCGGCAACCGAGACCGAGCTGAAGGAGCGCAAGGTACGCGTCCAGGACGCGCTGCACGCCACCCGCGCCGCGGTCGAGGAAGGCATCGTCCCCGGCGGCGGCGTCGCGCTGCTGCGCGCCCGCCGCTGCCTCGCAGCGCTCAAAGGCGAGAACCTTGACGAAGATTCGGGGCTGCGCATCGTGTCGCGTGCGCTCGAGGAGCCGCTGCGGCGAATCGTCGAGAACGCCGGCGACGAGGCCTCGGTGGTCCTGAACCGCGTCGACGAATCGAAAGACGCCGCATACGGCTACAACGCCGCCACGCGCGAGTACGGGGACCTGCTCGCGATGGGCGTCATCGACCCGGCCAAGGTGACGCGCCTGGCGCTGCAGAACGCGGCGTCGATCGCGAGCCTGATCCTGACCACCGACTGCATGATCGCCAACGCGCCCAAGCCCAGGAGTGCGCCGTCAGCTGCAATGACCCCGGGAGGCGAGCCGCCCGACTACTGATCGGCTTCGCACGCGCCGGACCGGCGCTCGCTTGACGGCCCAACGACGGCTGAGATCGCGCGATGAGCGGCCGCAACTCGCGACGCGTTGAGCACGCTCAACAACCCCGCCCCGGCAATGCCGAAGATGGTCGCAAGGGTGGCGCCATGCGAATGACGATGGAACATGAGGCGGTGCAGATCGGGTCGCTCGGACTGCCGGGCGAACTCGTCCTGCCGCCCGAGCCTATAGGCGTTGTCGCATTCGCGCACGGCAGCGGTAGCAGTCGCCTGAGCCCGCGCAACCTGTTCGTCGCCCGCGTCCTGCATGACCACCATCTCGGCACGTTGGTGTTCGATCTGCTTACCGAAGCCGAGGCCGACGACCGCGGCAATGTGTTCAACATCGGGCTGCTCGGCGCGCGCATCGAAGCAGCGCTCGACTGGCTCGCACTGCGCAGCGGGGTGTCCGGCCTTCGCGTCGGGCTGTTCGGTGCAAGCACGGGCGCCGCCGCCGCGCTGCGCGCGGCTGCCGACCGACCAGCCCAAGTCGCTGCGGTGGTATCGCGCGGCGGCAGGCCCGACCTCGCCGGTGACCGTCTGACCCGTGTCAGCTCGCCGACCCTGCTGATCGTCGGCGGCCTCGACACCGAAGTGCTGCGCTTGAATCGCGCGGCACTGCGCGCGATGACGTGCCGCAAGCGGCTCGAGATCGTTCCAGGCGCGAGCCATTTGTTCGAGGAGCCGGGCACGCTCGACGCCGCGGCACACCTTGCCGGCGCGTGGTTCGAGACTCATCTGGCAAGCGGGCCCAAGCGATGAGCATTCTTTTTGCCGACCGCGCCGAAGCCGCCCGCGCTCTGGCCCGGCGCTTGGTGGCGATGAATCTTCCGCCGCCCGTCGTCGTTCTCGCGCTGCCGCGCGGGGGCGTGCCCATTGGCGCCGTGCTGGCGCGCGCGCTGCAAGGCTCGCTCGACCTCGTGCTCGTGCGCAAGATCGGCGTGCCTTGGCAGCCCGAGCTGGCTGTCGCGGCGGTGGTGGACGGCGAGAAGCCGGAGATCGTCGTCGACGCCGAGGTGCAGGCGATGGCCGGCGTCGACCGCGATTACATCGACGCACAGGCGCGGCGCGAGCTGAAGGAAATAGAACGCCGACGCAGGATCTATCTGCGCGGCCGCGCGCCACTGCCACTGGCCGGCGCGACCGCGATCGTCGTCGACGACGGCATCGCCACCGGGACGACGATGCGCGCCGCGCTGAAGGCGTTGCGGCGCCGGAATCCGGCGCGCCTCGTGCTGGCCGTTCCGGTGGCACCGCGCGACACCGCCGCGGCGCTACGCGCCGAGGTCGACGACCTGGTCTGCCTGGCGCAGCCCGAGCCGTTTCATGCGATCGGCCTGCACTACGGCGACTTCCATCAGGTCAGCGACGACGAAGTCCTCGCCGCGCTCGACGAAGCGGGTACCCCACTGGAGTGAACACCACCATGGACAGAACCTGGATCATCGTGGCCAACGCGGCGCGCGCCCGCTTGTGCGAGTTCGATCCGCGCGACGGCTCGCTCGTCGAGCTGGCCGATTTCGTGCACGCTGCGGGACGGCAAAAAGGCGCCGACCTCGCGACCGACCGCCCCGGACACACCGAGAAGGGACAGGCCAGCGTGCGCACGAGCTTCGAGTATCACACCGACGTGCACCGCAAGGAGCGCGAGCACTTCGCACGCGAGCTGGCACAGCACCTGGACGACGCCGTGATTCAGAACCGCTGCCGCGCGGTGGCGTTGATCGCGTCGAGCCCGTTCCTGGGCGAGCTCAAGGCTCGGCTCGGCGACGCAGCGACCAAGGCCGTAGTTGCCACCGAGGCGGTCGACCTTACTCATTGCGACATGTCCGAGCTCAAGCGTCGCGTCAGCGGGATGCTTGAGCGTGCTTTGCGTTGAAGCAATGCTCGGACCGCTCACCGGCGCAATGGACGGTTCGACCTGCGCTCATAGGAGGCTGAAATGCTCAAGATGCTGATTGCCGTCGACGGGTCGGAGCACTCGAACCACGCGATCGAAGCGGTCGGCACGCTGGCGAGCAAGACCGTGCAGCGCCAGGTGGTGCTACTCAACGTCCGCGAAGCGCCACTGCTTCTTGGCGAACTGCCTTCGCTCAATCTCGAGCAGATCGACGACGCACAGAAGAGACAGCAGGATGAGGTACTCGCCGCTGCGCTTGCGCACGCTCAGGCCTGCGGCCTGACGATAGGCTCGACGCGTCGCGCGCAGGGCCAGGCGGCAGCCGAGATCGTGCGCGCGGCCGCCGAGATCGGTGCCGACCAGATCGTTCTCGGCACCCGCGGCCTGGGCGCGCTCGGCAGCCTGTTCATGGGATCGGTAGCGCAGCGCGTCGTTCACCTCGCCGAGGTACCGGTGCTGCTCGTCAAGTAGGCGCAGGAGCGAAGGCCTGAGGATCAGCCGGCGACCGCTGACGAGCGCTGCGGGTTCGATGTCATCGGCGCGAAGCCGAACCGGCGCGCGAACGCCTATCCCGGTGACCGGGAACTCTCTGTGGACTGGCCACCTTCGTCATGCAGGCCGTGCTCGAGACCGTAGCGGATCAATGCCGCCATGCTCGGCAGCTGCAGCTTTTCCTGGATGTGCGTCTTGTGCGTGCTGATGGTCTTGACCGACAGGTGCAGCGCCTCGGCGATGTCGGTCAGGCGCTGCCCGGAGACGATGCGGCGCAGGACCTCGAGTTCACGGTCGGATAACTGGGCGTGGCGCGGCGCCTCGACCGAGCCGCTGAGTTGCTGCACCACACGCTCGGCCAGGCTCGTGGTCACGTACGCACCGCCGGCGAGAACCTTTCGCACCGCGCGCATCAGTTCTTCGGCTGCGCTGTCCTTGGTCACGTAACCGTTGGCCCCGGCCTTGAATGCACGCAGGGCGTACTGCTCTTCGGCGTGCATGCTCAGCACCAGCACCGCGACGCGCGGGTACTCGCTCTTGATGCGGTGAATGAGGTCGAGCCCGCTCATGCCCGGCATCGACAGATCGACGATCGCCACTCGAAATGGCTGCTGGCGCAGGCATTCCAGCGCCTGGAAGCCTGAACTCGCCTCGACGATCAGAAAGCCCTCGCCGGTCGCCTCGAGAATGCGCCTGAGGCCCTCGCGAACGATGGTGTGATCGTCGACCAGCAGCAGCGGCAGCGCTGCGGTGAGAGGGCGCTTACTCATGGCGCCGAGCTCGGGCTGAGTTCGCCGGCACCGGCAGCCATCAGCCGCAGAGGCAGCCTGACGGTGACGCGACCGCCGCCCCCGGGCGGGTTGTCCACCTCCATCTCGCCGCCCAGCATGTACGCCCGCTCGCGAATTCCGAGCAGACCGAACGAACCTTCCTTCTGCATCGCCTGCTCCGAAAAACCGACACCGTTGTCGTGCACGGTCAGCACCAGTGTGTCGCCTGTCTGCCTGATCCGGATCCTTACCCGCGTCGCCCGCGCGTGCCGCGCTACATTAGTCAGCGCCTCCTGCACCATACGGTAGAGTGCGATCGTCGCGCGATCGCCGAGCGGGGGGTCGGCTTCATCAAGCTGCACCGCGATCTTGACACCCGTGCGGCGCGCGGCGTCGCTGGCGAGCCACTCGATCGCCACGTTCACGCCGAGATCGTCGAGCATCAGCGGGCGCAGGTCGGCCGAGATGCGGCGCACCGAGGCGACCGTTTCGTCGAGCATCTCGAGCATCGCGCCGATGCGCTCGCCCCCGGCCCGCGCCCGTAGGTTCGGCTGCAGGCTCGCCAGTTCCATCTTCAGCGCGGTCAGGCGCTGCCCGAGCTCGTCGTGGAGTTCGCGCGCGATGCGCCGCCGCTCGTATTCGCGCGCCTCGACCAGGCGCTCCGAAAGGGCGCGCAGCCCAGCGCGCGAGCGTGCCGACTCGAGCGCCTCGTTCCTGCGCTGCGTGACGTCGCTGAGCACCATCTGCAGCGTCGTCCGGCCATGATCGGGCAGCGGCGCCAGCACGATCTCCACGTCGCGCACCGTGCCGTCAAGACGCTCGATACGCTCGCGCAGCAACGCCGGCGTGGCTCCCTGCGCGAGTGCTTGGCCAACCTCGCACCGCACCGCGGCGTGCGACTCCGGCCGCAGCAGCGAGTAGATCGACCGCCCGATCAGACCCTCGCGCGACGCCGCTCCGAACAGCGCCACGCAGGCCTTGTTGGCGAACACGATGCGCTCGCCCTCGGTGATCCACGCCGCCGTCGGCGACAGTTCGAAGATTTCCTGAAAGCGCTGCCACAGCGCGTCGAACCGTGCTCTCAGGTCGCACTCGACGCTGAGGTCGACCATGAGAGCCGTAGAGAAGCGCCCAGAAGCGAACGGACCGGTACCGTCGGCCCGGCTGACCGTGATCGCGAGCGGAAACTCCTCGCCACTCGCACGCAACCCAATCACTGGCCGGCACTCGCCCATCGAGACTTCGATCTTGCCCGAGTCATCGAATCTGCGCATGTGTTCGCGATGCGCGGCGCGGTACCGTTGCGGAATGAAGCGCGCCAACTCGCTCCCGAGAGCGTCCTCGGCAGCAAAGCCGAACATCCGCTGCGCCGCAGGACTCATCATCACGACGCGCTGCGTCTCGTCGATGATGACGATACCATCGCGCGCCGCGTTCAGCAGCCGACCAGATACCTCGTCGTACACGCCGGGCAATGTCGGCGCCTCGCGCCACGTCACGATCGGCGCGCTGCGTGCACACGCCTGTGCCGACGAGCGGATATGGTCATCAGTGCCTTCCTTCGCTCGCGGCTGCGATCAAGGCTAGCCGCATCGCAGCATCGTAACGCGCGAACACCCAGCATGGTCCGCGCGGCCAACGAATGCGTCAGAGCTCGGCCCGGCTCACCACAGTAACCCGCCCGGCCCCGGACGGCGGCGGATTTCAGGCGATCGCCACCCGTCTCGACGAGGACGACGCCTTCTTCGGCAGCGTCAGCTCGAGCACGCCGTTCTGGTATTTCGCGTTCGCCTTCGCTTCGTCAACTGCCGTGGCAAGCGTGAAGCTGCGGCTGGCGTAGCCGTACTCGCGCTCCGAGCGCAGCACGCGACCGCTCTTCTTCTCCTCGCTCTCCTTCCTCACCTCGGCGCCTATCGTCACCTGGTTGCCCTCGATGCGCACATCGATATCTTCCTTCTTCACGCCTGGGATCTCGGCCTTGACGGTGTAGTTCGCGTCGGTTTCGCTCAGGTCGAGCCTGATCTGCGGCGCGCGCTTCTCGAGGCTCGTCTTCCAGGGCCGAAGAAAGCCGCGGAACATCTCGTCCATGGATTCCATTTCAAACGGGTCGTTCAGGCGCAATTCGTTCATGGATTGACTCCTTGCAATGGGCACTTCCAAACACGCGGCAAGACACGCCCGCCGCGAGTGCATCCTACGCCCGCGCTCGCAGCGTGCGATTGAGCCCGCGCAACGGCTGCGACGCACCGCGCGTAGGAATAGTCCGACTCGCCCCTAGGACTTGCCGCCACTGGCGTCGGACAGGGCCCGGTGGACGTCGCGGCCGCCACCGATTGGCAGCACGCCCGCCATGGTCCAAGCTTCATCCACGCGCCGAATTGGCGCGCATCGCGGTAGAACGAGGCAAATCATGAACGGTGACATGCTGATGTCCGAGAAGCCACGCCAGGTCGAAGCTGCCTGGTATATGCGGCCCGAACTTGTGTTGAATGGCGGCGTCGGTGAGTTGATGCAACTGCTGGGCGTTCCCTTGGACGAGGAACATCTCACTGAGGAGGTGAGCGTGTCCAAGCGTCGCGCTCGAAGCGGCACGGCGCTATACCACGAGGGAGCGCGGGCGCAGGCGATCTACTTCGTCGGCGTCGGCACCTTCAAGTCGCTGCACATCGCCGAGGACGGCTACGAACAGGTGCTCGGGTTCACCGGGCGCGCCGAAGTGCTCGGCTACGACGCGGTCTACAGCGGTTGCCACCCAACGACAGCGGTCGCACTCGAGGACTCCACCGTCCACGCGCTGGCGCTGGCGGACCTGTTCACGCTCTGCAAGCGCGTACCCGGTCTCGACCACGCGATTCACCTGACGCTGAGCCGGCAGTTGACGCACCAGGTCGAGATCGCCAGCCTGATGGCCGCGGTGGCGGCCGAAGTCCGCCTGGCGCGCTTCCTGGTGCAGCTCTCCGAGCGCATGGCCGAGCGCGGCCAGTCGCCGCGGCGCATGCTGCTGCGCATGAGCCGGCGCGACATCGCCAGCCACATCGGCGTCGCGCACGAGACGGTCAGCCGTTCCTTCAGCGTGCTGGTGCAATGGGGCTGTCTGGCGGTATGCAACCGCGAGGTCGAGATCCTCGATTTGGAGCGGCTCAAGGCCTGTGCCAGCAGCACGCGCGGCCTGGCCGATCCGCATCTGCCTCACTTTGGCCGCGACCACTCGCCGGCCGCAACATTGCAGGCCGCTTGCGCCTGAGGCTCAGCCGCTGAGGCGCGGGGCGCACTGACCGCCTGAACGGTTGACGCCGCGCAATGCGGCGGTGTGGCATCGGAGCAGAGTCTGCGTCCAAGGCGTCAGACGATCATGGAGGCGTTGCATGCCCTACCACACTTTGCTCGTCCATCTGGACACGGGTCCGACCTGCGCCGCGCGGAGTGAGATCGCGACGCGGTTCGCGCGCGAACATGGAAGCCATCTCATCGGGCTCGCGCCTACCGGGCAGGTGGACATCCCGATCGACATCGCGTCGACGCTGCTCGAGCCCGGTTATCTGGTCGCGTCGAAGCACCACCTGCGCGAGCAGGCCACGCTCGCGTGCGAGGAGTTCGAGGCGCAGGCCATCAAGGCCGGTCTCGGCTCGTTCGAGTCGCGCATCGAGGAGGCCGACCACGCCACGAGCGTGACCGCGAATGCCTGCGGCGCGGACCTTGTCGTGGTCGGGCAGACCGACCCCGCCGCGCCGCTCGGCCTGGTCAACCGCGACCTGCCGGAGCACGTCGCTCTCGGATCGGGCCGGCCAGTCCTGGTGGTGCCGTTCGCGGGCCAATTCAAGACACTGGGAAGCCGCGTGCTGGCGGCGTGGAACGGCAGCCGTGAAGCCGCGCGTGCCTTCGCTGACGCGTTGCCCGTGATGCAGCGCGCGGAGAAGGTGACCGTGATGGCGCAGACCGCACCCGACGCGGACGCTCCCGCGTTTGAAGCGCTCGAGGGCTGGTTGACGCGCCACGGCGTGAAGGCCGTGTTCGCGCACGAAGCGTCGGATCTCGAGACCGGCGACCTTTTGCTGTCGCGTGCGGCCGATCTGGACATCGACCTGATCGTGATGGGCTGCTACGGCCATTCGCGCCTGACCGAGCGCGTTCTCGGCGGCGCGACGCGTTCGCTGCTGACGCAGATGACGGCGCCGGTGCTGATGGCGCATTGAGCGGCGCGGCCCCAGGCACAGCGAACGCGACATCGGCCCGAGACCGCGCGGACCGGCGATGAAGGCGATGCTGCTGCGGCACCCCGGCGAGCCGCTGGTGCCGACCGAGTTGCCCGACCCGCAGCCGGAAGACTGCGAAGTGCTGATCCGCGTCCATGCGTGCGGCGTGTGCCGGACCGATCTGCACATCGTCGATGGCGAACTCGCCCAGCCCAAGCTTCCGCTCGTTCCGGGCCACGAGATCGTCGGCGAGGTCGTCGACCTCGGCGCTGCGGTCGATCGCTTCAGGCTCGGCGACCGCATCGGCGTGCCGTGGCTGGGCTGGACCTGCGGCGAGTGCGGCTACTGCCGCAGCGGGCGCGAGAACCTGTGTGACCGCGCGCGCTTCACCGGCTACCACATCGACGGCGGCTACGCCGAGCTCGCGCTGGCCGACCAGCGCTACTGCTTCGCACTGCCTCCGGGCCCGAGCGACCAGGACGCCGCACCGTGGCTGTGCGCCGGGCTGATCGGCTACAGGGCGCTCAAGCTCGCCGGTACGGCGCCGCGCTTGGGCATCTATGGCTTCGGCGCCGCGGCGCACCTCGTCGCCCAGGTCGCAATCGCCGAAGGGCGAGAGGTCTACGCCTTCACGCGCGACGGCGACACCGCGGCACAGGACTTCGCGCGTTCGCTCGGAGCGATCTGGGCCGGGCCGTCGTCAGCGCTGCCGCCGCAGCCGCTCGACGCGGCACTGATCTTCGCCCCCGCCGGCGCGCTCGTGCCGGCAGCGCTGCGCGCCACGGCCAAGGGCGCGACGGTCGTCTGTGGCGGCATCCACATGAGCGAGATTCCGGCCTTCGCGTACGAGCTGCTGTGGGGCGAGCGCGTGCTGCGCTCGGTGGCCAACCTGACGCGCGCCGATGCCCTCGAGTTCCTGCCACTGGCGGCGCGCATCGCGGTCGCGACGCACACGGTCGCCTACCCGCTTGCGCAGGCCAACGAGGCGCTCGCCGACCTGCGCGCAGGCCGTTTCAGCGGCGCGGCGGTGCTGATTCCGTAGCGGCGGTCGGCCTCAGCTTGCCAGCGCGAGCGTCCCGCTGGCGATGAACACGCCACCGAGCAGCATCGTCTCCACGTCGAGACCGGGGATCGCCTTGGCGAGGCCTGCCCACGGCGCGCCCAGCCCGGCGAGCGAAGTGACCGAGCGCAGCGCCGCCGGCAGCACGACGAGGTTCACCGGCCAGCGCCACGACCCGGCCCACTTCAGGCCCGACGCGACGACGCGCGCACCTGGCTTCAGGTGGCGCAGCACGTTGGCCACCGCCTCGGGCCGCTGCAGGATGTCGTGCGTGAAATGCAGCAACGCCGCGTCGGCACGCCATGGGATCCGCGCCTCCTCGACCGGTGCGCAGATCAGGCTCACGTTGCGCCAGTGGTGCCGGACCAAGCGCTGGCGAGCGTGGGCGATCATCTCGGGGCTCTGCTCGATGCCGACGACGCGCCCCCCAGCGCCCACGCCCCGCTGCAGCAGTTCGAAGCTCAGCCCGGTGCCGCAGCCGACGTCGAGCACCGTCTGGCCGCGCTGCAACGCGAACTGCGCGATGGCGCGGCGCCGGATCGGCTCGAACAGCGCCAGTTCGAGATCATAGATGCCGGCGCGGCGCCGGTACTGCGCCAGCGCGGCCTCGCGGTCGGGCGCCGCCCGGCGTGGTTCATCCCGTGGCTTCATCGCGTTCCCCGGCCTCGATCCGCCTGCGCTGCGATCGGGCAGCACTTGGCGTAGAGGTCGCCGAGCGCGTTGCCCGGATCGAAGGCGCGCTTGAGCGCGGCGTACGCGTCGCGGTCGTGCAGGGCCCAGAACTCTGCCTCGCTGTAGTACGAGTCGGAATAGAGCGACTTCAGGCCGCCCAGCCGCGCGACCTCGTGCTCGATCTTGCGGTTGTGAAAGCCCGGCGGGTGCGGCGCGGGCCCGGACACCACGTCCCAGAAGCCGAAGTTGACGTAGATCGTTCCCGGCGCGAGCGGATAGAGCGTGAAGCGCTGCGCCGGCTCGCGCGCCCGAAGTGGGCAGAGCCAGATCGGCCAGATGCCGATCTCGCGCGCCAGGAAGTCGAGGAAGCCCGCGCAGTGCTCGAGCGGGATGTCGACGTCCTGGATCACCGACTCGGCGTGTAGCCCGCGCAGACGCTGCCAGGCGCGCGTCAGCCCCCAGCGGCTGTTCCAGCGCATCACCCTCTGGTAGGTCACCGAGTTGAGCCGCTTGCGCCCGAGCAGGCGGCGAACGAGCGGGTGCTGCGCGCCGAGTTGCTTCGAGCACCAGAACCAGTCGGTGTCCCAGCGCCAGAGGTAGTCGCGCGTCGTCATGAAGTCCGCGTTGCGCTCGCGCAGCGAACGATAGTAGATGCGATCGAAGCCGTAGTCGCTCGTGTACGGCACCGCGTCGACGAAGCGGCCCAGCGTGAGTACGAGCTCGCCAGGCGCGAAGGAGACGCCGTCGAGGAAGTCGATGTCGCTCGCGGTGCAAAGACTCGCCAGGTCGGCCAGGCATGCGTCGGCATCGGCGTATCTCCGGTGCTCGATCGCGACGAAAGGCCGCACCGGCAGCGTGCGCAGCGTAACCGCGAGCGCGTAGCCGAGCGTGCCATACGAATTCGCAAAGCCGTGGAAGAGTGCGCGGTGCTCGTTGTCGGGCGCGCAGTGGACGATCCGCCGGTCGCCGGTAAGCACGTCGAACGCGGCGGCGCTCTCGTGCACCAGGCCGTGGCGGAACGACGTCGCCTCGATGCCGACGCCCGCTAGCGCTCCGCCGACGGTGATCGACTTGAGCTGCGGCACGACGCAAGGCATCGTGCCTCGCGCGAGCGTGGCGTCGACAAGATCGGCGTAGGTCGTCATGCCTTCCGCGCACGCGCTTCCAGCCGCCGGGTCGACCGCGATCACCTCGTCGAATTGGCGCAGATTGACTCGCGGCGGCGGCTTGCGTGCGCGGTCGCGAAAAAGGTTCGAGGTCGGCTTGGTGACGCCGAACCCAGCCTCGCCGCGCACCTGCGCGTCGGCCAGCGCGAGCCGCAGCTCGGCGAGCTTGTGCGCGTGCTGCGCCGCGCCCATCACCGGCACAGGAAGTCGCGCGCCATCGGGTAGCCGGCGCCGACGTTGCCCTTGCTGACTGTCACCTGGAAGAGGCCGATCTGCGGCCGGCTGGCGCGGAAGAGTTCTGCGCACGACCACAGATAGGTCCGCCAGGTGCGGCGCACGCGCTCGTCGAAGCGCTTCGGGTCGAGTGCGTGGATTTCGTCCCAGTGGCGGTCGAAGCGTTCGGCCCAGGCGTCGAGCGTCAGCGCATAGTGGCGACGCAAGTTCTCGATGTCGACCACCTCGAGCCCGCAGCGCTCCATGCACGCGATCGCCTCGGCAAGGCTCGGGATCCAGCCGCCGGGGAAGATGTACTCGCGGATGTAGAACTCGGTGTCGCGCCGGTCGACGTGGCCGATGAAGTGGATCACGCCGAGGCCGCCGGGCTTGATCGCGTTCGCGTGCGCGCGAACGACTTCGGGCAACTGGTCGCGCCCGGCATGCTCGAGCGTGCCGATCGAGAGCAGCTTGTCGTACTGGCCGGGAATCTCGCGGAAGTCGCACTCGACGACGCGCAGCGTGTCTGCCAGCCCGCGGCGCGCGATCTCGGCGCGCGACTCGGCGACCTGCTCGGTCGTCGTGTTGACTCCGGTGCCGATGGCGCCGTAGTGCTCCCACGCGTGCAGCAGCAACCCGCCCCAGCCCGAGCCGACATCGACGAAACTGTCGCCCGCCTTCAACCGCACCTTGCGGCACACATGGTCCATCTTGTTGCGCTGCGCCTCCTCCAGCGTGCGCGTACCGTCCTTCCAGTAGGCGCAGGTATAGGTCATCGAAGGCGAGTCGAGCCAGGGTCGGTAGAACGCCTGACCCATGCCGTAGTGGAAGCGCGCGTTGGCCTTGGCCTGCACGATCGACGCGTTCGAGAAGCGCCACTCGTGGCGGCGGTTGCGCAGCGCGACGAGCGGGTTCACGGCGACGTCGAGCTCGCTCGCGAAACCAGCACGAAACGCGGCCGCCAGGTCGCCGTCGATCTCGACCTCGCCGTCGAAATATGCTTCGAGCAGCGCCACATAGCCCATCGCGAGCACGCGCCGCTCGGCGCCTGCGGTGCGAAAGCGGATCGTGAACGCCGGTGGTTCGACGCCGTGCCCGACGGCGCTGCCGTCGGCGAGTACGCCCCTGAACGGCGTGCCTATACCGCTGACGATCCGCTCGAGCATGCGCTGAAGCAGCGCGGTGGGCGCGGGAAGCAGGCCGGCCAGCGGCTTGTCCGTGACGGAGGATTCTTCCGGAGTTCTCATCAATCACCTCGCCTCGGTAGCGTGGAGGACCCCCGCATCGCAGCGGTGTGCGATCGATTCTGTGCCGCCGCAGTCGCTGCGGGTTGACCCCCCTCAAGGCCGAGCAAACCGGGCCCGCGGTTGCGCACGCCTTGCGTTGCCGGACAATCGGCGCAGGCGTCCGGCTGACCCGGTCCCGCAATGGCGCGCGTCGATGCACTGCGGCTGATCGTGGTCCGGCAGGATCGACCCGCCCCAACTGCAATGCCATGCGGACGCGAACTCGGCCCGCGACGCAACGAACCTTCAACCCCGACAGGCACCCAGCACATGACGACGAGCAACATCCCGGCCCATGGCGGCGAGCGTGTCGCGGCAGCCCTCGCCGCGAGCGGCGTGCGCTGCATCTTCACGCTCTGCGGCGGGCACATCTCGCCGATCCTCGTCGCTGCCAAGGCGCGCGGCATCCGCATCGTCGACACCCGCGACGAGGCGACTGCCGTCTTCGCCGCCGACGCGCTGGCACGCCTCACCGGTACGACCGGCGTCGCCGCCGTCACCGCCGGCCCCGGCCTGACCAACACGCTGACCGCGCTCAAGAACGCGCAGCTTGCGCAATCGCCACTGCTACTTCTGGGCGGCGCCGCGCCGACGGCCCTGCAGGGCCGGGGCGCGCTGCAGGACATCGCGCAGAAGCCGCTCGTCGCGCCGCACGTGAAGTGGCTCAGGCAGGTCAAGCGCGTCGCCGACCTCGGCCCCGCGGTCGAGCAGGCGCTTGCCGTCGCGCGCGAAGGGGTGCCGGGGCCGACCTTCGTCGAGTGCCCGGTTGACCTGCTCTACGACGAGAAGCTGATTCGTGGCTGGTATGCCGACGCCGCGGGCAAGGGCAGTTCGGTCGCCGACCGGGCGCTGCGCTGGTACCTCAACCGCCACGCCGAGAGGATGTTCACCGGCAGCGAAGAAGCCTACGCGCCGGCGGCACGCTCGGTCGCGGCGCCACAGCCGAGCGGGGACGCCATCACGCGAGCCGCCGCGGCACTCGCCAAGGCCGAGCGGCCGCTGATGGTGATCGGCAGCCAGACGGTGGTCGAAGCGGCCGAAGCCGCCCGGGTGGCCGAAGCCGTCGCACGCCTCGGTATTCCGGTCTACCTGTCGGGCATGGCGCGCGGGCTGCTCGGCCGCGACGCGCCGCTGCAGATGCGCCATGCGCGCAGGGCGGCGCTGCGCGAAGCCGACTGCGTGCTGCTTGCGGGAGTGCCGTGCGACTTCAGGCTCGACTACGGCAAACACGTGCGCCGCGCTGCGACTCTGATCGCGGCGAACCGCAGCAGGCGCGACGCGCGGCTCAACCGCAGGCCGTCGATCACGGCAATCGGCGACGCCGGGTGCTTCATTTCGGCCCTCGCCGCCAGTGTGGGCGATCGCGCCAAGCGCAGCGACTGGATCGCGGCACTGGCGGCGCGCGACGCGGAGCGCGAGGCCGAGATCGACGCGCAAGCCAACGCCGCAGGCGAGTACGTCAACCCGGTCGCATTCTTCCGCGCGATGGATCGCGCGGCGGGTGACAACGCGATCTTCGTCGCCGACGGCGGCGATTTCGTCGCCACCGCGTCGTACATCCTGCGCCCGCGCGGGCCGCTTGCGTGGCTCGACCCGGGCGCCTTCGGGACGCTGGGCGTGGGGGCAGGTTTCGCACTGGGCGCCGCCGTCGTGCGCCCCGGCGCCGAGGTCTGGCTGATCTGGGGCGACGGCGCATGCGGCTACGGTCTGGCCGAATTCGACAGCTTCGTACGCCACGGCATCCCCGTCATCGCCATCGTCGGCAACGACGCCGGCTGGACGCAGATCGCGCGCGAGCAGGTCAAGATGTTCGGCGACGACGTCGGCACCGCGCTCTTGCGCACTGCCTACCACGAGGTCGCGCGTGGCTTCGGCGCCGAGGGGCTGGAGATTCGGCGCGGCACCGAGGTCGCTTCCGTGCTCGCGCGGGCGAAGGAACTCGCCGCCGCGGGCCGGCCGGTTCTGGTCAACGTCTGGCTCGACAAGACCGAGTTTCGCGAGGGGTCGATCTCGATGTGAGTCGCCGTAGCGAAGCGCCTGTGAGAGTGCGCAGCGAAGGCGGCTCAAACTCGCGCCTGCCCTACACACTTGCAGAGGTGCTTCGGTCCGGCACGAATGGTGGCGACACGGGACTTGATCTTCGCGCGAACGTGCTCATCTGCCGTGAAGGAGGGGTGTCATGCTTGCTATCGCCCGGCCCGCCGCAGTGGCGGGGATGTTCTATCCAGCCGATCCGCGCGCGCTGTCGGAGGAGGTGAGCCGTCTGCTCCGCGCGGCAACGCCGGGCAGCGTGGCGCGTGCACCCAAGCTGCTCGTCGTGCCGCATGCGGGTTACGTGTATTCGGGCGCGGTGGCGGCGCAGGCGTACGCGCTGCTCGCGCCCTGGCGCGAGCAGATTCGGCGCGTCGTGTTGCTCGGCCCGACGCACCGCGTCGCGCTGCGCGGTCTGGCGGTGCCCAGGTCAGCCGCCTTCGAGACACCGCTGGGCCGCGTCGAGCTCGACGCTTTCGCGCTGGCGCAGCTCGACGCCTTGCCCCAGGTCACGCGAGACGACCGCGCACACGCCGAGGAGCATTCGCTCGAAGTGCAGCTGCCGTTCCTGCAGCGCACGCTCGGCGCGTTCACGCTCGTGCCAGTCGCCGTGGGCGATGCGAGTGCCGCCGAAGTGGCCCAGGTGCTGGAGTGCGTGTGGGGCGGCGACGAGACACTCATCGTCATCAGCACCGACCTGTCGCACTACCTGCCCTATGCGCAGGCGCGCGCCCGGGACCGCGCCACCGTCGAGCGCATCCTGCGCCTGGACCCCGCGCTCGACCATCGCGAGGCTTGCGGGGCCACGCCGCTGGCAGGCGCGTTGCTCGCGGCGCGCACGCACGGCCTCGCGCCCCGCCTGCTCGACCTGCGCAACTCGGGCGACACCGCAGGCGACCGCTCGCGCGTCGTCGGCTATTGCGCGATCGCCTTCGAAGCGCGCGAGTCGAATACTGAAAGGATCGGATCCACGTCACGTACCGGCGCGAACGAGGCCAACAGCCACGATGCCGCGCTCGGCGCCGCGCTGATCAGCCGTGCGCGCAACGCGATCGCCGACGTACTGGGGCTGCCCACTGCTGACGAGCCTGCCCACGCCGCGCTTGCCGCGCCGGGCGCCACGTTCGTGACCCTTCGCCTGGACGGCGAGCTGCGCGGTTGCGTCGGCGCGCTCGCGGCCGAGCGGCCGCTGGCAGACGACGTTCGCGTGCACGCGCTGGCGGCGGCGTTTCACGACACCCGATTCGAACCGCTCGCAATCGAGGAGTTCGAGCAGATCGAGATCGAGGTCTCGCTGCTCGAGCCGACCCAGCCCATGGCCACCTGCACCGAGGACGACGCGTACGCGGCACTGCGCCCCGGTGTCGACGGCGTGGTGCTGGAATGGCGTGGCCGACGCGCGACCTTCCTGCCGCAGGTGTGGGAGCAGTTGCCGCAGCCGCGCGAATTCCTCGCCGCGCTCAAGCACAAGGCGGGGCTACCCGCCGACTTCTGGGCCGAGGATTTGTGTCTGTCGCGCTACCGCGTCCGCAAGTTCGCGCAGTCGCGCGGTGCCGGATGAAGTCGAGAGGCGTCGCGCCGGGCCGCTCCAAGCAAGACCCGGCCCTTTTGGAGCGCCGGTCAGCGTACTCGGCGGCCGGAGTGCACACATGAACGCACGCGACGATCTGCCTTCGCCGAACCACCCGGGCCGGTGGTGGCACCGGCTCGAGGACGGCCGGTTGCAGTGCGACCTGTGTCCGCGCGACTGCCGGCTGCACGAGGGCCAGCGCGGGCTGTGCTTCGTTCGCCGGCGCGTCGGTAACGAGGTTGTGCTGTCGACCTACGGCCGCAGCTCGGGCTTTTGCATCGACCCGATCGAGAAGAAGCCGCTGAACCACTTCTACCCCGGCAGCAGCGTGTTCTCGTTCGGCACCGCAGGTTGCAACCTGGCGTGCAAGTTCTGCCAGAACTGGGACATCTCCAAGAGTCGGCAGATGGATCGCCTGCAGGACGCCGCATCGCCCGGGCGCATCGCCGAGGTCGCGCTCGAAGCCGGCTGCAAGAGCGTCGCCTTCACCTACAACGACCCGGTGATCTTCGCCGAGTACGCGCTCGACACCGCCGACGCCTGCCACGCGCTCGGCGTGCAGACGGTGGCGGTGACGGCGGGCTATATCCACGCCGCACCGAGGCGCGAATTCTTCGCCAGGATGGACGCGACCAACGTCGACCTGAAGGGCTTCAGCGAGGACTTCTACCTTCGCCAGACCGGCGCCCACCTGGCACCGGTGCTCGAGACGCTGGAGTACATCGGCGCGGAGACGAACTGCTGGCTCGAGATCACGACACTGCTGATCCCGGGCCAGAACGACAGCGCTGAAGAACTCGACGCGATGACGCGCTGGATCGCGGACCATCTGGGCCGCGACGTGCCACTGCACTTCACCGCGTTCCATCCGGACTACAAGATGACCGACGTGCCGCCCACGCCGCCGGCGACATTGCAGCGGGCGCGCGAGATCGCGCTCGCCAACGGCCTTCGCTACGTCTACACGGGCAACGTGCACGACACCCCCGGCGGGACGACTGCGTGCCCCGGTTGCGCGAAGCCGCTGATCGTTCGCGACTGGCACGCGATCCTGCGCTACGAGGTCGACGAGAGCGGCCGCTGCCTGCATTGCGGCAGCGCCGTCGCCGGACGCTTCGGCGCCATCGCGCCTGCGTTCGGGCGCCGGCGCATCCCGATGCGCGTCGCGCCGTGACGGCGCGGGGCCGCGCCGACTGCGCGCATGGGCATGGAAGGCCACCGCCCCGACGCCAGCGGTAACGCGCGCCTGTTCATCGCGCTCTGGCCCGATCCAGCGGTTCGCGACGCCATCGCGGCATGGAGCGAGCGATGGCGTTGGAATGCCTCCGCCAAGCGCGTTGGGGCCGGACATCTGCACCTGACGCTGCACTTTCTGGGCGACGTGCCGCGCGAGCAGCTGCCCGCGCTGCGCCGTGCGCTGGCGCTGCCGTTCGCGCCGTTCACCCTGGTACTCGAACGCGCGGTGCAATGGCGCGGCGGGACCGCCGTGCTCGAGCCCGCCCGCGTGCCGCTGCGGCTGCGCGAGCTCCACGCCGCGCTCGGCGACGCGCTGCGCAGCGTGGCCATCCCGGTCGAGGCGCGCGCGCTTCGTCCGCACGTGACCCTGGCACGCCGCGCCGGCCCGGCGGAGCCGCCCGGTTCGGCGGCGCAATTGCGCTGGCGGGTGGCAGGCTATGCGCTCGTCGAATCACGGCCCGGTGCCGGCTACGAAGTACTTCAGACGTACCTGTGAATTCGCTGCGGTTCGCCTGCCGGCGCGGGCCGCGCAACGCACGGGGCCTGCACAAACTGAGCGAAAGGTCTTGCGCCTGCTCAATGTGGACGGGATACCGGCGCGGTTGAATCGAAGCTGGCAATGTCGCCACGCTGCGCGGAGAACGAGATGCCTGCAACGCTCGAATCGCTGGCCACGCCGATCGTGATCACCGCCACCCCGGAGAGCACGGCGTTGCGCGCCGCGCAGATGATGCGCGAATACCACGTGGGGTCGCTGGTCGTCGTCGACGGCGCGTCGGAAAGCGGCAAGCCGGTCGGCATCGTGACCGATCGCGACCTCGTGTTGGCGGTGATGGCTGAGGAGCTAGACCCTTCGCTGTTCACCGTCGGCGACATCATGTCGGTCGATCTGGTCACCGCGCCCGCAAGCGCCGACCTGCTCGACGCGACGAGCCTGCTGCGCCACCACCGCGTGCGCCGTCTTATCGTGCTCGACGACACGGGGCGCGTGGTCGGCCTCGCCGCGCTGGAAGACCTGCTCGAAGCGCTGACGCATGAGTTCAGCGAACTCGTGCTCGCGCTGCGCGGCGCACGCGACCGCGAGGTCAAGGAGCGGCAGTAGGCGGCCGCCTTCGATCCGCTGAGCGGCATAAGACTTCCAGCGCTGCGTCGGCGGCGTGCACGGATGCCGCGAAGGCGGCGAACCGCTGACCAGCGGTGGGACGGGATCGTCCCGGAAATCGTAGCCTCCAGATCTGTCAGACTGCGCCGGCCCGATGCAGCGCGTCGACGTCGTCGGGGCCGTAACCCAGCTCCGCGAGCACGGCTTGCGTGTGCTCGCCCAGCGCGGGTACTGGGCCCATGCGGGCATCGAAGCTCTCGGGCAGGCCCGGCGGTTTCAGCGCCGCGATAGTGCCGACTTCGGTCGCCACTTCGGTCCAGCGGCCGCGGGCGCGAAGCTGCGGGTGCGCCCACACGCCCGGCATGTCGTTGACCCGCGCGTTCGCGATCTGCGCAGCGTCGAGCTTCGCCGCGAGCTGCTCCGCCGTCAGGCTCGCGAAGGCTTCGACGATGATCACGCGCAGCACGTCGCGCGCCGCAGCGCGGCGGGCGTTGGACGCGAAGCGCTCGTCGCTCGCCAGCGCCGGCTGCCCCAGCACCTGGCTGCAGAAGACCTGCCATTCGCGCTCGCTCTGCACGCCGAGCATCACCGCCCTGCCGTCGCCGGTGGGGAATGGGCCGTAGGGGAAGATCGTCGCGTGCTCCGCTCCGGCGCGCGGCGGCGGCGGCGCGCCGTCGCAGGCGTAGTACAGCGGGAAGCTCATCCACTCGACCATCGCCTCGAGCATCGACACGTCGAGTCTGCAGCCCTGCCCGGTGCGGCCGCGCTGCAACAGTGCAGCCAGGATGGCGCCATACGCCGCCGTTGCGGCAGCGATGTCGGCGATCGAGCAACCCGCTTTGGCCGGCGCGTCGGGCGTGCCGGTCACCGACAGGAAGCCGGCCTCGCTCTGGATCAGCAGGTCGTAGGCCTTCCTGTCGCGATATGGCCCAGGACGCGCCGGGTCGTCGCCGTAGCCCGAGATGTCGCACACGATCAGCTTCGGATTCCGCTCATGCACTGCCTCGTACGACAGGCCGAGGCGCGCCGCCGCGCCGGGTGCGAGGTTCTGCACCAGCACATCGGCCTTCGCGAGCAGGCGCGCCAGCACGTCCGCGGCCCGCGCGTGCTTGAGGTCGAGCGTGAGGCTTTCCTTCGAGCGATTGGTCCACACGAAGTGCGAGGCCATACCGCGGGCACGATCGTCGTAGGCGCGAGCGAAGTCGCCCATGCCGGGGCGCTCGACCTTGATCACGCGCGCGCCGAGGTCGGCGAGCTGGCGCGTGCACAGCGGCGCCGCGATCGCGTGTTCGAGCGCGACGACGGTGATGCCCTCCAGGGGCCGCATCAGAAACTCCTCGGCAGCCCGAGCACGTGCTCGGCGACGTAGGCGAGGATCAGGTTGGTCGAGATCGGCGCGACCTGGTACAGCCGTGTCTCGCGGAACTTGCGCTCGACGTCGTATTCGCTGGCGAAACCGAAGCCCCCGTGGAACTGGATGCAGGCGTTGGCCGCTTCCCAAGAGGCCTTGGCGGCGAGGTACTTGGCCATGTTGGCCTCGGCGCCGCAAGGCTCATGCGCGTCGAACAGACGGCATGCCTTCCAGCGCATCAGGTCGGCCGCCTCGACCTCGACATGCGCCTCGGCGATCGGGAACTGCACGCCCTGGTTCTGGCCAATCGGGCGGCCGAAGACGACGCGCTCGCCGGCGTAGCGGGTCACCTTGTCGATGAACCAGCGGCCGTCGCCTATGCATTCGGCGGCGATCAGCGTGCGCTCGGCGTTCAAGCCGTCGAGGATGTACCTGAAGCCTTGCCCTTCCTGGCCGATCATGTTCTCGGCCGAAATCTCCAGGTTCTCGAAGAACAGCTCGCTGGTCTCGTGGTTGACCATGTTCGGGATCGGCCGCACCGTCATGCCCTTGCCGATGGCGTCGCGCAGGTCGACGATGAAGACCGACAGGCCCTCGCTCTTCTTCTTCACCTCGGCCAGCGGCGTGGTGCGTGTGAGCAAGATCATCAGGTCGGAATGCCGGACGCGCGAGATCCACACCTTCTGGCCGTTGACCACGTACCGATCTCCCTCGCGCACGGCGGTGGTCTTGATGCGCGTGGTGTCGCTGCCTGTGTCGGGCTCGGTCACGCCCATCGCCTGCAGGCGCAGTTCGCCGCTGGCGATCTTCGGCAGGTAGCGCTGCTTCTGCGCGGCCGAACCGTGGCGCAGCAAGGTGCCCATGTTGTACATCTGGCCGTGACAGGCACCCGCGTTGGCACCGGCGCGGTTGATCTCTTCCATGATTACCGAGGCCTCGGCCAGGCCCAGCCCCGAGCCGCCGTACTCGTGCGGGATCAGCGCCGCCATCCATCCGGCCTTCGTCAGCGCATCGACGAAGGCCTCCGGGTAGCCGCGCCGCGCGTCGATCTCGCGGTGGTACTTGGCCGGGAACCCGGCGCACAGTGTGCGCACGGCGTCGCGGACGTCAGCGTAAGCGGTATCGGCGAAGGTCATCGGCGGAGCGGCTTCAGGCAAGCTCGGCCCGTGCCTGCATCGCGAGCAGGCCTTCGTGGTCGCGCGCCCACAGCGCGGCGTTTCGCGCAACGCCGCCGGGCTCGAAGCGGCCGCAGACGGTGAAGCGGTGAATGTCGAACAACGGACGCACCGCGGTGAACGCAAAGCGCTGCACTCGCGCGTGCGGAAGTTCGCGGCGCAGCAGGTCGAGCAGCAGCGTCGCGATCAGCGGGCCGTGCACGACGAGGCCTGGGTAGCCCTCGACCTCGGTGACGTAGCTGCGGTCGTAGTGGATGCGGTGGCCGTTGAAGGTGAGCGCCGAGTAGCGCAGCAGCAGCACGGGGTCGGGAGCGATCTCGCGCGCGAAGGTCTCATCGACGGGCGCAGTCTGCGGCGCGGGCGGGGCTTCTCCAGCGGACCCTTGCCCTCTCGCCGGGGCGCGTGCAGGCACATCGCGATAGACGATGTCGTGCTCCTCGGTGAACGCCAGCCCCCTCGCATTGGCGATCTCATGGCGCACGGTGACGAACACCAGTTCGCCGCTGCGCCCGGTCTTCGCATCGACTTTCACGATGCGCGACTCGCGCATGATTTCGTCGCCCACCTGCAGCGGGTGATGGAACTCGAACCTGCCGCCGGCCCACATGCGGCGCGGCAGCGGCACGGGTGGCAGGAAGCCGCCGCGGCGCACGTGACCGTCGGGGCCGAGTTCGGACTGACGCGCCAGCGGCGTGAAGTACAGCCAGTGCCACAGCGGCGGCACTTCGTCGCCTGCGAGTGGCTCGGGGTCGTCGCGGTCCAGCGTGGCCGCCAGCGCTGCCAGCGGCACCGCGGTGACGACGTCGCTCCGCTGCTCGCTGCGACCCAACCACTGGCGCAGGTACGGCAGATCGACCGCAATGGTGTTCGTGGGTAGTGTCATGGCATGGACGGTGACGACGTCGGCCTTCGATGAGGTTCCCGTGATGACCACTCCAGTCGAACTCTGTGCCACACCAATCGGCGCTCGGGAGCGCAGCACCGATATCTTGAGTTGGGCCGCCTGAAATATCGATGCCAGCGCCGATCTTGACGTGAAAGCGAAAGAGGACGCACCAACGGCACAATCGCGAGCGAGCCCTGGCACCCTCGAATGCCTGATTCGACGTGCACTCGATGGCAGGGCACATGGTAGCGCCAGCGCATATCCGCCGACTTGCCGTTCCGCGTCCTCAGCAATGCCCATTCACGCGCAGAGCAGAGATCTCGACCGTCCCGCCGAAGGCAGGGGGTTCGGTCCCGGCCGCGCACGCTGTCCGCCCAGCGATGCCGACGGCGCGCTGCCAAGGCGCGCTGAAACCTGGCGCTGGGCCCGGTTCGACCGGCTTAGGATGGCGGCGTGTGTCGCCGCAGCAGGCGCGGCTTTGCTGGCCGGATGCGCTTCTGCGCCCTCGCTCCTCAGCGCGCCGGGGACGCCTTCGCGTCCCGGCGCATCTACCGACGGTGAGCGCGACGGTCCCGACGCACAACCACCGGCAAACCTCGCCAGCGTGCCCGACGCCGAGCCGCGCGTCGAGCCCATCCGCGCCGGCGGACCGAACAAGCCCTACGAAGCGCTGGGGCGCGACTACGTGCCGATCACCGACGACCGGCCATTCGTCGAACGCGGCCTCGCATCGTGGTACGGGCGCAAGTTCCAGGGCCGGCGCACCTCCAGCGGCGAGCCTTACGACATGTACGCGATGACGGCGGCGCACCCGACGCTGCCGATCCCGAGTTACGCCCGCATTCGCAACCCCGCCAACGGGCGCGAGGTGGTCGTGCGCATCAATGATCGCGGCCCGTTCCACAGCGACCGCATCGTCGACCTGAGCTATAGCGCGGCGCTCAAGCTCGATCTGCTGCGTGGCGTGGCGCCGGTCGAACTCGAACGAATCACCTTCGAGCAGATCCGCACCGGCGCATTGCGGCGCGGCGCGCCCTATGCTGCGGTGGCGATGCACGCGGTCGATCCGCCCGCGCCACAGGCACCTGCGGCGCTGCCATCGGCTCCTGTGCAGACAGCGCGCGTTGCGCCGCTGCCCGCTACCGCCACCTTGCCCGCGACAGAGCCGCTCGAAGCACCGGCAGCAGCGCCGCCGCCTCTGGCCGAAGCAGCGACCGCCCCGGCATCGGCAGTGGCCCCGGGCGCCGAGCCTGATCGTCGAGGGCATGCGTCACCGGTCCGCGGCTTCTGGATCCAGATCGGCGCGTTTCGCGAACGCAGCCGGGCCGAGGCGTTCCAGCGCCGCGTCGCCGCCGAGCTCGACTGGCTTGCGCCGCTGCTGGCGATCTTCGACGAGAGCGCCGTGCTGCGTCTGCAAGCCGGCCCCTACGCCAGCCGCGCCGACGCAAGTGGCGCGTCGCAGCGCATCGAGCAGGCGCTTCAGCTGGTCCCGGTGATCGTGCAGCGGCGATAGGCCGCCGTCTCAGCCGTAGCTCACCGCCTCGGTGAAGCGCGGCTCGTCGTGCAGCGCCCAATACGCCTGCTGCAGCCGGTGCGTGACGGGACCGAACTCGCCCGCGCCGCGGCCACCGATGGCGACGCCGTCGAGGTGGCTGACGGCGATCACGCCGCCGCCGGTGCTGCTGAGGAACACCTCGTCGGCCGCGCGAAGCGCTGCCACTGGCAGCGGCCCGACGCGCACCGGCAGCGCGGCGGCCCGGGCCATCTCGATCACCGTGCGGCGAGAGATGCCTTCGAGCACGCCGGCCTCGGGCGTGACGAGAGCGCCATTTACGACCGCGAACACGTTGAAGCCTGGACCCTCGGCCACGTTGCCCTGCGCATCGACGAGCAGCGCCGTCTCGCCGCCGCGTTCGTAGGCCTGGAACAGCGCCTGCACCATGTCGAGCCAGTGGTAGTTCTTGACCCGCGGATCGACGCTCGCGGGACCGATGCGCTGCACGTCGCTGACGACGAGGTTGATGCCGCGGCGCTGCTTGTCCGGATCGGCGATCCAGACGAACGGAATCGCGAAGGCCATGAAGTTGTTGCGGCAGGTGCGCGGGTCGCGCGAGCCGGGAGCGGGTTGGCCGCGCGTGCAGAGCACCTCGACGTACGCATCGCGCAGTCCGGCGCGACGCACGCATTCATGGGCGATCGCCCGCACTTCGCCGAGCGTCTTGCCGGGGTCCAGGCGCAGGCGTTGCAGGCTGGCGAAGAAACGCCCGAGATGGTCGCCGAGGCGGAAGAACTTGCCCTGCCACACGTGCGCGACGTCGTAGGTGGCGTCGGAATGCAGGAAACCCCAGTCGAAGATCGAGATCTTCGCGTCCTCGGGGGCGACGAACTGGCCGTCAACGTAGGCGCAACCTTGCATGATCGGGGCTCCGGCGGGCGATGCCTCGCAGTATGCCCCCGGGGCGGAGCCTCCGCGGGCGGTCGCCCGCGACGCTACGCCGAGGGTAGGTGCGAGAACTGCTCGAACGCGGCGATCGCGCTCGCCGCGTACATCAGCGACGGGCCGCCGCCCATGTAGGTCGTGACGCCGAGCGTCTCGTCGACCTCCTGCCGCGTCGCGCCGAGCTTGACCAGCGTCCGCATGTGAAAACCAATGCACGGATCGCACCTCGCGGCAACGCTGAGCGCGAGCGCGATCAATTCCTTCGTCTTGGCGTCGAGTACGCCTGCGGTGGTGGCGGCGCGCCCGAGATCGTTGAAGCTCTTCATCACCTCGGGTGTGCTCGAGCGCAGCGACGCGATGCGCGCCGATACCGAGTGCGTCAGCTCGCGGTAGTCGACCGATGGACTGGACATGGTGCTCTCCATCTATGAATGACTTTCGGGCTTGGCCCCGCAGGTGCTCAACCCTAGAGGTAGGTATGCCGGGCAGAACCTGAACACGCCCGTCGCCAGCGGAATCACACCGATCCAGCCCCAGGGTCCGATGGTGCCGGCCAGCGTGAGGCCGATCAGCACGACGCCAGCGCCTATGCGCACGGTGCGGTCAAGGGTTCCAACGTTCGCTTTCATGCTTGTTCTCCTGAAGTGAGGGGTCGATGGTGTTCGAAGACGTCGCCTGCGGGACTGCGCACAAGTCTAACGACGAGCGTTCGCCTCAGCGCTGCGCACCGGGCAGCAGACTGGCGTTGACCATTTGCAGCTGCGCTTCGTCGAGGCGCCCGGCGAGCGCGGCAAGACGCAGGCGGTCGAGCAACAGGGAGACGCGCGCCTGCTGCAGCGCCAGTTCGGCACTGGCGGCGTCGTTTTCCGCGTTGAGCAGGTCCAGCGTCGTGCGTTCGCCGACCTGGCGCCCGAGGCGCGTTGCGTCCAGTCGCGACAGCGTCGCCTTCAGCGACTCGGCCAGCGCCGCGGTGCGCGCCTTGCCGACGGTGAGCCCGAGCCAGGCGGCGCGCGTCTGCTGCGCCACCTGCTGCGCGCTGCGGTCGGCGTCGGTCGCCGCCTTGTCTGCGAGGCGCAGCGCCTCGTCCTGGCGCGCGCTACGGTAGCCGCCGGTGTACAGCGGCACGGTGAGCTGCACGCCGATCATCGCGTTGTTCAGGTTGTTGCTCGCGGAACCGAAGTCGCCGCTGCCGCTCAGGCGG
>Ga0209048_10000959_pt1 | contig 30456 bp, 27 predicted proteins | sample FrelakmetCRP12CR_FD_187146 | JGI IMG/M metagenome (GOLD analysis project Ga0209048, IMG submission 187146) | Freshwater lake sediment microbial communities from the University of Notre Dame, USA, for methane emissions studies - CRP12 CR (SPAdes)... | ecosystem: Environmental > Aquatic >... | reverse complement strand
AACCGCAAGGGCCTGGAAACGTTCAGCATCGGCGGCAGCGCGGTGGTCGGCCCGACCAAGCTCTTTGCCACGTACCAGACGGCGAAGAACGACAACCCGGTGCTTCAGCCCGCGGATATCCAGGGCCTCATCATCAGCACCGGCGGCAACCTCACCGCGATCAACAACATCCTCGGCTCGTTGTTCATCAACCGGTTCGACGTCGACTCGCTGCGCGGTCTGGCCGGCCCGATCAATCTGAAGCTCTATCACCTGGGCCTGCAGTGGACGCTCGGCCCCGGCAGGATCCTCTTTGCCTACAACAACGCGAAGGACACGGCACGCAGCGCATGGGCCACCGGGGACGCGTCGGTGGACAGCTTCGGGCTGGTGTACGAGTACAACCTGTCCAAGCGCTCGATGCTGTATGCCGGCGGCGCGTGGGCCAATAACAAGGACCAGGCGCGGGTCGCGCTCGGTGCGGCTGGCTACGTCGGCGGTTGGACAACGAGTCCCGGACAAGACAGTCACGTGATCCAGCTGGGGATGCGGCATATCTTCTGATGCACGTTGCTCGCGAACGAACGAAAGGGGTGCCGACGGCACCCCTTGTTCGTCACGGAGGAAGGGTTTTTGGCCTGCGTGCGCCAGGCACAGACGGTCGGTGCATCGATCCTGGTCTGGGCACTGGATCGACCGCCCTCTGACATCGCGGAAATGCAGCCTCCGCGTGTTGCGGGAATCCGACAGAACAGCACCTAAATTGGGTGTTTAGTGAGATACGTTTTTGCCCCTGCCATCGAAGTCTGAAAAAATCGGGGGCAAGCTTCCCTGGGAAGTGCAAGACATCAAGGCGCACGTTGTTGGTCTTTCCGCGCAGCGCGTCCGGGGTGGATGACTTGATGTGGTTTCATTGACTAACTGGAGAAACAGATGAAGAAGACATTAGTGGCACTGGCGATTGCGGGTGCCTTTACCGGCGCCGCGTTCGCGCAGTCGTCCGTGACGGTGTATGGCATCGTGGACGGCGGCTATGTGTACGACCAACCCAAGCGCTCGGAAGCGTCAATCACGAGCGGCATCCAAAGCGGCATTCGCAACGGCGACCGTTTGGGTTTTCGTGGCGCGGAAGATCTGGGCGGCGGCCTGAAGGCCATTTTCCAGATTGAGATGGGATATAACCTGGATAGCGGCACGTCGGGCCAAGGCGGTCGGCTGTTCGGTCGTCAGGCCTACGCGGGCTTGGCCGGTGATTCGTGGGGCAGCCTCACCTTCGGTCGCTTCGCGACGTTCGGTTCCGGCACCGGCGCGTTCGACATGGTGAGCGACATCGACCCCTTCTACACCGGCTATGGGTTGGCGGGCATGCAAACCTCCTTCACGGAGGCCAACTCGCTGCGCATCGACAACGCGATCAACTATCGCACGCCGAACTGGAGCGGCTTCCAGGCCGGCTACATGCACTCGTTCGCCTCGAACCCCGCGGGCCCCCCCGTCGGGGAAGCCCCGGGTGTGTCCAACAACCTTCGTGTCGACAGCGCGGGCCTGTCGTATGGCTCCGGTCCGTTTTATGGTGCCGTGACCTACCTGCGGGCCAATTTTCCTGGAAACCTAGTCCCCGTTCCTGAAAATCAGACGATTATTCAGGCCGGCATGACGTGGGATTTCAAATTCATCAAGCTGCACGGCATGTACGGGGACGAGAAAGGGGTACGCAGTGGCTTCTTCTCGGTGTTCCCTGGGAACACCGGCGGCGACGGCTCGGATGCCACGGCTTGGATGCTCGGTGCGTCGGTTCCGTTCGGCCCGCTCGCCAGCAAGTTCATGCTTTCCTACCAGAACCACTTCGGCAAGGACTTTACGATCGGCACGACGAATCTCAAGCTCACCCGCAAAGCCTGGGGCCTCGGCTACGAGTACATGCTGTCACGCCGCACGTATCTGAGCACCTACTATGCGGAATCGAAAGGGGAGGACTCGCTGGCACAAGGCACGGCAATCACCGACTTCGCCAACCGGAGGCAGTACGCCCTGAGCATGACGCACTTCTTCTAAGAAGCCGTCTCAGCCTTTGCAAGCAAGGCCGCCTTCGGGCGGCCTTTTTTTGGCCTGCGGGCCTCGGAGCGCTAGGCCGCCGCGTTGCGCAGACGCGTGGCCGCGCGTTGCGCAGACGCTGCATCGAGGAACTCGAGCCGGGCTCGGCGCGCAAGCACATCGGCCTCAGTGCGCGCCTGGGTGAAACGGCGGCAATGCGCGCTGAAGCGCTGCAGCCCGTTGCCTGCCTTGAGCACGTCGTCCGCCGATGCGATGAGCATGTCGTCTTGGGTCAGCACCAGATTCGCGGTGCGCGACCGGCCGACAGGCAAGATGCCCGCATGGGTCGCCGCCGCGAGCGCGTCCACCGCCATGCGCCGATACGTGGTCCACTTTCCACCGACCACCGAGATCAGGCTGCCGGACTCGGTGAGTACCGCGTGCTCGCGCGAGATCCGGGCCGTGCTTCCCGCGGCCGACGGCGAAAAGAGCGGCCGCAGCCCGGCGAAGACCGCGCGCAGGTCCGCCTGCCGGATCGGCCGCGACAGATAGCCGGCCGCGGTCTCGATGATGAAGTCGATTTCCTGCGGCGACGGCTGCGGATCGAACGGTGCATCGGCGCGCGCCTGATCGGTCGTGCCGATCAGCAGTTTGCCGTGCCACGGAATCGCGAACAGCACGCGGCCGTCGCGCGTGCGCGGAATCATCATGCCTGCCGTGCCGGGCTGGAAGTCGCGATCGACCACGAGGTGCGATCCCTGGCTCACCGTCGTCACCGGACGCGCCGAGGGATTCGCCATCTTCCGGATCGCATCGACCCAGACGCCCGCCGCGTTGAACACGCAGCGCGTGCGCAGGTTGAACGGCTCGCCGGTTTCGACGTCCTGTGCGGTGACGAGCGTCGATGCGCCCTCGGGCCGCAGCGCCGTGCAGCGCACGTAGTTAATCGGTGTGGCGCCGTGCGCGTACGCGGTCTGCATCAGCGCGATGCACATCAGCGCGTCGTCGAACTGTCCGTCCCAGTAGCTCACGCCCCCGCGCAGGCCCTCCGCCTTCACGCCGGGGAGGCGCTCCCGCGTTTCCGCTTTCGACAGCGCACGCGTGGGGCCAATGCTGTAGCGGCCCGCCGCGAGGTCATAGGCGCCGAGCCCGACGCGCATGGTTTCACGTTCGAACACCCGATAACAGGGCACGATGAATTCGAGCGGATGCACGATGTGCGGCGCGATCTTCAGCAGGATCGCACGCTCTTCCAGCGCCTCGCGTACGAGCTTGAGATTGCCCTGCGCCAGATAGCGCACACCGCCGTGGACGAGCTTGGTGCTGCGGCTCGAGGTGCCCGCGGAAAAGTCCTGGGCATCGATCAGTGCCACCCGCAGCCCGCGCGTGGCGGCATCGAGCGCGATGCCCAGTCCGGTGGCACCGCCGCCGATGACGACCGCATCCCACGGCGCCGCATCACGCAGGCGGGCCAGCAACTGCTCGCGGTCGATGGGCTGCGGCGCGCCGGCCGTGGCCGCCGTCATTGCGCCCACGCGCGCGAGCGTTCGACCGCGCGCGCCCAGTCGCCGAGCAGCGCGTCGCGCCTCGTCTGCGTCATCGCCGGCTCAAAACGGCGCTGCACGCGCCACTGCGCCGCGATCTCGTCGAGTCCCGACCAGAAGCCCACCGCCAGGCCGGCCAGATAGGCTGCGCCGAGCGCGGTCGTCTCGGTGATTTCGGGCCGCACCACCGGCACGTCGATGAGGTCGGACTGAAACTGCAGCAGCAGATCGTTGCGCGCGGCGCCGCCATCGACGCGCAGTTCGGTCAGTGCGTTTGACGCGTCGCGCTGCATGGCGTGCAGCAGTTCGGCGGACTGAAAGGCGATCGACTCCAGCGCCGCGCGCGCCACGTGGGCGCGCGTGCTGCCGCGCGAGAGCCCCATCATCGACCCCCGGGCATGCGGATCCCAGTGCGGACTGCCCAGGCCGGTGAAGGCCGGCACCAGAAAGACCCCGCCGCTGTCGGGCACCTGCCGTGCGAGTGCTTCCACGTCTTCCGAACGCTCGATCAGCCCCAGGCCGTCGCGCAGCCACTGCACCACCGCGCCGCCGACGAACACGCTGCCCTCGAGCATGTAGCTCGCCGGCTGCGCGCCAACGCGCCAGCCGACCGTGCCGAGCAATCGATGGCCCGAGGCCTGCGGCTGGTGGCCGACGTTCATCAGCATGAAGCAGCCGGTGCCATAGGTGTTCTTCGCCATGCCCGGCGCGAAGCAGGCCTGCCCGAAGGTGGCCGCCTGCTGGTCGCCGGCATCGCCGGCGATCGGAATCGCGCCACCCAACAACGGCGCATCGGTGTCGCCCAGACGCTCGCTTGACGAGACCACCCGCGGCAGCAGCGCCCGCGGGACATCGAGCAGCTGCAGCAGTTCGTCGTCCCAGTCGAGTGTGTGCAGATTGAAGAGCAGCGTGCGCGACGCGTTGCTGACGTCGGTCGCGTGCACGCGGCCGCCGGTGAGGTTCCAGATCAGCCAGGTGTCGATCGTGCCGAAGGCGAGTTCGCCGCGCTCGGCACGGGCGCGCGCGCCCGGAATGTGATCGAGGAGCCACGCCACCTTGGTCCCGGAAAAATAGGGATCGAGCAGCAAACCCGTCTTGCGCGTGAAAAGCGCCTCGAGTCCGCGCAACCGCAGCCCGGCACACGCCTGCGCGGTGCGCCGGTCCTGCCAGACGATCGCGTTGCCGATCGGCCGCCCGCTCGCGCGTTCCCAGATCACCGTGGTTTCGCGCTGATTGGTGATGCCGATCGCGGCGATGTCGGCCGCCCTCGCGCCCGACTGCTGGAGGCTCCCGCGCGCGCAATCGAGCTGGGTGCGCCAGATTTCAGCGGCGTCGTGCTCGACCCAACCGGGTTGCGGAAAGATCTGGCGAAATTCCTGCTGCGCGGATGCCACCGCGCGGCCGTCGCGGTCGAACAGGATGGCGCGTGAACTCGTGGTGCCCTGGTCCAGCGCCAGCACGTAGCGCGTCATTGCCACCCCTTGCTTGCCATGCGGCGCGACTATAGACGCGCTGCAGGGATCACGGCAGACTCGCCGCCAACAGCAAGGAGATGCGATGCGCGGCTTCCTGAAGGCGATCTTCGCAGCGGCGACGGCGGCGATCACGATGGCGGCCCCGGCGCAGTCGGGCTTCCCCAACAAGGCCGTGCGCATCGTCGTGCCGTTTCCCCCCGGGGGCACGACCGACATCGTCGCGCGCCTGATCGGTGCGGAACTGCAGAGAACGTGGGGACACTCGGTCGTGGTGGAAAACCGTGCCGGTGCCGGCGGCAACATCGGCGCGGATGCGGTGGCCAAATCGCCGCCCGACGGCTACACGCTGCTGATGGCCACCGTCGGCACGCACGCGATCAACCTGCCGCTGTTCGAGCAGAACAAGCAGAAGATGCCGTTTCACCCCCTTAACGACTTCGTCGCGATCACCAACGTCGCCGCGGTACCGAACGTGATGGTGGTCAACCCGGCCGTTCCCGCCGGGAGCGTGCCGGAGTTCATCGCCTATGCCAAGTCGCACCCCGGCCAGGTCAACATGGCCTCGAGCGGCAACGGCACCTCAATTCACCTGTCGGGCGAACTGTTCAAGAGCTTGACCGGCGTCTACCTGGTCCACCTGCCCTATCGCGGCTCGGCGCCGGCCCTGCAGGACCTGATCGCCGGCAACACGCAGGTGATGTTCGACAACCTGCCGTCGGCGCTGCCGCACATCCGCAGCGGCCGGCTCAGGGCATTGGCGGTCACCTCGCGCGAACGGTCCGCCGCGCTGCCCAACGTGCCGACGATGGAAGAAGCGGCGGGACTGAAAGGCTTCGACGCCACCGCGTGGTTCGGACTGGTGGCCCCGGCCGGCACGCCGCGCGAGGTCGTGAACAAGGTGCAGCAGGATGTGGCCAAGGCGCTGGCGTTGCCGGAGATGCGAGCGAAGTTCGCCACGCAGGGCGCAATTCCGGTCGGCGATACGCCGGAGCAGTTCGCCGCCTATATTCGCAGCGAGATCGAGAAGTGGACGCGGGTGGTGAAGTTTTCCGGTGCCAAAGTGGACTGAGGCGCGAGGCGACATGCAAAACGATCCGAAATCCTTCGCCGGCTACGCGGCGCGCCATTTCGGCTGGCGCGTTGCCGACCGTGTCGCCACCCTCACGCTCAATCGCCCGGACAAGAAAAATCCGCTGACCTTCGACTCGTACGCCGAGCTGCGCGACCTGTTCCGCGGTCTCGTTCATGCCACGGACGTGAGGGCGATCGTGTTGACGGGGGCCGGCGGCAACTTCTGCTCCGGCGGCGACGTGCACGAGATCATCGGACCGCTGACCCGGATGTCGATGCCCGAGCTGCTGCGCTTCACGCGCATGACCGGCGACCTGGTGAAGAGCATGCGCGCCTGCCCGCAACCGATCGTGGCGGCGGTTGACGGCGTGTGCGCGGGCGCCGGCGCGATGATCGCGCTCGCGAGCGACCTGCGTCTCGGTACGGCGCGTGCGAAGACCGCGTTTCTCTTCGTCCGCGTGGGCCTGGCGGGCGCCGACATGGGGGCGTGCACGCTGCTGCCACGGATGATCGGACAAGGGCGCGCGTCCGAACTGCTGTTCACCGGTCGCGCGATGTCGGCCGACGAAGGACTCGCGTGGGGTTTCTTCAATCGCCTCATTGCGCCCGACGCGCTGCTTGCCGAAGCGCAGGCACTCGCGACGCAGCTCGCGCAAGGGCCGACGTTGGCACACGGCATGACCAAGACCATGCTCAATCAGGAGTGGAGCATGACGATCGAGCAGGCGATCGAGGCCGAAGCACAGGCGCAGGCAATCTGCATGGCGACGGGCGACTTCAGGCGCGCCTACGACGCGTTCGCTTCAAAGCAGACGCCAAAGTTCGAAGGCGACTGATCCGGATGCGCGACCCGGCCCATTTCGATTGGCCGTTCTTCGACGATTGGCATCGCGCGCTGGCGGCCGATGTCGACGCGTGGGCGCAGACGAACCTGAGCGCGGTCGCGCACGACGACGTCGACGCGACGTGCCGCGCACTCGTGGTCGCACTCGGTCGGGATGGGTGGCTGCGCTGGTGCGTGCCGGCGGCGTACGGAGGCGCCATCGACCCGCTGGATTCGCGCGCCCTGTGCCTGATCCGCGAAACACTCGCCTACCACGAGGGGCTGGCGGACTTTGCCTTCGCCATGCAGGGTCTCGGCTCCGGCGCGATCACGCTGGCCGGCAGCGACGCGCAGCGACAATCGATCCTGCCACGTGTGGCCGCGGGCAGCGCCATCATGGCCTTCGCGCTGTCCGAGCCCGCGGCGGGTTCCGATGTCGGCGCGATGAGGTGCCGTGCCCGCCGTGACGGGGATTCGTGGCTGCTCAATGGCGAGAAGACCTGGATTTCCAACGGCGGCATCGCCGATTACTACACCGTGTTCGCGCGCAGCGACGCGACGGCCACGGGTGCAAAGGGCATCAGCGCCTTCATCGTGCCCGCCGGTGCACCGGGGCTGCGCATCGCCGAGCGCATCGAGGTCATCGCCCCGCATCCGCTGGCGCGGCTCGCGTTCGAGGATTGCCGGGTGCCCGCCGCGAATCTGCTGGGCGCCGAAGGCCAGGCCTTCAAGCTCGCGATGGCCACGCTCGACATCTTTCGCACGTCGGTGGCCGCCGCCGCGCTGGGATTCGCGCGTCGTGCGCTCAACGAGGCGCTCGCGCATGCCCGATCGCGCACGATGTTCGGCGCCCACCTCGCCGATCTGCCGGTCGCGCAGGCAACGCTCGCAGACATGGCCACTGCAATCGACGCCGCCGCGCTGCTGACCTACCGCGCGGCATGGATGCGCGACGTCCAGGGGCTGCGCACGACGCGCGAAGCGGCGATGGCCAAGATGACCGCGACCGAATCCGCGCAACACGTCATTGACGCCGCGGTACAGCTCTTCGGCGGGCTCGGCGTGAGGAAAGGGTCGATCGTCGAGCGGCTGTACCGGGAGATTCGCAGCCTGCGCATCTACGAAGGCGCGACGGACGTGCAGAAACTCGTCATCGCCCGCGATCTGCTGAAACCGTCGCCCAGGCCATGAGCGCGCACGTCGACACCTTTGCCCGCGACCATCTGCCGCCGCGCGCGCAGTGGCCGGCGTTTCTGTTCGATCGACCCGAGTATCGCCACCCGGAGCGGCTGAACGCCGCCGTGGAACTGCTCGATCGCGCGGTGCAGCGGGGCTGGGGCAAGCGCATCGCGCTGCGCACACTCGCCAACGGGCGCGAATTGCGCTGCACTTACGAACAGCTGGCGGCGCAGGTCAATCGCGTCGCGCGCGTGCTGATCGACGACCTGAGGCTCGTTCCCGGCAACCGCGTGCTGCTGCGCGGACCGAATCACCCGATGTTCGCAGCGTGCTGGCTCGCGGTCGTCAAGGCGGGGCTGATTGCGGTCGGCACGATGCCGCTGCTGCGCGCGCGCGAGCTGAAACCGGTCGTCGACAAGGCGCAGATTTCGGCGGCATTGTGCGACGTGCGACTGAAAGACGAACTGGCGCACAACCTCGACCCGGCGTCCGAATTCTTCACGCCGACGCTCAAGCAGGTGCTCTTCTTCAACGACGGCCGGCCCGGGTCGCTCGACGCGCGCGCTGCCGGCAAACCGGTCGACTTCGACGGCTGCGCGACGCATCGCGACGATGTCGCACTGATCGCGTTCACCTCGGGCACCACGGGCGAACCCAAGGGCACGATGCATTTCCATCGCGATGTGCTGATCATGTCCGATGCCTTTCCGCAGCACGTGCTGAAGCCTGAACCGAACGACATCTTCTGCGGGACGCCGCCGTTGGCGTTCACCTTCGGCCTCGGCGGCATGCTGACGATGCCGCTGCGCGCGGGCGCGAGCGTGGTACTGATGGAAAGATTCTCGCCCGAAATGCTGCTCGCCACGATCGCGCGGACGCAGGCGACGGTAGTGTTCACGGCGCCGACGATGTACCGGCAGGCCGCTCTGTTGCTGAAGGACGCCGCGCACCGTTTCGCCGTGCCATCGCTCAAGAAGAGCGTCTCCGCAGGCGAGGCGCTGCCCGACGCGACGCGCCAGTTGTGGAAGGAAGCCACCGGGCTCGAAATGATCGACGGCATCGGCGCGACCGAACTGATCCATATCTTCATCGCCTCGGCCGGCGCGCAGGTGCGGCGCGGTGCCATTGGCCGAGTCGTGCCCGGCTACGTTGCGTGCGTGGTGGATGACGACATGAATCCCGTTGCGCCGGGCACGCCCGGACTGCTCGCCGTCAAGGGGCCGACCGGCTGCCGCTACCTCGCCGATCCGCGCCAGACGAACTACGTGAAGCAGGGCTGGAACCTGCCCGGCGACACGTTCTCGATGGATGCGGACGGCTACTTCACGTATCACGCGCGCTCGGACGACATGATCATCTCGGCCGGCTACAACATTGCCGGACCCGAAGTCGAAAGCGCGCTGCTGCTGCATCCCGCCGTCAGCGAGTGTGCGGTCGTCGGTGCCGAAGATCGTGAGCGCGGTCAGATCGTCAAGGCGTTTGTCGTGCGCAAGCCCGGGACCGAAGGCAACGCTGACCTCGTGCATACGTTGCAGGAATTCGTGAAGACGCAGATCGCACCGTACAAGTACCCGCGCGCGATCGAATTCGTCGACGCCCTGCCGCGCACCGAGACCGGCAAGCTGCAGCGCTTCAAGTTGCGCCGGCCCGCCGGCCAAGGGGCCTGATTGACGCGCCGACGGGCCCGGCGCACAAGACGAGCTGTGCCGCTCGCCGTCGAACCACCGCGTTCGCCGCGCGGCAGGCGACCCGGCGCGAGCGCGGCAAGGCGCTGCAAGTGCTCACCGACCGGCCGGATCATTGTGCGCGGGTGACCGGGAAGCCCGGTGCGAAGAAGCGTCCGGGTCAATTCGGCGCCGTATCGTCCGGAAAGGCGTCTGTCTCCTATCCCCGGATGGCGCGGTACGGCTTGCCGGCGCGCGCGCGGGAGATGCCGCCTGAATGGAGAAAGCGGATGCAGGGCAGGCGCGGCTTCAATTTCACCGCGCCGTTCACGGCACAGTTCGCGCGACCGGACTGGCGGACCACGACCGGGCTGGCGGCCGTGGAGGAAGCGGGGTTGGCTCGAACGCCGCGGCAATTCGCGCCGAAGTGCTGGGCCGCCTGCTCCCACCCTTGCGGGCGGCCGTCGTCATCGACGCCTGTTTCGAAGGCGGCTCGGCATCGACCGGGCGACTCGACGCGTTCTCCGACGTCGATCTGTATCTTGTCGCCGGCAGCGCGCACACCGCACGCGTTTTCGCCCTGTTCGAAAGCGTGCTGGCGTCTTCCGCCCGGATCGCGCACGTCTGGCCAGTCGAACGTCCGGCCTCGCCGGCCTGTCGCAGCGTCACTCCGTGCTCGATCCGGCGCCGAGATACTTTGCCATCGAGTGCGGCGTGCTGACATCCGACCGCGTCGCCCAGCTTCTCGAGCGCGAGCGAGACGGCGAACCGATCGTGCACTTTGATGGGATCGGTGCCATCAGGTCGCTGCCCCTCGACCGGCCTGCCCAGGCGGCGAAACTGGCACGCCGCTTTGCGCAGGTCCGGGCCTCCTGGCCCATCTACCGGCTCACGGTCGACGAGGACGTCGCGCGCGGCCATGCGCTCCACACCTTCGGTTTCTACGTCAACGGGCTGCTGCACCCATTGATCGACCGGGCCGGCATGCGCGACCAGCCGGAGCGCTTCGACTATGGCTCGCGCAACCTGCACCACGACCTGCCGGCGCAGTTGCAGCAAGCGCTTACGCAGCGCGCCTGCGTCGCGCGGATTGACGAAACTGAAGCCAGGTTGCCGCAACTTGACGCGCAGATGACCCGCCTGGTCACGCAGATCGAAGGGCGGCCGTCCATCCTGACTTTCGCTGCATTGCGCTGAGCATGAATCACGGATGCGCGATCGCGGCAGCACGCGACCCGCGCATCGGGCAGGGTCAGCCTCCGAGCGTCGGCATCCGTCTGCCCGCTGGCGAAGTGCCGGGCGATCGCGTACGGTTTTCACCAGATATCCGTCGCAGTCATCAACGTATCGTCAACGCATAGCGGTAGTCGATCGTTGTGAAGCGACACGGAGGCGAATCATGCTGATGCGAGTCAGCGAACACGGTGACGAAGTTCATGTCGAGTTGACCGGTGTTGCCGGAAGGCAGCAACGCGTGCTGCAGGCACTGAATGAATGTCAGCGCGTCGCCTCCGGCGATCGGGCACCGGCGAGTGGATCGAGCACCCAGGTGACGGTCCGCGCCGGCGCGAACGACATGCGCATTCGCCTCAAGGCTGGCAACGGCATGCGTTTCGAGGCGAGCGCCATCTACCGCTGCCTGCGTCACGCGCTGTTCGAAACATCGGCAACGACGCCGCTGGAAGCGCGCTGACGCATCGCGCGCCCGACGTCGGACGGGCGCAGGAAAGATCGACGAAGATCTGCGCCGGCCTGACCGCGTAGCGCGCACCGATGCCGGGGAACGCGCCCGACGTTCGATCGTTGCCGCAGACCTCGATTCCGACGTCCCGCCGTTCGATGATGCCGATACGCTCGAGCGCCAGCGCCCAGGTCGTCGCGTTCACGCGTTCCGACTGGGAGCGGCTCCAACCCAGATTTGCTTGCCGCAGAAGGTCGGTATCGATCGGTGTTGAAACCACCGCCGCCAGCGCGGCGGCAGAAATGCTTTCGCCGGCGGCTGCCGTGCGACCCCACCGATGCCGAGCCGGGTCGGCAAACCGATGCCGCAACTCGGCGTCACCCACCGTGCGCCGTCGGCTCGTTACCCTCGGTTCGGCGGACCAGATACGACTCCGGTTCGCACTCGCGCGCGTCGAGCACGCCGGCGTCCTCGGTCGCAAAAGGCCGGCCGGCCAGGGCGGGCATCGCGCACAGGCAGAGCGCCACCCCAATGATGAGGCGCATGAATCGGTCCGCGCCGACGAAAAGCCGGTTTGCCAGTTCAGTCGAACACGATATCGACCAGTACGGCGGCATGATCGGAATAGATCCGACCCAGATCGGGCGCCGATGCCCCGCGTGCATCGCCGCGCGCACGCCGCCGTTCGGCCAGGTGGTCGTTCAGGATGGCCGCCCCGGCGACGTGCCCGATCGCGTGCTTGGACGGTGAGACGAACGCCTCCGACACCAGCACCTGGTCGATGCGTTCCGGTTCGCCGCCGTGCAAAATCGTGTAGGCCACGTCACGGCCACGGCCCGGCCACCGGCGCCGCTCGACGTCCAGCGCATCGAACAGCATGTGATTGCGCTGCGGCCGATCGTCGGGCTTCCACGAGGTGTCCGCCACCATCTGCGTGGTCACCGACCTGAGGTCGTCATTGAAGTCGCCCGCCACGATGAGGGGAGTGCGCGCACCGCGCGTGGCCTCGATCACGATCGTGCGCAGCGCCGCCGCCTCGGCACCACGCATCACCAGCGAACGCAACTGCGCGCGCGCCTCCAGGCGCGGATCGTTGCGGTCCTCTCCCTCCAGGTACTCGGGCCGCCGCGACTTCAGATGCACGTTGAGCAGGGTCAACGCCGTGCCGCCGGCCACATCGGGCAGGTCCAAGCGGGCGCGCAGCAACGGACGCGAGAACTGTGCGTGTTCGCCCTTGTCCGGGACGGTGACGGACTGGCCGCGCGGCAGATCGACGATCGAGTCGAGTTGCGGATGCAGCGCATCGCGCCACGCGAGCCCGAGCCTCGGCTTGTCGTTGATCTGATCCGCGAACGGCACCGCGAGCGACCATGCCCTGGCACCGCGCGCGGTCTGCCGCGCCACGTCCGACAGCGCCTGCTCATGGAAGATTTCCTGCACCAGCACGACGTCGGCGGCGAGCCGATCGAACATCGACGCCAGCCACTGCGTCTTGGCGATGTACTCGTCCGGGCCGTAGGGTTCGGCGCCGGGATAGAAGCGACGTCCCGGCAACGCGAGGTTCAGGCAGTTGAGCGTGGCAATCCGCAGCGATCGCATCGCGCGACGTTACAAACCGAATGCCGCGGGGTCAATCGCGGTACGACAACGCCCGCCGCGCGGCCAGGGCGGCGATGAAGCCGCCCGGGTCGTGCTTCCCGGGCGGACCGGGCATCAGCGCTTTTCTTCCATCAGCGCGAGCCGGTTGCCGTCGGGGTCGTGCAGGAACGCCATCCAGAGCTCATGGTCCGGCATCTTGGCCACCACGTGCGGTTCGCGCTCGAAATACACCTGCTTTGATTTCAATGCCGCGACGACCGCCTCCATGCCGCTCACCCGAAAGTAGATGCAGAACTGCTCCCGCTTGCCGGTCGACTCGTGCCCCCCGTCGAGCATCAGGCGTACGCCATCACAGTCGAAGAACGCGAGATTGCTGAAGCGAAACAGCGCCGACAGTCCGAGCGTGTCGCGATAGAAGCGCTCGGCGCGATCGATGTCCGATACCTGCAGCGCCAGTTGCCCGATTCGTCCCAGCCCCGATGCCGGCATGCCGCTACTCCCCGGTTTCTCCCTCGTCGTCCGCCTCAAAGCGCGGCTTGCGGGCGAATCCACGCGCCTCATCGCTGCCCTGATAGCCCGCGCCGGCCGGGCGCGGGCGATCAGCGAACGTTCGCGGTGGGCCAGATCTCGGCGACGTCGGAGGACCCTGCACGACCTGCATCAGCTGCAGCACCAGCCGCAACGCCTTGTTGACCGACGCGTCGCCGCGGAACACGCGCGCCACATCGGGATCGAGCGTCACCGTGAAACCTCGTCCGCCCTCCGCGCGTGTGCGCGGCGGTCGTTGCGCGTGCTTGTAGGGATCGCGCACGTCGCCTCCTTCCGCGCCGCCCCGCTCTTCGCCGCGCAAGCGCGGGGAGCGCGGGGGTCGATCCTCGGCGCGGAAGCGCGAGGGTGGCCGCGCCGCCCCGCCTTCGCTGCGGAAGCGGGGCGGTTTTGCCCCTCGATCCTCGGCACCGAAACGCGCCGGTCGCGCGCTGCGTGGCTTGCCAAAGCCCGCCGCCGCACCGCCGCTTCGGGGCCTGGGTTTGCGATCTTGTGCCATCGAATTCTCCGTCGCGGCGCACGCCGCCAGGCGCTACGTTACGCGCCTTGCCCGCGGCACGCCGGACCCGTCGAACGCCGCCTCGCGGCGGCGCTCGGCACCATGCCGCTGGACATCAACCCTTCTTCAGGTCGCGCAACTCCCGCCGCAGGATCTTGCCGACGTTGGTCTTGGGCAGATCGGCCCGGAACTCGATGTACTTCGGCTTCTTGTAGCCGGTCAGATGTTCCTTGCAGTAGTCCATCAGTTCCTTCTCGGTCAGCGCCGGGTCCTTCTTGACCACGAAGAGCTTCACCGCTTCGCCGGAGTTTTCGTCCGGCACGCCGATTGCGGCCGACTCCAGCACGCCGGGGTGTCCGGCGACCACGCCTTCGATCTCGTTCGGATACACGTTGAAACCCGACACCAGGATCATGTCCTTCTTGCGATCGACGATCGTGGTGTATCCGTTTTCGTCCATCACGCCGATGTCGCCGGTGCGGAAGAACCCGTCCGCGGTCATCACCTTGGCGGTCTCGTCCGGACGCTGCCAGTAGCCCGCCATCACCTGCGGTCCGCGAATCGCGATTTCGCCGGTGCTGCCGACCGACAGATGATGGCCATCATCGTCGAGGATCGCGATCTCGGTCGATGGAAACGGCAGGCCGATGGAGCCGGTGTACCTTTCGGTGTCGATCGGGTTGCACGTCGCGCCGGGAGACGTTTCCGACAACCCGTAGGCCTCGCAGATCGGGCAGCCGGTGAGCTTCAGCCATCGTTCGGCCACCGCCTGCTGCACGGCCATGCCGCCGCCGAGCGAAATCAGCAGCCGCGAGAAGTCGAGCTTGCGGAACTCGTCGTTATTCATCAGCCCGTTGAAGAGCGTGTTCACGGCCGGGAAGACGTTGACCTTGTACTTCGCGAGCTCCTTGACGAAGCCGGGAATGTCGCGCGGGTTCGGAATCAGCAGGCAGTGGCCGCCGACGCGCGCACTGAGCAGCGCGCACGCGGTCAGCGCAAAGATGTGGTACAGCGGCAGCGCGGTGACGACGGTCAGCTGCTCGCCGGGCTTGAGCCGCGCGAGTGCCGGCTGGTACCAGGCGTCGGACTGCAGCACATTGGCGATGATGTTCTGGTGAATCAGCGTCGCCCCTTTCGATACGCCGGTGGTGCCACCCGTGTACTGCAGGAACGCCACGTCGTTGTGCGACAGGCTGACCGGCTTCAGATTCATCTTCAGGCCGTCGGCCAGCACGTCGACAAAGCGCATCGCGTTGGGCAACGCGTACTCCGGGACCATCTTCTTCACGTTGCGCACCACGAAGTTGACGAGCAGTCCCTTGACGAAGCCGAGCAGGTCGCCCATCGCACAGACGATGATCTGCTGGGTCGGCACCTTCTCGATCACCTGCTGCAGCGTGGTGGCAAAGTTCTCCAGGATGAAGATTGCCTGTGCGCCCGAGTCCTTCAGCTGGTGCTCCAGTTCGCGCGGCGTGTACAGCGGATTCACATTGACCACCGCGCAGCCGGCGCGCAGCACGCCGGCCAGCACGACGGGGTAATGCAGGATGTTGGGCATCATGATCGCGATGCGCGTGCCCTTGCCGAATCCCTTCGACTGCAGCCAGGCGGCGATCGCCGCCGAGTTCTCGTCGAGCTGGCGAAACGTCATCGTCACGCCCATGCACGAATACGCCGGCAGCGCGCTGTATTTCTTGAACGCCTCGTCCAGCAGCGTGACGATCGATTCGTACTGGTGGTAATCGATGTCCGCCGGAACGCCTTTCGGATAGCTCTTCAGCCAGAAACGGTCGATGGCGCCCATCTGGATCTCCTGTGTGGTGTTGTCCGAGTCCGGGCCGCGCCGATGTGCCGCGCGCGAAAAAATGATACCGGCCAATCGGCGACGTCATCTTGAGGTTTCCCCGGTTACGAGCGCCCCGAGCGCCTCGTCGCGGCGCATCTTGTCCAGGCTCGCCAGCCGCTTGACTTCGCCATATAAGACGGGCAAGGCGCCGCCGCCGCGCGCCAGCAGTGCCTCGAACGCCGGCACCAGGTCGTAGTAAGCGCCGACCGCCGCCAGGTGCGCGTTGTTGAGGTCCTGGGCAAAGAAGCGGTCGTATCCGCTGAACCCGCCCCAGCGCGATTCGCGCAGCTGCCGATATTCCGCCTTGAGCGCGGCAAAGGCAGCACGCTTGCGGTCCTGCTGCCTCGATTCCGGTGCGGCCTCGGCGTACACCTGCTGCAATTGCCCACGGTATTTCAGCAGCAACGCGAGGAAATCGGCACGACGTGCCTCGATCCCGGCATAGTCGCGCGAGAGCCGATCGTCGCCGCGCGTCGACAGCCAGCGTGTCACGCCGGCCCGTTCCACCGCGGTGGCGAAGCTCTCGTTGAACACCGTGTCGTCCCTCACATAGACGACCTGATGCGCAAGCTCGTGGAACACCAAGCGCGCCAGTTCGCCGTCCTGGGTGTTGATGAAAGTGTTCAGCAGCGGATCGCTGAACCAGCCCAATGTCGAGTAAGCGGGCACGGGGGCGACGTTGACGTCGTAGCCCTGTCCCCGTAGTTCATCGCCGAAGCGCTCGGCGGCCGCCTTGTCGAAGTAGCCGCGATAGCCGACGCAGCCGAAGAGCGGATAGCACCACGTCTTCAGCTCCAGCGACAACGCGGGCGTGGCAAAGACATTCCACACGACCGCTGGCCGCCCGAGGTCCGCATAGGCGGTGTAGCTGGCGTTGTCGGGCAGCGCGAGTTCGTGCGCCGCGAACTGGCGAATCTCGCGTGCCCGCTGCAGGCGCTCCTTGAGCGCAGCGTCGGTCGCGGGGTCAGCCAGCACCTCGTCGATCGGTCGCGCGGCGGCCAGCACCGCAAGGTGGCCGCGCGCTGCCTGCGCGTAATAGCCGAACGAAGAGCAGCCCGCAGCCAGTGCGATCACGACCGACGCCGCAGCCACCCAGCCAAGCAGGCGTGCGTTCAAGCCTTGGACGAGATACAGCCGTCGGAACACGACGGCTATTGTGCCGCCCTTGCCGTGCCCCGTCTCGGCCGCGTGGCAGCCGCAGGGGCGTGCTGCACCGGGGCCGGCGCCGCCCGATGCCCCGCGTGCTCAAGGCAGCGCTGAACGCGTCGCAGCTTGCCGCTCGCACCGCTGCGCTGGGGCGGCAGCGCATCGAGCAGCACCATGACCGACGACAATCCGACCGAGTGCAGATAGGCCTGCAGCGCCGTCCGGGCGAGATCGGCGCGATTGCGTTCCGACGCTCCCAGGCGCACCAGCAAGCGATGGGGCGTGGTTTGCAGCAACTGGAAGTCATTGACGTGCGCGTCTTCCTCAAGCACGGTCGTCAGGACCAGCGGCAGCAGCTTGACCGACCGCCCCGCCGCATCGTCGTACGCGAGCGTGTCGTCATGCCGCCCCTCGACCTGGATCGCCGGCAACCGGTTGCCGCAGGGACATGGATCGGCGCGCAGGGTGACCGAATCGCCAAGGTCATAACGGATCAGCGGCTGGATGCGATTGGCCAGATTGGTCAGCAGGACCGTGTGGGAAGGCACACCGGGATCGACTGGCCGGTAGTGCGCATCGACCGGCTCGAGCAGGACCCAGTCGCTGTTGACATGCAGGCTGCCGTGGCTGCACTCCCAGGCGATCGACATGAATTCAGAGGCGCCGTACTCGTTGCGCACCCTGCAGCCGAAGCTCGCCTCGAGCCTGCGGCGCGTGATCGGGCCCAGGCATTCGCCCCCGGTCCACAGTTCGCGCAGCGCGAGCTTCAGCCGCCCTGCGTCCTGCTCATCCGCCAGCACTTCGGCCGACGTCGGATAGGTGGCCAACTGCGTCGGGCGGTACGCGTTCAATTGCGCGATCAGCGCTGGCCACGGCTGCAGCAGTGAGAAGGACTGCAAGGTCGACGCCAGCCACGGATAGGCGCTGCGCAGGTGCTCCACACTCGAGATGCCGGCAAAGTGTCCGCCGGTGGCGGCCACCATGGCGAAGCGCTCGCCCGCGGCGACGCGCAGCGCGAGCTCGGCCGGCGAAGAAACGCGCCGGAAGCGGAACATCTGCAACGCCTCGTACACCGCCAGCGCGTCGGTGTCGTGCAGGAAGATGCCCGGTGTGCCGGTGGTGCCCGATGTCGTCCACACCGAGTAGCGATCCATGAACGGGCGCCCAATCGCGTCGCTGCGCGCCAGAAACTGCAGCAACGCGGCGCTCGATACGGTGCGATCGCTCAGACTCGCTTCGATGTCGCGCATCAGGTCGGTCTTGGTCACGACCGGCAATTGCGCGAGCGGCGTGCCGCTGCGTGCAAGATCGCGATACAGTTGCCGATACAGTGGAACCTGCGCGCGCGCAAAAGAAATCAACTCACGCAAACGCTGCGCGCTGCGCCGCTGGACCTCCTGCGGCGACAGCCAGCCTCCAAGCCACACGTCCCACGCGTGCGAGAGCCAGCGACCGGGATCGTAGAATCCAGACGGCGCAGGCGCCGGTCGCGATGCCGGAGTCGATGCGAAAGGCAATGCCGAAGAAGAAGAGGTAGACACGATCGCCACGTCCGCATTGTGGTCGCGTTGCGCACCACCTGCCCATGCCGCAAGCGTGCGACGCGCGTGACGGAGTGTATTGCGAGGGGTCAACTCGGGCTACGCCTGAGCCGATAGGGTGACGTTCAGGCCATGTCTACCTCTGTCAACGCCAGAAGTGCCGGCTATTTCGAGCACGCCGCCGACATCGGCATCATCGGCCGCGGCTTGAGCGTTGAGGCCGCCTTTGAAGGGGCGGCTTGCGCGATGTTCGCGATCATGGCCGAGCCCGGCCGCGTGGCCGGCGAAACAATCACCGCCAACATCGAGTTCATCGAAGACGACGTCGAGTTTGCGCTGGTGCAGTGGCTCAACGCGCTGCTCGCGGCCGCGCGCGAGCAGCGTGGCGTGTTCACGGAATTCCACTTGACGCGCGATGGCAGCCGGTGGCGCGGCGCGGCGCACGGCGCGCGCTGGAACGCCGATGATGAGCTTGGCACCGAGGTCAAAGGCGCGACCTTGACCGCGCTTGCGGTTCAGCCCACCGCGGAAGGCTGGGAAGCGCGCTGCGTCGTGGACGTATGAGGCAAACACCATGGATATGACCCGGCTCGAACGGATCGACGACTTCTGCTGGCGCGTGAAGCGGCCGGACACCACACGCGCCGAGGCGCGGCTGTACGGCGACCGCGCGCTGGTGGCCGCGATGGACGACAAGGTGCTGGAGCAGATCGGCAACGTCGCGCAACTGCCCGGGCTGGTCGGCCCGGCGATGGCGATGCCGGATGCGCACTGGGGCTACGGATTTCCGATCGGCGGGGTGGCGGCGTTCGATCCCGATCAGGGCGGCATCATCTCCGCCGGCGGTGTGGGCTTTGACATCTCGTGCGGTATCCGCTGCCTGCACACGACGCTGACCCTCGACGACCTGCTGCCCAAGAGCGAGAAGCTCGCCGACAGCCTGTTTCGCGACATCCCGGCCGGGGTCGGTGTCGAAGGGAGTCTGCAGCTCGGTGACGACGATCTCGACGACATCATGACGGAAGGGGCCCAGTGGGCGGTGCGTCAGGGCTATGGCGACGGTGCCGAACTTGAATTCGTCGAGGAGCACGGCCGCATCAAGGGCGCCGTGCCGGACGACGTATCGAAGACGGCGAAGAAGCGCCAGCGCGGCGAGATGGGCACGCTCGGCTCCGGCAACCACTACCTCGAGGTACAGGTGGTCGAGAAGGTTTTCGATCGCGCGGCGGCTGACGCGTTCGGCGTGCGCGAAGGACAGATCGTCGTGTCGATCCACTGCGGATCGCGCGGGCTCGGCCACCAGATCGGCACCGAGTACCTGGTCAGCCTCGCCAAGGCGGCCGGTCGGCTCGGCATTACGCTGCCGGATCGGGAGCTGGCCTGCGCGCCGATCAACTCACCGGAAGGGCAGCAGTATCTCGGCGCGATGAACGCGGCGATCAACGTCGCGCTCGCCAACCGGCAGATCCTCGCGCACCTGGCGCGGCGCACGATCACACACTTCTTTCCGCAGGCGCGGCTCGACACGCTCTTCGACGTCTCGCACAACACCTGCAAGGTGGAGAACCACGAGTTCGAGCGCAAGAAGCGATGGCTGTACGTGCATCGCAAGGGCGCCACGCGCGCATTCGGCCCCGGCAACCCGGCGATTCCGCTCAAGTATCGCGAGGTCGGCCAGCCGGTGATCATCGGCGGCAGCATGGGCACCGGCTCCTACATCCTGGCCGGCACGAAGGAAAGCGAAACGCGCGCCTTCAGTTCCGCCAGCCACGGCGCCGGCCGGCAGATGAGCCGCCACGCGGCGCTGAAGCTTTGGCATGGCCGCACGCTGATCGACGAACTGCGCGCCAACGGGATCCTGATCCGCACGCGTTCCATGCGCGGCGCCGCCGAAGAAGCGCCCGGCGCATACAAGGATGTCGATGCGGTGGCCGCGGCAACCGAAGGCGCGGGGCTCGCCAAGCGCGTCGCGTTCCTGCGGCCGAAGGTGTGCGTGAAGGGCTGATCGAAGCGCGCCCAGATCGCCTTAGTCGCTCGATCCTTCCGGGGCCTGTGGCGCCAGCAATGCCGCAACGGCGATCCGCAAACCAGGTAGCTCGTTCTGAACGACGTTCCAGACCAACTGAAGGTCGACGCCCAGATACTGATGCGCGAGCACGTTGCGCATGGCAGCGATCTGCGTCCATGGCACGTTCGGCGTCGTCTGGCTCAGGCGAGTCAAGTCGAGATCGCGTACCGCCTGCCCGATGACCTCAAGGTTGCGCACCACCGCATCCTGAGTCTTGCGGTCGGCGAAGAACGCCTCGCGGCCGTCGCGCGTGTACTCGCCGATCCGATCCACGCACAGCAGGACGTGCCGCAGGAAGACCTCGGGATCGCGCGTCACAGCGGCGCGGCCTCGCGCAAGATGCGTTCGCGCAGAAAGGGGCTGATGCCGTCCGGGGTCACGACATCCGCGGGCCGCCCGAGAAGCGCTTCCAGTTCCTCCTTCAGCGCAATCAAGTCGAGTAACGTCGCATTCGGCTCAAAATCGACGAGAAAATCGACGTCGCTGCCAGGACGGTCCTCGCCGCGCGCCACCGAGCCGAACAGGCGCACCCGCCGCGCGCGATGCCTAGCGGCAGCGCGCAGCAATTCCTCGCGGCGACTGCTGATCAACTCGCGAACGGTCATGGTGGGCTCCGGCTCGATCTTCTGCGATCCGACGCCGGTTTCGCCACGGCGTCGGTCCGCAAGGGTGCAGTATGCCTCCGAAGTTGTCACGGTGGGTCGGCGGCGCGTCTGCCGCACTCGCGCTTCGCCGCAAACTCATTGCCGCGGGCTCTGCGTGCACGCCGCGGGCGCCAGCGCCGCCGATGTTTCGTCGCGCAACGCGAGCGCGGCGTCCCAACCGCTTGCGCGCGGCACGATCGGTGCTGCGACGTTCACCTTGACCGCGCCCGGCCGCGGCAGCCAGGTATCCGCGGGAAGAATGGCGCGGGTGCCGAAGATCGACACCGGTACCACTGCAACCCCGCACTCGGCGGCGACGATGAAGGTACCCATCCGCAGCGGCAGCAATTCCGGCGCGCGGCGGAAGGTGCCCTCCGGAAACATCACCAGCGACTCGCCGCGACGCACGGCGGCGACCAGCTCGCGCGTGTCTTCCACGCCGCGCGCGGGGTCGAAGCGCTCGACGAAGCGCGTGCCGAGGCTGCCGAGCAGGCGGCGCATCAGCCACTGTCGCCGATACTCGCCCTTGGCAACGAACGCCAGCCGTGGCGGCAGCGCAGCGGTCAGAATGAATGAGTCGATGTAGCTCGCGTGATTGGCGGCGATCACGAAGGCACCGGCCGCTGGCAGTTGCTCGACTCCAATCACGTCGAGCCGTACGCCGGCCAACCGCAGCCCGTAGCGCGCCAGCGCGTGCGCGGCTTTTCGCCGTGTCGCAACCGGCAGCGGTGCGAACGCGCATACGAGCCCTGCGGCGCCGATCAGTCCGAACACGAACCAGCACCACGCACCCGCCACGAGCGAAAGCGCACGCGCAGTCTGCAGCCGCATGCGCGCCAGCGCGCCGCTTGCCGCCAACCGCGTCACCTGCCACCAGACTGCGGTACGCGTCGAGCCGAGCCGCCCCTGCAGAAAGCTGTCGCGCGTGGCCGCGCGGCGGATCTTGCCGCTGGAGGTCTTCAGCACACTGCCCGGCGGTGCAAGCACCACTTCATCGGCCGGGGCCGCGAGCAGATCGTTCGCCAGTCTGCTGATCGTGGCGCGCAGTTGCGCCCGCCGCTCGCCGTCCTGCTCGCGCGTCTCGGCCAGAACGATCACGCGCTCGGTCGCATTGCGCTCGTCGGGCACGCCGAACACTGCCACGCAGCCGCGGCGGACGCCGGACACTTCGCCGACGGCCTCCTCGAGCTCGTGCGGATGGATGTTGTGGCCGCCGCGGATGATCAGGTCCTTCGCGCGCCCGGTGATGTAAAGCTCCTGATCGGCGAGGTAGCCGAGGTCGCCGGTATCGAGCCATTCGCCGTCGATGAGTTGCGCGGTCGCCTGCGGATTGTTGAAGTAGCCGCGCGTGGCCGACGGGCCGCGAAACTCCACGCGGCCCTGACGCCGCTGCGGCAGCGACCGACCCGCTTCATCGGCAATGCGAATTGCGTAGCCCGGCAACACGCGACCGTTGGCGACCACCGGCTGCGCACGCGGGTCGTCAGCCGCGATCGCGATGGCCTGGCCGGTGAGCGCGAGTGCCTCGCGCTCGATGTGATCGACCAGCATGCCGCGTCGTCGCGGCGGAAACGCCAGGTCGAGCCCGCATTCGGCCAGCCCATAGACCGGCGCGATGCTGAGCGGATCGAGACCGTAGCGCCTGAATCGCTGCGTAAAGCGCTCGAGCGTGCCCGCGCTGACCGCCTCGGCGCCGTTGAACGCCCAGCGCAATGACGACAGATCGAGCCCGTCGAACTCGGCCTCGTCGACGCGACTGGCGACGAGTTCGTAGGCGAAATTGGGCGCGGCCGAGATCGTTGCGCGATGCCGGTGAATTGCCCACAGCCAGCGCGCCGGCCGCGCGAGAAAGGATTGCGGCGCCATCAGCACCAGATGAATGCCGTAGTACAGGCTCGCCATCCATGCGCCGATCAGTCCCATGTCGTGGTACAGCGGCAACCAGGACATGAACACGTCGCTCGAGGTCGCCCCGGCCGCCGTGCCCATCGCGCGCAGGTTGGCCAGCAGATTCGCGTGCGTGAGGATCACGCCCTTGGGATTGCCGGTGCTGCCCGACGTGTACTGCAGGAAGGCGATGTCGTCCGGTGTCGCGATCGCAACCGTCGCCAGCGGTTCCGGGGCGAGCACATCGTCCGGCGTGACGACCTGCCGCAGCGACGGCACCGTCCCTTTCAGCAGACGCGCCAGCAACCGCGCTTCCGGCAGCGACACCAGCATCGCAGCGCCGCAATTCGCCAGCGTGCGCGCCTGGCGCCGCATGTGGTCTTCAAGCTGCGACAGTCGGAATGGCGGATAAATGGGCACCGGGATCGCGCCGACCATCAGGATGCCGATGAAGACGGAAAAGAAATCGAGCCCGGTTGCCAGCATCACGCCGCAGGTCTGACCCCGCTGCAAGCCGCGCGCCGCAAGCCCCGCAGCGATCCGTCGCGCACGCGCATCGAGCGCACCGTAACTCAGCGTCTCGCTCTGCTCGTCCGAGGCGAGAAACGTGGTGTGACACCGCTGCGGATGCCGCGCAACGTGCCACGCCAGCACATCGGGGAGCATGCCCGCCGCCTCCGGCGTGCCGGTGATCGGCGCGATTGCCGCCCGCAATGGCGGCGCGCGTGGAGGCGCCAAAGCGCGGGCGCGCGCCGGCGCGCGCGCCAGCACATCCTCGAGCGCCCGCTGCACATCGGCCGGGGTTGCCGCCTGCATCAGCGCCTCGTCGCGCAGCCGCACACCGAACTCGCGCTCGATGCGCAGACCCAATTCAACGCGGGTCAGGCTGTCGATGCCAAGGTCCGTGTCGAGCTGCGCCTGAGGCTGAACGCTGACGGGCGCGCCGCGTGTCTCTTCGAGCAGGGTCGCCATCAGCGCAAACAGGCGCTGCGGCGCAGCGTCCGCCATCGGCAACGGCGTCGTTGCACGCGTTGGCGTGACGGGATCCGATTGCAGGAGCATGGGGCAGGCAGCAAACTGGAGCGCACGACGGCGCCGACGGTCGCATTGCTGCACGAAACTGTGGGCGCCGCACTGATGGCGGTCAATGGGCGGCACCCTGCGACCCGTAACGTGTCAAGGTGAGTACGCAATGCAGCGTTCGGTTCGACCGATGACCAGCGCCGGCTTCCCGCGTTCGGCGCGACGGCTATTTGCCGTGGCGATGGCGGTCTGCGGCCTGGCGGCAGCAACCCAGTCCGATGCGCCCCGAATGGTGCAGGTGGAGATCGACGGCATCATCGGCCCGCAGACGGCGGATCTCGTCAAGCGTTCGATTGATCGCGCTGCCGCGAGCGGTGATCAGGCGGTGATCCTGCGCATGGACACGCCGGGCGGCCTGGACACGTCGATGCGCGAAATCATCAAGAACATCCTCGCCGCTCCGATTCCGGTGATCACCTTTGTCGCGCCGTCGGGCGCGCGCGCGGCCAGCGCCGGCACCTACATCCTGTACGCGAGCCATGTGGCCGCGATGGCGCCGGCGACCAATCTTGGCGCCGCCACACCGGTCGCGATCGGCATCGGCGGCGAACGCCCCGAGGGGGGCCGCGATTCGCAACCCGCCGAAAAGGAGGGCAAGGCCACGAAGGCCGGCAAGAGCGAGCCCGCGAAACGCGACGAAACGATCCCGGCCAATCCGATGACCGCCAAGCAGGTCAACGACGCCGCCGCCTACCTTCGCAGCCTGGCGCAGCTGCGCGGGCGCAATGCCGAGTTCGCCGAGCGGGCGGTGCGGCGCGCGAGCAGCCTCCCGGCCGAGGACGCGCTGAAGGCCGGGGTGATCGATGTGATCGCGGCCGACGTGCCGGCGCTGCTCAAGGCGCTCGACGGGCGCAGCGTGACGATCGGCAGCGGCAGGGTCGCCCTCAAGACGGCCGGCGCGCAGATCGAGACGTTTGCCCCCGATTGGCGCTACAAGCTGCTCGCGCTGCTGTCGAACCCGACGGTGGCCGTGCTGCTGATGATGATCGGCATCTACGGTCTGCTGTATGAGTTCACCAGCCCGGGATTCGTCGCGCCGGGCGTGGCGGGCGCGATCTGCCTGCTGCTCGCGCTGTATGCGTTTCACCTGATGCCGGTGAACTGGGCCGGCGTCGGCCTGCTTCTGCTTGGCATCGGGCTGATGATCGCCGAGGCGTTCATCGGTAGCTTCGGCGTGCTCGGTGTGGGCGGGATCGTCGCGATCGTGATGGGGGGCGTGCTGCTGCTCGATGTCGACCTGCCCGGATATGGCGTCCCGTTGTGGTTCACCTTCGGTATCGCGGCCGCCAGCGCGCTGGTGGTCTTCGGTGTCGCCACGCTCGTCGCGCGATCGCGCCGGCGCCCGGTCGTCGCCGGGCGCGAGGAACTGGTGGGCGCCGCAGGAGAGGTGGTCGAAGCGACCGCCGCCGAAACGTGGGCGCGCGTGCACGGCGAAATCTGGCGCGTGCGTGCCGATGGGCCGCTCGCGCCGGGCGCCCGCGTGCGGGTGCAGTCCGTCGACGGGCTCACACTGATCGTCCGTCCCGAGGTTAACTAACTGGAGCTCATCATGCTTGCCGATCTGCCGTTTGGACTGGCCACGGTCGTGATCTTGCTGGCGATGCTGATCGCCGCCTCATTGCGCATCCTGTTCGAATACGAGCGCGGCGTGATCTTCCTGCTCGGCCGCTTCTGGCGTGTCAAGGGACCGGGGCTGATCGTCGTCGTGCCCGGCATCCAGAAGATGCAGCGCGTCGACCTGCGTATCGTCACGATGGACGTGCCGCCGCAGGATGTGATCACGCGCGACAACGTGTCGGTCAAGGTCAACGCGGTCGTGTACTTCCGCGTGGTCGATCCGCAGAAGGCGATCATCCAGGTCGAGAAATTCCTGATGGCCACCAGCCAGCTGGCGCAGACGACGCTGCGCGCGGTGCTCGGCAAACATCAGTTAGACGAACTGCTTTCAGAACGCGAGCGGCTGAACCTCGACATTCAGCGCATCCTCGATGCGCAGACCGACGCCTGGGGCATCAAGGTCACCAACGTCGAGATCAAGCAGGTCGATCTGAACGAATCGATGGTGCGCGCGATTGCGCGTCAGGCCGAGGCCGAACGCGAGCGGCGCGCCAAGGTGATTCACGCCGAGGGCGAGAAGCAGGCTGCCACCGCGCTGCTGGAGGCAGCACAGATGCTCACCCGCCAACCCGAGGCAATGCAGTTGCGCTACCTGCAGACGCTGACCAATGTCGCCGGCGACAAGAGCTCGACCATCGTGTTTCCGATGCCGACCAGTCTGCTCGACACGCTGTTCAGTCGGCGCACGGAGGCCGGCAAACCGTAAGCAGCGCGGACCATGAGCGCACAAACCCTCCTGCCTGTCCACCGCATCAGCTTCGCCGACAAGGTCGCGTTTCTGCGCCAGCCGCAGCATTACCCGGGACACCCCACGCGCGTCGACGTTTGCGAGACGCACATGTCGTTCGTCTTCCTGACTGACGCCGAAGCGTACAAGATCAAGAAGCCGGTGCGTTATCCGTTTCTCGACTTCAGCACCCTCGCCGCGCGCGAAGCGAGCTGCCGCGCCGAGGTGCGGCTCAACGAACGGCTGGCGCCCGGTGTCTATCGCGGCGTGGTCGCGCTGACGCAAGCCGACGACGGTCGCCTCGCCATCGGCGGCATCGGATCGGCGGTCGACTGGCTGGTGCGGATGCGGCGTCTGCCGGCCGATCGGATGCTCGACCGGCTGCTCGTCGCACGGCAATTGCAGCCGCCGCAGATTGACGCGCTGGCCGATCGGCTCGCCGCCTTCTACCTCGGCCAGCCGCCTGCCGACCAAACCGCGGACGGCTTCATCGCCGAGCTGAGGCGCTCGCACCAGATGAACATGGAGCTACTCACGCAGCCGCGTTTCGAACTCGACCGTGCCGAGCTGCGCCGGATCGACACGGCGATCGAGGCGTTTCTCAGCAACGAACGAGGCTGCCTGGAGGAACGCCTGCGTGCCGGACGCGTCGTCGACGGCCATGGCGACCTGCGGCCCGAGCACGTGTGCCTCACCGATCCGCCGGTCATCATCGACTGCCTCGAGTTCAATCGCGAACTGCGGCTCGTCGACTGGGCCGACGAAGTCGCTTTCCTCGGACTCGAATGCGCGCTGCTCGACGCGCCGTGGGTCGGCAGTGCCCTGTGCGCGCGGATCGGGGCGCGGCTGCACGATGCGGTGCCGGCCAGGCTGATGAACTTCTACGCTGCGTTGCGCGCCTGCCTGCGCGCGCGCCTGGCCATTGCCCATCTACTCGAACCCGCGCCGCGCGACGGTGCTCGCTGGCTGCCTCGTGCGCGCGAATACCTGCGTTGCGCCGAGATGCACAGCGACCTCAGTCAGCGCTGATCGTGTCCCGCTGAAGCCCGCCTCACGCCGGCGTCTGGGTGTCGGCGGCGGATTCCATGTACACGGTGCGGCGCGTCCGGTTGCGACCGGCGCGCTTGGCCCGATACAGGCCCTCGTCGGCGAACTTGATCAGGTCCGGTAATGCGTTCATCGCCTCGACGGTCACCGCCACACCGAAGCTCGCGGTGACCTGCAGTCCCTCGACGTCGGGCAGCCGGCGGGCGACGGTGTTTTCGATCGCGTGCCGCAGCCGCTCGGCCACCCGGGTCGCATCTTCGAGCGAAGCGCCCGGCAGCATCGCGCAGAATTCCTCTCCGCCATAGCGGCACAAGGGCTCGCCTTCCCGCATCCCGGCCGCCAATGTCGCGGCGACGGCCTGGATCACCCGATCGCCCACCGCATGGCCGTAGCGATCGTTGATCTGCTTGAAGTGATCGATATCGACCATCAGGCAGGCGAGCGGCCTTCCGTCGTTGCGCGAGCTCTCGAACAGCGGTTCCACTTCGGCGAAGAACGCGCGCCGGTTCAGACAACCCGTCAGCGAATCGCGGGTTGCCAGCTGAACGAGCTCCTTGTTCTTTTCACGGATCTGGTGGCGCGAGGCCTCGAGATCCCGCAGCGTGGCGCGCAGTTGCTCATTGGTTCGGTGCAAATCGGTGACGTCGCGGAACGTGACCATGCACCCCCGCAGGCGCCCGTAACCGTCTTCGATCGGTGCGCAGGTCATCAGCATCTGCAACGGCGCCTCGTCAGGCAGTACAACCTGCAACGGTTGATCTTGCAGTGCGGCGCGCTCGGTCATCGCGCGCAGCCAGGGCGGCTGCCCCGCGCCCGCCGGCCACGCCTTCGACGCCCAAGCGAGCGCAGCCGCGCTCCGGCCCTGAAGTTCGGTCTGTTCGCCACCGTTGAAGCGGCGGAACCGGGCGTTGGACAGGATGATGCGTCCTTTGGTATCGAGCACCACCACCGCTTCCGCGAGCGAATCGAGTGCCGTGCGCACACGCTCCGGAATCACCGCGGTCGGATTCAGATACTGCAAGGCGCGCCGCAGATACAGATAGAACGCGAGAAAACCGCTGAGCACCAGCACGCCCGCCAGCAGCACGGACGGATGAGTCAGCCAGCCTCGCAGCGAGGACGGTGTGGCGGGCGCGAAGCTGATCTCGATCTCGCCCCACGGCTGGCGATCCGCGAACACCGGCACCCGTACGTGATCGAGCGTGGAGCGACCCTCTGACGGCGGAACCCAGAAACGCGCGTGATCGCCCGCCTGCACAAGGATCTGACCATCCTTGCGCCGCGCGGCGACGGAGCGGATCTGATCATTGCGCCGCATGATCTCCTCGATCGTCCGTGTTGCGGTTTTATAGTCGCCCACCGAAATCAGCGTGGTGATCTGGACGGCCAGGTTCTCGCTGGCGGCCCCGCGCAGTTGGCGCAACTGCTCGGTTTCGCTCGGCACCAGGCCGAAGACGACGTCGAACGCCACCAGCAGCGTGAACAGCAGCGCGACGAGTCCGGCGCTGATGCGCGCCACCGGGCTCAGGCGGAATTTCGCGCCCATCCTAAAGATCCGTTTCCTGCCGATTGTGCGCACCGAAAACCTGCGCGGCGGCGCCCTCTTCGCGCGCGGCAAGTTGATCCGGCAGGTCGCCCCAGTCACGGTCCTCGTCATCATCGTCATCGACCAGGATCGGCAGCGGATCGAAATTGCGCCACAGCGGCGCCGATGCGGCCAGGCTCGCCAGCAACCCGCCCGCGCGTAACGCCCACCACACCGCGCCGATCGTCAACGCCACGCCGGCGATGCGAGCGGCTTCGAGGGTGAGTTCAATCGGAGTCTGTTCATCGTACGAAGGCGCGGACAGCGCAACTGGCGCGGTGTCGTAGCTCGCCCTGCCATCCGCTTGCACCGCTCGCGCCGAATCGAACAACACGCGCATGACGTAGTCGCCCAGTTGCGGGCTCTCAAGCTCATCCACTTTTGCGCGCGGGTCGAGTTCGGGAAAGAGCACGCCCACCAGCGGGTCGTCGTTGGTCGACAACGTGCTGTCGCGAACGACACCGACCACCGGACCGGTCGATCTCGAATCCACGAGCGGCGGGCGCGGCGGCCCGCTGAGACCGCCTTGCTCACTGACTTGCCCCCCGCCTCCGATCGTCGTGCTCGAAAGTTCGCCTTGATTCAACGTGCCGTTCAACGTCTGCTCGATGGAGCGTGTTCCATTGCCAATTGGCTGTGCTGACGTGTCCGCCGCCAACTGCCCAACGCCCGTGCCAGGCTGTGCCGAACCCGGGCCATTACCTGGCTGTGCCGGCGCGCCCGTGGTCGTCGACGGAGGCGGCGCTGATGCCGACTCGGGTGCCAGTGTCGTGGCAGACACCGGTACCGGGACAGGTGTCGGGGTGGACGCCGGTGCGGGCGCCGGGGCTGGGCCAGGCGCCGGTGTCGGAGCGGGCGCCGGTGTCGGAGCGGGTGTCGGTGTCGGAGCGGGTGCCGGTGTCGGAGCGGGTGTCGGAGCGGGCGTCGGTGTCGGAGCGGGCGTCGGTGTCGGAGCGGGCGTCGGTGTCGGAGCGGGTGCCGGTGTCGGAGCGGGTGCCGGTGCAGGCGCTGGGGCGGGCGCGGGTGCCGGCGGGGAGTTTTGGGCCGTGACGTCGATCGTGATCGTGGTCGCAGTCGGGTCGAGGTTGACACCGCCGTTGGCGGTGCCGCCGTCATCCTGCACCTGGAAGGTGAAGCTGGCGTAGGCGGCGCCGCTGGCATTGGCCGCGGG
>Ga0209048_10000958_pt1 | contig 30462 bp, 24 predicted proteins | sample FrelakmetCRP12CR_FD_187146 | JGI IMG/M metagenome (GOLD analysis project Ga0209048, IMG submission 187146) | Freshwater lake sediment microbial communities from the University of Notre Dame, USA, for methane emissions studies - CRP12 CR (SPAdes)... | ecosystem: Environmental > Aquatic >... | reverse complement strand
AGCTTCGCGCCCGCTTCGACGGCCAGGCGCGCCAGCAGGTCGTCGAACTCCACGCGGCGAATCGTGACGACGGCGGGCCTCGGCGAAGTCAGGACCACCCCGCGGCCCGACGGGCCTTCCAGGTAGAGCCGGGAGATGTACTGGGTCGTGATGCGGTCGAGCGCGGCCCCGAGGTACGGGAACCGGTTCAGCGCACGCGTGGTGATGCCGCCGCCGCACGGCTTGTTGCGCGGGAAGCGGAAGCGCTCGAGCAGGCGCACGCGGGCGCCCCCGAGCGCCAGCGTGCGGGCGGCGGTCGCGCCGGCGGGCCCGGCACCGACCACGAGAACATCGGGTGAATCGGCCACTACTCTTTCAGCGGGGCCTTGCCGACGCTGATCAGGTTCGCCAGCAGTTGATAGGCGCCGTCGGTTCCCGCCGGCAATTGCCGCCACAGCCCGAGGCCGACGTAGATCCACCGCCCCTTGCCGACGTTGGCCTCGACGAGCGCGCCCTTCTTCATGCCGCTGTTCGCCGGGAACGGGTCCTGGAGCTGGACGAGGTCGACGTACCTCGCGTCCTTCTCGCCGAGGAAGTAGAGCCCCCGCTCCTGGACCCAGTCCTTCCACGTCGCGGCGCCGATCGCATTCGGGAAGATGAAGATCGGATTTGCCGGGGAGAGCACCTCCACCGGCGCAGTCTCGTCGGTCACGCGGCTCGAACTGACCCTGGCGGGATACGGTCCGTACTGCGCCTCGTTGAACTCCATCTTGTTGTACTGGACGATCAGCGTCCCGCCCTTCTCGGCGTAGTCGAGCAGCCGGCGGTTGTTGGCCTTCAAGTCGGCCCGGCGCTCGTACGCGCGCACGCCGGTGACGATGGCGTCGTACTGCGCGAGGTTGCCCCATGCGAGGTCGTCGGCGTCGAGCAGGTCCACCTGCGCGCCGAGCTGCGCGATCGCCTGCGGCACCTGGTCGCCGACGCCCATCACGTATCCGACCTTCAGGCGCGGCGCCACCTTCGCGTCGATTAGCTTGATGGTGGTGAGGGCCGGTACGATCCGATGGCGGCGGTGGATGTGGGGGTACTCGATAACTTCATATCCCTGGTCGAACGTCTCGTTGTCGGCGCGCACCACCGCCTTGACACGGTATTGCCCTGGCTTTGCACCGGCGGCGGGCGTCACCCTGAAGCGAACGGTTTCGGCCGCGTCCTCGCGGGCGAAGTCCAGCGGCGCCGCCGCCGGGGCCACCGTCCATCCCTTCGGGACCTCGAGCGAGGCCTCGCCCTTCGCGGCGCCCTTGTTCCCGTTGACGACGATCACCCGCAGCTCGCGTTCCGCGGCGGCCGCGGTCGGCCGGCCGCCTTTCGCGGCCGCAGCCTGCGCGGGACCCGCAGCCGCAGCGGCGGACGGGATGATGGCGATCTCCGGGGTCACCGTCACGGAGAACCGCGGAACGACGAGCAGCTCCATCCGCTTCTCGCCGCTGAAGATGTTCCCTCCGTACCGATACTCGACCGGCTGGTCCACGACGACGGATGCTCCGCCGATCGTCAACTCGATCTTCGCCCGGAACGGCGTCGGCCTGAACGGGAGGCCGAACGGAACGTCTTTGTCGAACTCGTACCGGGCGGCGTCCGGCAGCGGCCGCCAGTAGGGGGTCGTGAGGCGCGCGTCGGCCGGGATCGTCGCAACCGCGTCGCATCGCACCGCGGCGCCCACCTTGATGTCGTCGGCGGCCGCGCAGGAAACGCCACCATCGAACCCGGACAGCGAGATCTTGCTGAGACCGAGACCGGCCGGGCCGCGATTGGCGACGATCGCCTGTACGCGCACGCGCTGGCCGCCGAACACGACGCCGTCGTCCGCGAGCACGTCGATGCGAACGGCTTGCGCCAGCACCGCCGCACGCTGGAACTGGTCTTCTTTCGTTTTCAGGCGGTAGTCGATTTCCGAACGTGCGGAGTCGTCGAGGCCGAGCGCGCCGAGTTGCGCGCGCAGGGCGCGGACGGCGACGAGGCCGGCGACAATCGGCTCCCTCGCGGCGGCCGGACCCTCTTTCGCGAATGCCTGCTGCGCGCGCTCCACCTGCGCGGCGACGGCCGCGAGGCCGGCCCTCAGCCCTTCCGGCGCGGGCGACTTGGCGAACTGCGCCAGGCCGTTGATGCTCGTGTCCACCCCGTCGAACAAGCCGGAGTCGCTGCGGCGCGCGCCGCCGGCCAGGCTGGTGTCTCCCAGGCGGTAGGTCGAGGCGCTGGGCGGACCGGGCAGGTACAAGAGCTGAGCCATGCCCTGGCACTTGTGGTTGCTGCGGGCCTCCAGGCCAATCTCGGAGTAGGTCTGGCCGAGCAGCGGGTCGTAGATGTCGGTGTTGACCGGAAGGACCGGCTGGCCGCCCTGGGACGGCGGCGGTGAGAGCGGGCCGCCATAGCTCTCCTGGTAGTACAGCTTGCGCGCCTGCCAGGGTCGCAGGCCCTCCTTCAATTGATCCGGAAAGCTCCCCGGGTCGGCGGCAAGGCGGAACGCCTCGCCGGTGATGCGCGCCTGCGCCTGGTGATGGGCGCCGCCCATCTCGCCGTCCGGACGCATCGTGACGATCACGTCCGGACGAATCGTCCGGATCATGCGGACGTAGTCGTCGAGGATCTCCTGCCGGCCCCACTTCCGATACGTCTCGTCCACGTTGAACGAGTAGCCGAAGTCGATGGCGCGCGCGAAGTACTGTTCGGTGCCGTCGTAGCGGTGGACCGAGGCGAGCTCCTCGGTTCTCAGCACGCTCAGCGCCTCGAACAGCTCGGGACCGATCTCGTTCTGTCCGCCGGTGCCGCGGGTCGCGGTGAGAAGCGTCGTCCGAACACCCTGGCCGCGGGTCAGCATCGCCAGGAGGGCGCTGTTCTCGTCGTCGGGATGGCCCGTTGTCATCAGGAAGATCCCGACATTCCCCAGTTCGCGGAGGACGAGGCCGAGTCCCACCTCGCCGGCCCGGCCCGCCAACCCGGCTGGCTGCGCCTTCATCGGCGCGCGCAGGGCCACCAACGACAGCACGATCACCAGGGGGAGAACGCGATGAAGCTTCATAATCGGGTGCTGCTCCGCCTTCTGCCTTCTGCCTACCGCCTGCTGCCCACTACTGACCTTCGCACCACCATCACCGTCAGGTCGTCGAGCAGCCGCGCGCGGCCTCGAAAAGCCGTGACATCGCGGACACACGCGTTGACGATGGCTGTCGGCGTTTCGCCGGCCAGGCGGCCTGCGAGGGCCGCAATACGCTGCTCGCCGTACTCTTCGTCCGCGGTGTTCCGCGTCTCGGTGATGCCGTCGGTGTAGAGCACGAGCGTGTCGCCCGGCTCGAGGGTCAACGCCTTCACCCCGTAATCCTCCACGCAGAACATCCCGATCGGCACGCCGGTCGCCTCGATCGGCACCACCTCGCCCCCCTGCAGGAGCAGGGGCGGGCAGTGGCCGGCGTTGCAGATCTCCAGTCGTCCCGTCGAGGCGAAACGCGCGCACACGAGGGTCGCGTAGTGGCTCGCCATCGTGCTGTCGCAGAAGACCCGGTTTGCGCGCCTGACGAGCTCGGTCGACGGGAGGTTGAAGCCGACCAGCGTGCGCATACTCGCGTGAATGTGCGCCATCAGCATCGACGCGGCCACGCCCTTGCCGGAAATGTCGCCGAGCAGGAGCACGATCCCCTCGTCCGGCCCCGTCGTCTTCACCGCGTCGCAGTAATCGCCGCTGACGGTGCCGAGCGGCTGGTAGTGGTAGGCCATCTCCCAGCCCTGGTCCACCATCGGCGATGGCGGCAGCAGCGTCTTCTGGACGCGGCCGGCCAGGTCGAGATCCTGTTCGAGCGCGCGCGCTTCGTTGGGAGTCAGGTGGTCGAGGCAGAACCGCAGCAGCGGGTCGGCGCCCAGGCGGTCGGCCTCGATCGGATCGCCGCACGTCTCACACCGCCCGTAGGTTCCGGCTGAGAACCTCTCGAGGGCGTCGTCAACGTCGCGCAGCAGCCCCTCGAACTGCGGCCCGGCGCTGCCCCTCTCGATGATGCCTGCGAGCCGTTCCCGGCGGTCCAGGAGCTGTGCCTGCATGTTCACGGCAGGTGTGGCCATCGGCCCTCCTTCTGTCCCGAAGACACCATCATCTCACGCCCGCCGCCGCCTGGGCGCCGTCGAGTTGCCGACCGCCTCCCCGACCGACAGCGCCTGCTCGATGGCCAGGAGGCGCGACTTCCTCGATGCCCCCCAGTGGTAGCCGCCTGGCGTGCCGTCGCCCTGAACGACGCGATGGCAGGGAATGACCAGTGCCGCGTGATTCGACGCGCACGCGCGCGCCACGGCCCGCGCGGCGCCAGGCTGGCCGATCGCCCGCGCGACCTCGCCGTAGGACCGGGTCTTGCCCATCGGAATTCGCTGAAGGTGCTTCCAGACACGGCGCTGGAAGGCGGTGCCCTGCACGTCCAGCGGCAGGCCCGCCGGGGGACGCTGCCCGGCGACGAACTCGAGGAGCGCCGTGACCGCCGGGGACAGCCTGCCGAGGTCGCGCTCGATGGTCGCCTTCGGGTACTCGCGGCGCAGGTCGTCCTCCAGTCCGCGCGCGGCGTCGCCAAGCTTGATGCTGCACACGCCGCGTTCGGTGGCGGCCACGAGGAGATACCCGAGCGCGGATCGAACGACGATGTAGTGGATGTCCATGCCTTCTCCCCCGCGGCGATACGCGTCTGGCGTCATGCCCAGTTCCGCGTCCGCGCGCTCGTAGAGCCGGCTGCTCGACCCGTACCCCGCTTCGTAGAGCGCGGACGTGACCGGCTGGTTGTTCCGCAGGAGCGACTTCAGGCGCCCCGAACGCAGCGCTTCGGCGTATTGCTTCGGCGAGATGTCGAGCGTGGCCCGAAACGCCCGGTGCAATTGGAACGGGCTCACGCCCAGCATGTGCGCCAACCGGCCGAGCGTCGGCGCGCGGCCCTCGGTGACCGACTGAACCAGCGCGCAGGCGCGGCCAACCATCTCTCCATTCGCGATTCCCCGGATCGGCGTCATCTTCATGCCTCCATTCTCGACGCCAGCCGCTGCTGCGTCTATCCGGATATTGCGGAAATGAGGTGCCGCAAGCCGGCAGCCGGCAGCCGGGTTGGGGGTAGAATCGTCTCCCATGCCAACCACGTCCGACGTCGTCGTCCGCGCGCTCGAGCGGGCCGGGATCCGATACGTCTTCGGCTATCCGGGCGGCCAGAACATGCGCTTCATCCAGGCGATGGAGGGGAGCGCGGTCGAGTTCGTGCTCGTCACCCACGAAGCGTCGGCGGGATTCATGGCCGACGTCTGCGCGCGGCTGACGGGCCGCCCGGGCGCCTGCCTGTCCACGCTCGGCCCGGGCGCGACGAACATGACGACCGGCGTCGGCAACGCGTATCTCGATCGCGTCCCGGTGCTCGCGTTCACCGGGAAGATGGGCCGGAAGTGGCGCGGCCGCACGGTGCAGATGCAGATCGATCACCAGGCGCTCTTCGCGCCGCTGACGAAGTGGACCGCCGAGATCGAGGCATCGTCTGCCGACGAAACCATCCGTGAGGCGGTCCGCATCGCGGAAGCCGAGCAGCCCGGCCCGGTCCATCTCGACTTCCCGGAAGACACCGCCGAGGAGGAGTCAGTGTGGGGCGGGCAGGCAGGTCCGCGGGTGGCCGAGGCGGCTGGGGATTCGGCCCGGCACCTGGCGTCTTCCGAATCGCTCGAGCGTGCGCAGGCGGCACTCCGGTCCGCCCGCTTCCCGCTGGTGGCGGTCGGCCTCACGGTGAACCGAGCGGGCGCGACGGCGGCGCTCCGCGCCTTCGTCGAGCGGCACCGCCTGCCGGTCGTGTCCACCATGATGGCGAAGGGCCATGTGCCGGATGAAGGCGGGAACTTCGTCGGCGTGGTCGGACGCGCGCGGCGCGACATTGTCGCCGATTTCTGCGGGCCCGCGGACCTCGTCATCGGCGTCGGCTACGATCCCGTCGAGTTCAACTACGAGGACTGGGTCAGCAGGTACGTTCCCGTTGTTCACGTCGATACGGTGCCGGCAGATCTGGCCGCCACCCACACGCTGGCCTGTGACGTGGTTGGCGACGTCCGTCATTCGCTCGAGCACCTCGCCGCCGTCGATCCGATCGGACACAAGTGGGACATGTCCGCGCTGCCCGTTCACCGGCGGCGGCTGGCCGAGGCGCTGACGCTACGCCGTGACGGGTTCGCGCCTCATCACCTCGTGACCGTCATGCGCGAGCTGCTCGCATCAGACGGGATTCTCGCGGTGGACGTCGGCGCCCACACCCACCTCGTGGCCCAGTTGTGGGACTCGCGGGGTCCCGGCAACCTGCTCGTATCGAACGGCTGGTCGTCGATGGGCTTCTCAATTCCCGCGGCCATCGCGGCGAAACTCGTGTGCCCCGGGCGGCAGGTGGTCGCGTGCACGGGCGACGGCGGCTACCTGATGATGGTCGGTGAGATCAACACGGCGGTCAGGCTCGGGCTTCGCGTGATCTTCGTCGTCCTCCGCGATCGCTACCTGAGCCTGATTCGAGTCAAGCAGACGCGCCGCCAGTTCGCGTGGTCGGGCGTGCAGATCTACGGCGAGGCCTATCGCCCCAGCGACACGCTCTTTGGCGCACCGGTGGTCGTGGCGGAGAGCGAAGCGGCGTTTCGCACCGCCTTTGCACGAGCCCTGTCGGCCAGCGGCCCCGTGGTCATCGAGGCTGTCGTCGATCCGTCGGAATACGACGAACTCGTGTAGCCTCGATAACCCGGCTGGCGGCTTGCGGCTGGCGGCTTGCGGCAGGCGCGAGCCGTTCTCCTGGGCCTCTTACTTGACCGTCTCCAGCGGCAGCGCCTGGCGCTTCGCCACGCGCAGGAACGCGAACGTGGCGCCCTTCTCCGGCACCAGCTTGAAGGCGCGGTAGCGGATGAACCCGAATTCGGCCTGCGGCTCGAGCAGGTTGGGAATGAGGTTCGCCGCGGCCTGTGCGCCGCCGACGTAGTAGTCGCCCTTCTTCACGGTCACCTTGACCGTCTTCTTCGTCACCGCGATCTTCTCCGGCGCCACGTAGTCCTCACTCGCCGGCGTCACGTCGTCCGCCCGGTACTGTTCCGCTTCGACCTCGGCGTCGGCGGTGAACGCCTGCACGGTGATCCCGTGCGCGAGCATCGTCTGGAGAACGTCCTTGTGCGCGGAGGGAACGATGTAGCCGTAGGCGCGAGGCACGGAAAGCGTCGGCTCGACCGCCGGGAACCAGTTCTTCACGACGCTGGTGACCACCTTTGGGGCGCCGTCTGACGCCTGCCCGGACGCGCCGGCCGTTTCGAAGCGCTGCAGGGTCAGCTCCGGCTCCTTCGGGTCCCGGGCGTGCACCATGCGCAGGTGCACGAGGTCCCCCGCTGCGGGAGCCTTCGCCTTCGCGAGCAGCGCGGCCCGGCTCGACGTCACCAGTGCCAGCACCTGGTCGGCGTGGCGGGCCACCGACTGGACGAGGCTCTTGATGCCGAGGTACTGATACGCCGTCCGGTCCTTCAATGTCTGGGTGTCGTGGCGCGACGCGCCCTCCTGGATGAACGAGATCGTCTCGTAGATGCCCAGGCTGTTCCGCCCGTCGTTCAGATCGGTCGTGCTCGGACGGGTCAGCATCTCGCGCCGGGCGTCGGTCGGCTCGGGCGCCCCCGCCGCTCCCTGGCTGCCCATCGCCTCGGTGACCAGGTATTCGTGCCAGGTGGAGCCGCCGGCGGTGACGGCCGCGGCGGTCTCCTTGAAGATCGTCTCGCGCGAGAACTTCTGGATGGCGGCCGCGACGTTCGCGTTCGTCACGCAGCCGGTGTTGACGCGGTAGTAGTCGTCGCCCTTCTCGTGCACGTCCATCGACACCTCGGGCATCCACCGGCTGAACACCGCGTGGATCGCCCGCGTCTCCGGCGATTCGAGCTTGACGTGGTCGCGGTTGAGATCGAGGTCCTGCTCGTTCGTCCGGCGGTTCAACTGGTTCCCGTAGGGATTGGTCTGCGGCATGACGAGGACGTTCACCTGCCTGAGGAGCGGCTTGAGCTCGCCGAGCGCGAGGTCGCGAATCAGCGCCAGCGCGGCCTCCTTCCCCGACTGCTCGTTGCCGTGCTGGGCGGCGAGCACCAGGATCGTCGGCTTCTTCCGGTTCAGCGACCGGGGGGCGTCAACCCCTTCCTCGGTCACGACCGCGAGGTAGAGTCTGGCGCCGGCAAAGTCCTTGGCCTCGCCGGTCGTGCCGACCTCGATCACCTTCACAAGCTTCGAGGCCTTCGCCATCGTGTCGAGGAACGCCGCCACTTCCTGGTGCTGGCTGTAGCGAGAGTAGCCGGCGGTTTCCGCCGGCGTCTGAATTGCCTGTGCGGACGCGGCCGCCCCGAGTCCCGCGAGCCCGACGGTCAATATGAGTACCGCTATTGCTCTTCGCATGATGGTGTCTCCTTGACGGACGAATGGCCTTCGAGCGTCGGCTCGTACCAATCGAGCGTATCCCGAAGGCCAACCACTCTTCCGATGACGATGAGAGCGGGCGGCTGGATGCCGGCTGCCGCCGCCTCCTGTGCGATCTTCGCGAGGGGAGCGACGATGGTCCGCTGTGTCGCGGTGGTGCCGTTCTCGATGACCGCGGCCGGACACTGGTCGTCGCGCCCGTGCTCGAGCAGCTGCCGGACGATCTCACCCAGGTTGTGAAGCCCCATGAAGATGACGAGCGAGGCCGACGATTTCGCGTAGTGTGTCCAGTTCACCGGCGACGGGTTGGTCACGCACTCGTGGCCCGTGAGGAACACGAGCTCGGACGTGATGTCGCGGTGGGTGAGCGGAATCCCCGCGTAGGCGGGCACGGCGATGCCGGCCGACACGCCGGGGACGATTTCGTACGCGATCCCGGCGTGGGCGAGCGCCTCGGCTTCCTCGCCCCCGCGCCCGAAGATGAACGGATCGCCGCCCTTCAGCCGAACAACCATCCGGCCGGCCCTCGCCTCGTCGATCAGGAGGCAGTTGATCTCGGACTGCGGCCGCGTGTGGCGGCGGTCCCGCTTGCCGACGTACACGCGGGTCGCCGTCGGCCGGCACAGCTCGAGCAACCGCAAGTCGACCAGCGCGTCGTAGACAACCGTGTCGGCGCACTCGAGAAGTCGCCGGCCCTTGATCGTGAGCAACTCCGGGTCGCCGGGCCCGCCTCCCACGAGATAGACCTTTCCAGTCGTGGTTTCGGCCGTTCGATCCGCGAGCGCAACGGTCCCAGGTCTGGCGGCGGCCTTCAGGCCGGCGATCGCCTCGGCCACTGCTGCCTGGAGACCGGCTGTCGATCCGGTCTCGGCCAGGGTTCGGTCTCTCAGCTCCCCGAGTCGTTCGACGGCGTCCGAGTATTCCGGGCCGTACTCGCGTTCGAGGTCCTCGCGGATCTGCCTGGACAGCGCCGGGCAGCGGCCGTTCGTCGAAACGGCGATGGTCAGACTGCCGCGTCGGACGATGGCGGGCGTGATGAAATCGCACAGGCCGGGCTGGTCGATCGCGTTCAGCCAGATCCCTTCGATCCGCGCCTCCTCGCGAACGGCTTGATTCACTTGCACGTCGGCGGTGGCCGCGTAGGCCAGCCTGAATCCCTTCAGGTCCCCGATTTGATATCGGCGCTGCCTCAGCCGGATGCGTTTCGCCTCGAACCGCCGCGCGATCAGGTCGGTCACCTCGGGACTCACGACCGTGACCCGCGCGCCCGATTCGACCAGCGTCTCGATCTTCCGTTCCGCCACCGTCCCGCCGCCGATGACGACGACGGGTTGGCCGGTGAGGTCGATGAAGATCGGGTGCAGCCAGCTTTGTTGGCGTTGTCCGCTCATGATGGGTTGGCTTGGGTTTCCAATCTGTTGTATTGCCGCGCGGCAGCGACCATGCCGTCCGCCCACTCGGGCAGGCCGGCCGCGTGCACGTGCGCGTAGCTGGCCCAGACCTGGTTGACGACCAGCGCATCGCGCCCGCCCCCGCAGCCCGTTCCACGCAGCACGGCGCACGCGGAGTCCGGCACCGTGCCGACGATGCGGGAATAGTGGAACTCGTGCGCGCGAATCTGCTGCCCGACGGCAAAGAAGGGATTCGGCCGGTCGACCGACAGGACGACGTAGCCGTGGCCCTGTGGTGTGGGGAGAACCTCGACGTCGATGGGGAGCACGCCCGCCATGGCGTGCCGGGCGCCCTGCCAGGTCACCGTGTTCGCCAGCAGCATCAGCCCCCCGCACTCGGCGTAGATCGGCAGGCCTCGCATCGCGGATGCCCGGAGCGAATCGAGCAGCGCCCGGTTGCCCTCGAGCGCGGCCGCGTGCGTTTCGGGAAACCCGCCGCCGACGTAGAGCGCGTCGAGACCTGGAGGAAGCGGCCCACCGGACAACGACGAAACGGGCAGGAGCGCGGCACCCCTGGCCTCGAGCGCCTCGAGGTTCTCGGGGTAGTAGAAACTGAAGGCGGAGTCCGACAGGTAGCCGATCGTGACCGGCAGGCCCGGGACGGCCGCGTCTTTCGCACGTCCGGCCGGCGGCGCGACGGCGCCCCCTGCCGTCATTGCGCCTGCGCTGGCGAGAATCCGATCGAGGTCGAGGTGGTCGCACGCAATCCGCCGGAGAACATCGCCGACGCGCTCGAGCGACGGGTGCTCGAGCGGTGTGACGAGGCCCAGGTGCCGGCCGGGAAGCAGGTCCGACTCGTCCAGGCGCGGGATCGCGCCGAGCACGGGAACACCGGTCGCACGTTCGACAGCCTCTCTCGTCACCGTTTCGTGCCGTCGTCCGGCCACCTGGTTGAGGATCGCGCCGGCGATTTCGACGCCGGGGTCGAGCGCCTGGCAGCCCCGGACGAGCGCCGCGCCCGTGCCTGTCATCTTGCGGACGTTGAGCACGAGCACGACCGGCGCCCCGACGAGCTTCGCCAGGGCTGCGGTGCTGTGCGTCCCCTCGGCGTCCGTCCCGTCGAACAGGCCGCGGTTGCCCTCGATCACGTTCAACGCCCCTGGCGCGCCGGCCGTGGCCCGCGCGGCGTGCTGCCCAAAGGCCCGCGTCACGCCGTCCGGCCCCGCAAGAAACGTGTCGAGGTTTCGCGCGGGGGCGGCGGAGGCCCAGGTCGCCCAGGCCGCGTCGATATAGTCGGGACCCTTCTTGAATCCTCGCACCGACAGTCCGCGTTCCCGCGCTCCGAGCATGAGCGCCAATGACACGAGTGTCTTGCCCGAGTCGCCCGACATGCCGGCGACGACGAGGCGGGGAGCGAGGGAGTCTGTCACTGCCCGGCCGCCCTGACTTCGGAGGTGATCTTGAAGAACCCCGTGACCATGATCGCGCCGAGGGCCCAGACGCCGGCGGTGATCGTCACCTCGCGCCAGGTCGGCACGTAGTCCGCGACCGCGCCGAGCGGCGACGGCACGAATCCCCCGACGACCAGCCCCAGGCCCTTGTCGATCCAGAGCGACACGAACACCGCGGCGCAGGCGGCCGCCAGCGTCGCCTCGCGCGTCCGCGTCGAAGGCACCGTCAGGAGCCCGAGCGAGACGATCGCGAGGCCTGCCGACAGCCACATCCAGGGGACGAGCGCGGCGTGGCCGTCGAGGCCGGCGTAGAGGTAGCGGAAGTGCTCGACGTGCCCGGGCACCTGGCTGTAGAACACGGTGAACACTTCGACCAGGACGAAGAACACGTGCACGGCCACCGCGTAGGCCACGATTACCGCGATCTTCCCGATGGCTTCGTCCGCCACGCGAAGCAACCACCACCGGCGGAGGACCAGGCACAGCAGGATCAGGAGCGCCGGGCCCGCGGCAAACGCCGAGGCGAGGAAGCGAGGCGCGAGGAGGGCCGTCAGCCAGAACGAGCGCCCGGGCAGGCCGTTGTAGAGAAACGCGGTGACGGTGTGGATGCTGACCGCCCACGGGATCGACAGCACGATCACCGGCCTGATCCACCGGGGAGGCGCCGCCGCGTTGCGCTCGGCCTCGAGCGTGACGCGGGTGATGATCACGTTCAGCACGAGGTAGCCGCCGAGCGCCACCATGTCCCAGAACATCATCGACCACGGCGCGGGGTACCGCAGGGCGTTCAGCACGCGGGATGGCTGCCCCATGTCGACGAAGATGAACAGCCCGCACATCAGGACCGCGGAGATCGCCAGGAACTCGCCCAGGATCGTCACCCGGCCGAACAATCTGTAGTCGTGCAGGTAATAGGGCAGCACCACCATGACCGCCGACGCCGCGACGCCGACGAAGAACGTGAACTGGGCGATGTACAGGCCCCAGGTGATGTCGCGGCTCAGGCCGGTGATGCCCAGGCCGGTCCGAAGCTGCACGGCGTAGCACCACGCGCCGGCGCACACGACGGCCATCAGGCCCGTCATCCAGGCCCAGTAACCCTTCCCGCCGTTGAACGCCTTCTCGAACATGGGTTGTCGGCTTCGTTCAAATCAGGTAATACACCTGAGGCCTGGTCCCCAGCTCCGGCTTGCGCCGGATCGCGTATCGCTCGGCCAGCACCCTTCGAATCTCGGAGTTCGGATCGCGAAGGTCGCCGAACAGCAGGGCCCGGTCGGGGCACGCCTCCACGCACGCGGGCAGCCGGCCCGCCGCCACCCGTTCCTCGCACAGGTTGCACTTCTCCACGACCCCGCGGGTCCGCGTTGGGTAGTCTCCCGTCGGCTGAACCACGAACGGGCGCGGGTCAACCCAGTTGAAGCTCCGCGATCCGTACGGACATGCCGCGACGCAGTACCGGCACCCGATGCACCGATGCTCGTCGATCGCCACCGTCCCATCGTCCCGCCGCCAGGTGGCCTGTGTCGGACAGACACGGACGCACGGCGGGTTGTCGCAGTGGTTGCAGAAGACCAGGACGCCGCGCCCGCGGAGGGCGGCGACCATTGTGTCGGTGTCCTCAACGGCGAATGCGCGCTCGAACGGTTCCTTCCAGATCCACTTCACCTCGTGCGCCAGGTCGGGGATGGAGGGAACGTTGTGTGCGCGGTGACAGGCGTCGATGCACGCGCGGCAACCGTCAACCTCGAGACAACGGCGGACGTCGATGGCCATGGCCAGGCGTCGGCGGCCGGCCCCTGCTGGCGCGCATCCGAGCGCCGCCCCCGCGGCCGTCGCGACAGCCGCGCTGCCGGCCATCCGGAGGAAGACGCGGCGGGTGGGGGTCATCGGAACCCTCCAGGGGAGATGCGGGCCCCTGCCGCCGGTACGACATGGCAGTCCCAGCAGGCGGGCTTCACCCCGGCGTAGTCGTGGCAGCGGTCGCAGAACTTCGACTTGTCGGTGTGACACGCCCCGAGGCACGTTCCAGACAGGCTCATCGTGACCACGCGCCCGTCGCTGTCGCTGTAAGTGCGGACGCCATCGCGCACCACGCGGTCGCGCCACTGTTCCAGCAGCTTCATGTGCGAGGTGCGCATGAACTCCGTGGGGGCCACGCACCGGGACGCACCGATCGGGCGCGCCAGCTTCGGGGGCGGCGCCGGAGCGGATGCCAGCGCTCGCCACACCGGCCAGGTTGCCAGCGCCAGGAACAGCGCCAGGCCGCCGAGGATCACGGGGCGATCACGCATGGCCGCCCCCCGAGCCAACCAGCGGCTCGCCGCGCAAATCGGTCGTCCGCGGGCGTTCGCCCTTCATCACCAGGGCGTTGCCCACGAGTTCGTGGACACCGGCCACGTCGACGCCGGGCACCCAGTATTCCAGGAGGGGCGGGAGCGTCGCCTTGTCCACCGCGCAGATGCACGCCACGCAGTTGGTGCCGAACCGCTTTCGCACGGAGTTCACGGCCATGGCGCGCGGGCGGCCGCCGCGCATCCGCATTTCGAAGTTCTCGTCGGTGCCGAGACCCGCGCCGCTCCCGCAGCACAGCGTCCGCTCGCGGATCGTGTCCTCCGGCATCTCGTGAAAGTGATTGAGCACGCTCTTCAGGATGAGCCGAGGCTCTTCGTAGAGCCCCATCGCGCGCGCCGGGTTGCACGAATCGTGGAACGTGACGTTCCACCGGTCGTTCCTCGATCGGTCGAGCGTGAGCTTGCCGTGCGCAATCAGGTCCGCGGTGAATTCGCAGACGTGAACCATCTTCGTGGAGGCGGCGTGATCGAAGCGCGTCCCCGTCACCGGCGACACGGGCACCTCGAGGAAGTCGGCCGGCCCGTTCATGGTGCCCATGTACTGGTGGACCACGCGCCACATGTGGCCGCACTCTCCGCCGAGAATCCACTTCACGCCGAGCCGCCTGGCCTCGGCATAGATCTTCCCGTTCAGCCGCTTCGTCATCTCGTGCGACGCGAAGAGGCCGAAGTTGCCCCCTTCCGACGCGTAGGCGCTGAACGTGTAGTCGATGCCCGCCTCGTGCAGCACCATCAGGTAGCCGAGCAGCGTGAAATAGTGCGGCGAACCGAAGTAGTCGGCCGAGGGCACGACGAGCAGCACCTCGGCGCCCTTCCGGTTGATCGGGATCTCGACGCGGATCCCCGTCAACTCCGCGAGCTCGTCCGCGGCAAACTCGAGGCTGTCCTTGAAGCCGTGCGGCTGGATCCCCAGGTGGTTGCCGACGCGGTCGCAGTTGGCGGCCGGCTCGATGATCCACTGGATGTTGCACCCCACCAGGTTCAGCAGCTCGCGGCCGATCATCGTGATCTCCGCGGTGTCGATCCCGTAGGGGCAGAACACGGAGCAGCGCCGGCACTCGGTGCACTGGTGGAAGTAGTAGAACCACTCCTTCAGCACGTCCTCGGTCAGGTCGCGTGCCCCGGCCAGCGGGCCGAAGAGGCGGCCCGCGGCGGTGAAGTAGCGGCGGTAGACCGAGCGGATCAGCTCGGCCCGGAGAACGGGCGTGTTCTTCGGGTCGCCCGAGCCGAGATAGAAGTGACACTTGTCCGCGCATGCACCACAGCGCACGCAGATGTCCATGAACAACCGGAACGAACGGTAGCGCTCGAGCCGGTCCTTCATGCCGTCGAGGACGATCCGCTTCCAGTCGGCCGGCAGTTGCCAGTCGGCGTCGTGAGGCTGCCAGTCGCGCGCGTTGGGCAGCCCGAGGTAGTCGACGTGGCGACGCGGCGCAGCGTGGTTATAGGTGCCCTTCCGGAACTCGACGCGCGGATCGCGCCAACCGCGTCGCGGAGGGGTGTACTCCACGGCCGCCAGGTGCGCCGGATCCGGTTTCTGCTGCGCCATCAGGTTTCCTGGGCCTCGACTCGGCCTGCGGCATCCGGCTGGCGGCTAGCGGCCAGCACGGTGCGGGTCCGCCCGCTCGACCGGCAGCCCCGCGACCTCCAGCTTGCCGCGGAATTCGTCCTCCCACTCCTCGTAGGTATGGATGGGCGCCGGCTTGTTCCACGGGTTCACGTGGCGGACGCGGCGGCTGTCGTTCGCCTGGTTGCGCGTCGGGCTCAGCCAGATCCCGGCCGCGTGGATCATCTTCGTGTGCGGCAGGATCGCGAGCAGGAGCGACACCGACAGCAGGTGCGCGACCAGCCAGGCACCTGGCGCCGGCAGCGGAGTCGGCGCGAGCGCCGCGAGCCCCACGGCGAACCCGCGAACTGCCACCAGATCCGTTCGCGCGAAAAAGCGCACGACGATGCCGGTCGCGACCACCGCGATCGGTGCGGCCAGCGCCATGTAGTCGGCCGGCAGCGTCATGTACCGGAGGAGCGGATCCCGCAACCTGCGGAACAGGAGGTAGCCCAGCGCGCCGACGACGATCGCGTCGGTGGCGTACCACGTGGGCGACCCCATCTGGAAGAACCCATCGACCGCGGCCAGCATCGCCGCGACACGGGGAACCGGATCGACGAACAGCCGGAGGTGGCGAACGACGATGACGAGGAGCGACCAGTGAAAGGCCATCGCCGCGAGCCAAAGCGCCTTTCGCTCCAGGAACACCGGGGCCGGGCAGATCTCCTGGCCCGCGAGCGTCCTTCCCGGGGCGGTATTCCTGAACAGCGAACGGAACAGGAATCCCTCGAGGAGCATCCGGCCGACGACGCCGGCGATGGTCGATGGGCTCTCGACCCGGCTCGCCGCGACCCCGGCCAGCGACCGCTGCTGCGCGCTGGTCGTCGGGATGCGGAACGGCTCGGGGGTCGCCGCCCACGTCCAGACGCGCCACACCGTGCCGCCGATGAACGACACGGCCGCGGCGTAGAGCGCGAGGCTCAGGGCGATGGACATGGTCCCTACACGCAGCCGGTCGGCTTCGGCAGCCCCGCGACCTTGCAGGCGCCCTTGGCGGGCCCGGATGGGAACATCTCGTAGACCTGGTTCAGCCTGAACCCGGTTTCCTTGCAGAGCTTCCGGACCATCGGCGCGATCCCGAATTCGAGGTAGTAGTTGCGCAGGTAGTTCACCAGCTTCCACTGATCCTCGGTCAGCGCGGCGATTCCCTCGGTCGTGGCCAGGTCGGCCGCGACGTGTTCGTCCCAGCACGTCGGGTCCTCGAGAAAACCGTCCTCGTCCACCGCGTAGTTGTGTCCGTTCAGTTCAATCGTCGGCACGACTTCTCCTGCCTGCTGTCCGCTGCGCAGTTCGCGCGGGGCGTGTCCCTACAGCGGCTCCTGTTCGTTCCTCGGCAGCTCGATGTAGCTGCCACCAAAGTACGTGTAGATGCAGCGGCCAGAATCCACGAGCTGGCGGATCGCTGCCTTGCACGTCTCCTTGTTGCAGCGCTCCGGGCCGAAGCGCTCGATCATCGCCTTGCTCACATCGTTCGGCTTCAGCTTCCGGGCGCCCTGTGCGTCGCCAATCATCCGGAACATCGCCTCAGCCACTTCGTCGACCGGCACCGGTTCGGCCATGACAGTCTCCTCCGGCTGGCGGCTGGCGGCTGGCGGCCAGCGGCAACCCCTTACCCCTTCAAGTGCACCGAGCGCCTGAACGTCGTCTCCGCGTGGCGGAAGTCGTCGATGTGCTGCTTGGTGAACTCGATGCCGGTCAGGCGGAAGAACCGCGGCCAGCCGATCCGCTCGATCCACTCGCCCATCCGCTCGTAGGGCCGGGCGTTGGCCGCCCACACGTCCACGAGCTTCGTCACGGCGCCCACCACTTCCGGCCACCGCGGCGGGTTGTTCGGCAGGAACGGGATCGCCAGCTTCGAGAACGCCGGTTCGGACCGCGCGTTGCTGACCTTCCCGCCGACCCAGATCGACACTCCGTCGTTGAGCGCGTCGTTCAGCGGCATCGCCGGGCACACCGTGTAGCAGTTGCCGCAGAACATGCACAGTTCCTCAGCGACCTCCACCGTCTCTTTCCCGTCCTTGCGCACGGGCCTGATCGCCGCCGTCGGGCACGACGCCACGACCGTCGGCAGCTCGCACACCTTCGGCAGCCGCTCGTGATTGACCTTCGGCGGCCGGCGGTGGATGCCGAGGATCGCGATATCGGAGCAGTGCACCGCGCCGCACATGTTGACGCAGCAGGCCAGCGCGACGCGCAGCTTGCCGGGCAGGTCGGTCGACGTGAAGCGCCCGATCAGCTCGTCCATCAGCGCCTTGACGATGCCGGAGGCGTCGGTCGCAGCCGAGTGACAGTGGATCCAGCCCTGCGTGTGGACGATGTTCGACAGCGCGTTGCCGATGCCTCCGACGGGGAAGCCTGCGGCGGCCAGGTCGGCGACGAGCGGATCGACATTCGCCGGGTCCGAGAGCAGGAACTCGATGTTGTGTCGGCTCGTGAACCGCAGGTAGCCGCCGCAGTACTTGTCGGCGAGGTCGCAGATCTCCCGGATCGTCTGCACGCTCAGCAGGCGGGGCGAACCGGCCCGCACGGTGTAGAGCCGGTCCCCCGACTCACCGACGTGGACGAGCACGCCCGGGCGCGGGATCTCGTGGTACTTCCACTTCCCGTAGTTCGCTTTGATGACGGGCGGCAGAAACTGCTCGTAGTGCGGCGGCCCGATGTCGGTCTTGCGCTTGGCGATATCTGGCATGGCGGCTCTCGGTCGCTACTTGCTGTCTTCTTCGAAATACTCCTCGTAGAACACGTACGGGTTCTCGCGAGGGTTCCTGACCATTTCGGGCTTCGGCTCGAGGCCAATCGCTTCGAGGAAGTTGCCGAGGCCGACGCGCTGAATGAACTCGCCGACGCGTTCGCGGTTCTTCCCTTCGTCCCCCCACAGCTCGAGGATCTTGCCGATCAACTCCTTCAGCTCGGTGTAGGGCGGTTCGAGCTTCATGAACGGCACGAGCACCGACGAGAGCATCGCGCCGGACACGATCGGGGCCTTGCCGCCGATCAGGATGCACGCGCCGCGCTCCTTGCCCGGCCGCAGCGCCTTGGGCATCGCGTTGATGCAGTGCATGCACCGCGCGCAGGCGCCGTTGTCGATGTCGAGGGCCCGGCCGTCCCACACCATGCACTTCGACGGGCAGCGGTCGCAGACGTCGGCGCGGACGTCGAGGCCGGCGGCCGCATACGCCCCGACCGCCGCCTGGTCCACCTCGATCGCGCCGCGCCACGTGCCGATGACGCTGAGGTCGGCGCGCGCGATGGCGGCCACGCAGTCGTTCGGGCAGCCTGACGACTTGATCTTGAACTTGTAGGGCAGCGACGGGCGATGGATCTCGTCCTGGTAGTGCCGGGTGATGTCGTAGGTCAGGGCGAGGGTGTCGAAGCAGGCCCACTCGCAGCGCGCGGGGCCCACGCAGCAGCTTGGCGTGCGCACCACCGACCCCGACCCGCCGAGATCGAACCCGTTCTCCGTCAGCTCGGCGAACGCCGGCTCCAGCGAATCGGTCTTCGTGCCGAGCAGGATGATGTCGCCGGTCGCTCCGTGCAGGTTGGTCAGCCCCGACCCGTGTTTCTCCCAGATGTCGCACACCTTCCGCAGCGCGTCGGTCTTGTAGAACCACCCCGCCGGGTGGTTGACGCGCATGGTGTGGAACTGCGCCACCTCGGGAAACTGCTCGGGCACATCCGAATAGCGGCCGATCACGCCGGCGCCGTAGCCGCGCACGCCGACCACGCCGCCGTGCTTCCAGTGGCCGACGCGGTCGTCGTAGGACAGTTCCAGGACACCGAGCAACTGGTCGGCCATGGCGTTGCCTTCGGCGGCGCGCTTCATCTCGCGCACGAAGCTCGGCCACGGACCCGTTTCGAGTTCGTCGAGTTTAGGAGTAGGACGTTCGTCGGACATAGACGGCTCTCGGCTTGCAACTTGCGGCCCGCGGCCCGATCGGGTCGCGGCCCGCAGGCGTTAACGCATCTCGATATAGTTGCTCGGGCACTGCTCGGCGCACTTGCGGCACCCTTGGCAGAACTCGAGTTTGAAGCGATACGGCTGCCCCTTTTCGAGCGGCTTGATCACCGCCTGGTCGGGACAGTACTTCCAGCAGTTGTCGCACTCGAAGCAGGCGCCGCAGCTCAGGCAGCGCTGCGCTTCCGTCATCGCGCCCGCGGGCGACCAGGTCTGCCCCGAAACCTCCCCGCGCGGCTGGCGCCGGTAGTGGTCGAGCACCATCTTCTCCTTGGCCACGGGCGGGAGCTTCTGCTCCGGTTCCGTCGCCAAGGAGCGAATCTCCGCGTCCAGCAGGCTCGCGGCATGCCGGCCGAAGTGGATGGCGGCTGCGACGGCACCGGTCGCGACGGCGGTTCCGGCCTCGTAGACCTTCGTCTTCACGACCCGCCGTTCACGTGCTTCAACGGCCGCCACGTCGGCCGAGCCGACGAACGTCACGCCGAGCGCCAGGATCCGGTCGATCTCGGCCTCGAGTACCGGCCGCGGCAGTCGCTCCGCGTCGATGCCGTAGCGCAGTTCCCCGCCCGGCCGCTCGTGCGGGTCGGCGAGGGTGACCGCGAATCCGCGCCTCGCCAGCTGGTACGCGGCCGAGAGGCCGGCGGCGCCGGCACCGATCACCGTCACCCTCTCCGACCCGGGGCCGGCGGCGATCCGGCGCAGGGGCCACGATGCGTTGATGGCGGCCTCGGCGATCGCGCGCTCCACCTGGTTCACCGACACGCCGCCGTCGTACGCCTCGCGCGTGCAGCTCGTCTCGCAGTGGTGCGGACATAGCCGGCCGCACACGGCGGGCAGCGGGTTGCGATCGGCGATGACGTAGAACGCCTCCTCGATCGCCTGGGCTTCGGTCAGCCCCCGGTCGCCCCCGCGGCCGAGCGTCGTGAGGAAGCCTCGCACATCGGTGCCGGCGGGGCACGCGTGGGCGCACGGCGCTTCCTTCGCCACGAACTCGGGGCGCGCCGACGACGTGTCGCGCGACTGGCCGCCCCGGCTGCCGAGTTTCCGCACCTTCTTCACAAGGGCCATGGTCCGCTCACTTCACCCGCTTGCCGTCCTTGACGCGGTCGATCGGCGCTGCGCCGAGTGTGCCGGTCCGCCGGTGCGGGAGCACACCCACACGAGAACGGACTCGTCGGTCGCCGACGGGTTGACCCACCGGTGTCCCCGGGTGCTCTCGAACCAGAAGCTGTCGCCTGCGCGAAGCGCCACGTGCTCGCGCTCGTCGAGCCAGATCTCGATGGAGCCGGACAGCACGTAAATCAGTTCCTCGCCGTCATGGACGAACGACTCGGTACTCCCGCATCGAGGCGCCGCGCGGAACAGCATCGACTCGAGCCTGCTCGACCGCGGAGCCAGCAGCTCGATATTCACGCCAGGGTAAGCCTCGAGCACCTGCCGGTCGGCGGGCCGGAGCCGGCGGCTCGACTTGCCGGGAAGGTCGAACAGCTCCAGCACCGATGTCCGATACGCGGCGGTCAGCCGCTGCATCGTGGACACGGACGCCGCCGCCTGCGATCGCTCCACGGCGCTCAGAAAGCCGGTGGAAAGCCCCGCCTCGTGCGCGACGTCGGAGATGCGGAGACCCCGCCGCTGCCGCAACTCGCGCAGCTTCCGGCCCAGCGTGGCCAGGGCGTACCGGTCCGGGTCGCCCGCGTCGCGGACGCCGAGCGTCTCCTTGATGGCAGGCACGTTCAGCTGCCTGACGTCCCGAAGGTACTTGATGCGCTTGAGAACCGCGATCGACTCGGAGGTGTAGAGACGGTACCCGCCGGGGTTGCGCACCGGCCGGACGAGGCCCGCGTGTTCCCACAGCCGCAGGGTGGATGGACTGACGCCGACGGCCCGGGCCGCGTGGCCAACGGTCAGCAGGGGTTGCCCGACCGCGCGGCGGTCGGACTCCACGGTCGTCGAACGGGTCGGTCTCGGCACGGCGGAGAAACCTTACCACAAAGGTGTAAGGTTCTCAAACGGGGCCCAAGTGGTGGTACGCTGACCTCTTTCTCGGAGGCACCCATGGCCAGGCTCGTCGAATGCGTCCCGAATTTCTCCGAAGGCCGGAACCGCGCCGTCATCGACGCGATTGCCGATGCGATCAAGGGCGTCGCTGACGTCAAACTGCTCGACGTCGATCCCGGCGCCGACACCAACCGGACCGTCTTCACCTTCGTCGGCTCGCCCGAGGCCGTCGCCGACGCCGCGCTGAAGGGCGCGCACAAGGCGTACGAACTGATCGACATGGCGAAGCACCACGGCGCCCACCCGCGCATGGGCGCGATGGACGTGTGCCCGATCGTTCCGATCTCCGGCGTGGCGATGGAGGAGTGCGTCGAGATCGCGCGCGGAATCGGCCGGCGGATCGCGGACGAACTCCAGCTGCCTGTCTACTTCTACGAGTACGCCGCCACGTCCGAGGCCCGCCGCAGCCTGGCGAACATCCGCGCCGGCGAGTACGAAGGCCTCGAACGGAAGCTGCAGAACCCGGACTGGGCGCCCGACGCCGGGCCAGCCAGGTTCGACCCGAAGTTCGGCGCGCCGGTCGTCGGCGCGCGCGAGTTCCTGATCGCCTACAACGTCAACCTGAATACGCGCGACCGCAAGCTCGCGAACGAAATCGCGCTGAACATCCGGGAAGGCGGGCGCCTGAAGCGCGACAAGGCGGGCGACGCCGTCGTGGACGAACGGGGCAACCAGGTGAAGGTCCCCGGCAGGCTGAAGGCCGTGCGCGCCATCGGCTGGTACATCGAGCAGTACCGCCAGGCGCAGGTCTCCATCAACCTGATCAACTACAGGACCACGCCGCTCCACGTCGTGTTCGAAACCGTCCGCGAGGAAGCGGAGAAGCTCGGGCTGATCGTCACCGGGTCGGAGCTGGTCGGCCTCATGCCGCTGCAGCCGCTCATCGACGCCGGGAAGTTCTACCTGCGCAAGCAGGGCAAGTCGGCCGGCGCCCCCGAACGCGAAGTCGTCGAAGCCGCCGTCCGCTCGCTCGGCCTCGACCAGCTCGCCGAGTTCGACCCCGACAAGAAGATCATCGAGTACGAGTTCCGCAAGCGCGGCGCGCTCGTCTCCATGGCCGCCGATCGTTTCGTGGACGAGGTGTCGTCCGAGTCGCCCGCCCCTGGCGGCGGGTCGGTGGCCGCGCTGGCAGGGGGCCTGGCGGCGGGGCTCTCCGCCATGGTGGCCAACCTGACCGTGGGCAAGAAGGGATACGAGGCGGCCTGGAACGAGCTGTCGGACCTGGCCGAGCGCGCGCAGGCGGTGAAGGACCAGCTCGTGCGCGCGGTGGACGAGGACACCGACGCGTTCAACGCGGCGATGGCGGCGATGCGGATGCCGAAGTCCACCCCCGCCGAGCAGGCGGCGCGGAACACGGCGCTCGAGGCCGGGTACCAGCAGGCCGCCCGCGTGCCGCTGCAGACCGCACAGGCGTGCCTGGATGCGCTGAAACTCTCGCTCGTCGCCGCCGAGAAGGGCAACACGAACTCGGCGTCGGACGCCGGCGTGGCGGCCCTGATGGCGCGGGCGGGCGTCGAGGGCGCCGTCCTGAACGTCCTCATCAACCTCGGCTCGGTGAAAGACGAGCCGTTCAAGCTCGCGTGCCGCACCGACACCGACCAACTGGTGAAGGAAGCCGACGCGCTGTGCGGCCAGGTGATCGCCAGGGTGCGCTCGACATTCAGGTAGCGGCGCCCCGAGCGTTATCTCCCCGGTCGCAGCTCCACCTTCTGGATCACGTCGCCTTCGAGGATCCGGTCCACCACCTCCATGCCCCGCGTCACCTCGGCGAAGATCGTGTAGTCGTGATCCAGTCGAGGCGAGTCCACGAGGTTGATGTAGATCTGGGCGTCGCCCGTGTCGCGGCCGCGCGTGGATGTTCCGAGCGTGCCCCGGACCTGCGACGGCCGGCCCACCTCGTCGCGCATGTAGCGCGAGTAGCCGACGAACTCGTTGGCCCCCGGGCTGCCGCCCTGGATCAGGAAGTTGGGAACCACCCGGTGGAACGTCAGTCCGTTGTAGTAGCCCTGGCCGGCGAGCGCCGCGAACCGGACGCACGACACGGGGGCCAGATCGACCATCAGCCTCGCCTCGAACTGCCCCCCGCCCGCCATCGTCACCCGCACGGTCGTCCTGGCAAGACGTTGCAGGTCTTCCTCGGTAACGGTGTCCACGGGGGAGGGCCGCAGGCGAGGCGCGGGCTCCACGGTCCTGCCCGTCCAGGTGGTGAGCACGCGCGCGGCCTGCGCGGCCACGCGGGGATCGGTGTCGTTCACGTAGGGCTGAAGCTCTCGGGCCTGCACGGGCGACCCCAGCTCCTGCAACCGCTCGAGCACGGCCACTCGCGGGTCGCGCGACGAGTCGCTGTCGAGCGCGGTGAGCCGGCCGAGCGACGCCAGGAGCCCGGCGATCGCCGTCGCGCGGTCGGGGCTGCCGGTCAAGGCGCGGGCGGCGGCCATGACGACCTGGAAGCCTGGCGCCGCCAGCGCCTTGATGTAGACCGCGTCCGCCTCGTGCTTCGCGATCCGGGAGAGGCCCGAAATCGCGGCCTCGCGAACGTTGTCGTTCGCGTCCTCCGCGAGCGAGCGAAGGGCATCGACGTCGCCCCATTGTGCGGCGGCGTTGGCGGCGTACATGCGGCTCTGCCACTGGCCGGCCTGCAGGAAACGGCCGAGCATCGGCCGTCCCCGGTTGGGCGCGGCCTTCGCCAGGGCCACGATCGCATGCGCGGGGCGGCGCCATTCCGGCTGTCCCACCGCGGCCGCGAGGTCCAGCAGCGTTTCGACCGCCTTGTCGCCGGGGCGACAAGGGTTCGAGAGCAGGTCGATCGCGAGGAGCGACACGTGGTCGGCCGTCACCCCAATCGCGCCGACGATCGGCTCGCACCCTTCGGCGGCCTGGAAGCGCCGGCCGTAACGGAGAAGAGCCTCGTACCGCACCAGCCACGCCGGGTCCCTCATCCCCCGCGAGAGCGTCGCGAGGCTCGCGGCGGCCGAAGTCAGGGCGAGCCGGCGCACCTGCACATCGGGGTCATCCCCGGCCTGGGCGGCAAGATCTGCATCCACCGCGTTGACGGGGAGCAGGCAGAGGAGCGCCAGGGCGCGGATGCGGGCTGACGGCGATCCGCGCGGCGCGGCGAGCGCCCGCAGCCGATCGACCGTTTCCGGCGCCAATCCCTGCCCGGCTCGGGCGCGCCCCCGCGCGAACGACTCGAGGCCGCGCAGGGCGCCGGCGAGCGCCGGCACCGGCACGGCGACGACGCGGGTCGGCGTCAACGTGAGGCCGACGATCCGTCCTCCCGCTGCGGTCTTGTCCAGGTGCTTGGTGACCTCGACCCGCGATGCAACGCCCAACAGCGCCTTTTCGGTGTCCGCCGCGACTGCTGGCGAGTCGATGGGCAGGCGGCCGAGCGACTCGGCAATCGCGCCTCTCACGTCAGGTTCCTGCTCCCCGACGAGACGCTGCAGCAATCGGTCGCGCGCGGTCTTCACCGCCGCGGGATCGGTGCCTGCGGACTGCGCCAGAGCGTTGGCGGCCTCGGCGCGCACGCCCGGGGCCTTCGCGTCGAGCATGGGGAGGAGCGTCGTCACCATCTCGGGCCGTTCCAGGCGGCCGAGGGCACGGACGGCCATCGCCTGCAGCGGAGAGGCTTCAGCTCCGGCGGCCTCGATCAGCAGCTGCAGCTGGTCCGCGGTGGCCGCCCTCGCGTCCTCGGCTCGGACGATGGCGAGGCGGGTGACGTCGCTCGCGCGCTTCTGCGCCTGGCCCCCTGCCGCGACCGCGCCGAGAGCGGCCGCAGCTGAGAGGAGGACGGCTGACAGGGAAGGTCGCATAAGGAGGCTCGAGGCTCAGGGCCGGGCCTTTCCTGAATACTCCAACATCTGCGCCATGAAATCCATCGGGTAGGAGATGGCGACGTCGGTGATCTCTCCGGCGCCGTCCCGCACCGGCTCGAGGCGCGGCATCACGAAGCCCGTGTATGACGGGAGGTTGAGCTGTTCCACGCGGGCCACGACCTCGTCGCGCAGCGCCGGGTCGAAGTGCACGCCGTAGGTTTCGCACAGCGCCTTTGCGCCGTCGTAGTCGCCGGTGGCCTTGATGCGCTGCACTTCGGCGAGCAGGCGGCCCACCCCTTCGCGGAACGCCGCCGCGTCCGTCATCGCGTAGAACGTCTTCCCGTCGCGCCTGCGCACCTCAACCGCGGTCGTGTTGGCAATCAGCCAGTGCACGATCAACTGGCGATTGCGCATGTGGTCTTCTTCGATCTGCGAGCCCTCCCGCATTCGCCTGAGCTGGACGAGGGCGTTGCGTGAGTAGGCCTCGTACTCGGCCAGGACGATATCGGCGTGGCTGTCGGCCGCGACGAGGCCGAGCTCGACGACCTTCGGGTCGGGGATGAAGTACAGGCTGATAAGGTCGGCGCGCGCTTCTTCGAGCGCGGAGAAGTGCTCGCGCAGGAAGGCCTGCGGGTTGCCCCTGAGCCGCTCCTCGACTCGCCCCGAGCCGTGGCCGATCACCTCGTGCATGTTGGTGCTCAGCTCGCTCGCGAACGCCGCCCACTTCTCCGCCCGCTCGGTCTCCTCGGGTGTCCAGGCGAACTCGCTTCGGAAGCCGCGCGGGGTGGACTTCTCGTAGGCTTCCGAGACGTTCGACAGAGACACCGACTTGCTGCCGTGCCGTTCCCGGACGTGCTGGTCGTTCGGGAGGTTGATGCCGACGGGAGTCACGGGCCCGGCGTGCCCGGTCTCTACCACGACCTCGACCGCGTTACCGGTCACACCGGTGATCCCGCGCTTGCGGTAGTCGGGGTCCCACGGCATGTGGTCCTCGAACCACTGGGCCTCGCGGGCGAGTGTGCGGATCGCCTCGGTCTTGTCGTGGTTGACGTAGAAGACGAGTCCCTCCCACGCGCCCTTCATGCCGCGCGCGTCGAGGTACACCTCGATGAAGCCGTTGATCGTGTCCACCGGCGACGAGCGGTCCGACACCCAGGCGATGTCGTACGCTTCCCGGTCGGCGTTCTCGCCCGTGCGGTAGAACCTCACCAGCGCCGCCAGCGCCTGGGCCATGGGCGCGGACGCGTAGGGGATGGCCGCCTCGAGATGGCCGACGATGGCCGCGATCTCCTTCCCGTACCGGCCGCCGATCCGGTACACCTGTTCGACCAGGCCGTCGCCTTCGCGAACGAGCCTGGAATTGAGCCCGTAGCGTTCCTCGAACCCGTCGAGGTCCGCCATCGTGACGCCCCGGTGCAGGTTGTTCGCGCTGGACTCGAGGATGTCGCGGCCGGCGCCGGGAGTCTTGCTCGTGCAGACCGGGTCGAACGACGGGTCGAAGAACATCGGCTCCAGCCGCTCGATGAGGGCGTCGAGCGACTCGCTCTCGCGGAGCGGGAAGCGCGCGCCCTGGCCGGCCGCGCGGTGGGCAGCGGCCCTGAACGCCTCCGGCGCACAGGAAAGGACGAACTTCCGGGCGGTGAGGTTGTTGTACGGCCCGCCGTTGAGCCAGAAGAGCTTCGTATAGCGGACGATTTCGGCGAGCACGCCTTCGTCGATGCCGGCCGCGTGCGTCACAACCTCCTCGACCACCTCCCGCATCTCGAGGTTGTGGGCGTAGCGCTGGTCGTAGAAGATGTCGCGCCCGGCCAGCGCGGCGTTGTACAGGTGCCAGACGAGGATCTTGTCGCGAAGCGGCAGCGCGGAAAATCCATCCGCATAGAGCTGGACGACGGCCACTTCATCGACGCGTTCGAGGAGATACCGGCGGTCGGGCATGTTCATGGGCCTTATTACGGCTATCGGCTTCCGGCTATCGGCTTCCGGCTTGCGGCGGTTTCTCTCTTTCCGCCCCCCGCCCCCCTCGCCCTCCGCCCGTCGTGGCGTCAACAACCAGGTCTCACGGCGGCTACGGCAGTTCGACGGCCTGCAGATACTCGGGGACGACGACGGTCCAGCGCAGTTCCTGGCGAATCCGCTCGGCGAAGGTGTCGGCCGTCTCAGGCTCGCCGTGCACGACGCACGTCAGCCGCGGCGGACGGGCGAACCCTCCCAGCCACCGCATCAATTCACCCGCGTCGGCATGGGCCGACATGGAGTGCAGCTGCGCGATCTGCGCGTTGACCTGCACCATCTCGCCGTGAATCTTGACCTCGCGTTCGCCGTCGAGCAGCTTGCGGCCGCGGGTGCCCGCCGCCTGGAACCCCGAGAACAGCACGGTGTTGCGCGGGTTGGGCAGCGCCGCCTTCAGATGGCCGAGGACCCGTCCGCCCGTCGCCATGCCGCTCGACGAGACGACAATCGCGGGAATCCGCGAGCCGGCGAGCTCGGCCGACTGGCGCGGCGTCGAGACGATCACGAAACGCTTCGTCACGAACGCCGACACCTGGCCGCGCGCCGGCGCGATGTCCGGGTCCAGCTCGTTGGCGCGCTCCGAGTAGTACTTCAAGGCTTCGAGCGCCATCGGGCTGTCGAGGAAGACGGGCACGACCGGGATGCGGCCCGCGTCCTCGAGCTTCTTGAGCCAGTAGATCACCTCCTCCACCCGGCCGATGGCGAAGGCCGGGATGATGATCTTCCCCCCGCGTGCGATCGTGTCGGTGACGATCTGCGCCAGCGCGGCTCCGTCGTTGTCCGGTTCGTGCACGCGGTCGCCGTAGGTCGACTCGACGATCAGCGTGTCCGCGCGATCGAGCGGCAGCGGGTCGGGCAGGATCGGCCGATCGTAGCGCCCGACGTCGCCGCTGAAGACGATCTCGCGCCCGCCATCGACATCCAGCCCCAGTGTCGCGAACGCCGACCCGAGGAGGTGCCCCGAGTTCACGAATTCCACCGTGACCCCCTCCGTCACCGGAACGGGCCTCTCGAATCCGACGGGTTGAAGATCGGCGAGCACGTGGTACGCGTCGGCCTCGGTGAAGAGCGGCAGGGCCGGGCTGTGTTTCGAGTACCCGTGGCGGTTCGCTTCGCGCGCGTCTTCCTCGGCGATCCGTCCGGCGTCGGGAAGGACGATCTTGCAGAGGTCCGCCGTCCCCGGCGTGCAGAACACGCGACCGCGGTAGCCCTCGGCGAACAGCCGCGGGAGGAACCCGCTGTGGTCGATGTGAGCGTGGGTGAGGACGACGGCGTGAATGCTGGTGGCGGGGACGGGAAGCGGCTGCCAATTGCGTTCTCGGAGTTCCTTCAGCCCCTGGAACAACCCGCAGTCCACCAGGACGCGGCGGTCGTTCACCTCGAGCAGGTACTTCGATCCGGTGACCGTGCGCGCCGCGCCCAGAAACGTCAGCGAAGGCATGCGGAGACTATATCGCGAAAACCCCGACCTGGCCGCCGGTGTGCCAGAAGAGCACCGTCGCGCCGGCGTCCACTCGGCCGTCCCGGATCCAGCCGATCGCCCCCGCCAGCGCCTTCGCGGTGTACGTGTGATCCACCACCAGGGCCTCGGACGCCGCCAGGAGCGCCTGAGCTTCGCGCGACGCGTCGCTCGGCACGCCGTATCCATCCCCGACGAACCGGTCGTCCGCCTCCACCGTTCGCGACGCCGCCAGGGCCTTTCCGTCGATGCCCAGAAGCCCCCCGATCCCCTCAACGATGCCGGCAACCGTGCGCTGGATGCCAGCCACGGTCTCGTCGGCGCTGATGCCGATGACGCGGGTCGTCAGCCCGTGCAGCGCGCAGCCCGCGACGAGCCCGGCCTGGGTCCCGCCGGACGAGGTCGAGTGGAAGATGTAGTCGGGAGGCGCCGGAAGTTGTTCGAGCATCTCGCCGACGGCGCGCACGAATCCCAGGGCGCCGAGCGGCGTCGAGGCGCCCAGCGGGATGACGAACGGGCTTCCGCCGCGCGCGCGCCACGCCGATGCGGCCTCTTCCATGGCGGGCGCGCGATCCTCGCGCGACGCCACGTAGCGCACCTCCGCGCCGAACATCGAATCGAGCAGGGCGTTTCCGGAAAGTCGTGCCGGAGGGACGCCGTTGGCGACGATCACGCATCGCATCCCGAGGCGGGCCGCCGCCGCGGCGGTCACGCGGCAGTGGTTCGACTGCACGCCGCCCGTGGTGATCAGCAGGTCCGCACCGTCGGCCTGCGCGCGCGCGGCGACCATCTCGATCTTCCGGACCTTGTTCCCCCCGAACCCGAACGTGATCGCATCGTCGCGCTTGATGAGCAGGCGGGGACCGCCGCCCAGGGCCGCCCGCAATCGGGCCGCGTCTTCAACAGGCGTCGGGTAGTGCGCGAGGGCGATTGACGGCACGGCGGCGAGGGCGGCAAGCGCCTGGCGGTCGGGGTGTGGCATCGATCGGTATTGTATACTCGCGCAATCGTGAGCCTCTTCCTCGATGCGCTGCACTCCGGCAACGTGGTCGTCGCCGCTGAACTCCGCCCGCCCCGCGCCGAGCTCGCGTCGGGCGCCGGTATGGACGCCTGGATCGACACCTATCACGCGGTCCGCACGCTGACCTCGCGCAACACCTTCGTGTTCCTGACCGACAGCGCCGTCGGCGTGCCCGAGGAAGACAATCTGCGCCACCTCATCGTCAATCTCGGCGACGATGCGCCCCTCGGCCGGGTGGTGCCGTTCCTGACCAGCAAGCATCCGCTCGATCACTGCCTGGCGTATGCCGATCGGGCGAGCCAGCACGGATTCGAGTCGCTCGTGGTTCTCGGCGGCGACAAGCGGGTGGGCGTCCCCAGGTCCGTCGAGCATGCGTGGCAGCTGCGTCGCCAGATCCGGGCACGCGGTTCGGACCTGGCTCTCGGCGGATGGGCCAACCCGTCCCGCGATCCGACCCGGCAGGTGGACTATCTCGAGGATCCGAACTTCACGGCAGAGTTCTTCCTGACCCAGATCGTGTCGCATCACGATCCGGCCCCGGTCGAACGGTTCCTGAACGAGGCCGACCGGCGAGGCGTCAGGCTCCCCGGCGTCTTCGGCGTGTTCTACTTCCGCAGCGCCAGGCCGCGCACGCTCTCGCTCCTCCAGGAGTTCATCCCCGTGCCGGTCGACGGACTCGTCCGCGAGTTTGGCGCCGGAGCGTCACCCGAAGACGTGTGCGCCCGCACGATCCGGACGATGATCGGCCTCGGCGCGAGAAGGTTCTACGTGAGCAATCTGCCGCTCGACCGGACGCACGAGACGCTGGCCGCAATACTGCAGAGAGTCGGAACTGACGGTGACTGGTCGGAGCTGACGGTGACTGGTCGGAGCTGACGGTGACTGGTCGG
>Ga0209048_10000957_pt1 | contig 30471 bp, 25 predicted proteins | sample FrelakmetCRP12CR_FD_187146 | JGI IMG/M metagenome (GOLD analysis project Ga0209048, IMG submission 187146) | Freshwater lake sediment microbial communities from the University of Notre Dame, USA, for methane emissions studies - CRP12 CR (SPAdes)... | ecosystem: Environmental > Aquatic >... | reverse complement strand
AACCAAGATGATGTTTCAATCGGGGTGCGAGCGGTAACTCACCCTAATGCAGGTCGCAGATCTAACGCATTTGATCGGGCGCTCGCCGTTGATAGTCCGAATGCGACTGCGTCCGCCACCACGCAGTCCACTGTGGTCGTTCTTACATCGGCTCAATACCGGCTGTTTTTATGATCTCGCGCCATTTGACCGTTTCCGATGCTATGAACTTTGCAAGTTCCTCGGGTCCGGGCGAGACCGGCTCGGCGCCCAGTTCGATAAAGCGCGCTTTCACCGTCGGATCTTTTACCGCTTCTGCGAGCGCCTTATAGATCTTATCGATGATCGACTTCGGCGTACCGGCGGGCGCCAGCAAAGCAAGCCAGCCGAAGGTTTCGTAGTTTTTCATACCCGCTTCAGCTGCCGTCGGCACGTTGGGCAGGGCTGTCATGCGCGTGTTGCTAGTAACGGCGAGCGTGCGCGCGTCCCCGCTATTCAGCATTCCTATCACGTTCGGCAAAAACTGAAAGCCAAGCGGGACTTGGCCAGCGATGAAGTCGGGCGTGTATTGCGCGATGTTACGATAGGGCACATGCGTGAGCTTGACCCCCGCGATCTGCTCGAAATAGACACCGGCAAGATGTTGTGAGCTTCCGACGCCAACTGAGCCGTAGTTGAGTTCTTTCGGGTGAGCCTTTGCGTAGGCGATGAACTCGGTCAACGTTTTTGGCGGCAGTTTGGAGTTGATAACGATGACGTTCGGGAGAATGGCAAACAGCGAGATCGGGGCAAAATCCTTTTCTGGTTCATAGCCAAGTGTCTTGAAGAGAGTCTTGTTGGCCGCGAGCGGACCGGAGGTGCTCATCACTAGTGTGTACCCATCCGGCGCAGCCCTGGTTGCTGCTGCAGTCCCGGAATTGCCGCCTGCGCCAGGTCGATTGTCGACGATGATGCTCTTGCCGAGAGACTTCGACATCTCGTTCAGCATGACCCGCGTGACGACGTCGCTCGCGCTCCCGCCGGCGAAGGGCACGATAACCTCAATGGGTTTCGTCGGATATCCCTGGGCCTCAGCACGCGTGCTGACGAAGGCGACAACGCACATTGCGAGTACGATTTGCAAGAGTGTCAATGTTCTAGTCTTGATCATGGTCTTCCCCCAGTCTTGTGTTTTTCCAAAAGTTTTTGATCTCGATTTTACACACGATTGTCGTTAGTAGGTTTTTGCAGTCCGGCTTGTCGTTGGTGCGACCACTCAGCACGACGTGGCCGCGGCCGATAACTGCAAGCCGGTCGCAGACTGTTAGCGCCTGATGAACGTTCTGCACGACCCGCAATATCGCGCGTCCGGCGCCCGCCCTCGTTTCAGCGTTAAGCCCCCTTGAATTTCGCCGGTCGCTTGCTGTGGAAAGCCTCCACGCCTTCGCGGAAATCATCGGATTGCCGGAGCCGGCTGTAGCAATGCCCCTCCAACTCGATCGCGATTGATAGCGTCGAGTCCTCCGTGTCATTTAGCAACTTCTTCGCTGTGCGCTGTGCGAGCGGGGAGAACGTCAAAAGTTCGTCGACCAAAGCGTCAGTTGCCGCTTCAAGTTTCATATCGGGCACGCATTCGGTTGCGATGCCCCAATCGAGCGCCTGCTTGCCGGGAATGCGCTTCGAACGCATGACGATATCCTTGGTGCGCGTGATACCGACGATTTTTTGCAGGCGTGCGGAACCGCCGGAGCCTGGAATTTGGCCGAGCTTTTGTTCCGGCAATGCGTAGAAGCAGGTTTCCGAAACGATACGGAAATCGCAGGCCAGTGAGATTTCAAAACCGACGCCAAAGCAGTAGCCGCGATTAGCGACGATCACCGGCTTCGAGCAGCGCGCCGGAGCCGCGATGTTCCAGGCGAGCTTGGACACATGCTCGGGCGAGGCCTCCATGAAGCCTTTGATGTTGCCGCCGCTAGAAAAATGTTCGCCAACGGCGCGCAAAACGATCACGCGCACACGCTCGTCTTCATCGAGCGCCTCGAACACAAGCCGCAGCTGGTCGCGTTGCGTCATCTCGATCACGTTGAGCGGAGGGCGATGAATAATGATATCCGCGCGCTGCTTCCCGGCGTTCAACTCAACCGTGAAGCCATTGAGGGTCGTGAGGTGCGGATCGTCAAAAGTCATAGGGGTCATACGGCAGTTCCTTGTGAGCGTGCTTTGTCTTCCGCCTCTAATTCACCCGCGACCAGCTTGCGGCGCAAGAGCTTTCCGACCGGTGATTTCGGAATGTCGGCGACGAACACGTAGCGGCGCGGGCGTTTGAAATTGGCCAGACCGGAGCTCCGGCAGAATTGTTCGAGTTCTTCGTCGTTCACCGGACTGCGTCGCTTGATGAAGGCGGCGACTATTTTACCCCAGCGCTCGTCTGGTAGGCCAACCACGGCGACTTCCGACACCGCCGGATGCAGCGAGAGGCAGCTTTCGATCTCGACTGGGGAGATGTTTTCGCCCCCGGTGATGATCATGTCGTCGACGCGGCCCGTTACGAACAGGTCGCGGTCCTGGTCGAGGTATCCGGTGTCGCCGGTGAAATACCAGCCCTGGCGCAGCGCCTTGGCGTTGGCCTCCGGCCGCCGCCAGTAGCCTTCGAAGGATTCATCGCCCGCAAGCAGCGCGATGATCTCGCCTTCCTCGCCGATGGCCGCGACCTCTTCCGGCGACGTGGCGCCGAGCTTTACAACACGGATGCGCTGATTAATGCCCGCGCGGCCAGCGGAGCCGGGTTTCGCGGGTGCATTTTGGTCGATGGTGAAGGTGTAGATCTCCGACGACCCGTAGTGATTCACGAACAAGTCGGGCTTGAAGGCGGCGTTGAGTTCCTTGAGAAGCCCGTCAGTCATCGATGCGCCGGCAAAACCGAGTTTGCGCACCGAACTGACATCGGTCTTGGCGAAACGCTCATTGTGAACGAGATCGTGATAAAGCGTCGGCACCAGATAGAGATTGGTGATTTTCTCGGAAGCGATTAGTTCCAGCGCTTTCGCGGATTCGAAACGTGGCAGGCAGACAAACATGCCGCCGATCAGGGACATCGCCAGCAGCGAGCGCACACCCATCGTGTGATAGAGCGGCATCACTCCGAGCGTGCGTTCGCCGTGCCCGTAGAGGTTTTGCGCGACGTGGGCGACCGCGGCAGCGCGTTCGGCGCGCTGGCGGCGCGGCACGCCTTTCGGCTTGGCGGTGGTGCCGGAGGTGTAGAGCATCACCGACCAGGCATCGGGGCCGACGCGCGGCTCTGCATCGCGCGCATCGGGCTTGAGCAGCGTATCGAACCTGATTTCGTCGCTCTGCGTGGGCCCGAGCGAGATGCGTTCGCGCGTCCTCGCTTCGCCTGACTCGCGCAAAGCCTCCGCCGCCACGTCTTCGAACACCACGGCTTTCGCCTCGGAGTTCTCCAGGCAGAAGTCGATTTCGTCGGCCTTGGCGCGCCAATTGACTGGCGTAACGACGATGCCGGCGAATTGGCAGGCCCAATGGATGGTCGCGGCTTCCCAGCGGTTCTGCAGCAGGGTCACTAGATGATCGCCGGGCTTTAGGCCGAACTCATCAAAGCCCGCCACCACAGCTGAGATACGGCGATACCATTGCGCGTAGGTCAGCCGCAACGAACCGTCGACGATGGCCAGCGCGTCGGGGTCGCGTTCCACGCTGGCGCGAAAGCTGTTGCCGAGATCAAGCATGGACACGGGTCTCCTGCAGTCTTTTGGCGGCGTCGAGCGAACAGGGAATTATTTTGGCTGAACAGGGAATTGTTTTCACAGAACAAGGAATTTCAACTCCAAAATTGCAAATCAACGGCGGATTAGGTTTTCGGTACAGTCAGCGCCGCATTCTCGGCTTCAAGCCGGCTCCTCGACTTGAATGGTGATACCAAGAGAGCAAGAAATAAACACAGCAGCCCAAACATTGCGCTAGTTTAGGCGATTCTTTCACCTCATCAACGCGGATAAGGTATTCGGTACACATAGGGAAGCCTGTGACTTCGGTGTCCCCCGTCCGGAACAAAGGCTTTCTGTTCGGCGATCTTCATGCCGCGTCGCGCTCGCACAATTTCGGTCACAGGTCGCCAAGCCCGTATTCCGACCAGCGGGCTCGCACGCGCGCCTCATCTTCGGGGGCTGGTCGCACAGTGGGCGGAAAACGCTCACCTCCCCATTCCGGACGGCGCGCGTTCTTCCATGAGCGCGTGGCGTCGATCAACATCCGGTTCCAGAGGCCGGTGCCGAGCTGCGCCACGTCGCGATCTTCCATGGGCGTGCTGGGATCGATGGGAGAGCCGAAAATTCCCGGGAAGATCACCACGCCGCCTTCTCCGGCGTTCACACGATGCGCGAAAGCCCATTCTACCTGCTCATCGTCCGCGGGGTCGATGTCCTCCTCCACCACGATCACGTGTTTGTAGCGGTATTGGGCGGCGCTGTTGCCCCAAAGCGCTGCCGCCACTTGCTTGGGCTGCCCCTGATAGTGTTTCTTGATCTGAACTCGGATGTTGACGCCGTTGGTGATGGGTGGTGCGTAGACGTCGAGGATGCCGGGGATCCCGGCGCTATTCAAAATGTTCCAGGCGATACCCGCCCGCTGCACCGAGGACATCACGCTGTTCTCGCTATAGGAGCCGGGGAGCGTGCCCTCTAGCGAGCCGCGGAAGATCGGGTCGCGACGGTGCATGATACATGTGACTTTCATGGCCGGACGCGGCGTCGGGAGGTCGGACACATAGCCTGTATATTCGCCGAATGGCCCTTCGGTCTCGTAGGTCGCGGGATCGTCGCTGATGTATCCCTCGATGACGATCTCCGCACTGGCCGGAACCTCGAGATCCACCGTCTCGCAGCGCACCAGCTGCGCCGGCTCGCCGCGGTAAGCGCCCATCACGTCCCACTCGCATAGCCCCGCCGGGATCGGCGATCCCGCCAGGAACGGCATGATAGGATCCCAGCCGATCACGCACGCTACCGGCATGGGCTGCTTGCGGGCGGACCACTTCAGAAAGTGCGCCCCCCAGTGCTGGCCGCCCTTGGTGAGAAGGAACGGCGCCGTGTCCTTCCGGCCGATCATGCCGCGGTAGATACCTACGTTCATCACGCGCGTATCCGGGTCCCTGGTCACGATGCCGGAGAAGGTGTGGATGTAGCGCCCGCCTTCGAGGTAGTGCCACTTCGGAACGGGGAACTCGGTCTGGTCGATGGCCTCGCCGCGGATAATAACGTCCTTCACCGCTCCGGTGCCGACGACCACTGGGGCGATCGTCTCGCGGTTTTTCTTCATCGCGTGCTGGACAAGTTCGCGATTGGTGGCATCGCGCGGAAGACCGAGGGCAAGCGCTAGGCGTGATCGAGCACCGAGCCCGCTCACGAAAACCTTTCCGCAACGACCGCTCGTGTAGCCTTTGATATTCTCGAACAGGAGGGCGGGCCCCTTCTTTTCGAGAACACGTCGGGCAATGGCCCCGATCTCGCGGTCCCAGTCGACCTCGGCCGTGATCCGCCGCAGCTCGCCTTCCTTCTCGAGGCGCGCCATCCACTCCCGCATGTCCATGAAGCCCATCGTGTGCTCACTCCCAAATCTCGTGGACGACGCCTCGGGAAACTCTCTAATTATTAATAATCCTAGCAGCTATCGCTTCTCAAACACCATGGGGCCAGTGGTCCTTTCGCGAAGCCGGGTGTCCAGAGCCGTTATCGCGATCACATGGCGTCATGGTTATCCGGCAAAACCCACATCGGTCTCGGGCTCGGTCTCGCAGCCTGCCAGAAGGGGCTGTCGGTCGGCTTCTATACCGCCGCGGCTCTCGACCATGAACTGCTGGAGGCGCGCGACGAGAAGCGGTCAAGCAGTGGTCGCTGACGAGCCTGCGGGAAAAACTCGTGAAGATCGGCGCCAAGGTCGTGCGCCATGGCCACTACGTCATCTTCCAGATAGCCGAGGTCGCGGTGCCGAAGGAATTGTTCCAGGAATCTTGCGGCTGATCGAAGGACTGCGACCGGAGCTAGCCCCCGCGTAGCGATTGGATCGGTCGGACGCATCATCACGATGGGAGGAGTGTGTCTGAATGACGAGGAAAAGGGCTAAATCGGCCGATCAAACGTCGTTTGGGACTATGGGGATGACGGAAACGCCGAGAGCGCTGCGCAGCCCGCCTGTGGTTTCCGGGGAACCCTGCCGTCTGCTATAGTCTACGCCGTTCCAGAATTCATCTGAGGAATGTCGGTTAAGTGCTCAAAATGCAGGCTTGGCTTTAGACGATGAATTACCTTCGGGAATCCGCGATGTTGAGCGCCGCTTGAGCCTGTGACGAAACTCGCATTGCGCCGTGGTACAGCGATGGTGCTACATTCTAAAAATGGATGATGAAAAGAGGTAAATTTGAAGATGGAACATTCACTTGGGCGTACATTTTGGCGCGGTCAGTTTTTCCATTTCGCGACCAGCGCGATAGGCGCGTTGCTGGTGGCGGCCTTTGCGATTGGTCAAGCGAATGCGCAGGCCTATCCGTCGCGGGCGGTGAAGGTGATCGTGCCGTTCGGGGCGGGCTCGGCGAGCGACGTCACGGCGCGATTGCTTTCAGAAAGGCTTTCGGAATACCTCGGCGTTAATTTCGTGGTCGAGAACAGGACGGGTGCCGGCGGCAATATCGGGACCGATGCCGTGGCCAAGGCCGATCCCGACGGCTACACGCTGGTCTACTCGGCGATAGGACCGCTCGCGATCAATAAGACGCTGTTTTCGAAAATGCCCTACGATCCCGAGACCGATCTCGAGCCGATCTCGCTCATCGCGACGCTGCCCAATCTGCTGGTGATCAATCCAACGATAATTCCGGTCAAGAATGTTCAGGAGTTCATCGCGTACGCCAAAGCGCGCCCTGGCCAGCTCAACTATTCGTCGATCGGAAACGGAAGCTCGCAGCATCTCGCTGCCGTGCAGTTCGAGCTGGCGACCGGCGTAAAAATGAAGCACGTGCCTTACCGGGGCGGGCCGCAGATGATGACCGATTTAGTTAAAGGCGAAGTTCCGGTCACCTTCCAGAATATTCCGACGGTGCTTGGTCTACTCGGAACTGGCCAGATGAGAGTCTTGGCAATTACCACCGCGAAGCGAAACAAGGTTCTGCCGAATATTCCGACGATGGCGGAAGAGGGCGTAAAGAATTTCGAATCCTATGCCTGGTTTGGATTTCTTGCCCCCAAGGGAACGCCGGCGGCGATTGTCGAGAAGCTCAATAAGGAGACGGTCAAGGCGCTGGCCGATCCCGGTTTGAACGAGCGAATGATAGAAATTGGCGCGGAGCCCAGCCCGACGTCGCGGGCGGAATTCAAGGCTTTTATCGCGGCCGACGTGGCGAAATGGCGCAAGGTGATCGAGGGCGCGGGCGTGCCGAAGATCGATCAATAAGCCGTGCCCTTTTTAATCCATCGCCGCTCTTGCAGGGCCCTGCGGATTTCGCGGGGTAGCCCCGCGTCTGTCCCGAACGCGCTATGCGGGCAAAACATTGCGGTGGGCGAAGAAGAAATGTTAGGAAAATAGCGAGCCTCGGCAACCAGCAGTTTCGTGGAATCGCAGGCGTAGCAAACGGAGGGGATGGGGTCTCATGCATGGAAATACCGGAGCTGCTGCGGCCAAGGACACGAGAGTGCAATTCGGCGACATGCGCGGGTGGATCAAGGCGCTGAAAAAAGAAGACGAGCTGCACGAGATCAACACGGAAGTAGATTGGGATTGCGAACTGGGCACGATCACGCGGCGCGTGTTCGGCAATGGTGGCGGCCCGGCACTGATGTTCAATAACATCAAAGATTACACCAAGGGGCGCTGCACGCAGCTGTTCACGGGGGGCCTGTCGAATTACTCGCGCGTTGCAATGATGTTCGGGCTGCCGAAGAATGCGCCGATCACGGATCTGGTGAAAGCCGCGCGCAAAGCTTATGCGAGCCGCGTGCCGCCGGTTGTAGTTAAAACCGGGCCAGTGAAGGAGAACATCCTCAAGGGCAAGGATATCGATCTGTTCGAGTTTCCGGTGCCGCGCTGGCATCGACTCGACGGCGGGCGTTACATCAACACGATGCAAGGTTCGGTGACGCGCGATCCGGTATCCGGCCGCATGAATGTCGGCATCTATCGTGGCATGATCGGAAAGAAGGACACCATTCCGGTTCTGCTGTGGCGGCCGCAGAACTGGGGCCAAGATATGCAGAAGTACGCCGACAAGCATCAGGAGATGCCGGTGGCGTTCATCTATGGCTGGGAGCCTTGCCTGCCGTTTTGTGCATCGTCACCGATTCCGCCGGATGTTTCCGAATATGACGTGATGGGCGCCTTACGCGGCGCGCCGGTGGAACTGGTCGATTGCGAGACGGTTCCGCTGCAGGTTCCGGCGAGCGCGGAGATCGTGATCGAGGGCTATATCTCATCCGATCCCGCGACGTTCGAAATGGAAGGCCCGTTCGGCGAATACACCGGCTATTTCGGCGGCGACCAGGCGCCCAAGCACAAAGTGCGCGTGACCTGCATCACGCATCGGAACAAGCCGATCTTCCGCGGCACGTTGGAAGGCACGCTGCCCAAGATGCTCAATGAGAACAGCATCATGAGCTCGGTGCAGCGCGCAGCGTTGGCTTGGAACATCCTGGAGCGCTCAGGCGTTCCGGGTGTGACAGACGTGCATTGTCCGCCCGCCAACAATGGTACCACGCTGATCATCCAATTGCGCCAGACCTACCGCGGACAGGCCAAGCAGGCCGCGGCCGCGATCTGGGGTTCGAGTGCGGCGCACTTGCGCTACAAGAATATCTGGGTGGTGGACGAGGACATCGACATCCATGACTACGGCGCGATCGATTGGGCGTTTGCGTACCGCGTGAATGCCGCGGAAGACGACATCGTGTTTTTCCCCGGCACGTTCGGCTCCGCGCTCGATCCGAGCACGCGGCTGAAATACCGCAACACGTCTATGTATGGCACGGGCAAATGGTGCCGCGTGCTGATCGACGCGACGGTGAACCTAGATTTCGAGCCGGAGGAAAACTACGGCGGCAACCGTTATCCGCCGATGGTCAAGCCCGAACCGCAGGACTGGGAGCTGGTCGAGAAGCGCTGGAAAGACTACGGGTTCAAAAGCTGAGACGCTGTTATCCGATCGTTAGCGATCCAACTGCACGACAGAGCGCGTAGTGGAAGCCGATGCGCTCTGGAAAAGAGCCATCGAGGATCCCAGCTTCGAGAACCAGGCTGATCGGCTGATGGTGGGTTATATACCGAACTTTGGCATCTCTGCGACCGTTCTGCTTTCGCGGCTTGAGAAGAATCTCGCCTTGTGTGTACCAAAAGCGGCGATGAGCTCTGGCCCAATATTATCAATTATTGTCGTGGCAAGCGCCTCAATTGCTCGCATTTTTTCGCGCTCGTCGAAAACATTATGAATAATCACGTTCATATTGACCGCCTCTTTCGGGTCGCTTTGCTCCTAAATTCCCATCCGGTGGTGAATTCGGCTTTGACTTCAACCAGTTCATTCGGCGGCACGCAGGTCGATCACCACTGATGCGCAGGACAACCATTTATGCCAGCCCCTGTGAGCTGCAGGAATCTACTCAGCACCCATGAGGTGCTGGGGATCAATCTAGGCCTGAAATCTCGAATTTGACGTTGTTTCGGGGGCAACCTTGCGTCAAATAAAATTTGCACTAGCAGAGCCTTGAATCGGTGCCGCAATCGTCGCGATGCCAGATTCGCCTAATGGCAGATTACGGAATAGGGCGGGCGCGCGACGCGCGGCACCCATTCCGGCTTGACGAAAACCGGTATGCGCCCGCTATGACAAGCTCCTTTCCAAGCCTCTCACATCGCTTGGTTTAAAAAAGCCAGGCTTGGTTGGCTTCGCTGAACGGCTAACCACATCATTGTCTTGGGCGAGGCGCATCTGCGTCGGATTCTGCGATCCTATGTCGGCTATTACAATGACATCAGAACACACCGGTCATTGGATAAAGATGCGCCGGTCTCGCGCCCGGTTCAGTGGGCCGGAAGCATCAAATCGCACCACATCCTTGGCGGACTTCATTGCCTTTGATTTAAATCAGATCAACCGCTTACCGCGCCGTAATCGACGCCCCGTGTTCTGGCTGCTGGAGGCCGATAATCTATTAAACGGTGAGGCTAGGCTGAGCATGCTGTGCGAGACACGTTCCATCGTCACAACGTCCTCCGTTTCGCTTCTGCACGCTCTGGATCCTGATGAACTTCGGGTGCGAAGAGGACCAAGACTACAGATACCGCGCGATGACCAGACGCTGAATCTCGCTTGTGCCCTCATAGATCTGGGTCAGGCGGGCGTCTCGGTAGAGCCGCTCCACTGGGAAGTCGACCATGTAGCCATAGCCGCCATGAACCTGGATAGCCTTGGAGCACACCCATTCCGCCATTTCCGAGGCAAAAAGCTTGGCCTGGGAAGCCTCCGCCACTGCTGGTTCGCCGCTATCGCGGGTGCGGGCGGCGTGCAGCCAAAGTAAGTGCGCGGCATTGATTTTCACCTGCATGTCGGCCAACAGGTTGGACACGCTTTGCAGCTCGATGATGGGCTTGCCGAATTGGATCCGCTCGCGGGCGTACTTCACGGAATGCTCAAGGGCGGCTCGGGCGATACCGGCGGCCTGGGCGGCGATGGCGGTGCGGCTGGCGCCCAGATTGGCGAGGGCGATGTTCAGCCCCTGGCCGCGTTTGCCCAGCAGGTTGGCCTCGGGGATTTTGCAATTGTCGAATGTGTAGGCACAGGTGTCTGAGGCCCGCATGCCCATTTTATCTTCTTGCCGCTGCTTGATGAACCCAGGTGCCTCGGCTGGCACGATAAAGGCCGAGATTCCTTTCTTACCCAGCTCGGGATCAGTCACAGCGAACACGACCGCTACGCCAGCGCGGCGTCCATTGCAGACGAACAGTTTTTCTCCATTCAGCACCCATTTGCCATCCGTAAGCTTGGCCCGGGTGCGGAGGTTTGCCGCGTCCGAGCCGGCTTGGGCCTCGGTCAGGCAAAAGGCACCGATGCGCCTCCCGGACGCCAGTTCGGGTAACCATTGGCGCTTCTGCTCATCGGTGCCAAAGGCGGCGATGGGCCGGCAGCCCACCGCGTTGTGGACTTGCACCAGCACCGATATGCTGCCGCAGGCTGCCGCCACCTCTTCTACCGCCAGCGAGAACGAGACGTTGTCCGAGAAGCTGCCGCCATATTCGGCGTCGATCATCATTCCGAGTAGCCCTATTTCTCCTAGCTTCGCGACGATCGAGTCGGGCAGGGCGGCCTCTCTATCCCATTGGGCTGCGTTGGGCGCCAGTTCGCGCGTCGCAAATTGGCGCACGTGGTCACGGATGATGCGCTGCTGATCGGTCAAGAATTCAGCCAAATCCCGTCTCCTCATGGTTGCTTCGCCGGTGGCTCTGAGGCCAGCGTCGGCCATTCGTTTATAAACGGCAAGCAAACAATACCGTCCCGCAAAGGTTACTTACTCGTAGCGCGCTAAGGGCACTTCGCCATTGTACGAGAACACCGAAGTTCGGTGATTGAAATGCAGTGGCGCGGCGACGTAGCTGGGCTACATCATCAATACGTCCGGATATGATTTTCGGAAAGGACAGGCACCGCGCACGCTCCCGACTTACGCCTCGCTCGGCAGCACGCCTAATCCCTTCAGCACCCGCTCGGGCGTGGCTGGGAATTCATGGATGTCGCCGCCGCGATGGCTCAGCGCATCGGCAACCGCACAGGCCACCGCGCCGACCGCGCCGATGATCGAGCCCTCGCCGCAGCCCTTGAAGCCGCCCAGCGCCGCCGAGGGCGTGTTGGCGTGATGAAGCTCAATTTGGGGAATCTCCAAGGCGGAGGGGATCAGATAGTCCGCCAAAGTCACCGTGCGCGGCTGACCGGCGTCGTCATACACTAGCTCCTCCAACAGCGCCTCTCCGATGCCCTGCGCGATGCCACCGATGATCTGTCCCTCGACCACCGCGGGGTTGATCATGGTGCCGACGTCTTCCGTAGCCACGTAGCGTACGATCTTTACGTCGCCCGTTTGCGGATCGACGTCCACCACGGCGATATGGGCGCCGGCGGCGAAGCTGCCGTATTTGGGATCGTAGAAAGCGGTGACTTCAAAGCCCGGGTTGAGTTCCGGCGGGATGTCCTTGGCGGAGAAATAGCTTTTCTCCGCCATCTCGCGAATGGGCACGCTCTTGGAGCGATCGACCGTCTGAATGACGCTGTTGACGATGGTGAGGTCGTCGGCGGAGACCTTCAAGAGGTGCGCGCTCAAGGCCAGAATGCGCCGGCGCAATTCCTTCGCGGCTTGAATGACGGCCCCGCTCCCGAGCACGGCGGTCCGCGACGCAAAGGTGCCGAAACCGTAAGGCGCCATGGCAGTGTCGTTGGTCAGGCAGGTCGTGTCAGAGAGACTGATGCCGAGCTCGTCAGACGCAACCTGCCGCATCGCCATCATGATCCGCTGGCCTTGGGAGGGGAGCGCTGCCGCGATCGTCAGGACGCCGGTCGTTTCGAGGCGCAGGGTCACGGCATCGCGACCGGGCTGCAGCAGGGTTCCGGGGCCGACTGCCGTGCTGGTGCCAAGCCCGGTGAGCTCCGCGTAGCAGGCCACACCGATGCCGCGGAGCTTGCCGTTGGCCAAGGGTTCGCGCTGCTCGGCGCGCAGTCGCTCATAGTCCACCTTCGCGATGGAGAGCTTCAGGCATGGCAAGTAGTTCACATTGTCGTGCACGAGGTTGTTGGCGTTGCGATAGGGCATCGACTCGATGGGGATCAGGTTGCGCCGGCGCAATTCCACCGGGTCGAGCTTCAGTCGGCGCGCCACCTCGTCCAGCAGCAGCTCCAGCGACGCCGACGCCGATGGCCGGCCCACCGCCCGATAGGGGCCAACCGGCGTCTTGTTGGTGGCCACGCCGCGGGTCCGGTAACGCATGGCCTCGATCTTGTAGGGTCCGGGCATGAGGCCGGCAGTCTGCAGCGGCTCCATACCCGCCGACCAAAGATACGTGGAGTACGCGCCGACATCCACCCAGATATCCGAGCTGAGCGCGAGGATGCGGCCGTCCCGGTCCACTGCCACCTCGACTTCGATGTACTGGTCACGGGCATGGGTGGAGGCAACCATGTTCTCGAGCCGGTCTTCGACCCACTTCACCGGACGGCGCAGCTCCAGTGCGAGATAGGCGCAGACGAACTCCTCGGGATAAATCGAGGCCTTCTGGCCGAAGCCACCGCCGGTGTGCGGAGCGACGACGCGAATGTCGTTCTCGGCTAGGCGGAGATGCTTGGCGATGTAATGGCGCACGACATAGGGGAGCTGGTGGCTCATCCACATGGTCAGGACAAATGTGCTGTCCCGATAGGCGGCGACGCAGCCCCGACCTTCCAGACACAGCGCCTGCTTGCGGCCGATCCGGAACTTCCGCTTGACTACGAGGTGGGCGCTCCGAAATGCTTCATCCACATTGCCGCGTTCGTACTCTCGCTTGATGAGGTAGTTGTTCGGGCAGGTGTCATGCACAAGCGGCGAGTCGTCCCTCTCGCCCAAACGCGGATCCGTCACCGCCGGCAACGGTTCGTAGTCAACCTCGATGAGTTCCACGGCATCTTCGGCGGTGGCGCGATCCTCAGCCACGACGGCGCAGATCGCCTCGCCGCAAAACCGGACCTTATCGACTACGAGCCAGTGTTGGATCGACTCGCCCCCGGAGAAACGGTTGGGCATGCTGCGGAACGGATCGACCTTTCCCAGAAGCTCCTTGCCCGTCAATACTTTGACGACTCCGGGCAGTTCCCGCGCCTTACTGGTGTCGACAGAACGGAGGCGGGCGTGGGCGTGCTGACTGCGCAGAAAGGCTACGTGGTACGTGCCCGGCAGCTGGATGTCATTGAGGAAGCGGCCTTCGCCCTCGACCAGCGGGATTGCCTCGTCCGGCAGCACCGACGTGCCAACGGTCCTCTGATTGACGAAGCGCGTATCCGACATCAAACCAACTCCCTGACCCCCGCGCAAACCGGTTTCCCGCGCTCTGCCGGCCTCACTTTTCAACCGGCTGCCCCTTGCGCGCCACGGCCAGCACAGCGCTGACGATGGACTGGTAGCCGGTACAGCGGCAAAGGTTGCCCGACAACGCTTCGCGCACTTCCTGCTCATCGGGATTGGGATTGTCCCGCAACAGTTCGATCGCGGTGATGAGCATGCCCGGCGTGCAATAGCCGCACTGCAAGGCGAAATTCTCGTGGAATGCCTCCTGCATCGGATGCCGCGTGCCGTCTTCGGCGCGCAGACCTTCTATGGTGACGATATCGGCGCCATCGGCCTGCACCGCCAGCGTCAGGCACGAGCGCGCGCTGCGCCCGTTCATCGAGATCGTGCAGGCGCCGCACACGCCGTGCTCGCACCCAAGATGCGTGCCAGTGAGATGCAAGTGTTCCCGGATGAAGTCCGCGAGAGACAGGCGCACCGGCACGGTCTTCTCGTAGGACTTGCCATTCACGGTTAGCTGGATGCGTTGCTCCCTAGCCAACGTGCTCTCCTCTCGTGCGCGCCAGCGCCGTCTCCAAAGCCCGCACTGTCATGACGCCCGCCAGATGGCGGCGGTAGGATGACGACGCGTGCACGTCGTCGACCGGATCGACCACGGCTGTCACCTTTGCCGCCGCCTCAGCGAAAGCGTCCTCGGATTCCTTGCGGCCGATGCGGCGCGCCGTGAGAACTTCTTCCGCTGCCCGCGCGCGAAACGGGCCTTCGCCCATGCCAACGATGGTCAGCCGCGCCTTCTCGCACACTCCGTCTCGCATCGTCAGCATGGCGGCTGCGCCAGCTATGGCGAAATCCCCGAGGCGGCGGGCAAACTCCACGAACGCCGCACCCGTGCCGGCAGGCGGACGCGGGTAGCGCAGCTCCACCACCATCTCACCCGGCTCCAAAGCCGTCGACAGCATGCCAGCGAAGAACTCTTCCGCGGGCAACTCGCGGCGGCGTGCGCCCCCCGCTATGACCACCGTGCCATCCAGCGTCACCAGCACACTGGGATGTTCCGCTGCCGGATCGTTATGAGAGACGCTACCGCAAACAGTTCCGCGATTCCTGATCGCCGGGTGCGCGACCTGCGTGGTCGCCTCAGCCAGTAATGGCCAGCCATCGCGCACATGGGCATTGCGCAACAGGTCAGCGTGCCGAACCAGCGCACCAATGGTCAGGCTGTCCGTTCCAACATGCAGGCGATTCAGCGTCTCGATGCGATTGATGTCGACGAGTACAGCGGGGCTGAGCATGCGACAGTTGAGCATGGGCATCAGGCTCTGGCCGCCCGCCAATACTCTGCCATCCGGCCCGGCATCACCCAGAATACGCAGGGCGTCTTCCAGGCCGCGCGGAGCGTAGTAGTCGAACCATGCCGGCTTCACGAGCTTCTCAACCTTTTTTCGATGGCCCCCTGATTCGAGCGCCAGTCCTATCCTCTCCGCTCACCCCGGCGCGCGGACCTCATCCTTACACCAGTCCACGGCCGCCAGCTTACTCCGATTCAGAGGGCGCCGCTCGCCCGACCCTTTTCGCATATGTTAGCTCTTTATTATGTAAGCATCTTAATATAACGATGTTGCCCGCGCAATGCTGTCAACAGATATGAGCATCCCGTTCGGTGCGATATGGTATCCATCTAAGCGGGATAAAATTTCAGACGCGGTAGACGAAAACGCCCGTCCGTCAAGCTAGAAGGCGGCAACTATGGAAATGCAGCTCAAGGAACGTGTGGCTCTTGTGACGGGTAGCACCCGGGATGTGGGGCGGCAGATCGCCCTATCGCTCGCCGCGGAAGGTGCGTCCGTCGCAATCCACCATAATCATTCGGCCGATGACGCCGAGGCCGTCGTGTCCGAGATCCGTGCCAAAGGTGGAAAGGCAAATCCCTATCAAGCCGATGTCGCGGATCATACTGCGGTGCGCAACATGGTTCAAAGCATCGTTGCAGACTTCGGAAATCTCAACATTCTGGTGAACAATGCGGGGCTTGCAATCCGAAAGCCGTTCAAAGAAACGACGCCAGAAGATTGGCGCAGCCAGATCGATGTGAATCTTTTGGGTGCCATTCATCTTTGCCACGAGGTGGGCCCCCATCTTGAGAAAGGTGGACATGGACGGATTATCGCGATAGTCGGCGATTCATCGCGTGTCGGCGAGGCAGGACTATCGGTTGTAGGGGCTGCACGCGCTAGTGTAATCGCATTGATGAAATCACTTGCGCGAGAAATGGGGCGCGCCGGCGTTACCGCGAACACGGTCTCGCTTGGTCTTGTTGAGACCCAACACGATCCTGTCTGGCTAAATGCTAATCGCGAGAAGCTCGTCAAGTTGTATCCGACCTCGTAGCGGTTGGATTACAGGCCAGGTAATCAGTATTAGTGGCGGCTATTGCATGGTATGAATGTGTGGCGTGGAGCTATGCGAGAAAGCCGATGACGGCGCGATAGCGTAACATCGAAGCCGTCAGGCAATGATCGCATGCCGGCGCCTGACCAAAAACCCTCACTGAGACTCGGCAATTGCGCACGCCATGGAGATCCAATGCACAACTGCTATGCGATTGAAGATCTCATCCCGGTTGTCGACCCAACGGCTTATGTGCACCCCACTGCCGTACTCATCGGCGACGTGATCATCGGACCGCGCTGTTATGTCGGGCCTGCTGCCTGCTTGCGCGGCGATTTCGGACGTATAACGTTACGAGATGGCGCAAATGTTCAGGACACTTGCGTGATTCACGGTTTTCCGAACACCGATACCATCATCGAACCCGACGGGCACATAGGACACGGTGCTGTGATACACGGAGCGCACATCGGACAGAATGCTTTGGTGGGCATGAATGCCGTGGTTATGGATCGCTCGGAAATTGGCGAGTCCGCCATTATCGCGGCGATGACTTTTGTCCGTGAAGGCACGATCATCCCGCCGCGATCACTTGCAGTCGGCATTCCGGCCCAAGTCATCAGGCAACTGACCGATCAGGAAATTGCCTGGAAGAGGACCGGTACTCTTGAATATCAAAAACTAACCGTTCGCAGCCTGGCAAGCCAACGCCCTGTCCAACCGCTGAGCGTGGCGCAGCCCGACAGACCGCGCTTCAGGGGTGGTTCGAGTAAGACTCTTGGTACTCTAAAGACGCCATCGGCGTAATTCTATCCATGCCGGAAAACCTACTCTTGGACAGATGCCCTAACGTCGAAGCGGTTAGTGCGGTGGCTGGCAGCATGAGGGCCAAGGATCAGATGCCATGAAGATGCACCTTCTGCCCTGCGGCCGCGTCAGGATGCGCAAGAATATTTTTCTGCCAGCCGCCGAGCGCGGCGAGACGATCGAGCTTCCCGTTTCGAGCGTGCTGCTGCGGCACAACCAGGCTAACGTGCTGTTCGACACAGGCTGCCATCCCGCGGTGGCGGAAGATCCGGAGGGACGATGGGGCGGGCTCGCCAAGCTCATGGTTCCGATCATGATGCCCGGCGAGCACGTACTGACGGGCCTTGCCGGACTCGGCCTTGCCCCCAACGACATCGACGTGGTCATTAACTCCCACCTCCATCCCGACCACTGCGGCTGCAATACGTTTTTCCGCAAGGCGACGTTCCTCGTCCACACCGATGAGTTGGCCGCTGCCCGCGCATCCGGCAGCGAGGCCAGCGGCTACCTCGCCGCCGATTGGGACCAGCCGATGCCATTCGACGAGATCGAGGGCGAACGCGATGTGTTCGGCGACGGCCGTATCGTGCTCGTGCCGCTGCCCGGCCACACGCCGGGCTCCATAGGCGCACTGGCACGACTCGACCGGAGCGGCCTGTTCCTGCTCGCCGGCGACACCGTGAGCCTGCGCGAGACGCTCGACACCGGCATCGTCCCGCGCAACACCTGGAACGCCGACGCACTGGTAAAATCGCTGGCGGAGGTCCGTCGTATCGAAACCTCGGGCGCTACCATCCTTTGCAGCCACGATGCCCGGCAGTGGGCCGGCCTGCGCAAGGGACCCGATGATGTCTATGACTGAGTATGGTTCGCGCATCGGCGTCTATTGCCAGGTCACCGCTTCGACGCCACAATCCGACCGAAACGCCCGGTGCGTTAGCAGCGCTCGCCGGGAGCTGTGCAAGCGGCAGGGACTCGCGTTCCTACTGCACCCGTGTCGCCGGACGGCGAATGGCGTTGCTCTTGGTCCCTGCCTTCGCCGCGTCGAAAGGGCTTGAGTTCAGCTTGATGGTCATCATTGAAGAAAATGATCATTCCCTCTGCGATTTAATTATTCCCGGCTGGAAACGAGTGGGTTGCAGGTATTTCGGGGCAATACGCCGCGCAATGAACCAAGTAGAACGTAGATAACATGTCGCTTCGATTCGCACTTCTTGGTTTGCTCACCATCGAGCCATCGTCGGGATATGACCTGAAGCGAGCGATCACGCGCTCGACATATTTCATCTGGAATGCAACCGGTCCTCAAATCTACAACACGCTGCATAAACTACGGGAGGAAGGTTACATCACCAGCGAATCGCTGGCGCAAAAAGGCAAACCTGACAAGCAGATCCACACGATAACCGCGAGCGGCCGAGCGGCGCTCAAGAAATTCATGAGCAAACCAATTCGCGCTTCGGTGACGCGTGACGAAGTTCTATTGCGCATTTTCTTTGGCAACCTTGCGAGCAAGAATGTGATCAAGCGCGAGCTTGAGGCTTACTTGGATCGCATGCGCGACGAGCGTGCCTATATGGAGGCGACAAAGGCACGCATCGATGCGCGCCCGGGCGGAAAACATGAAGCGAGGCGGTTCCAACTTCTTTCCCTTCAAATCAAAGTCGCCCAATATCGGGCCATGGAGCAGGAACTGGTCAGATTCTTGGAGAACGATGCGGACAAAACTGCATGAACGAAATTATGCAGAGCATGCTGGAGAAAGATTTGGCCAAACAACGTCCGTGGATGGCGCCGTCGCGGGCATCCCCACGAACATCTGGGCGGGGTTCTAGCGCTCTTTGTGGCCCCGCGCGCCGGCCAGAGCAACGCAATATGCTGTAAGAGCAGGCGCGGGAATGCTATAGACGCGAAACACGCCTGCTTTAGGTAAGTTCGCTCACCCGCCGCTTGAGCCCATGCCGAGACGATCATGCGCCTGACAAAAGTGGCGATTGCGGCGGCGCCGGTAATGTTCGTGCTGCTGTGGAGCAGCGGCTTCATCGGTGCGCGCTATGGGCTGCCCTATATCGAGCCGATGACGTTTCTGACGGTGCGCATGATGTTGGTGGTGCTCATTTTCGCCGCCGTCGCACTGATCGCGCGCGCCCGCTGGCCGAGCGGAATCGAGATTGGCCACAGCCTGGTGGCCGGCGCATTGGTGCATGGGATCTATCTCGGTGGCGTGTTCCTGGCGATCAGCAAGGGCGTGCCGACCGGTATCTCGGCGCTGATCCCAGGCATGCAGCCGATCCTTATCTCAACCATCGCCAATCGCTGGATGGGCGAGACGGTGACACGCCTGCAATGGCTCGGCCTCGTGCTCGGCCTGATCGGAGTCGTACTGGTGCTGCATGACCGCAACATCCTGGCGGCGAGCTCGACGCTCGGCTGGATCGCGAGTTTCACCTCGCTGATCGGCATATCGCTCGGCACGCTCTACCAGAAGCGCTTTTGCGGTGCCATCGATTGGCGCACCGGAAACCTGGTGCAATACCTCGGCGCCATGGTGCTGTTCGGCCTCGCCGCCTTCGCCTTCGAAACGCGCGAGATCCACTGGACCGGCGAGTTGGTCTTCGCGCTGATCTGGCTGGTGCTCGTGTTGTCGATCGCCGCGATCGGGCTGATGTATTGGCTGATCCGCCGCTGGGCGGCGACCGGCTTCGCCAGCCTATTTTATCTGGTGCCGGCAGTGACGGCGCTGTGGGCTTTCGTGCTGTTCGCCGAGCGGCTGGATGCGCTGTCGATCGCCGGCATGGTGCTCTGCGCCGTCGGCGTTGTGCTGGTCAAACGCGGCTAAGCTTGCTCCCGGTATACGCAGGCGGGCGGGCAGGGAGCAGCTCGAACCTCTGCTGTCGCCAGGACCGTTTGCTCGTTTCCGCCGCGACGACTGAATTCCGTCGTTCACTCGCGATTGAGCAGCTTATTGACCCGCCGCTTCATCTCGTCGCTCTCCCAGGCCACGTAGATCGACTCGATGGCGTCGGCGTAGAAGTCCTCTCGGGCGTGCACGATAGACTTGAGCACCTTCTTGGAACTGCGAATGGAGAGCGGCGCCTTCGCTGCAATTGAATGTCCCAGGTCCGCCGAGCGCACGAAAAGCTGGTCCCGTGGCACGACCTCATTCACCAGGCCAATGGCCAGCGCCTCGGCCGAGTTGTACATCCTGCCAAAGAGCAGCAACTCCCGCGCGCGCATGGTGCCCACCAATTCGACGATGCGGGTGATGTCGGCATAGGCCAGCCCCAGCCCCACATCGGCGCAAGGGATGCTAAATTTGGAACCTTCCACGACAACGCGGTAGTCGCAGGCGGCGGCCAGTTCCAGCCCGCCACCGATGGCCGAGCCATTGACCTCGGCGATCACCGGGATGTCCAGCGCTTCCAATCCATCGCAGGCTCGGGAAACCATGCTCAGGTAGGCCTTGATGGTATTCCGGCTCTCCAGGATTTTTGGAAACTCCGTCACATCGGCCCCGGCCATGAACGCGCGCTCGCCGGTACCGGTGACAAAGAGTACCTGTAGATCCGGATCCTGCGCCAGCCGGGCCACTTCATCGCCGATCACCTGCCAAGTGGCCATGTCGGCGGCATTACTCACGCGCGGCCGGTTGATGGTGAGCCGGGCCCAGTAATCCTGGCGTTCCACCAGTACCGGCGCGTCGCTTGCGCCAGGCGCGCTTTTCGCTTCCACCACTAACGTCCCTCCCTTGCCGGCGACACGTGCCGGCCCTTCAGCACCTGCTCCGGCGTCGCTGGGAATTCATGGGTATCGCCGCCGCGATGGCTGCATGCGCATCGAAAATAGCGCAGGCGCCACTCACGAAATGAATTCCCCGCAAATGTCCCGCTCGAACGAGCTTCGCAGCTTCTCACTTTTCACTTGGCGACTTCCAGCCCAGGGCGCCGTACAGACCGTGCGCGATCTCCATGCGGTCGCGCTGGGCGCCGCCTAGCCAGAGCTTAACGATGGGGTAATCCCGACTGTACTTCTCGACTTGATTACCAAAAGAGTAGCCATACGCGCCCATAAACTCCATGGACTTCGTCGTAACCTTTTCCGCCACATCGGCGGCAAAGGAGCGGGCGGCGGAGAACTTGGCCATCATCTCCTTGGACCAGGGCCGCCCGTGTTTGCGGCTGGCGGCCTGCCAGGTGACGCTGAGGTAGTACTGCCGGGAGATGTCAATGAGTCGCCACAGGTCGCCGAAGGTCATGGCGAAGGCAGAGTGCTCCCGCACCGGCACGCCGGCGATATAACGATTTGCCGTCCAGTTTAGCGCTGTCTCCAGCGCGCCTTCCGCCAGCCCCGTCAGGCAAGGCCCGCCGGAGAGGCGGCCGTAGCCGATAACATAGCCCTGCAGCACTTGGGCGGCCATACCGGGCTCGGTATCGACGCGGTAACGCTTGTTGATGCGCACATTGTCATACCAGATCTCGGCGTTCTCATCCGTCCAGCTCATACCCATCTTCTCGATGGGCTTGGAAAAGGAAAGCCCCTTGGCAGCTGGCGGCACCCAGAAGATGCCCACGCCCTGATCGCCGGCTTCCGGGTCCAGTGTGGCCACCGTCCAGTAACCCATGTGGCCGTCCAGATCTTTGCTCTTGAAGTGCTCCGCAGGGCCGGCGGGACCAGGCCAAATCTTGTGGCCGTTGATGACGTAATCGTCGCCGTCGGGCTTGGCTATGGTGCGCAGCGTCCTGAATTTAAAGGCCGGATCCTCAATGTTGGCGCCGCCGGCAGGTTCACTGATGGCGACACAGGCGGCGAATGGCGGATCAGAGATTATCTGTGGGGCGAACTCTTTCATCAGGTCGTCCCGCCGGCACGCCATCATGATCGACGACACCCACGCCATCTTGGCCACCATGTTGGCCAAGCCGATGTCACCTCGGGATAGTTCGTCCAGCACGATCATCCGGGCGGGGGCGCTGGCGGCCATGCCGCCCATGGCTTCGGGCACGCTCATCTTGGTAATGCCCAGCGCACCGCAGGCGCGATAGAGGTAGTGCAGCGCGCCCAAGGCGCGTTCCTCGTCGCGGTGAAAACCGCCTTCAAGGTCATCCCGGCGGGGCATGACCTCGGCGTCCACAAATTTCCGCACCGTTTCGGCGATGGCAATGTCTTCTGGAGTGCAAAAGGCCTGCGGATACTTCTGCTTGGGCTCGAACAAGGGATACAACTGTGCCGTGTTTGCCATGAACGACCTGGCTCCGTTTGGTTTTGCTGATGCAGTTTGGCGGTTTCAACAACGAAGTGCAACTTCAGGGCACCTCGAACAATGACGATTTTGTCGTTGGCTTGACAGCCGCTGCGGGACGCGCGTCTCGATCATGGCATGGATGAAGTCATGCCCCCGATCGCGAACGCTCGCTTCAGTCGGATCAAACCAGTCGTCGAATAGGTGGACAGTCTCGCTCTCAGGCTGCGAAAGGTCACGCTCCGTGGTAATAGTTTTCATGGCGTGGTCTCCAGTCCGGCGCTTCAACGCCAGATAATTCGAGGTTGAACACTCCGGAGATTACGTCACCCCCATTCCCAACCAACTCCGCAATGGCACCCGGAGGGGTTTCGATGGTCTCACGTGTTTGACCGTCAATTCCAGCCGCACCGCCGTTCCTCTTGGCTAGCCTTCACAAGAAGACCCTAGGAAAGGTTCGCAATGACCCTGATCGTTCCCGCGCCGTACGAGACGTTTGATCTCACAATGGCTGACGGAGCCCCCATCCGCGTTCGTCGGCACGGCAACCCAAGAGGTCCTCGCCTGGTCTTGTGCCACGGCAACGGCTTTGCCATCGACGCGTATGTACCTTTTTGGAGCTTGCTCACGGATCGCTTCGACGTCGTTCTCTACGACCAGCGCAATCACGGGCAAAACCCGCGATACAAACTGGAAGCCCACGACGTGCCGAGTTTTGTCAGCGACATGGAAGAAATCTTCCACGCGATCCGCAACCGCCTGGGTACTGCGCCAACGGTTGGCGTATTCCACTCAATCTCCGCAGTCACCTCGATCTGGCACGCCCTGCAATATGGCAAGCGCTGGGACGCGCTGGTGTTGTTTGATCCCGCGCTGATCCCCGGTCCCGGCCTTCCCGAGCACGATGTCGCGCGCACCTTCGAGTTAGGCCTGGCGAGGTGGTCAAAATCGCGCCCAAACCACTTTTCAGATCCCACCGAACTCGCCGCCCGGTTCGCGAAATCCTACAGCTTGCGTCGCTGGGTGCCTGGCGCGCACGAACTCATGGCGCGCTCGATTCTGCGTCAGGAGCGAGAAACGGGCCAATGGTCGTTGTGCTGCCCGCCCGAATGCGAGTCACGGGTCTACACGACAAATTCCGCGCTTCACCTGACGCACAGACTGAATGAACTGCCGCTACCGGTGAAATTGATTTGTGCCGACCCCGATCAGGCCGATGCCCAGGCACCCGCTAAAGTCGGCCGTTCGCTGCATGCCCTTTACGGCTGTCCCTACGAAGCCATTCCGGATACCAGTCACTTGCTGTTGATCGAGAAACCCGCGGAGTGTGTCCGTTCGCTGCTTGCGTCTCTCGAGCGGCAAAAAAAATATGACGGATAATCATATGGCCGGCTTCCTCGCCACGGTTAAGTGGCGGTGGCGTAGCCGGGATGCGCGGCAACTCGGCGCGTCACTGCTGCGACGCTTCGCCTGGATTTCTGGGGAAAGTCCCGGCTGGAGAAGGCTTGACAGCGCTCCATTTTAGAAGAGACTGTGAAATATCAAAATTTTTTCAGCTGCAGGCGTGAAGAGCGCGTCTGTGCGAGCGTCAATCCAGTGCGCTGCGGTCACTCAACGCCAAGGAGTGCAAATGGCGGAACAGGAAGAAGGCAAGGTAGGCATCCTGCCCAAGGAGCTGGTCGGCGTAGACTGCCCGCGCTGCGGATTTAAGATCAGCGAAGACAGCGAAATCAGTTTCAACCGCGAAGATTCGTTTTTTGTCGGCTACTCTCTCATTTGCCCGAAGTGCGGCAATGCATTCAGCTTCACACTTTATTGAACCTAACTTTCGATAGGAAAAAGCATGGCAAAGGCATCTGGAAAGACGGCCTATAAGGATCTGCGGCATTGGATTGCCGCACTGGAGGCAGCCGATCAGCTATCGCGAGTCAAGGCCGAGGTCGACTGGAATCTCGAAATCGCCCAGGTAGTTCGCCGGACTTGGGATACCCTCGGGGATGCGTCCCCGGCACTCCTTTTCGAGAACATTAAGGGCTACAAGACGCCTGGGCCAAACAAGATCTTTACCGGTACCTTTCGCTCCTGGTACCGGACCGCCATGATGCTTGGGCTCGATCCCGATAACACTAGCCGTTCAGAACTGATTGATACGCTGCGCGAGCGCATCACCAACAGAGCCGGTTTTATCCGCCCCAGAATCGTGAAGACCGGTCCGGTGAAGGAGAACATCATCACGGGCGACGCGGTTGACATGACCATGTTTCCAGTCCCGCTCTTCGGCGAACGCGACGGCGGCCGCTTCATTGGGACCATGCATTCCGTCTTCACCCGAGATCCCGACACGGGATGGGTCAATGTCGGCACTTACCGGATGATGCTGCACAATGGCCAGGAAACAGGGATCCAAATGGACCCTGCCAATCAGCATATCGGTCAGCACTTCTACAAATATGTTGAGAGGAATGAACCGATGCCGGTGGCTGTTGTCATCGGCCAGGAACCTGCGCTCACCTTCATGGGCGCGTCTCCAACGCTGGAGCCTGTCTCCGAATTGGATGTGGCCGGCGCCATTCGCGGCGAGCCGATCGACGTGATCAAATGCGAGACTAGCGACCTGTACGTCCCGGCCAATGCCGAGATCGTACTGGAGGGAACAATACACCCGAAAGAGCGCAAGACCGAAGGCCCCGGACCGGAGTACGCCGGATATTACGCCAACCAGCCGGGCATGAAACCGGTGTTCCGGTGCAAGGCGATCACTTTCAGAAACGACCCGATCTTTCGGATGACACCCGAAGGTCATCCCATCAATGAAGACCACATGATGCTGGCGATCAATACGTCAGCCTACGTGCTCGAGGCGCTGGCGAAGGCAGGCGTTCCCGGCGTTAAGAACGTCGCCATGCCGCTGGATGCCTCCGGCTACGCGAGCTGCGTGGTATCGATCAAGACAAGCACCGAGGGGCACGCCGACTGGATCGCAAGCGCGATCTGGGGAACGAAGATGAACATCTGGTGCTTCAAATATGTCATTGTGGTCGATGAGGACATCGATCCCTGGAATTCGGAGCAGGTGAACTGGTCAATCGCCTGGCGTGTGAGGCCGAGCATCGACATCAAGATATGGCCGAGGCACAAGGGCTCTCGTCTGGATCCGAGCGTTCCGCCGGAGCAAAAGGGCTTCCAGGACCGCGTGTTAATCGACGCCACACGGCCTTATGAGTGGGCCCCGCGTGAAATTTGGGCAACCGATGGCATCGGCAAGGGTATTCCCCTGAAGTTCCCGCTCTCGACCCGACCGCGGTCCGACGTGGCGCTCAACGTCAATCGGCGCTGGAAAGAACTGGGGATCAAGCCCACCGAGCGCTACATCGGAAGGCCGGAGGGGATATTCAAGAACTGGTGGGATGATAAGGAGATCATTGCCGCGCGGGATCTCAAAGTGATGCCCTAGACTTGAGCGGGCACTGTCACGGCAACTCACTGGCTTGGTACGGACGGGCCGCGTAGCATCATGAGATGAGATGATGAATCCGCGTCTATCGATGCATGGGCGTTATGCATTCAGCCTTGCGGTCTGAACTGTAGCGACTTGTATTCGAGGAACTCTTCCAGGCCAAAGCGCCCCAGCTCGCGCCCGTTGCCAGACTGCTTGAAGCCGCCGAAGGGCGCCTGCAGATTGAACGGTGCGCCGTTGATGTCCACCTGGCCGGCGCGGATGCGCTTGGCTACTTTCTTGGCGTGTTCTTCGTTCTTGGACCACACGCCGCCGGCGAGGCCGTAGGGCGTGCCGTTAGCGATCTTCACCGCCTCGTCCTCGTCCTTGTAGGTGATGATGGACAGCACCGGCCCGAAAATTTCCTCTTGGGCGATGGTGGAGGTCGGGTTGACTTTGCCGAACACGGTGGGTTTGACGTAGTAGCCTTTTGGGAGGCCTTCGGGCGCATCTGGTCCGCCGGCGAGCAGTTCCGCGCCTTCATCCATGCCCTTTTTGATGTAGCCGCGCACGCGGTCGCGCTGCACGTCGGAAATCAGCGGCCCGAGCTTCGCCGCGCCACCGAATGGATCGCCCACGGTGAAGCCCTTGGTCAGTTCGACCGCGATTTTCGCGGCTTCCTCGTACTTGCTTTCGGGCACCAGCATGCGCGTGTGCGCCGAACAGGTCTGGCCGGAGTTGAGGAAGCAGGCGTTGATCGTGCCTTTGACCGCGGCCGCGAGGTCCGCGTCCTCGAGAATCACCGCAGCGGACTTGCCGCCCAATTCGAGTGCGACGCGCTTCACCGTGGCTGCGGCGAGCTCAGAGACACGTTTTCCCGCGCGCGTCGAGCCGGTGAAGGACACCATGTCAACATCGGGGTGCTTCACCATGGCTTCGCCCACCACCGGGCCGTAACCCGTAACAAGATTGAATGCGCCCGCAGGCAGGCTAGCCGCTTGAATGATGTCGGCGAGCACGAAGGCGTTGAGAGGTGCGACTTCCGAAGGCTTCAGCACGACGGTGCAGCCGGCGGCGAGGGCGGCGGCAATCTTGGCGGCAATCTGGTGCAGCGGGTAGTTCCATGGCGTGATCGCGGCTACCACGCCGACCGGCTCGCGCACCACCAGCGAATTTCCCACTTTCTCCTCGAATGCGAAACTGCCGAGCAGCTTGGCATAGAGGCCGAAGATGGCGGTGGGTGAGCCCGCCTGGATCAAGGTCGCGAGCTTCAACGGCATACCCACCTCGCCGGCGATCAGCCTGCCGATTTCCCCCATGCGCGCCTTCAGGCCTTCCTGGATTTCAGACAGATAAGTGGCGCGCTCGGCTGCGGAGGTGGTGGACCATGATACGAACGCGGCGCGTGCGGCGGCCACGGCGGCGTCGACGTCGGCCTCGGTGCCTTCGGGGACGCGTCCCATGACCTCTTCGGTCGAGGCGTTGATCACGTTTATGGATTTGCTGCCCTTGGGCGTAGTCCATTGTCCATTGATATAAAGCTTATCGCGAACTTGCATGATGGTTTCCGTTCGAGAAAAAGCGGGGAGAATGGTTATCTCAGCCAACGTCCGAACAGCAGTGATCAAGTTGATTCTGCGTGAGACATCTCGCGCAGTTTAAAGCGCTGAATCTTGCCCGTTGCGGTCTTCGGCAACTCGTCGACGAACGTTATCCACCTCGGGTACTTGTATGGCGAAAGCATGCTCTTCACGTGCTGCTTCAGCGCATCCTCGAGGTCGCTGCATGCCTTGCGGCCTTCCTTCAGCACCACATACGCTTTCGGCTTGATCAATTGGTTCTCGTCCGCGACGCCGATCACCGCGGTCTCCAGCACGTCCGGGTGTGTCGCCAACGACGCTTCGATTTCGAACGGAGAGACGTACTGACCGCTTACCTTGAGCATGTCGTCCGATCGTCCGGCGTAGATGTAATAGCCGTCCGCGTCGACGTAGTACTTGTCGCCGCTTCGGGTCCATGGACCCTGGAACGTCTCTTTGGTGCGATCGCGATTGTTCCAGTACATGATGGCGCTGGTCGGCCCCGAGACGTATAGATCACCGATCTTGCCTGCGGGCGCCTCCTTGCCGTCTTCGTCGAGGATCTTGACGCTATAGCCAGGCACCGGCTTGCCGCTCGATCCATAGCGAATGTCGTCTGGCCGATTGGACATGAAGATGTGCGTCATTTCGGTGGAGCCGAGCCCGTCAAGAATGGGGCTGCCGAATCGCTCATACCAAGTTTTGCCCAGGGTTGCCGGGAGCGCCTCTCCCGCCGATGCGCTGAGGCGTAGTCCCAGCTCCTCCTTGCTCGGCGCGCTTTTCGCAGCCAGCATAGAGGCATAGAGGGTCGGCACGCCGTAAAACACCGTTGGTCTGTACTGGACCAGGCGCTTGTATACCGATTCCGGGGTTGGCCGCTCGGCCATCAGCACGATGGTCGCTCCTACGGCAAGCGGAAACGACAGCGAGGCCCCCAATCCATATGCAAAGAACAGCTTCGGTGCGGAAAACGTGACGTCCGCCTCGCTGAGGCCAAGCACCCCGCGCGCGTACAACTCCCCAGTCAGCATGAGATGCGATTGCAGGTGGACCGCCCCTTTGGGAACCCCCGTCGAGCCCGAGGTGTAAAGCCAGAAGCACATGTCGTCGAGCGATGTCCTGGCGGGCTCGAATGTTTTTGCCGCAGCCTGCATCATGTCTGCGAGCCGGCGATGCCCGTGATCGCCCGCCCCCGAAACGATGACGTGCTCGAGATGGGGCATACGCGAGAGGAGTGGAGAGAAGACCGGCAATAACGCTTCCGAAACCACCAGCACTTTCGAGCGACTGTCGGAGAGGATAAACTCGTAACCTTTCTGCGTGAGCATCGTATTCGTCGGGATGGGCACGACGCCGGCCTTGATCGCTCCGAGAAACATCGCCGGATAGTCGATCGTGTCCAGCATGCAAAGCATGATCCGGGATTCCTGCGGAATACCAAGCCCCGCGATCACGTTCGCGCACTGGTTCACCCGCGTCGCCAATTGGGCGTACGTACAGCGTCCCGTATCGTCGATGTACGCGATCTTGTCCCCGCGTCCGGCGAGAAGGTTGCGCTCGATGAAGTCGTATGCGGCGTTGTATTCCCGTGGAAACGACCAGCGCGGCGGGACGACGCTATGGTCAAACCGTGAAATTTCCATCGCAACCTTCCTTAGGCGCTATGCGGGATCTTGGATGACAGGGCGCCTTTCTGCAATCCTATTTGGCCGATTGGCTTACGCCAGCCAATTTCCGTGCGCGCGCCTTCTTATCCGCGATTTTCATGCCGCGCGCGATCTGGATTCGCTGCGCCTGCGGCGAGCCGGCGCCGTGCAGGCTTTCGGTCAAATAGCCGACCGCGTTGCGGCCGATGGTCATGTTCTCGATCAACCGCAGGATGCGCATGCGGTCGGCGACCTCAACGCCGTCGCGCCCTCGCAGGAATTTACGGATCAGCGGACCGACCTCGTTGTTGTGCAAGTCCTTCTCCGACGGCATGGTGACGATCAGCCCGCCGGCGATGTCCTGCGCCAGCCGCGCGATCTCGAACGGAAAGCGCGTGACATTGTGCTTGGCGACGTTGGAGAGCATCTCGTCGTTGAGATAGGCGCCCGAGGCCATCGGCTTCGCTTGATGCGCCGCCGCCATGCAGCTTGAATAGATGGTCTCGTTGAGATGCGTCATCTCGACCAGCTTGTCCTTGATGTGCGAGACGCCTTCGACGCCGTTGTGCGAAGCCGCCTCCGCCGCGGCGCCGATCAGCACGTCACCCAATCCGGTTTTGCAGACGTAAGACGAACGATGATAGGTCGTGAAACGCTCGACCAATGACGACGCGTATTCCCATTCGCCATCCATGAACACGTGCTCGTGCGGCACGAACACCTCTTCGAATACAATCAGCGATTCCTGCCCGGCGAACTGCGCGTTGCCGGCGTCCGTCGCCCCGCCGTCCACGATGCGGGAGTCGTTGGTCTGACGGCCGACGACATAAGTGAGCCCCGGCGCATCGACCCGCACCGCGCCGACCACCGACCAGTCGCGGTCGGCTTCGGTCATGCGCATGGTTGGCATGAAGATGAGCCAGTGCGAATTGACCGCGCCGGTCTGGTGCATCTTGGCGCCGGAGACGTAGATGCCCTTGTCGTCGCGCTTGACCACACGCAGAAAGAGATCTGGATCGCTCTGCTGGTGCGGCGCCTTCGAGCGGTCGCCCTTCGGATCGGTCATGGCGCCGCCGATCACCACGTTGGCGGCCTGCACGCGCCGCAAGAACGCAAGAAAGCGCTCGTGGTATTTAGTGCCGTTCTTGGCGTCGATGTCGAAGGTGACTGAATGGCAGGTGCCGATGGCGTCGAGTCCGACGCAACGCTGGAAGCAGGTACCGGTGCGCCGGCCAAGCTCGCGCTGCATCTCGTGCTTCGTGACGAGATCGCCCGGATTCGCCGGCACGTGCAGGAAACGATTGACCGGCTGTCGCGCGATCTCGGAGCGCACGGTGCC
>Ga0209048_10000956_pt1 | contig 30490 bp, 29 predicted proteins | sample FrelakmetCRP12CR_FD_187146 | JGI IMG/M metagenome (GOLD analysis project Ga0209048, IMG submission 187146) | Freshwater lake sediment microbial communities from the University of Notre Dame, USA, for methane emissions studies - CRP12 CR (SPAdes)... | ecosystem: Environmental > Aquatic >... | reverse complement strand
CCGAAGCGCTCCTCCTCCTGCTTCAGCACCTGCGCGACGCGCGCTTTTTCGCGCCGCAGCTCGGGGTAAGCATCGCCCATCGCGCGGTCGAGGTCGGGAACGAGCTTGTAGAAAAAAGGGTGCTTCTGCCCGAGCTGGTAACCGTGACGGATCGCGCGCCGGATGATTCGCCGCAGCACGTAGCCACGGCCGTCGCTCGATGGAATCACGCCGTCGACGATGAGGAACGAGCATGCGCGGATATGGTCGGCGATGACGCGGAGGCTGGGCGACAGGTAATCCTTGGCGCTCGTCTCGCGCACGGCGGCGCGAATCAGTTCCTGGAAGAGGTCGATCTCGTAGTTGCTGTGCACGCGCTGCAGCACAGCCGCCAGGCGTTCCAGCCCCATCCCGGTGTCGACGCATGGCGCGGGCAGCGGCGTCAGCACGCCGTTGGCGTCCCTGTCGAATTGCATGAACACGAGGTTCCAGATCTCGATGTAGCGGTCGCCGTCTTCCTCGGCCGACCCGGGCGGGCCTCCCCACACTTCCGGGCCATGGTCATAGAAGATTTCGGAGCACGGGCCGCACGGGCCCGTATCGGCCATTTGCCAGAAATTGTCGCTCGCGTACTTGGCGCCCTTGTTGTCGCCGATGCGCACGCAGCGCTCGGGCGGCACGCCGATGTCCTTCGTCCACAGGTCGTACGCCTCGTCGTCGTCGATGTAGACGGTCGTCCACAGCTTTTCCGGAGGCAGGCCGTACACCTTGGTCAGAAGCTCCCACGCGAAGCGGATCGCGTCGCGCTTGAAATAGTCGCCGAACGACCAGTTGCCGAGCATCTCGAAGAACGTGTGGTGGCGCGCCGTGTAGCCGACGTTTTCGAGATCGTTGTGCTTGCCGCCCGCACGCAGGCAGCGTTGCACCGATGTCGCACGCACGTAGGGCCGCTTTTCGACGCCGAGAAACACGTCCTTGAACTGGACCATGCCCGAATTCACGAACAGCAGCGTCGGATCGTTCGCGGGGACGAGCGACGACGACGGCACGACGGTGTGGCCGCGTTCCTTGAAATAGTCGAGGAACCGGCTGCGTATTTCGTTGGCGGTCATGCGAGGGCAGTCGTTCGGCAAAGCCGTTGATTTTACGCGGGAACTGCCACAACCGCCACTTCGCGCGACGTGCCGACCTTTACCCGCAAGCCCAGCCCGGATTACCCCGCTCAATCCGACGGGGGATCGCGCAAAAGCTTGAAGATCGCGGACAGCGCGAATCCGCGGCTTTGCAGGTAGCGCACCTGCCGTGCCTTTTCTCGATCGTTGGCGGGCGGCGCGCCGAACTTGCGCAGCCATAGCGCGACCATGGCGTCCTGATCGTCGACGTCGCTCGCGGCCACCGCCGCCGACGCGACATCGGCGTCGACACCCTTCGCCTTGAGCGACGCGGAGATGGCGCGCTTGCTCATCGCGCCCGCCTTTTGCCCGACCAGCGACTTCGCGAATCGCGCGTCGGAGAGATAGCCGAGCGCTGCTATTTCGTCGAGGACGGCGTCCACCTCGTCGCGCGTGGCGCCGGTCGCGACGAGCTTGTCGCGCAACTCGGCGCGCGAATATTCCCGCCGCGCGAGATGGCCGATCGCGCTGGCCTTGAGCGATTTCGGCGCCCGCGTCGACTTGCCGGGACGGGCGGCTCCGAACGACGTGGGATTACTCCTCGGGCGGCGGTTCGCCGCGTGCACGCAACGCGCCGGGGACGGGCACGCCGACCGTCATGCGGATCCTGGCTTCGATCTCGTCGGCCATTTCCGGGTGCTCGCGCAGGAATTCGCGCGTGTTGTCCTTGCCCTGGCCGATCTTTTCGCCGTTGTACGCGTACCACGCGCCGGACTTGTCGATGATGTTATGCGCCACGCCCAACTCGATGATTTCGCCGTGGCGCGAAATGCCCTCGCCGTAAAGGATGTCGAACAGCGCCTCGCGGAATGGCGGCGCGATCTTGTTCTTCACCACCTTGACCCGCGTCTCGTTGCCAACGACTTCCTCGCCGCGCTTGATCGCGCCAATCCGGCGGATGTCGAGGCGCACCGACGCGTAGAACTTGAGCGCGTTGCCGCCGGTGGTCGTTTCCGGATTGCCGAACATCACGCCGATCTTCATCCGGATCTGGTTGATGAAGATGACGAGCGTATTCGCGCGCTTGATGTTGGCGGTAAGCTTGCGCAGTGCCTGGCTCATGAGCCGCGCCTGCAGGCCGGGGAGCTGGTCGCCCATCTCGCCTTCGATTTCGGCCTTGGGCACGAGCGCCGCGACCGAGTCGATCACGATGACGTCCACGCCCCCCGAGCGCACCAGCATGTCGGCGATTTCGAGTCCCTGCTCGCCGGTATCCGGCTGCGAGATCAGGAGGTCGCCGACGTTGACGCCGAGCTTGCCCGCGTAGACCGGGTCGAGCGCGTTTTCAGCGTCGATGTAGGCGGCGGTGCCACCGGCTTTCTGCACCTGCGCGACGACTTGCAGCGAAAGTGTCGTTTTGCCGGAGGATTCGGGACCGTAGATCTCCACGACCCGCCCCCGCGGCAGGCCGCCGACGCCGAGCGCGATATCGAGCCCGAGGGAGCCGGTGGACACGACCTGCAGGTCGTTCTGGATCTGGGCGTCGCCCATTTTCATGATCGAGCCCTTGCCGAACTGCTTTTCGATCTGCGCGAGGGCGGCGGCGAGCGCCTTGTTTTTCTGGTCGTCCATGGGGGAGTCGAGGGGCATGTCAGTAATCTCCGGAGTATCGCCCGGCGGCCTGGCGACCGGGAAGGCGGGCTTTACGCGGGGGCATCATGGCATAGAACGATCGTTCGACGCAACCCCCTAAATGGCCTAACCCACCCGCCGCTTAGGGGGATGCCGCGCGATCCAGGATGCCGTCCAGGGCGACTGCGACGGACGCCTCGCGGACCGCCGCGCGATCCCCCGGAAAGTGGTGCGAATCCGCCTCCACCGCGCCGCCGCGGACGCCCCAGGCGAACCAGACGAGTCCGACCGGCTTGTCCGCCGTTCCGCCCGAAGGACCCGCGATCCCGGTGACCGCCACCGCGACGTTCGCGCGGCTGCGGTCAAGCGCCCCGGCGACCATCTCGCGCGCGGTTTGCTCGCTGACGGCGCCGAATCGGGCCAGCGTTTCGGGGCGAACGCCCAGCAGTTCGATCTTCGCCTCGTTCGAATAGGTGACAAAGCCGCGGTCGAACCAGCCCGAGCTGCCGGCGATGTCGGTGATCGCGCCGGCGACGAGCCCGCCGGTGCAGGATTCGGCGGTCGCGACGGTCCAGCCGCGGGTGGTCAGCGCTCGTCCGAGCTTCGTGGCAAGCTGAAGTGCTGCGGTCATTCGCGCCCTCCGAACCATTCGTGAGATTCGACGTGGCCGGGGGTCGGGCCGTGGCTTCGCCCTGCTCGCACGGGCGTCCTCGTGCCTTGGCTCGCTGGCGCTCGCCCGCCTCGCTCACTCGTGCCCCGGCGGACCACGGTAGTGATAGCTGTAGATCGTCGCGAAGCCGAACTTGCGGTAGATCGCGATCGCAGGTGCGTTGTCGGCGCTGACCTGCAGGTAGGCCACGTTCGCGCCATGCTGCCACGCCCACGACAGCAGCGACGCGCATGCGAGCGTCGCGTACCCCTTCCCGCGCGCATCTTCCGCGGTGACCACGTCGTACACGCCGACGAGCTCGCCTTCGACCGCCACCTGCGCGGTGCAGACGACGCGACCGGCCGCGCTGACCGCAACACATCGCTTGTCGAGCGGCGAATTCTCGAGGCGCTCGCGATGGGCCTCGCGCTGCCCGACCGTGGAACTACGCAGCTCGCCGACGGCCTCGACGAACGCCGCTGCCCCGAGCGCCGCGATCTCGACGTCTTCCTGCGCATCGGGAATCGCCGGGGCATCGCCCAGCTCCATCGCCTGCACCAGCGTTTCGTCGAAGGAGAGGTAGCCGCGCGCGGCGAGAACGTCGTCGAGATCGGCGGGACAATTGAACGGCGTCATCCGGAAGAGCGGCGCCAGCCCGTGCTGCGCGTAGATCCTTTCGCAATGCTCGATCTTGCGCGGCAGCGGCAGCGTCGAGCCGAAAAACGCATTGACGCTTCGCCCGCGCTTCGCCTTCCCGGCCGACAGCTTCAGCAGCCAGCCGTCGTAGAAAAGCTGCCGCTGCGTCTGCATCGCGTTCTGGCCCGCCTCCTCGATCCGCCGCGGATCGAGGCGCGCCGATTCGGTGCAGGCGCCGGTCATCCGAAAAGACGCTGCCAAAGCGCGAACACGAGCAGCGTATAGCCGGCCGCGAGCAGATCGTCCAGCATCACGCCGGTGCCGTTCTTCATCGCGCGGTCGAGCTGCCGGATCGGCGGCGGCTTGAAAATGTCGAACAGGCGAAAGAGCAGGAAGGCGATCGCGACCCGGAGCGCGTCGTCGCCGACGAAATAGAGCACGAGCAGGAACGCGACGACCTCGTCCCAGACGATCCCGCCGTGGTCGGGGACGCCGAGGTCGCGCCCCGTGATGCCGCACACCCAAATGCCGATCAGCGCGAACGCGACGATCGCGACGAACAGGAACGGATCCGGCAGGGTCGCGCGCAGCGCGATGGCGATCGGAATCGCGAGCAGCGTGCCGAACGTTCCCGGGGCCACGGGCGCGAGGCCGGCGCCGAATCCGAGCGCGATGAAATGCGCCGGATGGCTGAGCAGGAACCGCAGCGTCGGCGCCTTGTTCGTCATGTCGAAGTCGGCGCGAAATGATCGTAGGCGTGAGGCAGCGTCGCGAGCGGCACGCCGCGCTCATCCATCACGACGAGACCCGCCCGCTCCGCGATCGAGCCGATGCGGGTCAGCGGCAGCGCGAGTTTCGCCGCGATTTCGGCGATGCGCCGCGCATCGGACGGCGCGGCGGTGAACACCAGCTCGTAATCGTCGCCACCGGCGAGCAGGCATGCGAGCGCAAGATCGCGTTCGCCCCCCGCGAGCATCGCCCCGAGCGCTTTCGAGCGCGGGAGCGCACCCATTTCGACGACGGCGCCAACCTCCGAGCGTTCGAGGATGTGGCCGAGATCGCCGGTGAGACCATCCGACACGTCGATCGCCGCGGAGGCCACGCCGCGCAGCGCAATGCCGAGCGCAATGCGCGGCTGCGGCATCTCGAGACGCAGGCGGGCCGCGGCGAGCGCATCGGCCGGAAGCATCGTGCGACCGCCCTGCACCGCAACGGCAAGCGCGGCATCACCGAGCATGCCCGACACGTAGATGTCGTCGCCCGTCCGCGCCCCGTCGCGCCGCAGCGCCTGTCCGGACGGTGTTTCGCCGAGGATCGTGACGCACAGGTTGCGCGGCCCGCGCGTCGTGTCGCCGCCGACGAGATCGACGGCATGCGCATCGGCAAGCGCGTGAAAGCCGCGCGCGAACGCCTCGAGCCACGCCGGATCGCTGTCCGGCAGCGCGACCGCCAAAAGCGCCCAGCGCGGCGTCGCGCCCATCGCCGCCATGTCGGAGAGATTCACCGCCAGCGCCTTGTGCCCGAGCCGTTCGGGATCCGCGCCAGCGAAAAAATGCCGTCCCTCGACCAGCATGTCGACCGAGACCGCGAGCTCGCAGCCCGGCGTGGGTAGGAGCAGCGCCGCGTCGTCGCCGACCCCGAGCACGACCGACTGCGATCGCGGCGGCCGCGAAAAGAAGCGTTCGATCAGCTCGAATTCGTCCACGCGGCGATTGTAGAGCGAAACGAGCGCGGTTTCGTCAGCGCGACGCGTCGCCGATCTCGCGCTGCCAGCGCGCGAGGAGCCGCTTTTTCTCGGCCGGCGCGCCGAATCTGGCGGGGTCGACGTCGATGACGCGAGCGTTCGCGTACCGCGCTGCTTCCGGTCGCACCTCGGCGAAACGGTTGGCCGGCAGGATGAGATTGCGCGTTCGATTGGCGAGCTCCTGCGCGTTGCGGGTCAGCGCCCAGTCGTAGAAAGCGCGCGCGTCGGCGGGATTCGGTCCGCCCGCGACGATCGCCATGCCGCCGAGCGCGTCACCCGTGCCCTCGCACGGAATCGTCACCTCCACCGGAAAGCCCGCCAGCTGCTGCGTCACGAACTCGTGGACGAAGCTCACCCCGACCGCGACTTCGCCGCGCGCGACGGAGGGTCCTTGCGCCGTTCCCGATTGTGTGTACCGGATCACGTTGGCGTCGAGGCGCTTCAGGTAGTCGAATGCGGCGTCCTCGCCGTGGAGCGCGACCAGCGTCGCGAGTATCGTGTAGCCGGTACCGCTCGTCACCGGATTGGAGAGCTCGATCTCCTTGCGAAATTCGGGCTTCGCGAGGTCCGCCCAGCAGCGCGGCGTGCTCAAGCCGCGCTTCGCCAGCAATCCGGGGTTCGTGCCGAAGCCGATGATGATGCGGTAGATCGCGACGGCGCGGTCGCCGGTCGCGTCCGCCTGACGCTGCGCCCACGGATAGAGGTCGACGAGCTTCGGCGAGCGATACCGGGCGAACAGGCCTTCGGCAACGCCCTGCAGGAAAGAATCGAACGTGCCGCCGTACCAGAGATCGGCCTTCGGATTGTCGCGCTCCGCGCGGAGCTGCGCATAGACCTCGCCGGTGGCCTTGCGCGTCATCGCGACAACGGTGCCGGTCTCGCGCGTGAACGCCTGCGCGGCGAGCTCGCACGCATCCGGGTCGTGCGTGCAGTAGACGACGAGGGGTCCGGCCTGCACCGGTAGCGGCACGGCAACCAGCATGGCAAGCAGAACGAGCGCGACCTGCGTCCCGCCCGCGGACCGCCGCATCGGGTGAAACATCGCGGGATCAGCCGGCGCCGGCGGCGCGCTCGGCGGCGAGCGCGCGGATCTCGTCGGCGCGCAGGTCGGCGGCAACTTTATCCAGCACGCCGTTGACGAATTTGTGGCCGTCGGTCCCGCCGTAGGATTTCGCGAGCTCGACCGCCTCGTTAATCACCACGCGATACGGAATTTCGAGGCGGTGCTGCAATTCCCAGGTGCCGATGACGAGGATCGCGCGCTCGATGGGCGAGAGCCCGTCGGCCGCGCGGTTGAGCCATGGCGCCATGCGCTCCACCAGCGCCGGCTCGTCGCCGGTGACGCCCGCCCACAGCTCGTCGAAGTACACGTGGTCGGCCAGCGCGAAGCCGCTCGCGTCGGCGAGCTGCGCGCGGATCGCCGGGACGGCATTGCCCGACAGTTGCCGCTGGTAAAGCCCCTGCAGCGCGAACTCGCGGGCGCGACGGCGCGGATTGGTCCTCATCGCTGCCTGCCGGGGCGGCTAGAGATCATCGATCGCGTCCAGCAGGTTCGAGAGCTCGAGCGCCGCCTGCGCCGCCTCGAAACCTTTCGTGTCGGCACGCAGGAGCGCCTGGGCCTCTGTGTCCGTCGTCAGGATGCCGTTGCCGATCGGGATGCCGAACTCGAGCTGCACGCCGGCCACACCCGACGCCGATTCGTTGGCGACGATCTCGAAATGATAGGTCTCGCCGCGAATCACGGCGCCGAGTGCCACCAGCGCATCGAAGTCCCCCGCTTGCGCGAGCCGCTGCAATGCGAGCGGCGATTCCAGCGCGCCCGGCACCGACACGACCACCGTGTCGCGCTCCGTGACGCCGGCTTCGGCCAGCGCGCGCAGCGCCCCCGCGAGCAGCTTGTCGCCGATGGCGCCGTTGAAGCGTGACACGACGACGCCGACGCGGCGGCCGTCGCCGGACATGTTCGAAGGAATGCGCGTCACGTCGGACATGGCCGTCACGACGCCTTGCGCTGGGCGGGTTGCTCGATGTATCCCGTCACTTCGAGGTCGAAGCCGGTCATGCTCGGCATCTTGCGCGGCTTCGCCATCAGGCGCATCCGGCCGACATTGAGATCGCGCAGGATCTGCGCGCCGATCCCGTAGTTGCGGAGGTCCATTTTCGGCGAGACCGCGGTGTCGGCGGCCACGGCGCGGCGGCGCAGCTCCTGCGCGCTTTCCGGCCGGTGCAGCAGCACGACCACGCCGCGGCCGGCTTCGGCGACGGCGGCGAGCGCGGCCGGGATCGTCCACGAATGCGACGTGCTGTCGGTGTCGAGAAGGTCCATTACCGACAGCGGCTCGTGCACGCGCACGAGCGTCTCGGTGTCCGGCGACACCGGCCCGCGCACGAGCGCCAGGTGCGTCGCGTCGGTCAACTTGTCGCGGTAGACGACGAGGCGGAACGCGCCGTGCTCCGTCGTCAGCGGGCGCTCGGCGATCCGCTCGACCAGGCGCTCGGTGCGGCTGCGATGGTGGATCAGGTCGGCAATGGTGCCGATCTTGAGGCCATGCGCCTGCGCGAACGGGATCAGGTCGGGCAGCCGCGCCATCGTGCCGTCGTCGTTCATGATCTCGCACAGCACCGCCGACGGATTGAGCCCGGCGAGCCGCGTCAGGTCGCAGCAGGCCTCCGTATGGCCGGCGCGGGACAGCACGCCGCCCGGCTGCGCAATCAGCGGGAACACGTGCCCCGGCTGCACGATGTCCTCGGCCCGGGCGTCCGGACGCGCCGCGACCTCGACCGTGTGCGCCCGGTCGGCGGCGGAAATGCCGGTGCTGATGCCCTCGGCGGCCTCGATCGACACCGTGAAGTTCGTGCCATGCACCGAGCGGTTGTGCGACGTCATCGGCGGCAGGCGCAAGCGCTCCGCATGCTCGGCGGTGATCGGCATGCAGATCAGGCCGCGGCCGTGCTTGGCCAGGAAGTTGATCTTTTCGGGCGTGACGAAGTCGGCGGCGAACACGAGGTCGCCCTCGTTCTCGCGGTCCTCCTCGTCGACCAGGACGATCATGCGGCCGGCCTTGAGGTCGGCGATGATTTCGGCGGTGGTGCTGAGCGTCATGAGGGCGAGGCGGGCGGAAAAACGATCATTTTACTCCGCGGGCCGCCGCACGCGGAACCACGCGGCATAGAGCGCCGGCAGGAAGACGAGCGTCAGCACCGTCGCGACGAGAATTCCGCCCATCATCGCGACCGCCATCGGCCCGAAAAAGGCGCTGCGGACCAGCGGAATCATCCCCAGCACGGCGGCGGCCGCGGTCAGCACGATCGGCCGGAAGCGGCGCGTCGTCGCGCCCACGACGGCCTCCCATGGCGCGTGGCCGGCGGTGACGTCCTGCTCGATCTGGTCGACGAGGATGATCGAGTTGCGCATGATGATGCCGGAGAGCGCAATCGTCCCCAGCATCGCGACGAATCCGAACGGCAGTCCCGACACGAGGAGTCCCGCGGTGACGCCGATCAATCCCAGGGGCGCGGTCAGGAGCACCATCAGCGTGCGCGAGAAGCTCCGCAACTGGATCACGAGCAGCGTCACGATCGTCAGCAGCATCAGCGGGACGCCGGCGACGATCGATTTCTGTCCGCGGGCCGAATCCTCGATGGCGCCGCCGATTTCGATGCGATAGCCGAGCGGCAGCTCCGCGCGCAGCGCTTCGAGCCGCGGGTCGATCCGCTTCGTGACGTCCGGCCCCTGCGCGTCGCCCAGCACGTCGCCGCGGACGGTGACCGTCGGCAGGCGGTCGCGCCGCCAGATGATGCCGTCCTCCTGCTCGTAGCGGATATCGGCGATCTGGGTGATCGACACCGCCTTGCCGCTGCGCGAGGGCAGCGCGAGGTCCTTGAGGAACGAGAGCTTCGCGCGCTCGTCGGGCGCGCCGCGCAGCAGGACTTCGATCTGCTTGTCGCGCTCGCGCACATAGGTCACCGAAAGCCCGGACACCGAATTGTTGAGGAACGCGGCGAGATCCTGAGACGAGAATCCCAGCACCCGCGCCTTGTTCTGATCGACGACGAGGCGAATCACCTTGGTCGGCTCGTCGGAGTCGAATTGCGCATTGGCCACCGCCGGATCGGCGCGCACGACCGCCATCACTTTCTGCGCGATCGAGCGCACCCGCGCGAGGTCTTCGCCGGACACCCGGAACTGCACCGGGAATCCGACGGGCGGCCCGTTCTCCAGGCGCGACACGCGGCCGCGCAGCGCCGGAAAATCGTCGTCGAAGAGCCGCACGAGCCGGTCGCGCAACCGCTCGCGCTCGTCGTTGCTCTTCGCGACCAGCACGAACTGGGCGAAGTTCGAGCTTTGCAGTTGCTGGTCGAGCGGCAGGTAGAAGCGCGGGCTGCCCACCCCGACGTAGGCGACATAGCTCTCGACCCCCGCTTCGGCATCGAGAATCTTCTCCATCTTCTTCGCCTCGCCGAGGGTCGCCGCGAACGAGCTTCCCTCGGGCAACCGCAGGTCGACGATGAGTTCGGGCCGCGACGACGAGGGGAAGAATTGCTGCGGGACGAAGCGGAACGCGACCATCGCCGCCGCGAACACCGCGAGCGTGCCGCCGATCACCACGAAGCGGTGCGCGACGCTCCAGTCGACGAGCGCGCGGAAACGCCGGTAGAACGGCGTGTCGTAGACGCGATCGGGCTCGCCATGCGCGGCGTCACGCGGCACGGGTTCCGGCAAGCCGCGCGTCCTGGCAAGCATTCGGGCCGCCCACGAGGCGCGCCGCGCCTTCGTGAAATCGGGCAGCATCCGATAGCCGAGATACGGGATCGCGATCACCGCGACGAACCACGACGCGATCAGCGCGATCGCCGACACCTCGAATAGCGAGCGCGTGTACTCGCCGGTGCCGCTCTTCGCGGTCGCGATCGGGAGGAACCCGGCGACGGTCACGAGCGTGCCGGTCAGCATCGGAAATGCGGTGCTGGTGTAAGCGAAGCTCGCCGCGCGGAAGCGGTCGAAGCCCTGCTCCAGCTTGATCGCCATCATCTCGACGGCGATGATCGCGTCGTCGACGAGGAGTCCGAGCGACAGGATCAGCGCCCCGAGCGAGATCTTGTGGAGGCCGATGTCGAAGATGTTCATGAAGACGAACGTCATCGCGAGGACCAGCGGGATCGAGACGGCGACCACGAGCCCGGTACGCAGGCCCAGGCTCACGAGCGACACCGCCAGCACGATCGCGACCGCTTCCGCGAGCGAGCGCAGGAACTCGCGGACCGAACGCGAGACGGCGCGCGGCATGCTGGCCACGTGCCCGATCTCCACGCCGGCTGGCAGCCCCGCTTCAACCGTCACGAGCTTCGCATCGAGCGCGCGCCCGAGGTCGATCACGTCGCCGCCCTTCACCATCGTGACGCCGATGCCAAGGGCCTCGCGGCCGTGCCAGCGCATCTTCTGCTGCGGCGGATCGACGTAGCCGCGCGATATGTCGGCGATGTCGCCCAGGCGGAAGACGCGGTTGTTGGCGCGGATCGCAATGTCGCGCACGGCGTCCAGCGAATCGAACGCGCCGGTCGGACGGAGGTAGATGCGGTCGGTGGCGGTTTCGAAGGCGCCGGCGGCGGCGATCGCGTTCTGCGCGGCCAGCGTCTGCACGATCTGCGCGGGCTCGACGCCGAGCAGCGCCAGGCGCGCGTTCGACATCTCGACGTAGATCTTCTCGTCCTGCTCGCCGATGAAGTCGACCTTCCCCACGCCGGGCACGCGGAGCAGCTCCGCGCGGACCCGGTCGCCGAACTCCTTCAAGTCCTTGTACGCGAAGCCCTCGCCGGTGATCGCGTAGATGTTCGTATAGGTGTCGCCGAACTCGTCGTTGAAGAACGGGCCCTGGATGCCGGTGGGCAGCGTGTTCCTTATGTCGCCGATCTTTTTCCGGACCTGATACTGGAGGTCGGGAATCGACGAGGATGGCAGCGTGTCCTTGAACGATACGAAGACGAGCGATTCGCCCGGCTTCGAGTAGCTTCGCACCCATTCGAGCGGCATTTCCTGCAGCTTGCGCTCGATGCGGTCGGTGACCTGCTGCTCGACGTCGCGCGCCGACGCCCCGGGCCAGTTCGTCTTGACGACCATGACCTTGAACGTGAACGGCGGATCTTCCGACTGGCCGAGCTGCTGGTACGAGAACACACCGGCCAGCGCGAACACGACAATCAGGTAGAAGACGAGCAGGCGGTGGTGGAGTGCCCACTCGGACAGGTTGAATCGCGCGCCGGTCGCGCCGCCGGCGGGCTCGGGCGGAATCATCGACGATCGCTTCGTTTCAGCCGTTGCGCGACGTCGCCACCGACGACGGCGTCTGGCGGCCCACGCCTTCGTACGGCCGCACCCGTTGGCCTTCGTGCAGCTTGTTGGCGCCGGTCGCCACGATCCACTCGCCCGCGGACAGACCGGAGCCGATCACCACGCCATCCTCGCGGTACTGGGCGATCACCACCGGGCGCAGCGCGACCTTGCCGGCGGCGGGATCGAAGACCCACACCGCGGGCTTTCCGTCGACCGTCTGGTAGATCGACGTCGCCGGCAGCAGGCTCGCCGAAGACGCACCGGCGGCAGCGACGATCACATTGGCCGTCATGCCCCATTGCAGCGCCGGTGCGGGGTCGGCGACCTTGACGCGCACGGCGAACGTGCGCGTGACCGGATCGACGACGGGCGAGATCTCGCGCACCTGGGCGCGATACGGCTTGCCGGGCTCGGCGACGAGAATCACCGCCATCTCGCTGGCGCGCGCGAGCTCGTTGATGCGCGCTTCCGGGACGGCGATCGCGACTTCGCGCTCGGTCTCGCGCGCATGCCGCATCACGACCTGCGCCGGCGCGACGACCTGGCCCGACTCGGCGGTGACGGCCGTGATGACACCGTCCTCCGGCGCGATCAGGGTCGCGTAGGCCGCCTGGTTTTGCGTCACGCTGAGGTTCGCCTTGGCCTGCTCCAGCTTCGCGCGGTTGGTGTTCATCGCGTTGCGCTTGCCGTCGAGCGCGGAGGCGCTGACGAATTTTTGCTCGAGGAGGTTTTGATAGCGCTCGAATTCGGCTTTCGCGAAGTCGTACTCGTTTTGCGCGGCGGCGACCTGCTGCTTCGCCGCTTCCGCCTGCAAGCCGACATCGGCCGGGTCGAGCCGGGCCAGCACCTGTCCCTTGCGCACGCGCGCGCCGGCATCGACCAGGCGCTCGACGATCTTGCCGCCGATGCGGAACGCGAGATCGGATTCGTAGCGCGGCTTCACCTCGCCCGCGAACACCGCGGTGTCGCCGCCGCTGCCCGCCACGACCCGCGCGAGCACGACGGGTCGCGCGGGATCGGCGATGGTTTCCTGTTTGGCGCAGCCCGTCACGACGGCGAGCGCCGCCATCACGATGAGAGTGCGGATCGTAGGATTCATTGCGGGTTCTCCAAAGCTGCGCCGATCATTCCCTGCCACAGCGCGCGCAGCGCGACGTCGAGTTCGGCGGCGTAACTCCACGCAAAGACCGGCGACGCGCCCGGCCCGGCCAACGCGCACGTTGCCGACTCGCCGCTCGCGGTCACGGACATTTGCCAGAGGCCGAGGATGAGGGCGTAACTGCGACGCAACAGCGCCACGCCGCCGCCCGGCGGCAGCGCGGCGAAGTGCCGCTCGAGACCCGCGCCCGCGCGCTCCAGCCGCCCGGCCATCCGCTGCTTGAAGGCCATCGCGGCGTCGACCGGAAGGCTATGCGCCATCATTCCGAAGCAGCGCGACGCGAGCGGCAGAAACAGCGGCGGCAGGACCAGATGTCGCCGTGTCAGCACGAGCATCGCGTCGATCGAGACGGGCGTCTGCGCTTCGACCAACTCGATCACGTCGCGGAAGAAAGCGTCGATCCGCCGCTCGTGCACGGCGAGCAGCAGTTCTTCCTTGCTCGGGAAATACAGGTAGACGGTGCCCTTCGCGAGTCCGGCGTCGTCCGCGACTTCGGCGACGCTTGCGACGCGTTCCGGCGAGTGGAGAAGCACGCGCTCGGCCGCATCGAGAATCGCGTCGTGGCGCTCCCGCTTGTCTTCGGCCTGGATGGCACGCTGGCGAATGACCATATCGTGATTTTCGGATCGGGCGACCAATAAATGACTTTGGGTCAATTAGCGGCCATCTTAAGTGACCGTCGGTCAGTTGTCAATAGGTGGAGAGGCGCCGCCCCGAGGTGGCCCGCGGGGTGATTCAGCGCCGGGGAGCGTCAGAACAGCGCGAGCGTCCGGCGGACGAGCTCGCTGTCCGGGTCGCCGTAGTCGACGACGATGGTGAAGTGGTTGCGCTTGGGGACGACAAACGGGCCGGCCTCGCCCGCGGGACGATTCGCGGGCCAGGCGGTCCAGAGGATCCGCGTCTGGCGCAGGAACTCGGACGTCTCGTCGGCGCCGACGGCGAGCAGCAGCGGCACGCTCGCCAGCGGACGCATCAGCGCGGGCGACATCCGCGCCGCTTCCGCGTCGTCGAGCTTCAAGTCGCTGTTGAACGAGAACAGCACCAGCGGCGTCAGGTCGTGGACGCCGGAAATCGAGATTCCGCCGGCGAAGGGCGCGCGCGCCAGTCCCGCCGCCGTCCAATCGGTCGCATAGAGCATCGCGACCAGGTGCCCGCCCGCCGAATTGCCGCCGACGACGATGCGCTCGCCATTGGCACCGTGCGCCCCTCCCTCGCGGCTCAGCCAGACGATCGCGCGCCGGCATTCGTCGACGATCGTCGCGACGCTGACGTCGGGGCAGAGGTCATAGTTGACCACCGCCACCGCGATGCCCTGTGCGAGAAACGGCGCCGCGACAAACGAGAAGTCGCTCTTGTCGAGCGCGCGCCAGTAGCCGCCGTGGAAGAAAACGAACGTCGCGTGCGCCGGCCCCGCCGGAAGGAAAAGGTCGAGCGTTTCCTTCGGTCCGGGGCCGTAGCGGACATCCAGCCGGGACGCGAATTTCGCGCGCGCGTCGGCCGACGCCGCGGCGTAGTGCGCGAACCACTGCGGATGCTCCGGCACCGCGGCGCGGTTGTTGTAGCCCCGCTCCACGAACTCCGGTGTGAAGACGACTTCGGACATCGACGCTAGAGGATGGGCGGCGTAACGGTGACCGCCAGCGTGCCGAGCTTGTCGATGCCGCCGTCCATGCGATCGCCGGCGACGACGGGGCCGACTCCCGCCGGCGTCCCGGTGTACACGAGATCGCCGGGCATGAGCTCGTAGAACTGCGACAGGAACGCGAGCGTGTGCGGCACATCCCAAATGAGGTCGGCCAGGTCGCCGGTCTGCCGTCGGGCGCCGTTCACGTCGACCCAGATCGCGCCGCGCGAAAGGTGACCGACCTTCGCCGCAGGATAGATCGGCGCGATGGGCGCCGCGCCCGCGAACGACTTGCCGATGTCCCAGGGACGCTTCTTTTCGCGCATGTCCCCCTGCAGGTCGCGCCGCGTCATGTCGAGCCCGACCGCATAGCCGTAGACGACGTCCAGCGCACGCGCGGGCGCCAGCTTCGCGCCGCGGCCGCCGATGGCGACGACGAGCTCGATCTCATGATGAAAGTTCTTCGTGGCGAGCGGATACGCGATACTGCCGACCGCCGGCGGGACAACCGGCACGACCGAATCGGCGGCCTTGGTGAAGAAGAACGGTGGTTCCTTCGTTGCGTCGCCGCCCATCTCCTTGGCGTGCTCGGCGTAATTCCTGCCGACGCAGTAGATGTGGCGCACCGGAAAGCGGTCGGCGCTGCCATGGACAGGGACGGTGGGAATTTCCCACGACTCGATAGCGGAGGGCATGGGTCGGTTCCGGAAAAGATCGATATCGAGGGTCACTTCTCCGCATCCGGCTGCTTCGCCGGCGCGGCGTTGGCAAACGCCGGCAATGCCGCGCAGGCAGCTTCGATGCGAAGAAGCGTCGGATAGGGCGTGAAGTCGAAGTCCATGCGGCGCGCATTCGCCATCTGCGGCACGAGGCAGACGTCGGCCAGCGTCGGCGCGTCGCCATGGCAGAAGCGGCCGGTCGCCGCGTCGCCCGCGAGCCTCGTCTCGAGCGCCTCGAAACCCGTGTCGATCCAGTACCGGACCCAGCCGTCCTTCTGCGCGTCGGTCACGCCGAGCGTCCCGGTCAGGTAGTTCTGAACGCGCAGGTTGTTGAGCGGATGGATGTCGCACGCGATCGTGAGGGCGAGCGAGCGCACGCGCGCGCGGCCGCTAGGGTCGGCCGGCAACAGCGGCGAGCGCGAATGCGTTTCGTCGAGCCATTCGAGAATTGCGAGCGACTGCGTGAGCACTGCGCCGTCGTCGGTGACGAGCGACGGCACGAGGCCCTGCGGATTGAGCGCGAGGTAGTTCTCCTCGCGGTGGTCGCCGCGACGCAGGTGGACGAAGGCGCGCTCGGGCGCGAGGCCCTTCAGGTTGAGCGCGATCCGGACGCGGTAGGCGGCCGACGAACGGAAATAATCGTACAGTTTCATCGTACTAAAAAGCCGAGATGCCGGTCTGCGCGCGGCCGAGGATCAGCGCGTGCACGTCGTGCGTCCCCTCGTAGGTGTTGACGGTCTCGAGGTTCAGCACGTGGCGGATGACGTGAAATTCGTCGACGATGCCGTTGCCGCCGTGCATGTCGCGGGCCATGCGCGCGATCTCGAGCGCCTTGCCGCACGAATTGCGCTTCATGATCGACGTGATTTCCGGCGCGGCGATGCCTTCGTCCTTCATCCGCCCGAGGCGCAGGCAGCCCTGCAGGCCGAGCGTGATCTCGGTCATCATGTCGGCGAGCTTTTTCTGGATCAGCTGGTTGGCGGCGAGCGGCTTGCCGAACTGCGTGCGGTCCATAGTGTACTGGCGTGCCGCATGCCAGCAGAACTCCGCCGCGCCGAGCGCGCCCCAGGCGATGCCATAGCGGGCGGCGTTGAGACACCCGAAGGGCCCCTTGAGGCCCTCGACGTTCGGCAGCAGGTTCTCCTGCGGGACGAACACCTCGTCCATCACGATTTCGCCGGTGATGGACGTGCGCAGGCTGAACTTGCCCTCGATCTTCGGCGCCGACAGTCCCTTCATTCCCTTTTCGAGCACGAAGCCGCGGATCACCTCGTCGTCGGTCTTCGCCCAGACGACGAACACGTCGGCGATCGGCGAATTCGAGATCCACATCTTGGCGCCCGAGAGCTTGAACCCGCCGGGCGCGGCGCGCGCCCGCGTCACCATGCTGCCGGGATCCGATCCGTGGTTCGGTTCCGTCAGGCCGAAGCAGCCGATCCACTCTCCGGTCGCGAGCTTCGGCAGATATTTGCGGCGCTGCGCTTCGGTGCCGTAGGTGAAGATCGGAAACATGACGAGCGAGCTTTGCACGCTCATCATCGACCGGTAGCCCGAGTCCACGCGCTCGATTTCGCGCGCGATGAGGCCATAACAGACGTAGTTGAGGCCGGCGCCGCCGTATTCGGACGGCAGCGTGGCGCCGAGCAACCCGAGCTCGCCCATTTCGCGGAAGATCGCCGGGTCGGATTTCTCGTGCCGGAACGCTTCGGTGACGCGCGGCAGCAGCTTGTCGTGCGCATACGCCTGCGCGGCGTCGCGCACCATTCGCTCCTCTTCGGTCAGCTGGTCCGAAAGGAGCAACGGATCGTCCCAGCTGAACCGGGCCTTGGCCTTGGCGGCAATCGAATCCGGGGCGTTCATGTCATGTCTCCACGCATCGCAATTTACAGCAAATCGGGAATCACGGCCGTGGCCTCGATTTCCACCCGCGCCGCATCCTCCATCAGCGACACCACCTCGACGGCGGTCATCGCGGGATAGTGGCGGCCCATGATCTCGCGATACGCGGCGCCGAGCGCATTGCCGCATGCCAGGTATTCGCGCTTGTCGACGACATACCACGTCATTCGCGCCACATGCTCGGGGCGGCCACCGGCTTCGGCGAGGACGGCGACGATGTTGGCGAGCGCCTGCCGCGCCTGGAAGACGAAGTCCGCGCTTTCGAATTTCTGCTCCGCATTCCAGCCGATCATGCCGCCGACGAAGACGAGCCGTCCTTCGGCCGCGATGCCATTGGCGTAGCCCTTCGCCTTCGCCCAGCCTGAAGGGTGCAAGATGCGCGACGTCGCGCTCATTTCAAAGCCTCCTGCCGTTCGAGCTCCCGCAGCCGCAGGCGCGATCGCTGCACCTTCCCGGTTTCCGTCCGCGGCAGCGCATCGATGAACTCGATCGCGCGGGGATACTTATAGGGCGCGATCGTTCGCTTGACGAAGTTCTGCAGTTCTGCGGCCAGCGCGGGCGCGGGATCGAATCCGGGCTTGACGACAACGAATGCCTTGACGATCTGCCCGCGCTCGTCGTCCGGCGCGCCGATCACGCCGCACTCCGCCACGGCCGGGTGCATGAGCAGCGCGCCCTCGACCTCGGGGCTGCCGATGTTATAGCCCGCGCTGATGATCATGTCGTCGGTACGCCCGTGGTACACGTAGAAGCCATCCGCATCGACGAGAAATGCGTCGCCGGTGTAGTTCCAGCCTTCCTGCACGTACGTGCGCTGCCGGTCGTCGGCGAGATAGCGGCATCCGGTCGGCCCCTTGACGGCAAGCCGCCCGGCCTGCCCCGGCGGCAAGGGCTTGCCATTGGCATCCATGATCGCGGCGCGATAGCCCGGGACCACCTGACCGATCGCGCCCGGTTTGACGTGCGTCTCGTCGCTCGAGATGAACATGTGGAACATCTCGGTCGAGCCGATGCCGTCGACGATCTCGATGCCGGTCGCATCCTTCCACAGCTTGCGCGTTACAGCGGGGAGCGCCTCGCCCGCCGACACGCACTTTCGAAGCGACGACAGGTCGTGGTCTTTCGCTTTCGCCGCCATCGCGCGATACGATGTCGGCGCGGTGACGAGCACCGTCGGCCGATGCTGCGTGACGACGGCGAGCAGCGCATCCGGCGCCGGACGCTCGACCAGCAGCGTCGAGGCGCCGATCGACAGCGGAAACAACAGCAGCCCGCCCAGCCCGAACGTGAACGCGAGCGGGGGGCTGCCGACAAAAAGGTCGTCGGGCGACGCAAGCAGCGTGCGCGCGGGCCAGCAGCGGCACGCGGCGATCAGGTCGCGATGGAAATGCATTGTCCCTTTGGGCTTGCCGGTCGTGCCGGAGGTGAATGCGATCAGGCCCGTGTCGTCGGCGGCGGTGTCGACGTCGGCAAACGTCGCCGGCTTGCCGGCCATCCTGGTCTCGAGATCGGACGCGCCGGTGCCGCCGAAGAGGACCACCGTCTCGAGCGTAGCGCAATCCGACCGCGCCGCCTCGAGATCCTCGGCGAGTCGCGCGTCGCACAGCGCGTGCGAGATCTCCGCCTTGGTGACGATGTCGGTCAGCTCCTTTGCCCGCAGGAGCGGCATCGTGCCGACGGCAATGCCGCCCGCTTTGAGTACGCCGAAGAAGCACGCGGCGTACATCGGGTTGTTCGGGGCGCGCAGCAGCACCCGATTGCCGGGAACGAGGCCGAGGTCCTCGACCAGGACGCGCGCGATCCGATTCGCCTGCGCCTGCAAGTCGCGGAATGTCCACCGCAAGCCACCGGGGGCGAGGATTGCCTGGCGGTCGCCCCAGCCGCGATCGATGGCGCGGTCGATCAGCTCGGTGGCAGCATTGAGCCGCGCCGGCAGCTGCAGCTCCGGCAACTCGAAGATGAATTCCGGCCATTCGTCGCGCGGCGGCAGATGCTCGCGGGCGAACGTGTCGACGTGGGCGGTGTAGGTCATGTCGTGGCCCTCACGAAGTCCTTCAGCAACTCCCGTGCGACGATGAGCTTCTGCACCTCGGTCGCGCCTTCGTAGATGCGCAGCGCGCGGATTTCGCGGTACAGGCGCTCGACCACTTCGCCACGGGTGACGCCGCGCGCCCCGAACAACTGGACGGCCGCGTCGATCACCCGCTGCGCCGTCTCCGTTGCCGCCATCTTCGCCATCGCGGCTTCGCGTGTCGCGCTGGCGCCATGGATATCCCGCCGCCAGGCGGCACGGTAGGTGAGCAGCGCGGCCGCATCGATTTCCGTCGCCATTTCGCCGAGCGTTGCCTGCGTCAATTGCAGTTCGCCCAGCGTCGTGCCGAACATCCTGCGTTCGCCGACGTGGCGAAGCGATTCGTCGAGCGCGCGCCGCGCAAAACCCAGCGCCGCCGCCGCGACCGACGCGCGAAAGACGTCCAGCGTGCGCATCGCGAGCTTGAAGCCTTCTCCTTCCACGCCGATCAGCGCGTCCGCCGGCACGCGGCAGCCATCGAATGCGAGTCGGGCAAGCGGATGCGGCGCGATCACACGGATGCGCTCCGCGATGACGAGGCCCGGCGCGTTGGCCGGCACGAGGAACGCCGAAATGCCACGCGTGCCCGTGGTCCCGGCGGCGCGCGCGAACACGCAATAGAAATCGGCGATTCCACCGTTCGATATCCACGTCTTGCTGCCGTTGATGATCCAGGAGTCGCCCTCGCGGCGCGCGCTGGTCGTCATCGCGCCGACGTCCGATCCGGCATCGGGTTCCGACAGCGCGAATGCCGCGATCACCTTGCCTTTTGCGACCGCCGGAAGCCAGCGCGCCTTCTGCGCGGCGCTGCCCGCCAGCGTGATCGGGCCGCTGCCCAGTCCCTGCATCGCAAATACGAAGTCGGCGAGGCCGTCGGCGTAGGCGAGCGTCTCGCGCGCGACGCACAGCGCGCGCGAGTCGAGCGCGGGCAATTCGCCGCCGTGCGCGGCCGGCACGCAGTAGCGGAGCCAGCCGGCGTCACCGAGGCGCCGGACCAGGTCGCGACAGGCAGCATCGACATCGTCATGCGCCTGCGACGACAGCTCGGCCGCGGACCAGATGCCGAGCCCGGTGGCGAGCCGCTGATGCCCGTCGTCGAAGAACGGCCAGTCGAGATGGTCGGAATTCATGCGGCGCTCCGTCAGTTGCCCTCGAACGTCGGTTTGCGCTTCGCCGCGAACGCCTCGAACGCGCGGTGGAAATCCTGCGTCTGCATGCAGATCGCCTGCGCTTCCGCCTCCGCTTCGATCGCCGCGTCGAGGTCCATCGCCCATTCCTGATGCAGCAGCTTCTTGGTCATCCCATGCGCGAACGTCGGGCCGTCGGCAAGCGAGCGCGCGAGACCGTGCGCGTCGGAAAGAAGCACGTCGGTCGCGACCAGCCGATTGAAGAACCCCCAGGCAACGCCTTCGTCGGCCGTCATCGCGCGGCCGGTGTAGAGAAGCTCGGACGCACGGCCCTGGCCGATCATCCGCGGCAGCAGCGTGCACGCGCCCATGTCGCAGCCGGCGAGCCCGACCTTGGCGAACAGGAACGCGGTCTTCGCCGCCGGCGTTCCGATGCGAAAGTCGGACGCGAGCGCGACCATCGCGCCCGCGCCCGCGCAAATGCCGTCGACCGCCGCGACGATCGGCTGCGGACAGGCGCGCATCGCCTTGACGAGATCGCCGGTCATCCGCGTAAAGGCGAGCAGCTCCGGCATCGTCATCCGGGTGAGCGGTCCGATGATCTCGTGCACGTCCCCGCCGGAGCAGAAATTGCCGCCCGCGCCCGTGACGACGACGGTCCTGACGTCGCTGGCGTACACGAGCCCGCGGAACAGATCGCGCAGCTCGGCATACGAGTCGAACGTGAGCGGATTTTTCTTCGCGGGCCGGTCGAGCGTGATCGTCGCCACCTTGCCGTCGGCATCCGCCTGCCAGCGGAAATGCGTCGCCGCATAGTCGCGAAACGGCCGCGTGTGGTGCGTCATGCTCATCGCTGTCCCCCCTTCGCCGCACGTTGGCCCGCCGGCGCGGAAATCGTCGTCTTGAGCTTGCCGAGAAGCGCTTGCAGCCGTTCGCGATCGGCCGCGGCGAGCCCCCCGATTATCTCGTCGACCCAGGCCTCGTGCTCGGTGGCCATCGCGTCGAACGCCCGCTTGCCCGCCGGCGTCAGGCGAATCAGGTGGGCGCGCCGGTCACCCGCGATGGCGCGCCGCTCGACCAGCCCTTCCGCGACCAGCGCGGCGGTGATGCCGGTGACGTTGCCGCCGGTCACCATCAGCCGCCGCGACAGCTCGCCCATCCGCAGCCCTTCGGGATTGCGCTCGAGCTGCGCCATCAGGTCGAAGCGCGGCAACGTCGTGTCGAAACGCTCGCGCAGCCGCGCGCGGATCCGGCCTTCGATCAGGATCGTGCACGTCAGAAGCCGCAGCCACAGCCGCAGCGCGTCGTGATGATCGTCGTGGAGGTGCGTCTCCCGATCGGGAGCGAGTGCCGCGGACTCAGCCAGGTTATTCATCCGTGGCCTCCGCTCCGCCTCAATGGATTCGTACACCCGTTCAGTCGGCCACCGGAATCGCTCGGCGACGTGCCCTTCGGGCCTTGGCTGACGCCCGTCTCGCTCATCCGTGAGTCTCCTTGTCCTCTGCCGCCATCTCCGCAGCGCGCGCGAGGTTGCGCTCGAGCTGCGCCTTGCCGGACAGGTATTGCGGGGGCCAGGTCATGTCGTGGTACCCGAGCTGCGCGGCCGCGTGCAGCGTCCAATACGGATCGGCGAGATGCGGTCGGGCCAGCGCGCACAGGTCGGCGCGTCCCGCCATCAGAATGCTGTTGACGTGGTCGGGCTCGAAGATTGCGCCAACCGCCATCGTCGCGATGTCGACTTCATTGCGGATGCGGTCGGCGAACGGCGTCTGGTACATGCGGCCGTAAACGGGCTTCGCGTCGCGCGTCGTCTGGCCGGACGAGACGTCGATCAGGTCGGCGCCCGCGGCCTTGAACAGGCGGGCGATGACGACCGCGTCGTCCGGTGTGTTGCCGCCGGGCACCCAATCGTGCGCGGAAATGCGCACCGACATCGGCTTGTCCGCGGGCCACGCGGCGCGCATGGCACGAAAGACCTCCAGCGGAAACCGGCAGCGGTTCTCGAGCGAACCGCCATAGCCGTCGTCGCGGACATTGGTGAGCGGCGAGATGAAGGCCGACAACAGGTAGCCATGCGCGCAATGCAGCTCGAGCCAGTCGAACCCGGCTTCGGCGCCCCACTGCGCGGCGCGCACGAAATCGGCCTTGACGCGCGCCATGTCATCCGCCGTCATTTCGCGCGGAACCTGATTGCGCGGACCGTACGGAATCGGCGATGGCCCGATCAGCGGCCAATTCCGTGCCGACAATGGCTCGTCCGCCTCCTCCCAGCCCAGCTGGGTCGAACCCTTCGGTCCGGCGTGGCCGAGCTGCAGCGCGATCTTCGCCGGCGTGCGCGCGTGCACATAGTCGACGATGCGCTTCCATGCGTCGCGATGCGCCGGCGTGTACATGCCGGCGCACCCCGGGCTGATGCGCGCGTCGGCCGACGGGCAGACCATTTCGGTGAACACCATACCGGCCCCGCCATGCGCGCGGCTGCCGAGATGCACGAGGTAGTAGTCGTCCGGCGTGCCGTCGACGCACGAGTATTGCGCCATCGGCGACACGACGACCCGGTTCGCCAGCGTGACGCCGCGCAGCGCGAATGGCGTGAACATCGGCGGTTTCGCTTTGGCGACGGGTCGTGCGCCCGGTTGCGTTCCGGTCGCAAACCACGCCTCCATCTCGTCCACGAAGCGCGGATCACGCAGCCGCAGGTTCTCGTGCGAAATCCGCTGGCTCCGCGTGAGAAGGCTGTAAGCGAATTGCGGCGCCTCGAGCGCGGTGTAGCGCGCGACATTCTCGAACCATTCGGTGGAATTGCGCGCCGCGTTCTGGATCTTGAGGACCTCGACCGAGCGCTGCGCCTCGTACGCGGCGAGCGCCATCGGCAGGTCCGCGTCGGCGCCGATCTGGCGCGCCAGCGCGATCCCATCCTCGAGGGCCAGCTTCGTCCCCGAGCCGATCGAAAAATGCGCGGTGTGCGCGGCATCGCCCATCAGCACGATCGGAACATTGCGGCCGTCGACGTCGGTCCAGTGCACCCAGGACCGACAAACGATGCGCGGAAACTTGATCCAGATCGCCGAGCCGCGGAGGTGCGTGGCATTGGACAGCAGCCGCTCCCCGTCGAGCCAGGGCGCGAAGAGCCGCTCGCAGTACGCGATCCCTTCCTCCTGCGACATGCGTTCGAGGCCGGACTTCTGCCAGACCTCCTCGGGCGTCTCGACGATGAACGTCGACGTGTCGCCGTCGTATTGGTACGCATGCGCCTGGAACCAGCCGTGCTCGGTTTCGACGAACGCGAACGTGAAGGCGTCGAACTTCTTCTTCGTTCCGAGCCAGACGAAGCGGCAGCGCCGCACGTCGACATCGGGCGCGAAGGCGTCGAGATAGCGCGTGCGGATCCGGCTGTTGATGCCGTCGGACGCGATGACGACGTCCGCCCCGAATTCGCGCGCCGCGGCGATGTCGTCGGTCACGTCGGTGTCGAACACGAGCTCGACGCCGAGCGCCTCGCAGCGTTTTTGCAGGATGTTGAGCAGGCGCTTGCGCCCTATGCCGCAGAAACCGTGGCCGCCGGACGTGATCGTCGTGCCGCGGAAATGGACGTCGATGTCGTCCCAGTGGTTGAACGCGCCGGCGATTTCGCGGGCGGTCACGGGATCGGCCGCTTCTAGGTTGCCCATCGTGTTGTCGGAAAACACGACGCCCCAGCCGAACGTGTCGTACGGACGGTTGCGCTCGACGACGCGAATCGCGTGCCGCGGATCCGCCTTTTTGAGCAGGAGGGCGAGATAGAGGCCCGCGGGACCACCGCCTACGCAAAGGACGCGCATCGCTTTCCTGTGGGATGCCTGCGATCGATGCCGCCGAGGGACCGGCGGAACATTTATATTTAAATATATTAAACCTAAATTATGTTGTCAAGCCCCTCGTGCCGACCGCTCGCGGTCCCGTCCATCGCTAGGCCATCCGGTCGATTCCCGCGGGCGGTCTCATCCACGACGATCGAGGCCGGATGGGCGGTGGCGTCCCCGTCCCGTCCGGCAACCCGGAGACCACGATGATCGCTTTCGCGCGCCCGCATCCATCCCACCCGGCCATTCCCGCCGTCTGGGGCGGCTTCACCCTGGTCGAGCTTCTGATCGGACTTTCACTTGCGGCGCTCCTTGTCGCAGTCGCATTGCCCTTTTATGGCGAATGGATCGCCGACTATCAGGTGCGTAACCACGCGGAACTCCTTGCGGGCACGATGAACATTGCGCGGGCCGAGGCGATCAAGCGCGGACGACGCGTCAATCTGTGCAAGTCCGCGGACGGCCGGCAATGCGCGACGGCGGGAGGCTGGGAAGCAGGCTATGTGGTTCACGTCGACGCGGATCGCGACGGCGACATCGATGCCGGCGAAGCGGCGCTGCGCGTGCAGGAGCCCGCGACCCCCGGCATCACGATCCGCGGCAACCGCCCGGTCGCCGACTACATATCGTACACAAGTCTCGGCTCGGCGCGCTTGCTGAATGGCGGGTTGCAGATGGGGACGCTCACCGTGTGTAAGAGCGGGCACCCCGCCATCGACGTGGTTCTCGCCAATAGCGGACGCGCCCGCCTGCAGAAGACCGCGGTGACCTGTCCGTAGCGCCGCGGCGCGCCAGCGGCGGTGCGGGCGCCGTCCGTTCCCGCAGGGCGCCCATTGGTCGGGATCGTTTGCGGAGCCCTTTCGCTGCTCCTACGATACGGGCATCTCAAAGGGGATTTCCATGTTTCGCACCCGAATTGCAACACCGTCGTCGAGCATCGGCTTCACCCTGCTCGAATTGATGATCACAGTGGCGGTCATCGGAATCCTCGCGGCGATCGCCATTCCGCTTTATAGCGATTATGTGACGCGCAGCAAGATCATCGACGGAACGCTCAAGCTCGGCGACTACCGGACGCAGATGGAAAAGTACTTCATGGACAATCGGACTTATATTGCCGCCGGCAAGTGCGGCCCCGCCATTCCGGCGGCGAGCGGCAACGACAGTTTCACGATCACCTGCGTAGCGGCCGCCGGACCACCGGAGACTTACGTGGTCACAGCGACGGGTATCGGCACGCACGGAATGGCGAACTTCGTCTATACCATCGACCAGGCCAACGCGAAGGCGTCGACAGGTCCCGGCGGCAATTATACGAATGGTGCGTGCTGGGCGCTGCGCAAGGACGGGTCCTGCTGATGGGGCGCATTGCGGGCTTCACAATCATCGAGCTGATGATCGCTCTGGCGATCGCGGCGCTGCTCCTCGTGCTCGCGATGCCGAGCTACTCGTTGTGGATCGCCGACGCACAGATACGAAACGCGGCGGAATCGATTGCCAGCGGTTTGCGCTACGCCCAGGCGGAAGCCATCAAGCGCAACAGTCAGGTGGCGTTCACCATCGACCCGACCACGGGAACCGGCGGCTGGACCGCGACGCTCGTGATCGACGGATCGACGTTGCAGACCGGCACCTTCAGAGAGGGCGCCAGCATGGTGACATTCGCTCCGATTCCAGCGGCGTCGACGACCGTCACGTTTACCGGCCTGGGCCAGATTGACAACGCGCTGGGCCCGATGACCGAGGTCGATCTCGATTCGTCCACGGGGATTGCCGGCGCGCGCAAATTGAATGTGCTGGTCGGCGGAAACCGCACCGGCATCAAGATCTGCGACCCGCAGGCCAACATCAAGTTCGGCAACAACGACCCGAAGGCGTGTCCGCCCTGACGGCACAGGAATGAATGAGATGCATGCACTTGCCGAAATGAAGATCCGTTCGCGGCGGCCCGCGAATGCGCAGGCGCGCCGCCGGCTGCAGCACGGCAGCTTCCTGCTCGAAGCGCTGATTGCGGTGCTCATCGTCGCCTTCGGTGTATTGGGCCTCATCGGGCTGCAGGCCCGCGCCATCCAGAACGTCGACGACGCGCAGTATCGCGCGGAGGCCGCGTTCCTCGCCAACTCGTTGCTCGGGCAAATGTGGGTTTACGATCCCAATCTGCTCAAGGCCGACTTCTCGACCGGCGGGGGCATCCCATACACGGAATTCAAGAACTGGGTCGGGCAGCGACTTCCCGGTGCCAACATTCCCGCGAACGCGCCGCAGGTGACGATCGACGGGGCCGCGAATCCCGCTCCGCTCACGGCCAGCAGCCATAACATCCTGATCCAGGTGTTCTGGCAGGCCCCCGGCGAGCCCGCGGGCACACCTGCGCACAAGTACGAAATCGACGCCACGGTGGGAGCGAACTGATGATCGCGCATCCCGGTTCTGCCCCCCGCCGCGAGCACGGCATGGGCATCGTAGAGACGATGGTCGGGATCCTGATCGGCATGGTCGTGCTGATCGCGGTCTACAACGTATTCGCCGTGGCCGAAGGCTACAAGCGCACGACGGTGGGTGCGGCTGACGCGCAGACCACCGGTCTGTTCAGCCAGTTCGTGCTGAACCGCGAGATCGCCAACGCCGGCAACGGCATTTCCGCGGCCGCCGCCCAGTTGGGCACGTGCACCCTCGTCGACCCGAACTGGCCTTCTCCCGGCGGATTCTTCGCCGCCAACAAGGCGATCCGCCCGGTTCCGGTGGTGATAAGCGACAGCGGCAATAACAATGTGTCCGACCGCATGATCATCACCTACAGCACGGCGCCGAACGTCATTTACCCCGAGCTCCTGGTCGACACGCCGATGGCGGTCGGCACCGACCCTGTCTACGTCCAAAGCCCGAACGGGTACCGCGTCAACGACTGGATCGTCCTCAACGACATGACGGGAAACTGTGAGCTATCGCAGGTGACGGCCTTGCAAGCGGGCAGCTCGACGGGTGACCTCACGACCGGCTACGTCCGGCTGTCGCATACCGGTACCTCCAAGCTCTACAAGCCGAGCGGCACCCAGGGCGGGCCCAACGTGTTCAACCTCGGGCAGCCCGGCGAGGCGACGCGGACGCTCTTCGACGTCGTCAACGGACAGTTGCGAACCACCGATTTGTTCAACGTAAACGCAACCGCAAATCCCATCGCACAAAACGTCGTGCTGATGAAAGTGCAATACGGCGTCGACTGTGGCCCTCCTGCCAATCCGCCCTCGGGTGCCATCGTCTGGACGACGGCGACAAACAGCGGCGTCTGTGGTCGCAACTACACGCCCGACGACCTCGTGAATCCCGCGAAGTTCGATGCCAAGACGCTTGCGTCGATCCGAGCCATACGCATCGGGATCGTCGTTCGCAGCGACGAACCGGACCTCAAGGATCCGGCGCTCGTCGGCCAGAAGGCGACGCTGTTCAACTGTTCGACGCCGCCGTGCTCCGCCAGCGTCGCCCTTACCAACGCCATCCTGGCCGACAACTACCGGCATCGGATGTACGAGACGGTAGTCCCGATGCGCAACGCCATCTTCAACGACGGAACATGAAACCCAAACTTTCTCCGGCCCGGCATCCGGGCACCACGGGCCGCCAACGCGGCGTTGTCCTCTTCATCGCGCTGATCGCGATGGTCGTGTTGAGCCTCGCCGGCGTCGCGCTGATCCGATCCGTCGACACCGCGGGCTCGGTTGCCGGCAATATCGCGTTCCGCGAGGCGTCGACGACGGCGGTCAACCTCGCCGTGGAGCAGGCCGTCAACTGGGTGTTCGTCGCGCCGTTCAATGTCGAGGTCAACAACCCCGGCTTCCACTATTACGCCAAGCTCCAGCCGCCCGCGGTCGTCAACGGCGTTACTCACTACGACCTCCCGGCGGTGCTTTCAGGCACCTACGAAACGATGAAGGCAGCGTATCCGTTCGGTGCCGCCGACGTCTTTCCGTCCACGAAGATCGAGGTCCGATCGGTCATTGAGCGCGTGTGCAGCTCCGCGGCACCGATCCCGATGACCTTCATCCAGAAGGTGCAGTACTGCGATCAACTGCCGCCAAAGGTTTCCGTTGCCAAGACAACGATGAAGCTCAAGGGGCCGACGCTGGCGCCGATCCCGCTTTATCGCTTGACCGTGCGCGTCGACGTGCCCGGAACCAACACGACTACGTATGCCCAGGCCATGCTGCGCTGATGGCGAGTAATCCCCAGGGAAGACCACATGAACGCGAAAAATTTCCAACATGCATTCCGCGGCTCGCTCGTCGCGCTGGTGAGCATGGGCCTAGTCCTTGGCCCGCTCGGCGACGCCTTGGCGCAGACGAAGCTCGCGGACATTCCCATCGCGTCCAAGGTCCAGGCGAAACCGAACATCATCTACTCCCTGGACGATTCGGGGAGCATGCAATTCTCGTATCTGCCTGACTGGGTCATTTCCGGCAACGTGGCTGCCGTCAACATCACGAGCATCACGCGCGCCGGTGCCGTGGCGACCGTGACGGTTTCGGCGGCGGCATGGTCGGCCCTGGCCAACGGCCAATACATTACGATCTTCGGCGCAACTCAACCCGAATACAACGGCACGTTCAAGATTACCCTCGGCCCGCCGGCCTCCCCGAATTTCACGATCAACGTGTCCGGCACGCCCGTATCGCCGGCCACGGGCACGATCCAATATACGATTGGCGTGGGATATTGCCGCACCGGCAACAACACCGGCGCGTGCACGGCGAATAACGCCACCTACAGCGGCACGTTCCAGTCGCCGCCGTTCTACGCCGCCGAGTTCAATACGCTGGCCTACAACCCCGACGTCAGCTATACACCGCCGGTGAAGGCCGACGGCACACCGCTTACGCATTTGGCCTCCGACACCAACATGGTGACGGGCGACCAGCTCTACACCAATGCGCAGACGTATCCCTACCCGGGCGACGCCTCGCTGACAACGCACGTCAACCTGACCGGGAAGGTCGCCGTACCGCTCTACTGCAATACCGATTGGCCGCTCACGGTAGGCGGACCCAACAGCAGCCTCGCCATCGGCGATGTCGGCGACGCCAACGGTGAATACCTGGCGGGCACGGGCGCATGGTGCCGGATCAACGGCACGGCGTACGATCTGTCGGCGGCGTCCGGTGCACCGGCGGTCCTCGAGGATTACAACTATCCGTACCAGTCGTCGACCGGCGCAACCGGAACGCAGTATTTCTACAAACAGCTCGGCAACAAGACTCTGTACTGCGACACGTCGTCGCCGTATTACCCGCGCAATACGGCCGTCATCACCGGGTGCTCGGGCAGCACGCCCATCACGACCACCACGACGACCACGAGCAAGCAGACGTGCAATGCGGTCGCGAAAACGTGCAACCCGACGGTCGCGCTCCGGAACTGGACTCTTCCGGCGCTCCCCGACGTGTGTACCAATTCGGCGCTGTATTGCCTGCCGAACCAGGGGACGCCCGTCGCGTCCGACGGCAACTCGCTCGGGACCGGCTTGCCGCCGGAATGCCTGCCGTGCAAATGCACGTCGGACTATCAGCCCCTCCCGGCCTCCAAGTGCAGCATCACCGGCGCGGCCTGCTCGCCGGTCTGCGGCACGGCGGGCTGCAATTTGGCCCAGTGTCCCGACCAGACCACAACGACGACCACGATCACCGGCTGCAATGTCGGCGGCACGCCCATCTACCCGCTTGCGGGCGCGTCGTGCAGCGCCCTCCTGTTCAATCCGATCACGAACACCGTGTCGACGACGACGATGCTGCAGGACTCCATGGCGCAAGGCTACGCCTGCCGGCATAACAACCAGACCTACGCGATCAGCGGCGCGCCCAACGGGACCCCTTTTACGTACCCGCGGACCAACCTGGCCGACGTTTATGCGGCCAACAAGACGGGCACGGCGCCCTTTACGCAGACCGGCGCGTTTACGCAATCGGTCACGAGCG
>Ga0209048_10000955_pt1 | contig 30498 bp, 27 predicted proteins | sample FrelakmetCRP12CR_FD_187146 | JGI IMG/M metagenome (GOLD analysis project Ga0209048, IMG submission 187146) | Freshwater lake sediment microbial communities from the University of Notre Dame, USA, for methane emissions studies - CRP12 CR (SPAdes)... | ecosystem: Environmental > Aquatic >... | reverse complement strand
TGTCGATCGACACCCGTGCGCGCGCGGCGATCACGTTGATCAGGTTCGGATGCAGCTGGACCATGCCCATCGTGCAGACCTGGTTCGTCCCCAGCTCGCGCGCGAGCCCGCGCAGGAACGTGCCGATGGCGGCCGCGCAATAGCCCGCGTCGTGGCGCAGCCGCATCGGCGTCGTGCCGGCATGGTTGCTCTGGCCGACGATGGTCGCCTCCTGCCACGAAATGCCCTGCAGGTTGTCGACGACGCCGATGATGCCCCCCTCGTGGTCGAGGATCGGGCCCTGCTCGATGTGCAGCTCGACGTACGCGTGCGGCCGGTAGAGCGGGAGCGGCTCGGGTCCGGCGTAACCGATCCGCTGCAGTTCGTCGCCGAGGCGGGCGCCGTCGATGGCGACGGTGGCGAGCGCATCGGCGAGCGGCAGGCCGCCGACGTAGACGAGCGAGCCCAGCATGTCGGGTGCGAAGCGCGCGCCTTCCTCGTTGGTGAACACGCCGATCACCAGCGGCCGGCGCGTCCGGATGCCGGCGTCGTCCAGCGTGCGGACGACTTCGAGCCCGCCCAGGACGCCGAGATTGCCGTCGTACTTGCCGCCCGTGCGCACGGTGTCGATGTGCGAGCCGGTCATCACCGGCGCGATGTCCTCGGTGCCCGCGCGCCGACCGAAGATGTTGCCGATGGCGTCGATGCGCACGTCGAGGCCGGCTTCGCGCATCCAGCGCACCACCAGATCGCGGCCCGCGCGATCCTCGTCCGTCAGCGCGAGCCGGCAGCAGGCGCCCTCGGCAGTGCGGCCGAGCGCGGCCAGCTCCTCGAGCCGGTGGAGGAGCGGTTCAACGGCGATGCGAAGAGGATGGGATTCCATCGGCGCTACCGGCGCGGCGAACGCGTGTCCAGTCGACGCGGATCCGTCCCGGAGGCCGCGGGACGCACCGCGAATCGTCGTTCAGGATGCCCGATTCGCGCGCCGATGTCACGACCGGCACTCGGCGCCGCCCGACACGCCGCGACGCCGGGCCCGTCCGTTGACTCCGGGATCGGGCAACGCGCCCCGTCGCCGCACGTCCCCCTCAGGCGCCTCGCCGCAGGCGGCCGCACACGGCGCGAAGTTCCCGTCGCAGCCGTCTACTTGACGGATGAGTCGGCCTGGTGAATTGTGCTGTCCTTCGACGCTCGAACGCGGGCAACCTGACTGCCAAGGCCAAGAGATGACCCACGCCTCCGCCGCAACCCAGGACCTCGCCCCGCGCTGGGCATGGCTTCCCGCCGTCGGCAGCTGGAAGTACTACGCGCTGCTGGGCTTCGTCGGGATCATGATTCTGGGTCCCCTCGGCGGAGTCGCCGCGTCGTTCATGAACTTCTCGCTGGGCTTCTTCGTGGGAGGGCAGGTGCTCGCGGGCATCCTGGGCTCGACGGTCACCTACGGCTACGGCGCACAGGGTCGCCATGGCGCGAACTATATCCAGACCACGGCCGCTTCCGTCGCCGGCATGAGCGCGATGGCCGTGGTGATCCAGGCCATGGCGTGGCTGGGTCTGCCGCAGCCGCCCGCCTGGCAGCTCGTCCTGTACATGCTCTGCATCGGCATGTTCGGCGTGGGCGTCGGCATGCTGTACACGCCGATCCTCGTCGACCGCCTGCAGCTCACCTTTCCGTCCGGCCTCGCCGTCGCCAACATCCTGCGCGCCCTGACCGACCCGGTGCTGCTAAGACAGTCGGTCGGACGACTGTTCGGCGGCATGGCGGCCGGAATCGCCGGCGGTATGGGGGCGGCCAAGATCGGGATGCTGGGAGCGATCGAGCTGTCGACGTCCACCTTCGGCGCCGGCATGATCGTCGGTGCGCGCATCGGCATCGCGGCGCTCACCGGCGGGCTCGTAAGCTGGGCGCTGATCCCGTACTTCGTCTCCATCGGCTGGCTCAAACAGGGCGAGCCGTTCCGCAAGATCACGTTCCTGATCGCGCTGGGCATGATCCTCGGCGCGGCGTTCATCGACGTCTCGCTGATTCTCTTCCGCGCCTTCCAGCGCGCGCGTGCGACCGCTGCGGCGAGCCCGGTCGAGCAGCCGGACTGGAAACGGACCAACTTCCGCAGGCTGGTGGCCTGGGTGGTGTTCTGGGGAATCGGCATCGTCGTCGTGGGGTCGCAGGTCCTCCATCAGCCGGTCTTCTATCTGGTAATGGCGGTGCTGCTGGTGTTCGTGTTCGCGCTGGTGAACGGCATTTCCGTCGGCATGGTCGACAGCAACCCGATCTCGTCCGCGTTCGTCGTCACCGTCATCCTGATGGCGGCGGTCGGGTTGCGGGATCCGACCATCGGCCTGATGGCGGCCACCGTGCTGCTCGTTTCCACGGCCGAAGCCTGCGACATGCAGCAGGATCGTTCCACGGGCTGGCGCCTCGGCACCAACCGCACGATCCAATTCCGCTTTCAGGTCGCCGGAATCGCGATGGGTGCCATCATGGCGGTCGTGTTCGCCAAGCTGTTCATGGGCGCCTACCCGGTGCTGCTGCTCGATCAGACCACGCTCGCCGCCAACCAGCAGCCCGACAAATGGGCCTCGGCGATGACCTACAAGTTCGTGGGCGTGCTGCGCAGCCTGACCGACGACAAGCCGTATCAGCGCCTCGCCATCCTGATTGGCATCGTGATCGGATTCGCGACCGAAGTGCTGCGCAAGTTGATCAAGTCGCGCGGCGGCTACCGGCGGTTCGCCGAAGGCGGCCGCGTCGGATTCGCGACGGATTTCCTGCTGGATGCCGTGCTGCTCCCATCGCCCTACGCATCGTCGTTCGGCGGCTTCGTCAATCTGCCGACGTCCGCGTGGTTCGCCGCCGGCGGCGCCGTCGCGAGCTTCGCCAACAGCCTGCCCAAGCCCCGGAACGCGCAGCCCGCCCTTCCCGAGGACATGAGCACCACGTCGCTCGTCGGCGGCGGGCTGATCGCGGGCGACGCGCTCGCCGCCCTTGGCCTGGGCATCGCCGGTCTGGTCGCCACGGGGTTCGGCTGACCGCGAATCGTCGTGCCATACGTCCACGGCCCGGTTCCTCCCGCCATGGGACAATGGCGGGAATGGGCGAGAGGACCGACATGAACGAAACGGGCGACGGCAAGTCCGTTTCGTGCGCGTCCTGCGCCGCCTGCTGCTGCAGGCTGGAAGTCCTCCTGATGGGCGAGGACGACGTCCCTGCGGACGTGTCCGTCCGGGACCCGTGGGGCGGATGGGTGATGCGTCGCCTCGACGACGGCTGGTGCGCGGCTCTGGACCGCGACACGTTGCGGTGCACGATCTACGAGCGCCGGCCGATCCTTTGCCGTGAATTTCCGGTCGGCGACAGCGGGTGCCTCGAGGAGCGGGGCCGGCCCGTCGCCCGGCCGCCGGACAGGTCCGCCGCAACGGCGAAGCCGAATCAGGCCGTCCTGCGGTGGTCGCGTCCCCGCTGACGTGCGCCTCGAGCACGTCCGGGCTCGCCGGAGCGGTCTGCGACGCCGGCACGGCAGCGCGGAAATCATCGCGCAGGTCGCGCTTCCGGCGCGGGTGAGTCGCCGCGGTATCGCCCACCGCATGTGCCGGGGTATATTGAGGCGATGAAAATCCCGAAGCGGTTGCGGCCGCTCATCGAAGACGGCGTGATCGACGCGGTCGTGCGGCAGCTCATGAGCGGCAAGGAAGCGATGGTGTTCGTGGTGCGATGCGGTGCGGAGTCGCGTTGCGCCAAGGTCTACAAGGAGGCCGACAGGCGCAGCTTCCGCCAGGCCGTCGACTACACCGAGAACCGCAAAACGAAAAACACCCGCCAGGCGCGCGCGATGGCGAAGGGCACGCGCTTCGGCCGCGAGTCGCAGGAGAAGGCGTGGCAGAGCGCGGAAGTGGCGGCGCTCTATCGGCTGGCGGCGGCCGGCGTGCGCGTGCCGCGGCCCTACAATTTCCACGCGGGCGTGCTGCTGATGGAGCTCGTCACCGCCGACGACGGCAATGCGGCGCCACGGCTGAACGACGTCGAGCTCACGTCCGAGGCGTCGATCGAGCTGCATGGGCGTCTCATCCGCGAGGTCGTGCGCATGCTCGGCGCCGGCGTCGTGCACGGCGACCTGAGCGAATTCAACATCCTGCTGGGCGCCGGGGGCCCCGTCATCATCGACCTGCCGCAGGCGGTGGATGCCGCAGGCAACAACCACGCGCAGCGGATGCTGCTGCGCGACGTGGACAACCTGCGACGCTACTTCGGGCGATTCGCGCCCGGGCTTCTCGCCACCGACTACGGCCGGGAGATCTGGGCAATCTTTGAATCGGGGACGCTGCACCCCGAAGTCGAGCTTACGGGACGATTCGAGCGCGAAGAGGCGCCGATCGACCTGGGCAGCGTGATGCGCGAGATCGACGACGCGCGGTTCGAGGAAGCTGCCCGGAAGCTGCGGCTGCAGGATCGCGGGTAGTCGGCCGCGTCCCTGCATCGCGCGCGACGCAGACCTGGCGCAGGGATCGTTTCCGATGACCGGACAACAGGATCGTTTCCGAAGGAGACAATCGATGCGAATCCTGCGCGTCTCGGCGCCCCTCGCATTCCTGCTTTGCGCGGCCTCGGCCGCACTCTCGCAGCAGTCGGCATACACGGGACTCGGCGCCGAGAGCGTCCCGCCCGAAATGATCGCGAAGTACGCGCCTCCGCCGCTCGATCCTGCGGTCTCGCGCCGGATCCAGGCGATGCTCGACGTGCGGGCTCCGGGGCTCGGCGTCGTCGCGCCGGACGGAAGCCGCCTCTACTTCGGCTGGCGCATCACGGGGACGCCGCAGGTCTTCCGGCTGAACGCGCCCAGGGGCTTTCCGGTCCAGATGACCGGAGGCGAGGACCGGACGACCCTCGCCGGCATCACGCCCGACGGCAAGTGGCTGATCCTCTCGCGCGACGAGGGCGGGGAGGAGAACCCGGGGCTCTATCTGCAGCCTGCGGGAGGAGGGCCGCTCAGGACCGTCCAGAAGATCGCGAAGGTCCAGACGTTTCCCGACTTCGTGACCGACGACGGGCAGGAGCTCTACTTCCACGCGAACGACGTCACGCCGGACAGCTTTGCGATCCATCGGTATGACCTCGCGACCGGCGCCAAGACGCTCGTGTTCGGGGAAAAGGGGATCTGGGAGGTCGCCGACCACGCCGGCAAGGGTGCCGACCTGCGGCTTCTGCTCGTGCAGGCCACGGGGTCGTTCGCGCGCGAGTTTGCCGAATACGTTCCGGCGACGAAGCAGTTCACGCCTCTCCTGGGGGCGGGCGAGGCGGCCGAGTACGACGCGGCCTACGCGGCGCAGCCCGGCGAGCTCCTCGTGCGGACGAACAAGTTCGGCGACTTCCGCCGTCTCTACCGCTGGAAGATCGGCGGCGACGCGACGGCGACGAGCTTCCGCGAGGTGCTCGCGCCGGCGGGGATGGATGTCTCGGGATTCTCCATCGACCGGGCCCGCCGCCACATCTACGCCGCCCTGAACGACGGCGGCTACGCCCGGCTGAAGGTGCTGGACGCGAAGACCTATGCGGCGATCGAGCTCCCGCTGCCGAAGGACGCCGAGCAGGTCTATGCGGGCGAGGCGACGCCGGACGGCCGCTTCGTGACCATCGGCGTCGAGACCGCGCAGGCCCCGCGCACGAGCTACGTGTGGGACTGGGAGAAGAAGACGCTCACGCAGTGGGTGCTCCCCTCGGCGCCGGAGGTCGATCTCACGACGTTCGTCTCCGCGAAGCTCATGACGTATCCGGCGAGGGACGGCACGAAGATCCCGATGTTCGTCCGCTTCCCGAAGGGCTGCGCCCCGGGGGAGAACCCGAACACGGACCCGTGCCCGGTGATCGTGGAGTTCCACGGCGGCCCCGAGACGCAGGCGACGCCCGGCTTCTCGCCGTATGCGCAGATATTCGTGGACGCGGGGTTCGTTTACGTGGAGCCGAACGTCCGCGGCAGCGACGGCTACGGCAAGGCGTGGCTCGACGCCGACAACGGCCCGAAGCGCCTCGATGTCATCGGGGACATCGATGACGCTGGCAAGTGGATCCGCGCGAACTGGGGACGCAACGGCAAGGCGCCGCGCATCGGCGTCACGGGAACGAGCTACGGCGGGTACGCGACGCTCGTCGCGATGACGATGTTCGCCGGAACGTACGACGCCGGCGCAGCGGTCGTCGGGATGAGCAACCTCGAGACGTTCCTGCGCAACACGGCGCCGTATCGCCGCATCCTGCGCGTCAGCGAGTACGGCGACCCCGACACGGACGCCGAGGCCCTGAAGAAGCTTTCGCCCGTCACCTACGTCGAGCGGGTCAAGGCGCCGCTCCTCGTCGTCCAGGGCGTCAACGACCCGCGCGTGCCCGCCGGCGAGGCGATCCAGATCCACGACCTCCTCGCGCAACGCGGCATCGCCTCGCCGCTCGTCCTCTTCGCGGACGAAGGCCACGGGTCCTCGAAGCGCGGCAACGTCGTCCTCCAGATCGGCTTCGTCGTCAGGTTCTTCGAGGAGAACCTGAAGGGCGCGACGAAAGGCTGACGGTTCGGGCAGGGACCGACGCACTCTGTCGCCGGGAGTCCAGCTCCCCGCTCAACTCGACACGAGCGAAGGCAAGGCGGGCGCCCGGCCGGCGCGCGAGATCCGGCGCCTGCGTCATCGTCCCCGTGGACGCGGCCGTACGGCTGAAACGCGGCCGCGGGCAGGGGCGGATCCCATGCGTGCCGCAGACGCTCCCGTCGCCAATTGGCGGGGCATTGATCCGCATCAACGCGAATCCTGCGGCCATCTTCCGGGGCAGGGGGAAAATGGATGTTGTGGGGATCCCGAAGCCGGGTCAGGTGTCCGGCCGCGTCTCTGCGTTGCATCCGAAGTGGTACGCGATGATGGCCGCACCCATTGCCGAACTGACGATCGATCGGGAGCCCGCGACCGGCACGACGGCATGCACGGCCCGTTGTACCGGTCTATGGACCGTGCACGGCATCGCGGAGCTCGAAGGCGGCATCGAAGCGCTGCCGTGGCCCCGCGACGGCGAGACGGTCATCGACGCGGCCGGAATTTCGGCGCTCGACACGTCGGGCGCGTGGCTGCTGCATCGGACGGCCCGGATGCTGGCTGCGCAGGGGCGGGCGGTCCGCATCGACGGGTTGCGGCCGGAATTCGATTCGCTGCTGCAGCTCATCGCGTCGCGCCGTGTGGCGCCCGAAGCCGCCGTCCCCCCGGCGCCGCCCGGCGTGCTGGCGAGCGTTGGCCGCAAGGCCTGGGCCGACGTGCTCAACGTCACCGGTTTCCTCGCGTTCGCCGGCGAGTCCTTCACCGCCTTGCTGCGGTCGATCCTGCAGCCGCGCCGCATCCGGTGGCGGGCGATCCTGCACAATATCGAGAGCGCCGGATTCGAAGCGCTTCCGATCACCGGATTGCTGTCGTTCCTGATGGGAATCGTCATCGCCTATCAGGGCGCGGACCAGCTGCAGCGCTTCGGCGCCAACATCTTCGTCGCCGACCTCGTGGGCATCGCGATGCTGCGCGAGCTGTCGCCGCTGCTCACCGCGATCATCGTCGCGGGGCGGTCCGGCTCCGCGTACACGGCCCAGATCGGCACGATGAAAGTCACGGAGGAGATCGACGCGCTGCGCACCGTGGGCGTCGGGCCGCAGGAGTTGCTCGTCCTGCCCAAGATGCTGGCACTTATCGTCGCTCTGCCGCTGCTGACCGTCTACACCGACGTCACCGGCGTGCTGGGCGGGATGCTGATGGCGCGCTCCCAGCTCGGCATCAGCTTCGAGGTCTTCTTCGAGCGACTCGACGCGGCGATCGAGATGTCCACCTACCTGACCGGCCTTTGCAAGGCGCCGATCTTCGCGATGATCATCGCGCTCGTCGGGTGCTACCGCGGCTTCGAGACCGCCGGCGGCGCCGACAGCGTCGGCAGGCAGACGACAATCTCCGTCGTCCAGTCGATCTTCCTGGTCATCGTGACCGACGCGGTGTTCTCGATCGTCTTCAACCTGCTCGACCTCTGACGTGATGCCGGAACGCCCCGCCGCCGCCGACCTGGTTGTGGAAATCAACGGCCTCAGCACACGTTTCGGCAAGGCCGTCGTGCACGAGAACGTCAGCCTGTCCGTGCGCCGCGGCGAGATCTTCGCGCTCGTCGGCGGCAGCGGCTGCGGGAAGTCCACGCTCCTGCGCGAGGTGATCCTGCTCCAGGCGCCGGCCGGCGGCTCGATCCGGGTGTTCGGACGCGAGGTCGTCGGCATGAGCGACGAGCAGGCGCTGCCGCTGCGGCGACGCTGGGGCGTGGTGTTCGAGCGCGGCGCGCTGTTCAGCTCGCTCACGGTCACGGAGAACGTCGGCATGGTGCTGCACGAGCACACGCGGCTCTCCCCTCGGCTGATCGACGAGATCGCCGCCGTCAAGATCGCGCTGACCGGGCTGCCGGCGGATGCGGGACCGAAGTACCCGAACGAGCTCTCTGGCGGCATGCGCAAGCGCGCCTCGCTCGCCCGCGCGCTGGCGCTCGACCCGGAGCTCCTCTTTCTCGACGAGCCGACCGCCGGGCTCGATCCGCTGAGCGCGACCGGCATCGACGAGCTCGTGCGCAGCCTGCGCGATGCGCTCGGTCTGACCATCATGATGGTGACGCACGATCTCGATCTCCTCTGGCGCGCCGCGGACCGGGTCGCCGTGCTCGGGGACGGCCACATCCTGGGCGTCGGGACGATGACCGAGCTCTCGCACCTCGACGACCCGCTGATTCACGAATACTTCTACGGACCGCGCGGACGGGCCGCGCGCGAGCAGGCATGGAAGCAAAAGTCAACTTCGCCGTCGTAGGTCTCTTCGTGCTGGTGTTCGGCACGGCGCTCATCGGCGGCGTGCTGTGGCTCTCCAGCGGCAAGTACTACGGGAAGAGCTACGTCGTCTACCAGTCCTACATGACCGAGTCCGTCGCGGGGCTCAACCTGAACGCGCCGGTCAAGTACCGCGGTGTCGACGTCGGGTTCGTGCGCCGGATCATGCTGAACCCGGCCAACGTGGAGGAAGTGCAGTTGACGCTGGCGATCGTGGGCGGCACGCCCGTCAAGGACGACACGGTGGCGATACTGCGGACGCAGGGCCTGACCGGCATCGCCTATGTCGACTTGATTCCGGGACGCAAGGAGGCGCCGCCGCTGCAGGCGCGCCCGGGCGAGGAATTCCCGGTCATCAGGTCCGCGCCGTCGCTGCTGACGCGGCTCGACACGGCGCTGACCGCGCTCACCGCCAACCTGACGCGCGCCACCGACAGCTTCAACGCGCTGCTGAACGAGGACAATCGCCGCGCCATCGGGAAGACACTTGCCGACGTCGAGATCCTGTCGCGGACGCTCGCGGCGCGCTCGCCGACGATCGACGCCGGTCTCGCCAGCGCCGCCCGCACGATGGAGAACGCCGCCCGGGTGACCGAAGAGCTGCCGCGCCTCGTGCAGCGGATCGAGCGCAGCGCGGACGCATTCGATCGCATGGCCGAGTCGGTCGCCCGTGCCGGGGCGAGCGCGACGGCCACGCTGGACGGCGCCCGGCCGGACGTGCAGCAGTTCACCCGCGAAGGGCTTTCGGAGGTGCGCCAGCTCGTCGCGGAACTGCGCGATCTGACGAGCACGCTGCGTCGCGTCGGCAGCGATCTCGAACGGAACCCGAGCGCGCTGCTCTATGGAAAGCCGCCCGCGAAGCGCGGCCCGGGCGAGTGATTGGGACGGCGGGCGGGGAACGATGGCTGCGACGACAATCCGACGGGGTGATGCGACGATGAGCATTTGCGCAAATGGGTGCGCCTGCAGCGGGCGTCTCGCTCTGCTGGCGCTGGTCGCGCTGGCTTGCGGCTGCACGGCGCTGCAACCCCCGCAAGTCGAGAGTCCGAACCTGTACGTGCTGGCGGCGGAGCCCTTGCGCAAGGCGGTGCGGGCGCCGCGCGACGTCGTCGTCGAAGTTGCGCTGCCGCGCGCGTGGCCCGGGTTCGACACGGCGCAGATCGTGTACGTCCGCCGGCCCTACGAGCTCGACTACTTCGCGGCCAGTCGCTGGGCCGACACCCCGGCGCGGATGCTGGAGCCGCTGCTGGCGCGCGCACTGGAGCAGACCGGAAGCTTCAGGGCGGTCGTGCAGACGCCAAGCGCCGTACCTGCCGATGTCCGGGTCGACACCGAGCTCGTCCGCCTGCAGCAGCACTTTGGCGCGCCTCCGAGCCGGGTGGAGCTCACGTTGCGCGTGCAGCTGACCGACGTCCGCGGCAGGCGGGTGGTCGCCGCGAGGGTGTTCGAGGAAACCGAGAACGCGCCGAGCGAAGACGCGGCCGGCGGCGTCGTCGCGACCAACGCGGCGCTGCAGCGGATCCTGGAGCAGGTCGCCGATTTCTGCGTTGCTGAGTCGGCTGAACGGTAGCTCATGCCGGCGCGGGCCGTTTCGTCGGGCACGGGCGCTAGGCAAGCCGTGCTCGCGCCGATCAACGGGGAAGCCCGGGGCTTGGGCGCATTGCTTGATCGAGATCAACGGGCGCCGGCAGCGATGGTCAATCATGGAAAGAGGGCAGCGACCGTCGTGAATGGGAATGCCGGGTGGATTGCGCCGGTTGGAGGAGTTGAGTGCGCGCATGCGGCGTTCACCGACGGCGGCAAGCCACGCGATCGAACCACGACCAAGGAGCAGCTCATGGTGCAGAAGATTCCGCAAGTCGGTGCCCCGGATCCGGAGCTCCGGAATTCGCCGATTCTCGACGACGAAGACGAGGAGCTCGCGACCGAGCTGGAGGTCGAAACGGGTGTGTGCTACTTCAACAGCGTCGCCTATGCGCTCGGCGCCTATGTGATGAGCGGAAGCGAGCTGCTCCACTGCGAGGAGCGCGGCGTCTGGGTGCGCAGCGGCGAGATGCGGCCCGGCTGAGCGCGCGGCCGGCGTCTCGCGTACCATCGCGCCCGGTTCCCCTTCGACTCGATCGACGCGCTGCGCACGCTCGGGTTCCGGCTGCGCGATGCCGATCCGGTCTTCGCTCGCGCACGTTCCTGTGCGGGAGGGGGGAGCCGACCGATGTGCAGAGGCTCCTTTACGGCCGCAAGCGCTGCACCGCGGGCACGCTGGCCGGTGCGCCGCTGTGCCAGAATGACGGCGGGGCGTGTGCGGGAGAAACCCATGTCGATGCGCGACGACTCGGCGTTCCTGGCGAGGATCAGGGAGCAGCTCTACACCGCGGTGCTGTCGGATGTCCTCGACGGGCTGGGCGTTCGCCACCAGGCGATGGCGCCCGGCGTGCGGCCGCTCGATGATTCGCTCGTGCTTGCCGGGTTTGCGCGGACCGGGCTCTATCGCGAGGTCTACCACGTCGCACGGGATGTCAATCCGTACGAACTCGAGATCGCCCTGATCGACGACCTGAGGCCGGACGACGTGCCCGTGTTCGGCTGTGGCGGGTCGCGCCGCATCGCACCGTGGGGAGAGCTGCTTTCGACCGCATCGCGTGCCCGCGGCGCGGCCGGTTGCGTCACCGACGGCATGGTCCGCGACATCCGTGCCATCCGTGCACTGCGCTTTCCGGTGTTCCACGGCGGGATTGCGCCGCTGGACTCGAAGGGTCGCGGTGTTGTCGCGGAGATCGACATACCCATCGAATGCGCCGGCGTCACCGTCGCGCCGGGAGACCTCGTGCTGGGCGACGCGGACGGCGTGGTCGTCGTGCCGCGGGCGGTCGAAGACGAAGCGCTGGCGCTGGCTTTCGCGAAGGTCGTGGGCGAGAACCGGACCCGGGACGAACTCGCCGCCGGTGGCAAACTCAAGGACGTGTTCGCGAAGTACGGCGTGCTCTAGGGTCGCCGCCTGCTCGATGTCGATCGGGCGATTCCCTGCATCGAGACCGCGCGGCGCCTACGCTGGAACGGGGTAACCGGCGGCGCGCGCGGCGCGATCGAGTTCGGCCAGCGGCGCGTAATCGGCGCGCGCGACGGCAGCGAAGCCGCGGACGCCGAGCGCGTCCAGGTCGGCGCGCGCGCCGGAATCGTCGCGCAGCGCCGTGAGCGCCGCTGCGAGGCGCGCGGCCGGGGCTTCGGGAAAGCCCGCGGCGCACACCAGGGGCGGCATCGGCGCGCTCGCGGTCTCGCCGATCGCGCGGACGCCGGCGGCGGCCTCCGGGTCGTGCCTTTGCAGCAGCCACCACCAGTAGGCGTCGAGCGCGACCACGTCGATGCGGTCGTCGGCCAGCGCTGCGAGCGCCGCCCGCGGATGCCCGAACGGGCCGACCGACTCGCGATAGAGGCGCGGCCGCTCCGTCGTCCGGAAGGCGAGGAGCGCATGCCGCGGCGCGCTGCAGCCCGAATGCGAATGCGCGACCGTCCAGCCGATCCGCCGGCCGAACGTCGCGGCCAGCGAGTCGAAGGCGCCGTCGGCGCGGACGAGCCATACCGAGCGGTACGAAGGCGACGGTTTGTCCGCCAGGACCGTCAGGGGCGCGGCCAGCGGGCGAACTTCCGGGTACCGCGTCGCGAGCGGCAGGCCGCACATGAACGCAGCTGCGAGGTCTTCGCGGTCCCACAATGATTCCAGCGGCGCCGGCGCCGGGTGGTCGATGCACTCGATCGCGACGTCCGCATTCGTCGCAGCGGCACGCAGCAAGACATGCCAGTGCCGGCGCACCTCCGGCGTCACGTCGTACATCCGCGTGCAGGCGACGTGCTTCATTGGAAGCGCAGTGTCCGCCCGAGTGCCGGCCCGCGCAAGCGGCGCTCGGCGAGCTGGCCCGAAGGCTTGTGGAAATGCGCCGGAACGTTCACCATGCCCAACGCCCAGGAGCCGCCGGAGATCTGCATGACCACGATCCGTTTCGACCGCCGCGAATTCCTCGCCACCGTCGCGGGATCCGCCCTCGTCTACGCGATCGACGTCCCGGCGCAGAGCGGGCCGCGCTCGAGCATCACGGTGCGCATCGACCGCGATCTCGCCGTGCTCGATCCCGCCAACCGGACGGGGCCGTGGGATGGCAACGTCATGCGCGTGGTCTTTCAGCGCCTGATGAAGCAGAAGCCGAATTCCGCCGAGCTCGAGCTCGATGCCGCGGCGGAAGTCAAGCAGGTGTCGCCGACGGTCATCGAGTTCCGGCTGAAGCCGGGCCAGATGTTCACCGACGGCTTCGGCGAGATGACCGCCGAGGACGTGAAGTTCTCGTTCGAGCGCATCGGCCTGCCGCCGAAGGACGGCGCCAAGGAATCGTCGTACAAGAACGACTGGCTGCACCTCGCGGGCGTCGAGGTGAAGGGCAAGTACGAAGGCCGCATCGTGCTCGCGCAGCCGCGCGCGAACCTGTTCGACGTGGTCATCGCCGACGGCTCGGGCTGCATCGTCTCGAAGAAGGCCGTCGAGCAGCGCGGCGCGGATTTCGCGACGAAGCCCGTCGGCTCCGGACCCTACCAGCTGGTATCGTTCGAGCGGCAGAAGGGCGCCACGCTGCGCCGGAACGCGGCCTACGCGGGCCGCAAGCCGCGGTTCGACGAGATCGCGATTCGCTTCATCTCCGATGCGCGCACGACCGACCTGGCGCTGCGCTCGGGCGAGCTCGATTTCGCGGTCCTCGCCCCGGCGTCCGCCGATCCGCTGCGCGCCATTGCCGGGCTCACGGTGAGCGACCAGCCCAGCATCGCGTACGTCTGGCTGGGGATGAACGTCGAGAAGGCGCCGCTTTCCGACCTGCGCGTGCGGCAGGCGATCCGCCTCGCGCTCGACGTCGACCAGATGCTGGCGGCGGGCTACAACAACAAGGCGCCGCGGCTCAACACGCTGCTGCCGCCGCAGATTCTCGGCCACTGGCGCGAGGCGCCCGTCTACAAGCGCAACGTCGCCGAGGCGAAGAGCCTGCTCGCTGCGGCCGGCGCCTCGAATCTCAAGCTGAAGCTGCTGATCCTGAACCAGGCGAACTACCAGAACATGGCCCTCGTGGCGCGGTCCCTCCTCGCGGACGTCGGCATCACGGTCGAGGTCGACGCGCAGGAAGGCGGCACGTTCTGGAACTCCGGCAAGGGCGACACCGGCAAGAACATCGACCTCTTCATCACCCGCTTCAACGGCAAGCACGACCCGAACTTCATCATGCAATGGTTCGTCTCGGGCCAGATCGGGAACTGGAACTGGCAGCGCTGGAACAGCCCGGAATTCGACGCGCTGTACGCGCAGTCCGCAAGCGAGCTCGATCCGGCGAAGCGCCGCCAGATCGTGATCGAAGCGCAACGCCTGATGGACAGGTCGAGCGCCTTCGTCTGGCTCACCAACGAGGCCAACACGCTGGTGCACCGCAGCTGGATCCGGCCTGCGGCGGTGCCGGGCTGGCTCGACTGGCAATACGACGAGTTCACGACGACGGGCTGACCGCGCGCACGCGGTCGACGGGACGGCACGATGTCCGGGGCGGGGGAAACGCGAACCGACGAGCTGATGCGCTACGTGGGGAGCCGTCTGCTCACGACCGTCCTGATCGTGGTCGGCGCCATGCTGCTGCTGTTCGCGCTCTCGGCCGTGGTCCCGGGCGATCCCGCGACCACGCTGCTCGGACCGCAGGCGACGCCGGAACTCTCGCGGCGCTTCATCGCCGACATGGGGCTCGACCAGCCGCTGCCCACCCGCCTCTGGCGCTTCTTCGCGAACGCTGCGACGGGAAACCTGGGCACCGACGTCATCTCGGGGCGCGCGGTCGCGGGCCTCATCCGCGAGGTGATCCCCTATACGCTGATCCTGACCTTCTCCGCGATCGGCCTCGCGGTGGCGATCGGCGTGCCGCTCGGCGTGTTCGCGGCCACGCACCGGGGCTCGGTGCTCGACCATGTCCTCGCCTTCGTTTCGGTCGCCTTCATCGCGGTGCCGAGCTTCGTCATCGCGATCTTCCTGCTGCTGATCTTCGCCATCTGGCTCGACTGGCTGCCAGTGCTCGGGGCGAGCCGCACCGGTGCGCTCGCGGACGAGTTCAAGCGCATGATCCTGCCTACGCTGGCGCTCGCCCTGGGCTGGATCGGCTTCATTGCCCGGCTGGTCCGTGCGTCGATGCTCGAGGTGCTGGGCGAGCCGTACATACGCACGTCGCGCGCGTACGGGCTGTCGAACCGGCTCGTGACCTACAAGTATGCGCTGAAGAACGCCTGCATCCCGACGATCACGATACTCGGCATGGGCATCGGCCGGCTGCTCGGCGGCGCGGTGCTGGTCGAGATCGTCTTTGCGCGGCCGGGGCTCGGGCGCCTCATCTACAGCGCGATCTCGGAGCGCAACTACCCGGTCGTTCAGGGCGCGGTGCTCGTCGTCGTCGTGCTGTTCGTCGTCGTGAACCTAATCGTGGATCTCGGCTATTCCGCGATCGACCCGCGCATCCGCCACGATTCGCCCGACCACGGAGCATCCGGTTGACGGCGCTCGCTCGCGCGCTCCATGTCCTGCGCCTGGTCTGCGCGTCCTTCACTGGGGCGACGGGACTCGCCATCGTGAGCGTCGTGCTGGCTGCGGCACTCTTCGCACCCTGGGTCGCGACCGTCGATCCCGACCGGCTCGACGTGATGAACCGCTTTGCCGCGCCTTCGTTCGCGCATTGGCTCGGGACCGACCACCTGGGGCGCGACCTCTATTCGCGCCTTGTACACGGGGCCACTGTGGCGATGAGCGTCGCGCTGGCGGCGATCGCCATCGCGCTCTGCCTGGGGACGCTGCTCGGCATCCTCGCCGCGTACCTGCCGGCGCGGCTCGAGCGTTTCGTGCTGATCGTCTTCGACGTGATCTCGTCGTTCCCGAGCATGGTGCTGGCGCTCGCCGTCGTCGCCGTCTTCGGTCCGTCAGCGCTGATCGTCGTGATCATCGTGGCGATCACGCTGACCCCGCATTTCGGCCGAGTGGCGCGGGCCCAGGTCCTGACGCTGAAGAGCGCGCCGTTCCTCGAGGCCGAGCGCATCCTCGGAGCGTCGTTTCCGCGCATCGTGGCGCACCACGTCCTTCCCAACATCCTTGGGCCGCTGGTGATCCTCGCGTCGATGGACATCCCGGTGGTCATCACGATCGAGGCGGGGCTGTCCTTCCTGGGGCTGGGCGTGCGCCCGCCGCTCGCGAGCTGGGGCACGCTGATCCAGGATGGCTACCAGTTCCTGTCGGACAGCTGGGTGCCGGTCGTGGTCTCCAGCCTCGCCTTGGCGTTCGCGACGCTCGGCTTCACGCTGTTCGGCGAGGCCCTCCGCGACGCCGTGGATCCGCGCATCCGGCGCGAGCCCTGAACGATGGCCCGGCCCCTCGTTTCCATCCGCAATCTGGTGCTCGAAGCGGCGACGACGCGCGGCACCGCGCACATCCTGCGCGGCATCGATCTCGACATCGGGCGCAGCCGCATCCTCGGCGTGGTCGGCGAGTCGGGGTCGGGCAAGTCGAGCCTAGCCGCTTGCCTGCTGCGCCTGCTCCCGGCGAACCTGTCCTGCCTCGACGGGAAGATCCTCTTCGACGGCACGGACCTCGTCGCGCTCGACGAGATCGCGATGAACGCCTATCGCGGCAGGCGGATCGCGATGATCTTCCAGGATCCGATGACGGCCCTGAACCCGCTCTTCACCGTGGGCACGCATCTCGTCGATGTTCTGCGCCGCCGCCATCCCGGCCTTTCGCGCGCGGACGCCGATGCGCGCGCGACCGCCGCACTGACGAGCGTGGGCATTGCCGACGCGGCACTGCGGCTCCGGTCGTATCCGCATCAGCTCTCGGGCGGCATGCGCCAGCGGGTGATGGTCGCGATGGCGCTGCTGGTCGAGCCGGACCTGCTGCTGGCGGACGAATGCACGACGGCGCTCGACGCCACGGTCGAAGCCCAGATCGTCGCGCTGCTGGAAGGCCTGCGCCGCGGGTTCGACGGCTCGATCGTGTTCATCTCCCACCACCTGGGTCTCGTCGCGCAGCTCTGTGACGACCTGTGCGTGATGTACGCGGGCACGGTCGTCGAGACCGGCCCCGTCGTCGATGTCGTGGCGGATCCCCGGCACCCCTACACACGCGCGCTGCTGGCATGCGAGCTCGACGACCACGCGCACGGCGGCCGGCTCGTCTCGATTCCCGGCGAGGTGCCGGATCCCGTGGCGGCGCATGTCGCGTGCACGTTCGCTCCGCGGTGCCCGCATGCGACCGACGCCTGCCGCGCGTCGATCCCGGCGCTGCGCGACGCGGGGCCGGGCCGCCGCGCGGCCTGCCTGCGGTTCGAGGAGCTCGCGTGAGCGCGGCGGGCGAAGCCAAGGCCCGAAGGACGCGTCGCCGCGCGATCGCGTGTGCCCGACATGTGACCCAGCGACCGGCGCACGCTTTCACGGAGGGCGTGGCGCAATGAAGGCGGGTTCCGCATTGCTGGCGTTCGACCGCGTCAGCGTCGTCTTCGGCGCGCGGGTCCGCGCGCTCGACGACGTCAACCTCGTGGTCGGGAAGGGCGAGATCGTCGGCCTGGTCGGCGAATCCGGTTCCGGCAAGAGCACGCTGTGCCGGGTCCTCGTCGGTCTCACGCGGCCCACGGCGGGCACGGTCAGCGTCGGCGGCCGGCCCGTCCACACCCAGATTGCGGAGGGGCGGCTCGCGTTCCGGAGACGCATCCAGATGCTGCTGCAGGACGCCGTCGCCTCGCTGTCGCCACGCATGACGATAGGGCGCGCGCTGGAAGAGCCGATGGCGATCCACGGGCTGCCGCGCGCGGAGGCGCAGGCGCGGCTGACGGGGGTGCTCCGGCGCCTCGGCCTGCCACAGGACGTGCTCACGAAGTTTCCGCACGAGATTTCCGGCGGTCAGGCGCGGCGCGTCGGCGTCGCCCGGGCGCTCGTCCTCAATCCCGAGATCATCGTGGCCGACGAGCCGACGGCGGGCCTCGACGTCTCCGTGCAGGGCGAGCTCCTGAACCTCCTGCTCGATCTCCAACGCGAATTCGGTCTCACTTATCTTCTCGTCAGCCACAATCTCAACCTGATCCGCCGCGTCACCGGGCGCACGGTCGTCATGTACCTTGGCCAGATCGTCGAGGAGACACCGACCCGCGAGCTTTTCGAAGCACCCGCGCATCCCTACGCCGCCGCGCTCCTGTCGGCGAACCCTGCCATCGAACCGGAAAAGCGCCATCGGAAGATCGTCCTCCAGGGCGAGATGCCCAGCGCGGTGAATCCGCCGTCCGGCTGCCGGTTCCACACGCGGTGCCCGGTGGTAAAGGCTCGCTGCCGGGACGAGCCGCCGGTGCCGGTCGAGCTGGGAGCGGGCCGCAGCGTACGCTGCCATTTCCCGTTTTCGCTGGATCCGCGGCGCCACTGACGGCACCCTCGGCCCGGCCCCAAGATCGGAACGCCGCCATGCGCACATTCGAGCTCGGAACGAATCGCGTCGCCATCGCCGACGTCGCGGAAGTCGCGCGCGACCGGGTGCAGATCGTGACCGGTCCAAAGGTGATCGAACGCCTGCAGCGTGCCCGCACGATCGTCGAGCGCGCGGCGCAAGGCGATCAACCGATCTACGGCCTCACGTCGGCGCTCGGCGCGAACACGGGCAGGGTGGTGGCGCCACACGAGCGCGCGCTCTATCAGGTGCAGGCGGTGCGCGCGCGGGCGGTGGGCGTCGGCCCGCCGATGCCCGAGGAACGGGTCCGGGCCGCGCTGTTCGCGCGAATCGCGGGAATGGCCCAGGGCGGCTCTGGCGTTTCGCCCGCGGTGTTCGGGGCGCTGGTCGACATGCTGAACCGCGGCGTCGTCCCGTGCGTGCCGGTGTGGGGATCGATCGGAGTCGCCGACATGCCGCCGCTCGCGCATCTCGCGCTCGTGCTGATCGGCGAGGGCGAAGCCTTCGTCGCCGGCCGGCGGGTCTCCGGTGCCGAGGCATTGGCGCACGCCGGCCTCGCGCCGGTGGCGCTCGGCGCGAAGGACGGCCTCGCGCTCTTCAGCGCGAATGCGGTAACGGTCGGGATCGCAAGCCTGGTCCTGCACGATTTTGTCCTTGCGCTCGAGCGGCTCGACGAGGTCGTCGCGCTTTCGTTCGAGGCGTTTCGCGGCAACCTGTCGCCGTTCGATGCGCGCGCGCAGGCGGCGCGCGGGGCGCCCGGACAGGCCGCCGCCGCGGCGCGCCTCCGCAGTGCGCTGGCCGGGAGCGGATTGTTCGGCGCGAACGCGGCGCGACGCGTCCAGGACCCGCTGTCGTTCCGCTGCGTCGCGCAGGTGCAAGGCGCGGCCCAGGACGCGCACGTGCACGCGGTGGAGCACGTCGAGATCGAGCTGAATGCCGCGGCCGACAGCCCGCTCGTCGACCTCGAGACCGGCGCGTTGTTCTCGACCGGCAACTTCCACATCCCCGGCCTGGCGATCGCGCACGAGGCACTGGGCCTCGCCGTCGTCCAGGTGGCCGCACTGTGCGTCCAGCGCTGCATCCACCTGATGGCGCCCGCGACGTCGGACCTGCCCCTGCAGCTGACGCGCCACGGCCCGCAGCAATCGGGTTTCGCGACCGTGCAGAAGACGCTGACCGCACTGCTCAACGACCTGCGGCACCTCGCCAATCCGGCGTGCCTCGATTTTCTGCCGGTGTCGGCGGGGATCGAGGACCACGCGCCAATGGCGTTGCGATGCGTGACCAAGCTCGACGAAATGCGCGAGCGGCTTGCGTATCTCGCCGCGATCGAGGCGCTCGTCGCGGCGCAGGCCGTCGACCTCCGGTCACCGGAGGTCCACGCGACGCTGGGCGCGGGTGCCCGCAGGATGTACGAGGGCGTACGGTCGCGGGCCGCGTTTGTCGACGACGACCGTCCTCTCGGGCCGGATTTCGAGACCGTCGCCGCGTGGCTGCGGCGCGACGGCGCTACTTCGTCGTCGGCATCATGAATTCCGCGCCGGCGCGGATGCCGGACGGCCAGCGCTGCGTGACCGCTTTCTGCCGCGTGTAGAACCGCACGCTTTCGGGGCCGTAGATGTGGTGGTCGCCGAACAGCGAGGACTTCCAGCCGCCGAAGCTGTGGAACGCGACGGGCACCGGGATCGGCACATTGACGCCGACCATGCCGATCTGGACGCGCTGGACGAAATCGCGCGCGGTGTCGCCGTCCCGCGTGAAGATCGCGGCGCCGTTGCCGAACTCGTGCGCGTTGACGAGCGCGAGCGCCTCGTCGTAGGTGCGCACGCGCAAGGACGACAGCACGGGGCCGAAGATCTCGTCCCGGTAGATCCGCATGTGCGGCGCGACGCGGTCGAACAGCGTCGGGCCGACGAAGTAGCCGTCCTCATGGCCGGGCACCTTGACCGTCCGCCCGTCGACGACGAGGTCGGCGCCTTCCGCGGCACCGCTTTCGATGTAGCCGGTCACCTTGTCGCGGTGGCTCGCGGTGACGAGCGGCCCCATCTCGGCGTCCCGATCGTCCGAGGCGCCGACCTTCATGGCGGCGATCTTCTTCCGCACGCGGCCGAGGACGTTGTCGGCGATCGCGTCGCCGACGAACACTGCCACCGCGATCGCCATGCAGCGCTCGCCTGCCGAGCCGTACGCGGCGCCGACCAGCGCGTCGGCGGCCATCTCCGGATCGGCGTCGGGCATCACCACCGCGTGGTTCTTCGCGCCGCCCAGCGCCTGCACGCGCTTGCCGTGCGCGGTGCCGGTCGCGTAGATGTATTTCGCTATGGGCGTGGAGCCCACGAAGCTCACCGCCTGCACGTCGGGATGCGCGAGCAGCGCGTCCACCGCCTCCTTGTCCCCGTTGACCACGTTGAACACGCCGTCGGGCAGCCCCGCCTCCTTGAGCAGGGCGGCGAGGATCAATGCGGCGGACGGGTCGCGCTCCGAGGGCTTGAGCACGAAAGCGTTCCCGCAGGCGAGCGCCATCGGGAACATCCACAGCGGCACCATCGCGGGGAAGTTGAACGGCGTGATGCCCGCGACGATACCGAGCGGCTGGCGCAGCGTGTAGGCGTCGATGCCGGTGCCGACGCTCTCGCTGAACTCGCTCTTCAGGAACTGCGGCGCGCCGCAGGCGTACTCGACGATTTCGATGCCGCGCGCGAGCTCGCCGGCGGCATCCGAGAGCACCTTGCCGTGCTCGCGCGCGATCGCCGCGACGATTTCGTCCGCATGCTGCTCGAGGAGAGCCTTGAACCGGAACATCAGGCGTGCGCGCGACAGCGGCGTGGTCGCCGCCCAGGCGGGAAACGCCGCTTTCGCGACCTCGACGGCACGCGCGACTTCGGCGCCCGTCGCGAACGGGACGCGGCAGGCCAGGGCTCCGGTCGCCGGCGTGTAGACGTCGCCGAAGCGGCCCGATGTGCCGGGCGTGCGCTTGCCGCCGATCCAGTGGGCAAGCGTCGGGACGTCGGCCTGGCGAAGCGCGGGGGTGGCGTTCATGGCGGGTGCTCCGGAGACGACGCGGGGTCCCGCGAGTGCGCGAGCGACCGCGTCGGAAAGGGAAACATTCTAGCGCGTCCGTCCGCGGCCGGGGAATCGGGCCGCGGAACCGGTAAAATGCGCAGGTGGCGTGGGCACGTCGGCGCAATTCGCGCGCCGGCCTGCCGCGTGTTCTTCCCGAGGAATCGATGAATCGCAAGGTGTATGTGTCCGGCGTGGGAATGATCCCGTTCGCCAAGCCGGGCGGAAGCGAGCCCTATGACGCGATGGGCGCCTCGGCGGCGGCCGAGGCGCTTGCCGACGCCGGGGTCGCGTACGCGGACGTAGAGCAGGCTTACGTCGGGTATGTGTACGGCGATTCAACGGCAGGCCAGAAAGCGCTCTATCGCATCGGGATGACGGGCATCCCGGTGTTCAACGTCAACAACAACTGCTCGACCGGTTCGACCGCGCTGTTTCTCGCGCGGCAGGCGATCGAGAGCGGCGTCGCCGAATGCACGCTGGCGCTCGGCTTCGAACAGATGGCGCCGGGTGCGCTGGGCACGCATTTCAACGACCGCCCGACGCCGTTCGACGACTTCAACCGCGAAACCGACGCCCTCGTCGGGGCGTCCGACGTCCCGCTGGCGATACGCTATTTCGGCGGCGCCGGCCTGTCGCACATGCGGAAGTACGGCACGCGGCTCGAGACGTTCGCGAAGATCCGCGCCAAGGCGAGCCGCCACGCGGTCAACAATCCGCTCGCGCTTTTCCGCCGCGAAGTGACCGTCGACGAAGTCATGGCCTCGCCGCCGCTGATGCCGGGCGTGATGACGCGCCTGATGGCGTGCCCGCCCACGTGCGGCGCCGCGGCGGCGGTCCTGGTCTCGGAGGCGTTCGCGCGCCGGCACCACCTCGACATGACGGTGACGATCGCCGCGCAGGCGATGACGACCGACACGCCGTCGACGTTCGCCGCCCACGACATGATGCAGCTCGTCGGGTACGACATGACCAAGGCGGCGGCGCGCCGGGTCTTCGAGGACGCCGGAATCGGACCCGAGGACGTCGATGTGGTCGAGCTGCACGACTGCTTCGCCCAGAACGAGCTCATCACCTACGAGGCGCTGGGGCTGTGCCCGGAGGGCGGCGCGGAGAAATTCGTCGACGACGGCGACAACACCTATGGCGGCCGGTACGTGACCAACCCGTCCGGCGGTCTGCTGTCCAAGGGGCATCCGCTGGGCGCGACGGGCCTCGCACAATGCTTCGAGCTCACGCAGCAGCTGCGTGGGGCCGCCGAGCAGCGCCAGGTCGACGGTGCGCGGATCGGGCTGCAGCACAATCTCGGGCTTGGCGGCGCCTGCGTGGTCACGCTGTACCGTGCCGGCTGACCGGCGATGATCGACCGCAGCCTCGTCGGGCGCACGTTCGCGCCGTATTCCGCCGATGTCGAGGCCGGGCGCCTGCGGCTGTTCGCCAAAGCCGTCGGCGAGACGCGGCCGGAGTACGTCGACGAGGACGCCGCGCGCGCGGCCGGACATCCGGCGCTTCCGGCGCCCCCCACCTTTGCGGTCTGCGCGTCGCTGGACGTGCCGGATCCGTTCGCGTGGCTCCGCGATCTCGGTGTCGACCTCGCGAGCGTGCTGCACGCCGCGCAGGGATTCCGCTATTTCGCGCCGATCTACGCGGGCGACCGGCTGACGTTCGCGGCGTGGATCGAGAACGCCTTCCACAAGAAGGGCGGCGCGCTGATGTTCATCGTGAGGGACACCGACGTGACCAACCGGCAGGGCGTCCGCGTCGCACAGTTGCGGTCGACCATCGTCGTCCGCCGCGGCTGAGAGTCTCCGGATGAGCCTATCGTTCGACACGGTCGAAGTCGGCGACACGCTGCCGCCGCTGGCGCTGCCCCCGCTCACGCGGACGACGCTCGCGCTCTTCGCGGGCGCGTCGGGTGACCACAATCCGATCCACGTCGACATCGACTTCGCGCGCGCCGCGGGCATGCCCGACGTGTTCGCGCACGGCATGCTGTCGATGGCGTGGCTGGGACGGCTGCTGACGAACTGGGCGCCGCAGCGCAACCTCCGCGAGTTCAACGTGCGCTTTTCCGCGATGACGCAGGTCGGCGAGCGCATCGTGTGCACGGGCCACGTCGCGGGGAAGCTCGAGCGCGACGGCGAGCGGCTGATCCGTGTCGACGTGCAGACGGCGAACGAGGCGGGCGAGGTCAAGCTGTCCGGCGACGCGCTGATCGCGCTGCCCTGAGAGGACGACGATGAGCGACTATCGGTCCCCCTGGCTCGACGAGGAGCTCGAGTCGTTCCGCGCAACGGTGCGGCGCTTCGTGACCGACCGGCTCGCGCCCCGCGAGCCGGCCTGGCAGCAGGCGCACCGCGTCGACGCCGCGTCCTGGCGCGAGGTCGGGGCGATGGGCCTCCTCCTCTGCGACGTGCCGGAGGAATACGGCGGCAGCGGCGGGACCTTCGCCCACGACTGCGTGGTCTTCGAGGAACTCGCCTACGCGGGCGTCGTGAGCCTCGGCAAGCACGTCCACAACATCTGCGCGCACTACGTCCTCGCGTACGGCACCCCCGAGCAGAAGCGGCGCTGGCTGCCGCGCCTCGCGAGCGGCGAGCTCGTGGGCGCCATCGCGATGTCCGAGCCGGCGGCCGGCTCGGACCTGCAGGGCATCCGGATGCGCGCGGCGCGCCGCGGCGACGGGTACGCGCTCGACGGGTCGAAGACGTTCATCTCCAACGGGCAGGTGGCGAACCTGATTTGCGTCGTTGCGCGCACCGACCCCGAGGCGGGCGCCAAGGGGATTTCGCTGTTAATGGTCGAGACCGACGGTCTCGCGGGCTTCCGTCGCGGGCGCACGCTCGACAAGATCGGCCAGCCGGGGCAGGACACCTCCGAGCTCTTCTTCGACGACTGCCGCGTCCCCGCCGAGAGCCTGCTCGGCGGCGCCGAGGGGGCGGGGTTCGTCCAGCTGATGGAAGAGCTGCCGTACGAGCGCACGCTGATCGCGCTCACCGGCGTCGCCTTCATCGAGCGTGCGGTCCGCATCACGACCGACTACACGCGCGAGCGCAGGGCCTTCGGCAAGGCGCTGCTCGAGATGCAGAACACGCGCTTCAAGCTCGCCGAGGCGAAGACGATCGCGCACGTCGGCCGCGTGTTCATCGACTCGTGCATCGAGCGCTACATGGCCGGCACCCTCGACACGGCGACGGCGTCGATGGCGAAGTGGTGGCTGACCGACATGCAGTGCCAGGTGATCGACGAGTGCCTGCAGCTCTTCGGGGGCTACGGCTACATGCGCGATTACCCGATCGCGCAGATGTACGCCGACGCGCGCGTGCAGAGGATCTACGGCGGGTCGAACGAGATCATGAAGGAAATCATCGCGCGCACGCTGTGACGGCGCGATGCAGGAAGAAGCGAGGACGCCCATGGCAGCGCCGTACCCGCATTTGCTGAGCCCGCTCGATCTCGGTTTCCTGACGCTGAGGAACCGGGTGCTGATGGGGTCGATGCACACGGGACTCGAGGAGGCGCCGGACGGTTACCGGCGCATGGCGGCCTATTACGCCGAGCGCGCCCGCGGCGGCGTGGGCCTGATCGTCACGGGCGGCATTGCGCCGAACTTCGCGGGCCGGGTCGAGCCGCGGGGTTCGCAGCTGTCGTTCCCGTGGCAGGTGGGCAATCACCGGATCGTCGCCGACGCCGTGCACGCGGCCGGCGGCCGGATCGCGCTGCAGATCCTGCACACCGGGCGGTATGCGTACCACCCGCTGTCGGTCGCGCCGTCGGCGCTGCGCTCGCCGATCACGCCGTTCAAGCCGCGCGCGCTCACGCGCTGGGGCGTGCGGAAGACGATCGCGGACTACGCGCGTTGCGCCAGGCTCGCGCAGCGCGCCGGCTACGACGGCGTCGAGATCATGGGCTCCGAAGGCTACCTGATCAACGAGTTCGTCGCGCCGTGCACCAACCATCGCGACGACGAGTGGGGAGGCGCGTTCGAGAACCGCATCCGGTTCCCGGTCGAGATCGTCCGCCGCACGCGGGAGGCCGTCGGGTCGAACTTCATCATCATCTACCGGCTGTCGATGCTCGATCTCGTCGAGGGCGGCAGCACGTGGGACGAGGTGGTCGCGCTCGCGCAGGCGGTCGAGGCGGCGGGCGCCACGATCATCAACACCGGCATCGGCTGGCACCAGGCGCGCATCCCGACGATCGCGACGATGGTGCCGCGCGCCGCGTTCACGTGGGTGACGCGGCGGCTCAAGGGCGCGGTGCGGATCCCGCTGGTCGTGACCAACCGGATCAACGACCCGGCGGTCGCCGAAGCAGTGCTGGCGCGTGGCGACGGCGACATGGTGTCGATGGCGCGGCCGTTCCTCGCCGACGCCGAGTTCGTGAACAAGGCGGCCGAGGGGCGTGCCGACGAGATCAACACCTGCATCGCGTGCAACCAGGCCTGCCTCGACCAGATTTTTTCGCGGCAGATCGCATCGTGCCTCGTCAACCCGCGCGCGTGCCACGAAACGGAGATCGTGCTGAAGCCGGCGACGACGAAACGGCGGATCGCCGTCGTCGGCGCCGGCCCGGCGGGGCTCGCCTGCGCGACGACGGCAGCCGCAGCGGGCCACCGCGTCACGCTGTTCGACGCGGCGCCCGAGATCGGCGGGCAGTTCAACCTCGCGCGTCGCATCCCCGGCAAGGAGGAGTTCGCGCAGACGCTGCGCTACTACGCCCGCAGCATCGAAACCAGCGGCGTGGAGCTGCAGCTCGACCGGCGGGTCGACGCCGGCGACCTGTCCGGATTCGATCACGTGGTTCTCGCCACCGGCATCGTCCCGCGCACGCCGGCGATCCCCGGCATCGACCACCCGAAGGTCGCGGGCTACACCGACATCGTGCTCGGCCGCCGGGAGGCCGGAAAGCGCGTCGCGATCGTCGGCGCAGGCGGCATCGGGTTCGACGTCGGTGAATTCCTGACCCACGACGGCGGCCACGACGCGACGGAAACGTACTGCGCCGAATGGGGCATCGACATGCAGTATCGCGATCGCGGCGGCATCGCGGCGGCTGGCGACCGTCCGCCGCCGCGTGAGGTCTGGCTGCTGCAGCGGAAGACCGGAAAGGTGGGCGAGGGCCTCGCGAAGACCACCGGCTGGATACGCCGCACGCTGCTCAAGAAACGCGGCGTGAAGATGATTCCCGGCGTCGAGTACGCGAAGATCGACGATGCCGGGCTGCACGTGCGCATCGACGGCAAGCCGCAGGTCCTCGACGTCGACACGATCGTCGTCTGCGCCGGCCAGGAGCCGCGTCGCGAGCTCTTCGAGCCGCTGCGGGCGGCCGGCGTGCCGGTCACGCTGATCGGCGGCGCCGATGTCGCTGCCGAGCTCGATGCCCGACGCGCCATCGCCCAGGGCACGGAGGTCGCGCTCCGGCTGTAGCCCGGGTCGAACGCGCGGCGCGTCCCGCGCCGTTTCATCCGGATCGCGTGTCCGGGCCGAGAAGATCGAGCGCCGCGCGCAGCAGTGCCTCGTAGCGTGCCCGCTCGGCGGCGATCGCCTCGGGCGTCCATGCGTAGAAGCCGCGCCCCGTCTTCATCCCGAGTTCGCCGCGCTCGACGTGCTCGCGCAGCACGCGTGCGGGCTCGCGGCTGCCGTCGAGCGTCGGATAGATGGTCGCCGCCGCCGCGCAGTGGATCTCGAGGCCCGCGTGGTCGCGCTGCAGCATGGGTCCGGCCGCGAGATAGCGGAAGCCGAACCCGAACCGCACCGCCGCATCGACGTCCTCGGGCGTCGCTATACCGGCGTCGATCAGCGCGAACGCCTCGCGGCAAAGCGCGTGCTGCAGGCGATTGGCGAGGAAGCCCGGCAGGTCGCGGCGAACGAGCACCGGGACCTTGCCGCTGTCGCGCATCAGGCGCACGAGGGTCCCCGCCAGCGCGACGTCGCTCGCCGGCCCGCACACGACCTCGACCAGCGGGACCAGGCGCGCGGGCATGAAGAAGTGCAGCCCGAACATCCGGCGGGCCGTGGCGAGGCCCTCGGCGATGGCGCTGATCGGGAAGCTCGAGCTGTTGCTCGTCAGCAGCGCGTCGGGCCGCGCGAGCCGTTCGATGGCCGCGAAAACACCGCGCTTCAGCGCCAGCGCCTCCGGGACGCATTCGACCGTGACGTCGATCGCGCCCCAGGGGAGCGCGTCGAGCGCGGCATGGACCACCGGGAGCGGCCCCGGCGCGCCGGCGAGCTCGCGGGGCAGCCAGTCGCCGAGTGCGTCGCGCCTCCCCGGATCGGTCTCGACGACGTGCGTGACGCAGCGGGCGCGGGCGAACGCGACCGCGATGTCGGCGCCCATCGTGCCGCCGCCGACGATCGCGACGGTCGTCATTGCCGCTGCGCGGGGTCGGGTCGGGACGGCTGGATGCCAAGCCTGCGTCCGACCCGCTCCGGCGGCGGCAGCGCCGCGTGCGCCGATTTCATTGCTTCGATGCGCGCCGCCACGGTGTCGTCGAACGGCATGCCTCTGCGCGTAGACATGTCGACGTGCATGGCCAGCAGCTCGTTCGTCGCGGCGAGCGTACGATCCACCTCGCGGTACATCTCGTGAAAATAGTGGATCCGCTTGTGGTCATGGTCGAGCAGGCGCGTGGCGATCCGCAGTCCGTCGCCGGCGAGCGTTTCGTGGAGATAGTCGACATTCATCGCGAGCGTGAACAGCGATCTCCGCTCGCGCTCGACGTAGCCCCACCCGACGCCCAGCGCGTCGTAGAAGACGTCGGTTGCGCGGTCGAACGCCAGCACGTAGTACCCGACGTTCATGTGCCCGTTGCCGTCGGTCCATTCCGGCAGGACCGATAGCCGTGTCTCGACGAGCCGCATGGTCGGAGCGGGGGGCGTCGCGCCGTCACCAGGCGCGGTGGGCCAGCGCGCCGAGCGCGAGCAGCATCCCGAACGCGACTTCGAGCATCACGGCACGGAAGAGCAGCGCATTCTGCGCCGGGCCGTCGGGCTCGCGGGCCAGGTCGCGGACGAGCCGCAGCGCCGCCGGCAGCGCGAGAAGCGGCAGGGCGAGCCAGCCGCTCACGAGCGATACCGCGAGGACGAGCGCCAACCCGAAGGGTGCGAGCTCCAGCGCCGCGTGCAGCCGCAGCGACCCGGCCTTGCCGATGACGACCGGCAACGTGCGCCGGCCGGTCGCCGCGTCGTGCGCACGGTCGCGGAAATTGTTGACGAGCAGGACCGCGGCGGCGTGCGCGCCGACCGCGACTCCCGCAATCCAGGCGGCCGGGCTGACGTCGCCTGTCTGCACGTAGTACGAGCCGCAGACGGCCGTGAGTCCGAAGAAGACGAAGACCGTCAGCTCGCCGAAGGGCGTGTAGGCGACCGGCCGCGGCCCGCCCATGTACGCGTACGCGGCCAGCGTCGAGGTCACGCCCATCAGCACGATGGGCCAGCCGCCGCGGATCATCAGCGGCAACGCGACGAGCACCGCGAGCGCGACCGTCGCGACGATCGCCTGCTTCACCGTGTGCGTGGACAGCCAGCCGTTGGCGGTGGCGCGCGGCAGGCCGACGCGCGCCCCCGTCTCGGCGCGGCGTTCCGTGTAACCGACGTCGTTCTGCAGGTTCGTCACCACCTGCATCAGCACCGATGCCGCGAGCGTGATGAGCGCGATCGCCGGGTCGAAGGTTCCCGCGACCGACCACGCGAGGCAGGTCGCGACGACGACCGGGACCATCGCGATCCACAGCGTCTTCGGGCGCAGCGCGACGCACCACGCGGCCCAGGAGCCAGGACGGATCGACGTGAAGGCGGAGGTCGTCATCGGGGCGTCGGCGGGCAGATCCTGGGTAATTATAGCCGCTGCGGAGGATCGCCTCATGCGTCGGCGACCGTTGCGGCGCGGCGGCAGATGGCCGCGCGAGGCCGGCGACGGCCGGCGCCACATTCGGTAAAATGCATGCACAGCCGCATTCGATCGAGGGCGCGCCGATCGGGTGAATGGCCGGTTCTCCATCCGCGCGAAGGAGCGATGCAATGGGTCTTCTGGATTTCGTCAAGGATGCAGGCGAGAAGCTTTTCGGCACGGGCAAGGCGAAGGCCGCGATGCAGGAGGCCGCGGCAGCGCCGGCCGACGAGCCCAAGCTCAAGGCCGCCAACGACGCGGCGGGCGACGCGATTCTCGATTACATCAAGGCACAGAACCTCGCGGCGACCGGTCTCGTCGTGACGTTCGACGGCGCGAGCGCGACCGCCAGCGTCTATGGCGTCGCGCCCGACCAGGCCACGATGGAAAAGATCGTGCTTTGCTGCGGCAACGTCGCGGGGGTCGCGGCGGTCAACAACATGATGAGCGTCGACCGCAGCGAGCCGGAGGCGACTTACTACACGGTCGTCGCGGGCGACAACCTGTCGAAGATTTCCAAGGCGCAGTACGGCGACCCCAACAAGTACATGAAGATCTTCGATGCGAACACGCCGATGCTCAAGCACCCCGACAAGATCTATCCGGGGCAGGTGCTGCGCATCCCACCGCTCTAGCGGCGCCATGGCGCGCTTCGCGACGCGGGACGACGGCCTCCGAAGGCGGGCGGGCGCATCGGGCCCGGGGCGCGAGCGCGGCCCATGATCTTCCAGGATCGAGCCGACGCCGGCCGCCGGCTCGCCCGCGCGCTCGACGCGTGGCGCGGTGAGCGGCCGATCGTGTATGCGATCCCGCGCGGCGCGGTGCCGATGGGAAAGATCGTCGCCGACGCGCTTGGCGGGGAGCTCGACGTCGTGCTGACGCGCAAGCTCGGCGCGCCGGGCAATCCCGAATTCGCCATCGGCGCCGTCGACGAGACCGGGTGGAGCTACGTCGCCGATTACGCCGAGCGGGTTGGCGCGACGCCGGACTACGTCGCGCGGACGATCGCCGCGGAAATGGAGACGATGCGCCGGCGCCGCGCCGAGTACACGCCGGTGCGCCCGCCGCTCGATCCGGCCGGCCGTGTGGCGATCGTCGTCGACGACGGGCTCGCCACGGGTGCGACGATGATCGCTGCGCTGCACGCGCTGCGGGCGCGCAATCCGCGGCGGCTCGTCTGCGCCGTGCCGGTTGGCTCGATCGACGCGGTCGAGAAGGTGGG
>Ga0209048_10000954_pt1 | contig 30499 bp, 28 predicted proteins | sample FrelakmetCRP12CR_FD_187146 | JGI IMG/M metagenome (GOLD analysis project Ga0209048, IMG submission 187146) | Freshwater lake sediment microbial communities from the University of Notre Dame, USA, for methane emissions studies - CRP12 CR (SPAdes)... | ecosystem: Environmental > Aquatic >... | reverse complement strand
CGGCGAGCTCCACGGGCGGGGCCGGCGGAGGCTCGATGCCTTCGACCGTACGGAACACGATGTCCTCGCCGTCGGCGTCGACGACGATCGTGGCCCCCGCGTGGAATTCCTTCCACAGGATCCGCTCGGAGAGCGCGTCCTCCACGTTGCGCTGGATCGCGCGTCGCAGCGGACGGGCACCCAACGTGGGGTCGTAGCCCTTCTTGGCGAGCAGCATCTTCGCCTCGTGCGTGAGCTCCAGCGCGAGACCCTGGGTCTCGAGCTGGTTCTGCACCCGCTTGATGAGCAGGTCGACGATCTCGGTGACCTCTTCGCGGCTGAGCTCGGCGAACACGATGACGTCGTCGATACGGTTCAGGAACTCGGGGCGGAAGTGGCGCTTCAGCTCCTCGTTGACCTTCTCCTTCATCTTCTCGTACGACACCGCTTCGTCGGCCCGGCCGAAACCGATCGCCGCCTTGCGCAGATCGGCGGTGCCGAGGTTCGACGTCATGATGATCACGGTGTTCTTGAAGTCGACCGTGCGGCCCTGCGCGTCCGTCAGCCGTCCGTCCTCGAGGATCTGCAGGAGGGCGTTGAAGACGTCTGGATGGGCCTTTTCGATCTCGTCGAAGAGCACCACGGAGAACGGCTTGCGGCGCACCGCCTCGGTGAGCTGGCCGCCCTCGTCGTACCCGACGTACCCGGGAGGCGAACCGACCAGGCGCGACACGGTGTGCTTCTCCATGTACTCGCTCATGTCGAGCTGGATCAGCGCGGCCTCGTCGCCGAAGAGGAACTCGGCCAGCGTCTTGGCGAGCTCGGTCTTGCCCACACCCGACGGACCCAGGAAGATGAACGAACCCGACGGACGCTTCGGGTCCTTCAAGCCGGCGCGCGTGCGGCGGATCGCCTGCGACACCGCCTTGACCGCCGCGTGCTGGCCGATGATGCGCTTGTGCAACTCGTCTTCCATGCGCAGCAGCTTCGCCGTCTCTTCCTCGGTGAGCTTGTACACGGGGATGCCGGTCCAGAGCGCGAGCACCTCGGCGATCGACTCTTCGTTCACCTCGTTGAAGAGGTCGACGCCTTCGGCCTTCCACTCCTGCTCCTTGGCGGAGCGCTGCTCGAGCAGTTCCTTCTCGCGGTCGCGCAACGACGCCGCGCGCTCGAACTGCTGACCTTCGATCGCCGCTTCCTTCTCCTTGCGGATCTTCGAGATCTCGTCCTCGAGCTCGCGGTAGTCGGGCGGTGCCTGCATCCGACGGATGCGCAGGCGCGAACCCGCTTCGTCGATGAGGTCGATCGCCTTGTCCGGCAGGTGGCGGTCCGAGATGTAGCGGTCCGCGAGGTTGGCCGCGGCGACGATCGCCTGGTCGGTGATCGTGACCCGGTGGTGGGCCTCGTAGCGGTCCCGCAAACCCTTGAGGATCTCGATCGTGTGCACGACCGACGGCTCCTCGACCTTGATCGGCTGGAAACGACGCTCGAGCGCGGCGTCCTTCTCGAGGTGCTTGCGGTACTCGTCGAGCGTGGTGGCGCCGATGGTCTGGAGCTCACCGCGGGCGAGCATCGGCTTGAGGATCGACGCCGCGTCGATCGCGCCTTCGGCGGCACCCGCGCCGACGAGGGTGTGCAACTCGTCGATGAACAAGATGATGTCGCCTCGGGTGCGGATCTCCTTCAACACCTTCTTCAAACGCTCTTCGAAATCGCCGCGGTAACGCGAACCCGCAACCAAGGCGCCGAGGTCCAGCGTGTAGAGCTGCTTGCCCTGGAGCGTCTCCGGCACGTCGCCGCCGACGATGTCGCTCGCGAGCCCTTCGACGATCGCGGTCTTGCCGACGCCGGGCTCACCGATGAGCACGGGGTTGTTCTTCGTGCGGCGCGACAGCACCTGCATCACGCGCTCGATCTCCTTCTCGCGCCCGATGACCGGGTCGAGCTTCTTGTCGCGCGCGAGCTGCGTGAGGTTGCGGCCGAACTGGTCGAGGACGAGCGAACCCGACGGCTGCGCTTCGCCCGAAGGACCGGCTCCCTGCGTCGCGCCTTCCTTGCTGCCGCCGTAGCCGGAGAGCAACTGGATGACCTGTTGACGCACGCGCGAGAGATCCGCGCCGAGCTTCACGAGCACCTGCGCGGCGACACCTTCACCTTCGCGGATGAGCCCGAGGAGGATGTGCTCGGTGCCGATGTAATTGTGGCCGAGTTGGAGCGCTTCGCGAAGCGAGAGCTCGAGCACCTTCTTGGCCCGCGGCGTGAAGGGGATGTGACCCGACGGCGCCGAGCCGCCGTGACCGATGATCTCCTCGACCTGGGCGCGCACGGCCTCGAGCGAGATGCCGAGCGACTCGAGCGCCTTGGCCGCGACGCCCTCACCTTCATGGATCAGGCCGAGCAGGATGTGCTCCGTCCCGATGTAATTGTGGTTGAGCAGGCGCGCTTCTTCTTGCGCCAGGACGACCACTCGCCGGGCTCGATCGGTGAAGCGTTCGAACACTGTCTCAACCGCCTCTCGTTGGTCGACGCACGGACCGTCGTGCCATCTTCGACACGAACGCCTGGCCCGAACGCTTGTGACTCGTCATTGTATCGAGCGGCGGTTGCAATCCCCCGCCGCCCTGCTCGTGAGTACCTGATCGGACACCGGGAGCCGTTCCTGAAGTCACGGCTTCCAATGCCCTGGTGAGAGATACGACGCCACAGCGACCGGAATTGTTCCGTGACCGGGGACACGGCTTGGTGGAGGCCGGTCCGGTTTCCTAGCCTGCACGCCATATGACCTCCTCCCGAGCGCTCGTGCCGGCCTCACCGACCGCCGACCGTTGAATCTCGCCGACCTCGGCCTCGGGCCCCTTGCCGACGACCTCGCCCGGGTCGAAGTGTCCCTCCGGTCGGGTGTCGAGAACAACGACGCCTTCCTGGGCGATGTCGCCACCCACCTGATCGCCGCCGGGGGCAAGCGGCTCCGGCCCGCCCTGGGCCTCGCGGCGTACTACGCCGCGACCGCGCTCGAGCCCGCGTCGGGAGCCGCCGTGACCGGCGCGACCGCCGTAGAGCTCGTGCACCTCGGCTCGCTCTACCACGACGACGTGATCGACGAAGCCGAGACCCGCCGCGGCGTTCCCAGCGTGAACGCACGGTGGAGCAACATCGTCGCCATCCTCGCGGGCGACTACCTCCTGGCCCGGGCGTCGGCGCTGGCGGCGTCGCTCGGCGCCGACGTCGCCGCACTGCTCGCCGACACCATCGGCGAGCTGTGCCGGGGCCAGGTCCTCGAGCTCCAACATCTCTTCGACGTGCACCGCACCGAGGAGAGCTACTTCTCGGCGATCGAAGGGAAGACGGCGTCGTTGATGGCCACTGCGTGTCGCATCGGCGGCATGGTGGCCGACGTGCCCGCACCGACGCTCGACGCGCTCACGAGCTTCGGCATGCACCTCGGCATGTGCTTCCAGATCGTCGACGACGTGCTCGATCTCACCGCGACCGACGAAGCGCTCGGCAAGCGTGCCGGCAAGGATCTCCTCGAGGGCGTGTACACGCTCCCCGTCATCGACGCGCTGCGAGCGACGCCTGCCTTGCGCGCGTTGCTCGGCCGGCCGCTGCCCGTCGATTCCGTGGACGACGTCCGCGAGCTCGTCCTCGCGAACGGTGCCGCGGCATCGGCGCTCGACGTCGCGAGGAATCACGCCACCAAGGCCCACGAGGCGCTGAGCGGAGCCGACGGGCTCGACCCCACCGTCCGCGGCGCGCTCGGCAAACTGGTCGACCGCCTGATCGACCGCGATTCCTAGCCGCGATTCCTCACCGCGATTCCTCACCGGACGTCAGCGCCCCGCCGTCTTTCCCCGAGCGCAACGAGAACGTCAGGCGGACGCGCCGTCGGCGTCGATCAGGGCGTCGAGGTCGCCTTCTGACAGAACGGCGTGTTGCTCGCCGGTCACCGAGGTCAGGAACTTCAACACGATGTCGTTGTAGGTGTTGGGGGCCTCGGCCATGAGCCCGTGCGCGGCACCGGGGAGGATCTCGAGGCGCGCGCCCGGGATCAGCTCGGCGATCTCCTCCGCGTCGCCGACAGGGGTGAGGGCGTCCTGGGAGCCCGTGATGACCAGGGTCGGGGCCGTCACGTTCACGAGCTCGGCCCGGATTTCGTCGGGGGCATCGAGGATCGCCTGCACCTGCGCGATGAACGGTTCCGGCCCGCTTTGCAGGACGAGACGGGCCAGGAGGTTGAGCCAGACACCGAACCGCCGGCGGAGCCGGGGGCCGATCAGCCAGTGCATCGCGTCGGGGCCCAGCGCTCCCATTCCCCGCTCGCCGACCGCGTCGGCCCACTCCTGGAGCAGCTCGCGCCGCCATTCGTGGTGCTGGCACGCCGTGCACGCGAGCACGAGCGAGCTCACCCGATCCGCGTGGAGCACGCCGATGATCTGCGCGATCACGCCACCCATCGACGCGCCCATGACGTGCGCCCGTTCCACGCCCTCGGCGTCGAGCACAGCCAGCGCGTCGAGCGCCATCTGGTTCAGGTCGTAGGGACCCGGGGGTTTCGCGGACTGGCCCGTGCCCCGATTGTCCGGCGCGTAGCAGCGGAACCGCCGGCCCATCGCCATGCGCTGGAGCGCCCACCCGCGCGAATCGGTACCCAGACCCTGGATCATGAGGAGGGGCTCGCCGTCGCGGCGGCCCCACACGTCGTACGCGATCTCGGCCCCGTCAGTGGCGATCACGGTCTGCATGCGCAAGCCCCCGGCTGCCGCGTGCTGCGAGCTGTCGCGAGCGGATACTCGCGACAGCTCCGTCAGGGTATCCGCGGGCCCGCCCCGCCCCACACGACCGAACGATTCGATGCAACGGGCCGAACGACCCTTGGCGGGACGATCGCCGAGGTGACGCGACGATCAGGCCAGGAGCGCGGCGACGGCCTCACGGGCACGCTCCGCGAGCTCCGCGGCCGCGAGCTGATCCCGCGCGAGGCCCGGGCGCTGTTCGACGGGTTCGCCGATCACCACGCGCCACGGCCGCAGGGACAGGCCCAACGGTCCCCCGGCCCGAACGGCGACGGGGATCACCGGATAGCCCAACGCCGCGACCAGCAGGTCGAGCGGAGGCGAACCCGCGCCCGTGCGCAGCCAGGTGAGACCGAGCGGCACGGCGACCAGGTGATTCGCCCGCAGCAGGGCACCGACGTCGTCGGGCCGCAGCCCCACACCGCCGAGCTTGCGCAGGGCCGGGCCCACGAACGGCCACTCGGGGGTCCCGACCACCCGCAGGCGGCGGCGAACGGTCTTGCGCACGGCCACCGACAACGCGACGGGTTCGCCGACGCCGAGCCCCCGGTTGGCGACGAGGACCGCCGGGCCGAGGTCGGGCAGCCGCTCGGGATACTCGACCCGCACCGGCGTGAGGAGCTCGACGACCGGGGCGATCACGTCCTGGAACAGCGGGTCGGCACCGAAGGGATCGACCGGGAACCGGCCGTCGAGCCGGCGGCGCAACGCCGTCGGCAAGGGCTCGGGATCGTGCGCGCGATCCGAATCCAGCGAATAGTTGCTGATCGCGAACTCGGCGCTCATCAGGCCACCGCCTCGGTCGCGTGGAGGGCCGTGACCGTGGCCCATTCGTAGAGCTCGGCGCAGATCTGCTGGGTCGGGCGGATGCCCGTGAGCTCGAGCACCTCGATGGCCCGGCCGCCGTCGGCGGTGCAGCCCGAACGCAGTGTCTCCAGGACGTGGGCTGGCACGGGCGCCCCGGCGAGCTCGGCGATGCGACGCGCGCCCGCCCACGTCGGGCCCAGCATCGGCACCGGGATACGACCGCCGAGGCGTACCACCTGCCACGGACTCGCGGCACCCGGGCCGACCACGTTCAACGGACCGTCGTACCCGCGGCACAACGCCTCCACCGCGGCACGGGCGGCGTCGTCGGGGTGCACGAGCGAGAACGGCGGGTCGCTCAGCGCGGGGACGGGCACGGCGGGGAGGCGCAGGAGCCGCCCGAGCGGGCTCGGGGCGTGCGAGCCGACCACCGGTGCCATGCGGATCGTCGCGACGTCGACGTCGTGGCGGCGACCGAGCGCGACGCCCGAGCTCTCGACCTCGATGCACATCCGACCGAACGGAGTGGTCGGGGCGAGCGGCGAATCCTCGTCGGGAACCAGTGGCCGACCGGCGCCCCGGCCGTAGACCTCGATGCCACTGCGGATCACGAGCCGTTCGAGCGTGCCGGTGCGGGCCGCCGCACCGAACGTGGCGAGCGTGCACGCCGCCGTGCTGATGGCGGCGTCGCGCGGCATCATCCGGGCGTCGGGCTCGTACACGCCGAAGTGGGCGATGGCCGTCGGTGCGAACTCCGTGACGAACGACACGAGCTTGTCGCGGTCACGAGGGTCGATACGCCGGAACGCGCTGCGGCGGAGGCGACGGCGGGGCGGCACGAAGTCGACGCCCGCGATCTCCCCGACCTCGGGCCGGGCCTCGAGCAGTTGCGCGACGCGAGTGCCCAGCTCGCCGCCCATTCCCGTGACCAGCACGCGTTTCACGACTCGACCTCCGGCCGTAGATGCGGAAACAGGATGACCTCTCGTATGGAGGGGACGCCAGCTATGAGCATCACCAATCGGTCGATACCTATCCCAAGACCTCCACACGGGGGCAAACCATACTCCAGCGCCCGGACGTAGTCCTCGTCGACCCCATGCGCCTCGACGTCGCCCATGGCCTGCAACTGCGCCTGGGCCTCGAACCGCTCCCGTTGGTCGATCGGGTCGTTGAGCTCGCTGAACGCGTTGGCCAGCTCCCTTCCCCCGACGATCAGCTCGAACCGCTCGACCAGGAGCGGATCGTCGCGGTGTTCCCGGGCGAGCGGGGACACCTCTCGGGGGTAGTCGAGGACGAACGTGGGGCCCACGATCATTGCTTCGGTCGTCTTCTCGTAGATCTCGAGCACGAGTTTCCCCGGGCCCCAATCCGCCTCGATCGGCACCTCGAGCTCGCCGCAGAGCCCCTGGAGGTGCTCGACGGACATTCCCGGGTGCACATCGACCCCGGCGTGTTCGCGCACGAGGTCCCGAAGCGTCATCCGCGGCCACGGCGGCGTGAGGTCGATGGTCCGCCCGTCGGCCTCGACGACCGTCGAACCGATCGCAATGCGCGCGGCGTCGGCGACGAGCTCCTCGGTGAGCGTCATCATCTCCGTGTAGTCGACGAAGGCCTCGTACAGCTCGAGCATCGTGAACTCGGGGTTATGACGCGTCGAGAGGCCCTCGTTGCGGAACACCCGTCCGATCTCGAAGACCTTCTCGAGGCCGGCGACGATCAACCGTTTGAGATGCAGCTCCAGCGCGATGCGCAGATACAGCCGCATGTCGAGCGCGTTGTGATGCGTGAGGAACGGACGCGCGGCCGCACCGCCGGGAACCGCGTGCAACACCGGCGTCTCGACCTCGACGTATCCGCGCGCGGCAAGGAAATTGCGGATCGCGGTGATGACCGCGAAGCGGATCTCGAACACGCGGCGTGCGTCGTCGTTCGCGATCAGGTCCACGTAGCGCTGACGGAACCGCGTGTCGACGTCGCCGAGGCCGTGCCACTTGTCGGGCAACGGACGCAGGGCCTTGGCCAGCAACTCGAAACCCGACACCTTGACCGACAGCTCACCCTTGCGGGTGGACATCACGGTTCCCTCGACACCGACCCAGTCACCGAGATCCAGCTCGTCGAACGCGTCGTGCTCGGTGTCGCCGATGACCGCCCGCGACACGAACAGCTGCACCGATCCGGTGCCGTCGCGCACGGTCGCGAACGTCAGCTTCCCCTGGCGACGCAGCAGGAGCACACGGCCCGCGATCTTGACGACGTGATCGGTCTCCTGCCCCGCTTCGAGCGCTCCCCACTGCTCTCGCAGCGCACCGATCGTCGTCGTCCGGTCGAACCGGACGGGATACGGATCCTTCCCCGCCGCCCGCAGCCCCTCGATCTTGCCGACCCTGCGCTCCCACTCCTCATCACTCATATGAGAGTGGCACCTCCGGCTCCGGGGACGATGGTGGGCTGTCGTGGCGAGCGGCCCCGAAGGGGCGGGCTCGGGTATCCCGAGCCCGAGCGAGCGCGACCATCACGATTGGTTCCTCTCGTACACGATGCGGAGGCCGAAGAGCGTCAGCCAGGGCTCATAGTGCTGGATCGTGTGGGAGAAGGGCATGATCAACTCGGCCAGGCCGCCGGTCGCGACCACGTTGCAGTCGCCGAGCTCGGCCTGGAACCGATCGACGAGCGCATCGACCTGGCCACTGAAGCCGTAGACGGATCCCGACTGGATCGACTCGACCGTCGACTTGCCGATCACGTTCTTCGGCGGCACCAGCTCCACGCGCCGGAGTCCCGCGGCCCGGCCGAACAGCGCGTCGAGCGAGATCTCGATTCCCGGAAAGATCGCCCCGCCGAGATACTCGCCCTTCACGCTGATCGCCTCGATGGTGTTCGCGGTTCCGAAGTCGACCACGATCGACGGGCCGCCGTACAGATCGAACGCACCGACCGCGTTCGCGATGCGATCGGCACCGACCTCCTTGGGGTTGTCGTAGAGGATCGGCATTCCGGTGCGGACGCCCGGTTCGATCACGATCGCCAGCAACCCGAAGTACTTCTCGGTGAGCTCGCGCAACGCCGCCGTCACCCGCGGCACGCCCGACGCGATGACGACGCCGCTCACGTTGTTCTCGAACGAGAAGCCGTGGAACCCGAGGAACTGCTGGATCATCAGGGCCAGCTCGTCCGACGTGCGTTCGGCAACCGTCGCGATCCGCCAGTGGTCGGCGAGCTCCTGTCCGTTGAACAGACCGATGACGGTCTGGGTGTTCCCGACGTCGATGGCGAGCAGCATGACGGTCGCTCCGATTCGTTACTGGATGTCGAGGGCGAGGTCGAGCGCGGGCGCCGAGTGCGTCAACGCGCCGATCGAGATGAAGTCGGCGCCCGCCTCGGCCAACGCCGCGACCGTCGCCAAGGAGACACCACCCGAGACCTCGCTCTTGACCGCGCCGCCGAGCAGGTGGACGGCCTCACGGACCTGGTCGGGCGTCATGTTGTCCAGCAGGACGAGATCGGCGCGGGCTGCTTTCGCCCGGCCGACCTGGGAGAGGGTGTCGCACTCCACCTCGATGATGCGTCCGGGCCAGCGGGCCCGGGCGCGCTCGACGGCCTGCTCGAGCTCGAGATGCACGAGGTGGTTGTCCTTGATCAGCACGGCATCGGAGAGCGAGTCGCGATGGTTGAACCCGCCCCCGGCGCGTACGGCCGCCTTCTCGAACGCGCGCAGACCCGGGAGCGTCTTGCGTGTGTCGCGCACGCGCGCCTTGCCCCGCGCGCTGCGCACGAACCGTCGCGTCAACGTCGCGACGCCCGAGCAGTGAGAGAGGATGTTGAGCGCGGTCCGCTCCCCGACGAGCAACGACCGCAGCGGCCCTTCGACGCGACCGAGTTGCTGCGCCTCCCGAATCTCGGTCCCGTCTTCCACGTTCCACTCGATGGTGACGGTGGGATCGACCTGACGGAACACCTCCGTCGCGGCGGCGGTCCCCGCGAGCGTTCCCTCGGTCCGTGCCGCGAAGACACCATGACCGCCCACGGATTCCGGGATCACCGCGATCGAGGTGATGTCGCCGAGCACGCCGAGGTCCTCGGCGAGCGCGCGTGCGACAACCTCGCGAATCGCGTGCAGTGGTGGATCGAAGTCACTCATGCGAACCGTTTCATCGGTGCGGCTCCGGGGAATCGGCGGGAAGGGGAACGAAGCGGATGTCGCCGCCCATGATCGCGAAGCGCCCCCGGTACTCGCTGCTCGTCGACGGGTGATCGCTGCGCCAATGGGTGCCGCGGGACTCTTCGCGGGCCGCGGCCGACGTCACGAGGGCCCGGGCGCCGATGCACAGATTGCGCAACTCCCACGCCTCGGGTGCGTCGGTGGCCAGCAGATCGGCCTCGACGGAGATCGCCTCGATCGCCTCCGCGGCCTCCCGCAACGACGCCGCGGTTCGCATCACGCCCGCGTTCTTCGTCATCTCGAGCTGGAGCGCCGTCCGGAGCTTGTCGACCCGACCGTCGGCATCGCCGTCCCTGTCCGGCGTCGCGGGCGCAATCGGTGGCGCGACGGGCAGGAGACCGCGCAGCACCCCCGAGGTGTCCGCTCGATCCTTGGACCGGTGGATCGCTTCCACCGCACGCGGACCGAACACGAGACCGTCGAGCAACGAGTTCGAGGCGAGCCGGTTGGCGCCGTGCACACCGGAGCACGCGACCTCGCCCACCGCCCACAGTCCGGGAAGCGTCGTGGCCCCGTCGAGATCGGTGGCCACACCGCCGGAGAGGTAGTGCGCCGCCGGCGCCACCGGGAGCCATTGGCGCGTCGGATCGAGACCGACCTCCTCGCACGCGCGGCGGATCGTGGGGAACCGGCGGGTGAAGTCCGTGATCGAGGTGGCGTCCAACCACAGGTGTGTGAGCCCGCGATCGATCAACCGCCGCGTGATGGCCCGCGCGACGACGTCGCGCGGCGCGAGATCGCCCAGCGGGTGCTCGTCGGCCATGAACGCCACGCCCTGGTCGTCTCGCAGCACCGCACCTTCGCCCCGCAGCGCCTCGGAGAGCAGCGGCCGCGGCATCGACGGATGGTCGAGCGCCGTGGGGTGGAACTGCATGAACTCGACGTCGGCGACCGCGACGCCGGCCCGCAGTGCCATCGCGATGCCGTCACCGGTGGACAACGCGGGGTTCGTCGTGACCGCGAAGAGCTGCCCCGCGCCCCCGGTGGCGAGGATCGTGTGATGAGCGCGGACGTCGACCATCGCGCCGGACGGATCGATGGCCCGTACGCCACCACACCGGCCGCCCTCCACCAGCACGTCGACGGTGAACCAGCCTTCGCGCACGTCCGCTGCCGTCGCCCGCACGGCCGCCACGAGGGCGCGCTCGATCTCGGCGCCCGTGGCGTCGCCCCCGGCGTGCACCACGCGCGCGAGGGAATGGCCGCCCTCGCGGGCCAGTGCAAGGGGCGCGGTGGCGACATCGCCGGTGCGGTCGAACGCCGCGCCGAACTCGATGAGCTCGCGCACCCGGCCCGGACCCTCCGTCACGAGCACACGCACCGCATCCACGTCGCAGAGACCGGCGCCGGCCGTGAGCGTGTCGGCCTCGTGCAACGCGGGAGAGTCGGGTTCGGCCAACGCCGCGGCCACCCCACCCTGGGCGAACCGGGTCGTCGACTGGGCCAACGCGCCCTTCGTGAGCACCGCGACCGACGAGCCCGAGCGCGCCGCGTGCACGGCCGCCGACAATCCCGCGACGCCACTCCCCAGCACGAGGACGTCGAATGGGCGCTGGTCGCTCGTGCTCACAGGATCCCGACCCTAGTGGTCCGTTCCGGAAAGGGCGCGCCGGTCAGGGCGCGAGCTCGTGGAGCTCGCGGTCGAGGGCCCGGAAATCCGCGTCGGTCGCCCGGTTCCGCGAGTCGACGTGCACCACCTTGGGCGCATAGTGCTCGAGCTCGGCTTCCTCGTACTGCGCGTAGGTGATGATGATGACGCGATCGCCCGGGTGCACGAGACGGGCCGCGGCGCCGTTGAGGATCACGTCGCCGGGACCGCCGGTGATCGCATACGTCTCGAAGCGGGCGCCGTTGTCGACATCGAGCACGTGCACCTGTTCGTGCTCGTAGATGTCGGCCGCAGCCATGAGCGCCGGATCGAGCGTGATCGAGCCGATGTAGTTCAGGTCGGCTCCCACCACGGTCGCGCGGTGGATCTTGGACTTCATCATGGTGCGGCGCATCACGCCTCACTTTCTGCGGGGGTGGCGATGACACCGAGATCGATCTCGACCCCGGTGTCGTGAATGGTGATCGTGCAGTTGTCGATGAGCCGGGCGTTGCCGACGCGCGCCGCGAGGGCGACGAGGGTCTCGTCCGAAAGAGCCGTGACCGCGCCGAGCGTCGTCGCGTCGCGCACCTCGGCGTACTCCAGGGTGACCAGTGGTTCCGTCGCGATCGCACGCGTGACGATCGATCGGATCGCGTCGGCGTCGCGTTCGCCGCGGCGCACCGCGTCGGCCACGTCGCGTAACGATCGCGAGATGACGACCGCCGCGGCGCGCTCGGCCGGCGCGAGATACGCATTGCGGCTCGACAGAGCGAGGCCGTCGGTCTCACGCACCAACGGACAGCCCACGACCGTGACCGGGAGGTCGAGGTCACGGGTCAGGCGGCGCACGATCGCAAGCTGCTGCGCGTCCTTTCGCCCGAGGTAGGCGAAGCACGGACCGACGATCGAGAACAGCTTGGCCACGACCGTGGAGACACCGTCGAAGTGCCCCGGACGGGATCGCCCACACAGATCGTCGCCCAACCCGGCGACGTGCACCGTCGTGACCATCGCCTCCGGATACATCTCCGAGACGGTGGGCGCGAAGACGACGTCGACGCCTTCGGCCGCCGCGACGTCGAGGTCGCGCCCGAGATCACGGGGATACGCGTCGAGGTCCTCGGACGGACCGAACTGGAGTGGGTTCACGAAGATGCTGAGCACGACCGCGTCGTTCGCCGAACGCGCGACACGCATCAACGAACGGTGCCCTTCGTGGAGGGATCCCATCGTGGGCACGAACCCGACGGTCTTGCCCGTCGCGCGGGCACTACCGGTCCAATGCCGCAGGTCGGCACGTGTGGTGATCGTGATCACGTCCGCACCTCGGACAGGAGCGCGTGCATCGCGACGTCGTCGCGACCGGCGAGGCGGAGCGCGGCTTCCGCAAGCGCGCGGTACGCCGCACGCTCACTGACGGCAATGGCGTCGAGGTGAGCGGCCACCGTGTCGACGTCACCGCGTGACACCGGACCGGTGAGCGCGCCGGCCGGGCCCAGCGCGGCGACGTTCTCGACGGTCGCGCGCACGAGCGGCAACAACGCCTCGAACGGCACGCCGGCTTCCTCGGCGACACGTTGCGCCTGACCGAGCAACGCGACGAGATGGTTCGACGCGATCGTCGCCGCGGCGTGATACGCGGCGCGGGCGTCGTCGCGCACCACGAACGGATGCATGCCCAGCGACACCGCGAGCTCGGCCACCGCATCGCTTCCCGCGACCGCGCACCATGCGCCGGCCAGCCGCTCGGCCCCGACCTCCGGCGCCGGCAACGACTGGAGCGGATGCAACGCACCCACCTCGACGTCCGTACGTTGTGACGTGATCGCGTCGAGGTCGGCGACGGTGCGAGAACCCGAAAGATGGATCACGATCGCGCCGGGCTCCAACGAACCGGCCACGCGCGCCGCCACCTCGGCGATCACGGCGTCGGGTGGGGCGAGGATCACCAGCGACGCACCGCGACCCGCGTCCTCGACGGACACGGCCGGCGCATCCAGCAGGGCGGCCGCTCGTCGCGTGGACTCGGCGTCACGATCGCGGCCGGCCACCGCGCCGACGGTCCAACCGCGGCGAGCGAGCGCGAGCGCGAGCGACGTCCCGGCCCGTCCCGGACCCACCAGCGCGAGCACGCCGGACGGCTTGGCATCCACCACTTCGAACCTCTTCGTTCCAGCCCACCAGGGGTGCCGGACTACTCGGTTGCTTGGACCCGTAATCCTACCCCGAATCGGCGCAATCCCGCCCAGCCCGGGGTCGGGACGTCCACCAGCTCCGGCGCGACGTCGGCCAGCGGCGCGAGCACGAAGGCCCGCTCCCACATCCGGGGGTGCGGCACCTGCAGATCCGGCTCGTCGACGCGGAGGTCACCGACGAGCAGGATGTCCACGTCGAGCGTGCGCGGGCCCCAGCGCTGCGCCCGCACCCGCCGGGCCGATTCCTCGATCCGTCGACCCACCGCGAGCAGGGCCCGGGGACCGAGCTCGGTCTCGACAGCCACGACGGCGTTGAGGTACTCCGGCTGCTCCGGCCCGCCGACGGGCTCCGTCTCGTACACCGGCGAGACGGCGACGACCGACACCCCGGGCTCGCGCGCCAGGCCATCGACCGCGGACTGGAGGTGGGCGAGACGGTCGCCGAGGTTCGAGCCGATCGCGAGGTACGCGCGCGTCACAGGGAGACGCGGACGGCCACGTGGTCCAGCATCGCCCGCACCGGCGGATGCAGCTTGCGCACGGTCACGTCCACCGCCGTCACGCGTTCGTCGTGCCTGCAGACCTCCGCGATCCGCGTCGCGAGCCGTTCGAGCAGTTGATACCGCTCGGAGCTCACCACCCGGCTGACGGCTTCGGCGATCGCGGCGTAGTCGACGGTGTCGTCGAGATCGTCGCTTTCGGCCGCGGCGCGCACGTCGACTTCCATCTCGATGTCGACCTCGAACGGCTGCGGCCGCGCCTGCTCCTCGGGGAGCACCCCGTGCGTCCCCAACTCCCGCAACCCGGCGATGACGATCCGACCCATACGAGTCAGGCTAGGCGGTTCTCTGCGGGTCGTCCGAGTGACGACTCACGACAAGTGCGGCGAGCGAGCGAAGACGAGCGAGCACGGAGTCCCGAGTGGCCGCGGATCCGGGTATCCCGGATTCGCAACGAGGGCAACAATTCTACAAGGCCCCGATGGCCACGATCGGTTGTGAGAACAGCATGATCGCGCCGGGGGTGCCGTCGAAGGCGGCGTCGCCGTAGTTGAAGACACCGCCGTCGGACGCGACGAACCAGTAGCCCTTCCCCGATGGCGACGATGCCATCCCGACGATCGGCTTGTTCAGATGGATCGCGCCGGTGGAGCCGTAGAACGCGGCGTCGCCATAGGCGAAGATCCCACCATCCGAGGCGACGAACCAGTAGCCCTTCCCGGACGGCGTGCTCGCCATCCCCACGATGGGTTGGTTGAGGTGCATCGCACCCGTCGAGCCGTAGAACACGGCGTCGCCATAGGCGAAGATCCCACCATCCGAGGCCACCAACCAGTAGCCCTTCCCCGACGGCGTGCTCGCCATCCCCACGATCGGCCGGTTCAGATGGATCGCACCCGTCGAGCCGTAGAACACGGCGTCGCCATAGGCGAAGATCCCACCATCCGAGGCCACCAGCCAATACCCCTTCCCCGACGGCGTGCTCGCCATCCCCACGATCGGCCGGTTCAGATGGATCGCACCCGTCGAACCGAAGAACGACGCATCACCGAACGCGAAGATCCCACCATCGGTCGCCACCTCCCAGTAGCCACTACCCGACGGCGAGAGCGCGGCGCCGACGACGGGAAGGTTCGGGCGGGTGGTCAGCCCGCCGTGGTCCTTCGCGTCGGCTCCGAAGTGGTAGGAGTGACCGTCCTGGCCGAACATGAAGTACCCGCGCCGCGTGATGGGCCCGGCGTAGAGGTTGTCGTCCGGGGCCAGATCGAGGGTCACGACGTCCGACGACGGACTGTGCGCGAGATCGCTGTCGTATCGCATCTCGGTCGCGTAACGGAACGATCGCGGCGCGCCGATGCACGACGGATCGAACGACGCCGCGTAGCCGGCGTCGGGAGCGAACGACGTCGCCGCGCTGCACAGACGCTCGCCGGTGGAGATCTTGACGACCTCCGCGGTCACGCGTCCATCGGTGTAGTAGCGCAGTGCGTCGTCGATGAACTGGTCGTTGTTCGTGTCGATGAGCCACACGAGTTGCGTCGCGCCGTGGACCCAACCGCCGTCGGTCGCCGGATCACAGTTGGTGGCCATGGAGGCGTGGGCGGTGATCGCGCCGGCCGAGAAGTCGATCGACGAGCTGCGCAGGTCGCCGCACGATGCGTTCACGCCGTCGAGCGAGCGCGTGGCGTCGCCGGCAGGATCGGTACCGATCTGCACGCTCGCCGCGGTCACACCCGCCTTCCGGGCCCCGTGGTACACGCCACTCCCGACCGCGGGCAGGTTGGCGTGCGTCGCTCGATCGGTGCTCGTCGGGCCGGCGAACGCCCGGGGCGCTCCCGACGCGACCGCGAGCGCGACCACCGCGCCGAGATATGCCGCACGTGGCACACGAGAAGACATGGCTGCTCCTGGCGCCGCAGGGAACATCACGCGGCAAGGCGGGGGGAGGGACGGTGCGAGCGTAGAAGAACCGGGCGCGGGCCCGTCGACCGGGTTCGTTCGCGTATCGGCGTTTCGACGGTCGAAACTTGAACCGCGGCCGCCACCGGCGCCGCGGTACGCAGCGGCACTGCTATCCCCGGCGCAGGTGCTCGTCGAGCGTCACGGCCACGATCTCCCGGCCGACCGCGCCCAGCTGGCGACCGGTGATCTTCTCGATGACGACGATCGCCTGCGGGCCCTGTTCCACCAGCCCGGTGTAGAGGAGATAGCCGGCGAGCACGCCGACGAGGCGGTCGCCGAACTCCTCGTGGTGCACGAGGACCTTCTCGGTGGGGTCGTCGAGCAGCTTCGCGATGGTGGCATAGATCTCGGAGAGTCGAGCGGGCAGCTCGTCGTGGCGGCCGAACGGCACGCGCAGGTACGAGAGGCCCGCTTCGTCGTACGCGTGGAGATTGTGGGGCGAGTCCAGCAACGACAACACGCGGGTGAACCCGTGGCCGCTGAGCCAGATGAGCTCCTCCATGCGGCGCACCTTCCGGTGGTTCCGCGCGAAGCCCCCGGGGCGCTCCGACGCCGCGAGGTGGTCGGTGATGATCCAGCAGAATCCGCGCGGTTCGAGGCCCTGGGCCCACTTCCCTCTCATGCCACGAGTCCTTCGGGTACCGCGCGGCGGATGGCGTCGAGCACCCGCACGGCGCGCACCGTGCCCGCCACGTTGTGGACGCGGACTGCGGACGCGCCGTGCTCGACCGCCCACACGACGGTGGCGAGCGTGGCGTCGTCGCGCTGATCGGGCGGGACGTCGAGCAACGCGCCGAGGAACGACTTGCGCGACGTCCCGACCATCACCGGTACGCCCACGCGGTCCACGATCTCGGGGAGCCGCGCGAGCAACGCGAGATTGTGGTCCACCGTCTTGCCGAACCCGATCCCCGGATCGGCGATCAACCGCTCGCTCTCGATGCCCGCGGCGCGCGCGGCATCGAGTCGCTCGACGAGGAACTCCGCGACCTCGTGCACGACGTCGACATAGATCGGATCGTGCTGCATGGTGCGCGGCTCACCCCGCATGTGCATCGCGATGTAGCGCACACCGGCGTCGGCGACCGTGCCCAGCATCTCGGGATCGAACCGGCCGGCCGAGACGTCGTTGACCACCGTGGCGCCCGCCGCGATCGCGGCCCGGGCCACTGCGGCCTTGGTGGTGTCGACACTGATCGCGACATCACACTCGGCGGCCAGCCGTTCCACGACCGGCACGACCCGGCGCAGTTCTTCGGCGGCGTCGACGGGCTCGGCACCCGGACGCGTCGATTCCCCACCCACGTCCACGACTGCCGCGCCGGACTGTGCCATCTCGAGCCCGTGGCGCACGGCCGCGCCGGCGTCGAACCAACGCCCACCGTCGGAGAACGAGTCCGGGGTCACGTTGAGCACACCGACCACGACCGGCGACGGCAACTGCGAACCATCCCGCCCCGTGAACATCGAGGGGGAGCGTACCGGAGCGATGAGCCTTCCGCTCCCGGTCACGGCCCCTTTTCGGGCGGGATGATCGTCAGTTCCGGGTGCCGGGCTGGCCCATGAAGCCCATCGCCTCGGCTCGAGTGGCGGGATTCTCCTTGAAGATGCCCCGGACCGCGGACGTCACGGTGAGCGAGCCCGGCTTCTTCACGCCCCGCATCGACATGCACAGGTGCTCGGCCTCCACGACCACGAACACCCCCGCCGGTTGGAGCGCGCCCATGAGCGCGTCGGCGATCTCGGTCGTGAGCCGCTCCTGCACCTGCGGACGGCGGGCGAACCCGTCCACGAGCCGGGCGATCTTCGACAGGCCGGTGATCCGGCCGTCGTCACCGGGGATGTACGCGACGTGGGCCTTGCCGTGGAACGGCACCAGGTGGTGCTCGCACATCGAGTACAGCGGGATGTCGCGCACCATGACCATCTCATCGTGGTTCGCCTCGAACGTGACCTCGAGGTGGCGGGACGGGTCGTCGTGCAATCCGCTGAACAGCTCCGCGTACATCTCGGCCACGCGGGTGGGGGTACGCGTCAGGCCGTCGCGCTCGACGTCTTCGCCGATCGCGTCCAGGATCTCGCGCACCGCCCGCTCGATGCGGGCGAGATCGACCGGACCACGGCTGCTCCCCGAGTCCGCGCCGGGCCCGGCGTGCCGCGGCGCGGTACTCACGTGGACGGTCTCGTGCCGGCGGGCCGGTCCGACGCCGCAACCGCCGATCCGCGCCCCCCGCTCGACTCCGACCACGTGGTCCACTCCGCCACCGGCTCGAGGACCGCCTGCACCTGGTCGGTGTCCAGCGTCTCGTGTTCCATCAACGCCGCGGCGAGCGCGTCGAGCGTCTCGCGGTTCGCCTCGAGGATCTGTCGGGCGACGGCGTGCGCGGAGTCGATGAGCCGTCGGACCTCGGTGTCGATCGCGGCCGCGATCTTGTCCGAGTAGTCCTGCTCGGTCGAGAAGTCGCGCCCGAGGAACACCTCGCCGTGAGGGCGGCCCAGGCGCATCGGGCCGAGCGCGTCGGTCATCCCGAACTCGGTCACCATCTGGCGAGCGACGACCGTCGCCCGCTCGATGTCGTTCTGCGCGCCGGTGGTGGGCTCGGAGAACACGAGCTCCTCGGCGGTGCGTCCCCCGAGCAGCATGGCGAGCTCGTCCACGAGTTCGCTGCGCGTCACGAGGAACTTGTCCTCGATGGGAAGCGTGAGGGTGTACCCGAGCGCCCGGCCGCGGGGGATGATCGACACCTTGTGGACGGGGTCGGTGTTGGGCAGCGCGTGGCTCACCAGAGCATGGCCGCCTTCGTGGTACGCGATCACCTTCTTCTCGGCGTCGGAGATGAGGCGGCTCTTGCGCTCGGGACCGGCCATCACCCGGTCGATCGCCTCCTCGAGCTGCACGAGGCCGATCTGCTTGAGGTTGTGGCGGGCCGAGAGCAACGCGGCTTCGTTCAACAGGTTGGAGAGATCGGCACCGGTGAACCCGGGCGTGCGCCGCGCGATCACGTTGAGGTCGACGCCCTCGGCGAGGGGCTTGCCGCGCGCGTGCACCGTGAGGATCGCCTTGCGACCCAGGAGATCGGGGCGGTCGACCACGATCTGGCGGTCGAAACGCCCGGGCCGGAGCAACGCCGGGTCGAGGATGTCGGGCCGGTTGGTCGATGCGAGCAGGATCACGCCGACCTTCTGATCGAAGCCGTCCATCTCCACGAGGAGCTGGTTGAGCGTCTGCTCCCGCTCGTCGTGGCCGCCGCCGAGGCCCGCGCCGCGATGACGGCCGACGGCGTCGATCTCGTCGACGAAGACGATCGCGGGGGCCGAGGCCTTGGCCTGTTCGAACAGGTCGCGAACACGCGAGGCGCCGACCCCGACGAACATCTCCACGAAATCGGAACCCGAGATCGAGAAGAACGGGACGCCGGCCTCGCCGGCCACCGCTTTCGCCAGCAGGGTCTTGCCCGTGCCGGGCGGGCCGTAGAGCAGGACACCTTTCGGGATCTTCGCGCCCATCTGCTGGAACTTCGCCGGCGACGCCAGGAACTCCTTGATCTCCTGGAGCTCTTCGACCGCTTCGTCGAGCCCGGCGACGTCGGCGAACGTGGTCTTCGGTTGGTCCTTCGACACGACCTTCGCACGCGACTTCCCGAAGCTCATGACCCGGTTGCCACCGCCCTGCATGCGGTTCATCAACCAGATGAAGGCCCCGATGAAGAGGCCGAACAGCAGGATCTGCGACAACAGGCCCCACCACGGGTTCTGCTGCTGCGAGTTCGTCTTGAGCTTGACGCCGGCCTTCTTGATCTCGTCGACCATCGTCGGCGTGTACCGGTCAGGGAAGTTGACGCCGTACTGCTTGCCGTCGACGAGCTCGCCGCGGACCGCGTGATCGCCGTCGTAGAGAGTGGCCGTCTTGACCCCGTCGGTCTTGAGACGCTGCTCGAACGTCACGAGGTCGAGCTGCGTGCGCCCGGCGCCCGACGTGACGAGTCGGCCGATCATCACCACGCCGAGCACGACGAGGATCAGCCAGACGATCGCGCTCCGGCGAAGCTTGTTCACGGTCAGACCTGCTCAGCGGCGTGGGGAAATGGTGACCCTCCAGGGTACCCGTCGGGCATCCCCGCCCGGAAACGCCCGCCGCGTGACGCTCAGGCGGGAGTGGGGCCGGCGTATTCGGCCACGTAGGACAGGTTGCGGTAGCGCTCGGCGACGTCCAGGCCGTAGCCGATCACGAACGCCGGCGGGATCGTGAACCCGACGTAGCGCAGCGCGAGATCCACCTTCTGCAACCCCTCCTTGACCAGGAGGGCGCAGACCTCCAGCGAGGCGGGATGGCGGGCGGCGAGGTTCTTGCGGAGATAGGCGAGGGTCAGCCCGGAATCGACGATGTCCTCGACGATCACCACGTGGCGATCGCTGAGATCGAGGTCGAGATCCTTGAGGATCCGCACGACACCGCTGGTGCGGGTGGCCGAGCCGTACGACGAGACGGCCATGAAGTCGAACTCCACCGGGAGGTCGATCGAACGCGAGAGGTCGCTCATGAACATGAACGCGCCCTTGAGCACGCCCACGAGCAGCGGCGGTCGGTCGGCGTACTCGGACGTGAGCTCCTTGCCCAGCTCGGCGACCCGCTGTTGCAGATCGTCCGCTCCGACCACCACGCGCCCGATGTACGGATCCTGCACGCGCTCAACCCTCTTCCGCGGTGACGGGCACCGCCGTGATCCACAAGTACCGACGGGTTCGCTCACTCACTCGGGCGTACCCGGCGACACGGTAGCCCACACTCCACACCGGTTCGCCGGTGGTGGACGTGAGCTCGATCCGTCCTCCGGACGGCCGCCGGTACAGGTGGGCGGCTCCGCCAACCGTGTCGGCGTCCACGACGCACGTCCATCGTCCGTCGGGCCAGCGGGCCGGCGCGTCACGTTCCACCCAGGACTCCATCGCGAAGCCGAATCCGCGGCTCGTGCCGGGGAGCGTGAGCTCGAGCACCGAACATTCCGCCACCGGATCGCCTCGGTCCACGAACAGCCGCCCACCGCGGCGACCGACACGACGGCCGCCCGCGAGCTCGACGGCGCGCCGCTCGTTCCTCGCGACCGCGAGCACCGCATCGACCTCGGCCAGGCTCGGTGGTGGTGCACCCAGCCACGAGCGGACGGCGCGGCGCGCGAGCACGGTCGGCAGCTCACGCAGCGCCGCGGTTCGGGGCCGGTCGTCATCGCCGGGATCGGGCCAGGCGCCCGCGGCCGCGGCGTCGAGATACCCGCTCTCGCCCCGGAGGATCTCGGACTGCCGCACGAGTACCGGCACGAGGTCCCGCCCCGCGCCCCGCTCCAACATCGGGAGCACCTCGCGACGAATCCACACACGACGGAATGCCGTGTCCGAGTTCATCGGGTCGTCGAGTGGCGCCAGGCCGAGGCGGGCGCAGAGCTCGACGGTGTGGGCCCGACGCGCACCGAGCAACGGCCGTACGACGGCACCGTGCCTCGGGGCCATCCCCGCGAGCCCGGCCGATCCACTGCCGCGCAACAACGCGAGCACCACCGTCTCGGCCTGATCGTCCGCGGTGTGACCGATGAGGATGGCCGTGGCGCCGGTCGCCGCTCGGGCCCGTTCGAGCGCGGCGTAGCGCTGCTCGCGCGCGCGGGCCTCGAGATTCGAATCAGCACCGACGTGGACGCGCTGCACAACTGTTCGCACGCCGAATCCCGCAGCAATCCGTTCGACGACCGCCGCATCGGACGGGCTGCGGTCGCGCAGCCCGTGGTCCACATGAACGGCGATCGGGTCCAGCCCTTGCGCAACGGCGCACGCGAGCAGGGCCAGTGAGTCGGCGCCGCCCGAGACGCCGACGACGACGGGCGCGGTGATGGAGTCCAGCTCGGGTAGCTCGCCGAACACCGCGGTCACGATCCTCGACAGCTCCGCCGGATCGGTCAGGTCAGGCATCGCTCACGCCGACTATCGCAGGCACCGATCAATGCGATTCGAGCAGGCCGCCCTGGCGAACGAGCGCGAGGAGCTCCTCGGTGGTCTGGAGCCCGAGCTTGCGGCGGATGCGGCGCAGGCTCGCGTAGATGTTGCTCCGGCTCATGTCGAGGTCGGCGGCGACGGCCATGACGGGGCGACCCACCCGGAGGGACTCGAGGAGCTCTCGCTGCTTGTCGGTGAGATTCGCGAGCTTCGCGCGCGCCGACCTCAGCGCGGGCGGGGGCGACGGCTCGCTCGGAGAGTGCTCGAGACGGGTGAGACGCACGCGCGGCTCGTCGCGCGCGAACGCGTCGTCGGACGCACCACCGAGGCGTTGGTCGCGCGCCAGGGCCTCGAGCGCGGCGGCCTGCGCGTGACGGCGGAGCTCGGGCTCGGGACGAGCGGCGGGATCGAGCACCGATTCCAACGCGCGCACGAGCTCTTCGGGATCGAAGGGCTTGGTGATGTACTGCAACGCCCCCTCGATACCGCCGCGCAACCGGTACTCGCGATCGGTCAGGCCGGTGACCATGAACACGGGGATGTCGGAGAGGTCGTGATCGGATTCGGCCTTGAGCGTTTCGAGGACCGTCCACCCGTCGACGTCGGGCATCATCACGTCGAGGAACATCGCGTCGGGCGCTCGGCGCTTGACCGCCGCGAGCGCTTCGTCGCCGTTCCCTGCAGTCATCACCTCGTACCCGGCGCCTTCGAGGTTCATCTGGATGATCTCGCGGATGTCGGCGTCGTCGTCGACGACCAGCACGAGGGGCATCGCGTCAGACTAGAGGCTGCATCCGGAGGGCCCGCGCCCGCCCACCGGTCACCCGCTCATTGCCACCCGCCGATTTGGCACCCGCTCATTTGCCGCCCGCCAGGGGTATCACCCGATCGACGCGCTCGATCCAATGCGTCGGCGCCGCCAGCTCCTCCAGCGTGGGCAGCATCTCGGGTCCTTCCCAGGCCCGGTCGAGGGCCGAGAATCCCGCCTCCCGCGACACGGCGTCCACGAACGCCTCGCCCACTTCGTACTGGCGCATCTTCATCTCGAGCCCGAGCAGCTTCTGCATCTGCCCGCTGACGCCGCCCTGCTGCCGGCGGGCCTGGAGCGCCGCGGCCATGCGCTCCTGGCCGGCGACGTGCTGCGCGCCGAGCCGGTTCATCACCGCGTTGCCGTGTCCTTCGAGCAGCGACATCAGGGCCTGCACCTGGGTGAGCACGCCACGCTGCTCGGGAGTGGCCAACAGCGCGACGAGCCCGCCTTCGTCGAGCGGGTTCCGGCCGGACCGCAGCTCGTCGACGCTCCGGCGCAACGCGCGCACCAGTCGCTGGGGATCGGGGTCGAGCATCGTGAGCGATTGCTCGACGAGCGAGAAGAAGTACGCCTGCATCCAGGGAATGCCGGTGAACTGGGCCCGGTGGGTGACCTCGTGGATCGCGATCCAGAGCCGGAAGTCGCGCGGCCGGAACGCGAATCGTTTCTCGAGCCCGAGGATGTTCGGCCCCACGTAGTACACGACGTCGCCGTCGGCCGACTGGCTGTCGGGGACGAGGAGGTCGTATTGACCGAGCACCCGACGCGCGAGGTAGCCGAGCAGCACGCCGACCTCCGCACCCGATACGCGGGTGCCGATGGGAGCGAGCGGGCTCTTCGCCATCCGCTCGCCCACCCGATCGATGAAGGGTCCCAGCATGCGCCGCATCGACGCGATGTTGGCCTCGACCCACGCGCCGCGATCGACGACGGCGGCGCGAGCCGCGTCGGGCGAGCGCAGCCCGGTGAACTCGGCCACGAGCTGCTCGGCGTGGCTCGTCGCCGCCGCGAAATCCGGTTCGAGCGAACGCCCGAGATAGCTCGCCGCCAGCGCGTCCCGTCCGGCGACCCGTTGTGCGATCCGTTGCGCCAGCGACCAGTCGACCGGCTCGCGAACGGCGCTTGTCACGAGCTCAGCGACCTCGATACTTGGGAATGAGCACCTTGATGACGTACCCGACGGCGAGCGCGATGCACAGTCCCAACACGCTCAGCATGATGAACGTGGCGATCCAGTAATGCCACGGCGGACTGTTGTCGCGCGCCGGGTCGTACGGATTCCCGCAGCTCGCCAGGGCGAGGGTCAACAACGATGTCAGCGCGATCGTGCGGAGGGTCTTCACCCGTGTCCTCCGGGCTCCAGGGTCTCGATGGCCTCATCGTAGAGGCGGGGCGGAGCCCGAAGGGAAACCGTCGGCGCCGAAGCCGGATCGGGAGAACCCGGTGCCGCGCTACTCGCTCGGGCGGGCGAGGCCGAGCTGCTCGGCGATCCGGCGCTTCAGGTCGTCGGGCACCTCGTCGCGGCACTTCGACGCGATGACCTGGCGCAGCTCCATCTCGAAGTCGAAGCCGTGGGCGCACGGGGGACAATCGTCGAGATGGCGCCGGATCTCCTCACGCCGGAAGACGGTGAGCTCACCGTCGAGGTAGAAGTAGATGCGATGGATCGCTTCGTTGCAGTCCACCTACCTCATCCCCCTGCCTGAACCGGCTTCGGTACCAGCCCACGTTCCTCGGCGAAGTCCCACAACCGTTTCTGGAGCTGTTTTCTTCCTCGATGGAGGCGGCTCATGACCGTCCCGATCGGAACGTCCATGATGTCGGCGATCTCCTTGTACGAGAATCCTTCGACGTCGGCGAGCAGCACGGCCATCCGGAACTGCTCGGGGAGATCCTCGAGCGCCGCCTTCACCACGTCGTCGGGCATCGCGTCGAGCAGTTCCGTCTCGGCGCTGCGGTTGGCCGCCACCGCTTCCAGGCCGCCCATACGGCGGAAGAGGTAGAAGTCCTCGGTGTCGTCGAGATCGACCTGCTCGGGGCGCCGTTTCTTCGCCCGGTAGCTGTTGATGAACGTGTTGGTCAGGATCTTGTAGAGCCACGCCTTCAGGTTCGTTCCGTCACGAAAGGTCCCAAACGCCCGATACGCGCGGAGGTACGTCTCCTGGACGAGGTCCTCGGCGTCCGACGGATTGCGCGTCATGCGCAGCGCGGCCGAGTACAGGGCCGACATATACGGCATCGCGAGCTCGGCGAACTGCGCCTGATCGGCCATGGGCCCAGCCTACCCACGTCGCCGCCCGGATCCGCCACGGATTCCGACCACCACCCCACCATGCGTGGCTGGACTGCCGCGTCGGCGCCCGATCCACGCGACGTCGTGACCACGGGCGGGGTCCCGGTCGTAGGCTGCGCGCCGTTCTCGCCGTTGGAGGTACCGGTATGACGTTGCGCATCGAGATCCCCGACGGCAAGGAGCCCGTCGGCTACGTCTGGGGCGAGATGGTCCCCGCGATCGGCCACCCGGCCGCGGCGTTCTCCGGGGCGGTGTACGCGCACTCGACCTTGAGCCTGCGCGAGTTCGAGGCGGCGCGCCTGCGTATCGCGCAGGTCAACGGATGCCGGTTCTGTCTCGACTGGCGCACCGACCGTGACGGCGAGACGGTTCCGGATTCCTTCGCGGCCGCGGTCGGGAACTGGGCGACCGCGGCCGAGCTCGGCGACCGGGAGCGTCTCGCCGCGGAGTACGCCGAACGGTTCGCGACCGATCACCACGCCCTCGACGACGAGTTCTGGACCCGCATGCGCGCCGCCTACTCGGATCCGGAGATCGTGGAGCTCACGATGTGTCTCGGCTCGTGGATCGCGTTCGGACGCCTCAACCGCGTCCTCGGCATCGACGAGGTCTGCACCCTCCCGTCGCAGGCAGGGTCGCTTCCGAACTGACCTGCGCCGATCCCCGGCCCAATGATGCGTTGATCGTGGTGCCTCTCCGGCACTCGATCCACGCATCAACGGAGGTTCAGCGCAGCAGGCCGGTCCCGGTGACGAGTGGGAGGTCGAGGACCGAGAGCAGGCCCGCGGGCGCGGCGCAGACGGCCGGGATCGCGTTGATCAACCGACCGGCGGTACCGACCAACCCGCCCGTGTTGTGGTCGCCGTCGTCGCCCATCATCTGCACGTCGCACGTGTAGCTCGGGTTGCCCGTGACGACGATGCGGTAGCCGCTGTGGCCGACGGGCCGGGGCCAGTCCGGTGCGAGCGCGTCGTCGAGGCGCGTGACGTGCTCGAGCACGATCTTGGCCTGACCGTCGACGATGCCCTGCACCTCGAAACGCATCGCGGCCGTCGTCCCTGCCTCGACGACACCGAACCCGAGATCGATCTTCTCCGGCGCGGGCAGCCGTTCGTGGACCTCGCGGAGCTCGTCGATCTCCACGCCGAGTCCGGCCGCGAGCGCCTTGACCACGCCGCCCCATGCGAACGACAACACGCCCGGGAGGAGCAACAGCGGGGTGCTGTCGAGCGGTTGACCGAAGCCCATCGTGTCGAAGAGGACCGTCGGCTGCGCGTACGTGGCGTAGTTGACGATCTCCATGACGCGCAGCTCGTCGATGTACTCGCACGTGCCGGTGAGCACCAACGGCAGCAGGTCGTTCGCCCAACCCGGATCGATACCCGACGTGAAGCACGAGACGTTCGCGCTCGCGCACGCGACCTCGAGCGGCCGGCGCATCTCCGGCTCGACGTGGGGAGGGAACACCAGTGGCACGACCGAGCTCGACACGACGTTCTTGCCCGACGCGAGGATCCGCGCCATCTCGTCGATCGCCTCGGTCGGGCGGAGGTCCGCGGTCGCGGTGTAGCAGACGCAGTCGGCGTCGAGCGCGAGGAGCGCATCGGCATCGTTCGTCGCGGTCACGCCCAGCGGCTCGATACCGGCGAGTTCCCCGGCATCCCGGCCGGCCTTCTCGGCGCTGTGCACCCAGAGCCCGACCAGCTCGAGGTCCGGGTGTCCGGCGATCATCCGCACCGCGTGCCGACCGACGTTGCCTGTGCTCCACTGGATGACTCGATAGGTCATGATCCCCCCTCGGACGTTGGCCCGCACGGTACCCACAAAGCAGGTGCACCGGCCAGGGCACGATGGGTTCGACGCGACGCTTCGCCACCGATCACCGGGGCCTAGGGTGCATCAGCGCGTCAGGATCAAACGCGCACGAAGCCGCGGACGAAGCCGCGGTAGAAGCGAGGAGGAGCCCGTGCCGCAGTCGATCACACGCCGCTTCGGAGGCGGTCGACGCGACGGGTCCGACCCGAACGATCCAACGCCGCGCATCGCCATCCTCGGCGCGGGGATCGGCGGGTTGTGCATGGGCATCGAGCTCTCGCGCGCCGGCATTGGTTCGTTCACGATCTTCGAGAAGTCCAACGGCGTCGGCGGTACGTGGCGCGACAACACCTACCCGGGCGCGACGTGTGACGTGCCATCGCACTTCTACTCGTTCTCGTTCGCGACGTCGCCCGAGTGGTCGCGCATCTTCCCCGAACAACCGGAGATCCTGCGGTATCTCGAGGACTGCGCGGATCGCTTCGATCTGCGTCCGCACCTCCGGCTCTCGACCGCGATCGTCGATGCCACGTTCGACGACGCCACACTCACGTGGACCCTGCACACCGACAGCGGTGAACCGATCGTCGCCGACATCGTGGTGAGTGGTCTGGGCCAGCTCAACGTTCCGGCCTATCCCGACGTGCCCGGCCGCGACGACTTCACCGGTACCGCGTTCCACTCCGCCCGTTGGGATCACGACCACTCGTTGCTCGGCGAGCGGGTGGCCGTGATCGGCAACGCGGCGAGCGCCGTGCAGTTCGTGCCCCGCATCGCCGAGGGCGTCGCGCAGCTCAGCGTGTTCCAGCGTTCGCCGAACTGGATCATGGAGAAGCCCGACGTGGCGTACCCCGAGAAGGCGAAGCGACTCTTCCGGCGGCTCCCGTTCCTGCGCCGGCTGCACCGCGCCCAGATCTACCTGTCCTTCGAGGCGAAGTGGTTCGTGCTGCGCGACGGCAGTCGCACGGCCCGCCGCCTGGAGCGCAAGGCGCGTGCTCATCTCGAGCGACAGGTACCGGACGTCTCCTTGCGCGCCGAGTTGACGCCCGACTACCCCATCGGCTGCAAGCGGATGCTCATGTCGAACGACTACTACCCCGCGTTGTTGCGCGACAACGTCGAGCTCGTCACCGCACCGATCGAGCGCATCACTCACGACGGGATCACGACCGCCGACGGAACGCATCGCGTGTTCGACACCATCATCTACGCGACCGGTTTTCGGACGACCGAGTTCCTGGCCCCGATCGAGGTGACCGGCCATGACGGCGCCCGGTTGCACGAGACGTGGCGCGACGGCGCCGAGGCATATCTCGGCATGACGGTCACCGGATTCCCGAACTTCTTCATGTTGTACGGGCCCAACACGAATCTGGGGACCAACTCCATCGAGTTCATGATCGAATGCCAGGTCGGCTACATCCTCCGCTGTATCGAGGAGATGCGGGCGCGGGGCGTCGCCGCCGTCGACGTGCGCCCCGACGCCATGGCCACCTACAACCGCGAGATCCAACGCCGGCTGGCCAAGACCGTCTGGTCCGCCGGGTGCAGCAACTGGTACAAGACCGAGTCGGGTCGCATCACCAACAACTGGCCCGGCCCGGCCGCCGCATATTGGTGGCGTACCCGTCGACCGGATTGGGACGCGTTGAGTTCTCGCCGGCGATCGGACGGCGCCCCCACCGCCGGGCGTGCTCCCGCGCGGTGACGCGCGACGCGCATCGTGCTCGATCGGGCAGACTCTCCCGATGCGATCCTCCACGAAGCTCCAGCTCATTCTGGCAACCGCGGCAACCGTCGCATTGGTCGGGTCCTTCGGGGGCCCGGCGGGCGCGGGATCGACGTGGCCCGTCTACCACGGGAACAACACCCGGACCGGCAACGACTCGACGGCGCCGGGCCTGAACCCGCTGTCGACCGCGTGGACCGCCGCACTCGATCAGAAGGTGTACGCGCAACCCGTCGTCAGCGCCGGTCGCGTGATCACGGCCACCGAGAACAACACCGTGTACGCGCTCGACGCGCACGACGGGAGGGTGCTGTGGTCGACACACCTCGGGACCCCGGTGACGAACATCGGTGGCCAAGCCGGATGCGGCAACATCGACCCACTGGGCATCACCTCGACGCCGGTGATCGACGAGACCGCACGCCGCGTCTTCGTCGTGGCCGAGATCCAAGACGGCTTCCGGCTCGTCCACCATCAGCTCGTCGGCCTCGACCTCTACACCGGCGAGACCGTCGTCTCGGTCAACGCGGATCCGGGTGACCCGCAGAACCCGTTGTGGAACCAGCAGCGAGCCGGGCTCGCGTTGGGCAACGGCCGCGTGTACATCGGTTTCGGCGGTCTGTCGGGCGACTGCGGCGATTACCACGGTTGGCTCGTCTCCATCGACGAAGCCGGCAACAACAAGGTCGTCTTCAACGCAACGCCGCACACGGGCCTGGGCGCGATCTGGGCAACGGGCGGTCCGAGCATCGACGCCGACGGGAACGTGTTCGTCGCCACCGGCAACCCCGACCCGAGGCCGAATACCGGCGATTACGGCGAGAGCGTGGTGAAGCTCGACCCGACACTGCACGTCCTCGCGAACTTCTCGGGCTCGAACGCGTCCGACGATCAGGATCTCGGTTCCGTCGGCCCCGCGTTGCTACCGAACAACCTCGCGTTCCAGATCGGCAAGCAACAGGACGGGTATCTGCTGGACACCACGAACCTCGACGTCGTGCAGACGTTGCCGAACACGTGTCCGGGCGAAGCGTTCGGGAGCACTGCGTTCGACGGCAGCCGGCTGTTCATTCCGTGTACCGATCACATCAAGGAGGTCGACGTCGATACCGCGCGCCGGACCGCGAGCTCGGGCTGGACGGGACCGAGCACCGGCAACTCGGGACCGCCGATCGTTGCCGACGGGACGGTGTGGTCCATCGATTGGGACAACGGGAGGTTGACCGGTCTCGATCCGGCAACGGGCGACACACGCACGACGGTGTCGCTCGGCGGCGTCCCTCACTTCGCATCGCCGACCTCCGCGCTCGGATTGCTCCTCGTCGGCACGAACAAGGGCGTCACCGCGCTCGACGGTCCGTCGGGCCCGCCTCCGCCGGCGCCGCCCCCGCCGCCGGCGACGCTCCCGCCGACGTGCGTCCAGCAGGCCGACCACTCGGGATACTGGCTCACCGCGTCCGACGGCGGCGTCTTCAACTTCGGCGGCGCGCCCTACTGCGGCTCGACGGGCAACCTCTCGCTGAATCAGCCGGTCGTCGCGATCGCCGGTACCGGCGGGCCCGGGTATTTCCTCGTGGCTCGCGACGGTGGCGTGTTCGCGTTCAACGAGACGTTCCTCGGTTCGATGGGCGGCAAACACCTCAACCGACCGATCGTCGGTGCGACTGCGTTGTCGTCGGGCAAGGGCTACTGGCTCGTCGCGTCCGACGGCGGCGTCTTCGCGTTCGGCGACGCGACGTACTTCGGGTCCACCGGCGCGATCCACCTCGCCGCCCCGGTCGTCGGCATGGCCGCGTCACCCACCGGCAAGGGCTACT
>Ga0209048_10000953_pt1 | contig 30515 bp, 32 predicted proteins | sample FrelakmetCRP12CR_FD_187146 | JGI IMG/M metagenome (GOLD analysis project Ga0209048, IMG submission 187146) | Freshwater lake sediment microbial communities from the University of Notre Dame, USA, for methane emissions studies - CRP12 CR (SPAdes)... | ecosystem: Environmental > Aquatic >... | reverse complement strand
AATTCCCATTGTCATGGCGACCGGCACAGACCAGGTAAGTCTGGGCTTGGCCGCCAGCCTCGCGCGGCCCGCCGGCAATGTCACCGGGCTGTCGACATTGACATCCGAGCTCATGGCAAAGCGATTCGAGTTGGTGCACGAGCTCATTCCGAATCTCTCGCGGCTGGCGGTTCTTTGGCACTCCGACAACATGGCATCGATGGCCTCGATCAGAGACCTCGAAGCGGTCGCCGCGAGGTCGAGGGTCGCGCTTCAGACGATTGGAGTCGGCAGCGCCGAGGAGCTGACGGCGGGGTTCTCGTCGCTGGCCCGTGAACACGCGGAAGCTCTCATTGTTGTCCAAACTCCGCTCATGTACACGGAGCGCAATGCAATAGCCGGTCCGGCAATAAAGCATCGATTGCCGAGCATGTTCGGCGCCTCCGAATACGTCGCGGCCGGCGGACTCCTGTCCTACGCGCCGTCGTACCCGGAGTTGTTCAGGCGTGCGGCCGTCTACGTCCAGAAGATCCTGAAGGGTGCCAACCCTGGCGAATTGCCGATAGAATATAGCCAACGACGTTCGAACTTGTCATCAATGCGAATACCGCGCGAGCGCTCGGGGTCACCGTGCCGCCATCCATGCTGGCCCGTGCCAGTCGCGTGATTCGCTGAACTTGCAGGGCCGATCGTATCCGGCCTGACCGCGCGCTCGGCCGGGCCGACCGGTATGTGGCTTCAATCGGGCATGCAACGCACGACCCGCCGATAAGCCAAAGCGCCGGGCCGCGCGGAACAAGCGCGTCCGGGCCGCCGTATCGAAGGAGACTCGATGTGAAGCGTGTAACCGGCATAGGCGGGATCTTTTTCAAGGCCAAAGACCCGAAGCGCCTGGGCGAGTGGTATCGCACTCACCTCGGAATGAACGTCGAGGAATGGGGAGGCGTCGCTTTCCGCTGGGCCTCCCCGGAGAATCCCTCCGGGACGGGGACCACGATCTGGAGTCCCTTCGAAGAGAAGACCTCGTATTTTTCGCCGAGCCAGGCAAGCTTCATGGTCAACTACCGCGTCGAAGACCTGCACGCGATGCTTGCACAGCTGCGGACCGAAGGCTGCGATGTGGATGCCAAGGTCGAAGAGTCCGAATACGGCAAGTTCGGCTGGGTCATGGACCCGGAAGGCAATCGCATCGAGTTGTGGCAGCCGCCCGAGGGCCAATGAGAAACCGCATCGCCTCGGGGGCAACGACGCGACAGCCGCTTTCGCCGGGACGGGGCGGCCGCTGCTAGAATGCCCCGCATTGCCTCGACAACACGAAGGATTTGGCGATGACCCAAGACGACCAGAAGCAGGCCGTCGCCCGCGAGGCGATCCGCTACGTCGAGGACGACGCGATCATCGGGGTAGGCACCGGCTCGACGGCGAACTTCTTCATCGACGAGCTCGCGACGATCAAGCATCGGATCAAGGGCGCGGTTGCAAGCTCCGTCAAGACCGCGGAGCGCCTGAAGGGCCACGGGATCTACGTCGAGGAGTTGAACAATGTTGCCGACCTGCCCGTCTACGTCGACGGCGCCGACGAGGTGACCGAGCACGGCGCGATGATCAAGGGTGGCGGTGGCGCGCTGACGCGCGAGAAGATCGTCGCGGCGGTCGCGCGGAAGTTCGTCTGCATCGCCGATGCTTCGAAACTCGTCGGCGTGCTCGGGAAGTTCCCGCTGCCGGTCGAGGTGATCCCGATGGCGCGGAGCTACGTCGCGCGGCAGCTGGTGCTGCTGGGCGGCCAGCCCGCGTGGCGGATGGGTTTCACCACCGACAACGGAAACGTCATCCTCGACGTGCACAACCTTTCGATCGTCAACCCGGCCGAGCTCGAGGCGAAGATCCGCAACGTCGTCGGCGTGGTGACGGTCGGGCTCTTCGCGCAGCGCGGCGCCGACGTGATCCTGCTCGGCAGCGGCGCCGGCGTGCGCACGATCAAGCTGGCCAAATAGGAAAGCGGGGCCGGACTCGGCTTTCCCGCCCCGCCCGAACAACTCGGGCAGGATGAGGGAAGGCCGGGCCCGACCCCGCTTTCGCGGGGCGCGTTACTTCTTCGCCGGCTCGACGACGACTGCGACCGCCTCGGTGTAGGTCGCCTCGACGCGATCGCCCATCGCAATCAGCTTGAACTGCGCGGGGTCCTTCACCTTGAGGTCGACCGTGCGCTGCGGTCCGCGCAGCGTGACGACCTGCGTCTTCGGTTCGAGGCCGACCACCTCGGCGACCACCGTCACCTGACGGCCGCCCATGCCGGCAGGACGCTCGCCGGGCTTCGCGCCCGCCGCGCCGGCCTGCTCGGTGCGCGAGACGGGCGCGGTGCTGCCCTTCTTGAGCTCGATCGTCAGCGCCTCGACATATTCGATGTTCACCTGGTCGCCGACCTTGAGCTGCGCGAAGTTCTTGACCTGCTCGCCCGCCGTCAGGGTCACTTCCTTGCCCTGCGGCCCCTTCAGCGTGACCGCGCGCGTCGCCTGATCGATCGCGGAGATCGTCGCGGTGAGCTTGACGGTCTCGGCGAGGCCCACTTTGCCGGGCGCCTTGGCAACGACCGCGCCGCCGGTCTGGGCTACGGCGGGCACACTCAACGCCGCGAGAACGGCGAAACCGATGCTTCCAATCAACGTGCGCATTGCTCTTTCTCCTTGCGTTGGTCGTGGGAAAAGGGGGATTCGTGCGCCGGGGGCACGCGCCGCGGCGCCGACCACCCGCGCCGCACGGAGGCGGCTCTGTGGCGCCAAACATGTGATTTTACACGCAATCGCGGTCGCACCCCGCAGACGACGTGCGCGTGCCGGCCCACCAGTGAGCACCAGTGAGCACCAGTCGGACTCGCGCTACAATTCTCCGATGACCGATCTCGCGGTCCCCGGACTCGGCACATTCGCGGACGTCGGCGCCTACATGCACGGCGTCGGCGCAGCCGCGCGCGCCGCCGCCAGGGACGTCGCGCGTGCCGACACACGCACGAAGAATGCCGCGCTCGCGGCAATGGCGGCCGCGATCCGCCGCGATGCCGCGAAGCTCGCCGCCGCCAACGCGGAGGACGTCGCCGCCGCCGCGGCCGCCGGCCACGACGCGGCATTCGTCGACCGGCTGACGCTGTCGGAACGGACGATCGCCGCGATGGCGCAGGGGCTCGAGGACATCGCGGCGCTGCCGGACCCCATCGGCGAGATCACGGACCTCCGGTACCGGCCGTCCGGCATCCAGGTCGGCATGATGCGCGTGCCGCTCGGCGTCGTCGGCATCATCTACGAGTCGCGACCGAACGTGACAGCCGACGCCGCCGGACTGTGCCTCAAGGCCGGCAACGCGACGATCCTGCGCGGTGGCTCGGAGGCGATCCGCAGCAATCGCGCGATCGCCGCGTGCGTCCACGAGGGGCTGCGCGCCGCCGGGCTCCCGGAAAACGCCGTGCAGGTGGTCGCGACGACAGACCGCGCGGCGGTCGGCTGCCTGATCGCCGACGAGAAGCACGTCGACGTCATCGTGCCGCGCGGCGGCAAGGGCCTGATCGAGCGCATCGCGCGCGACGCGAAGGTGCCGGTGATCAAGCACCTGGACGGCGTCTGCCACGTGTTCATCGACGCGTCGGCCGATCTGCCCATGGCGATCCGGATCGCCGACAACGCGAAGACGCAGCGCTACTCGCCGTGCAACACGATGGAGACGCTGCTCGTGCACGCCGGCATCGCCGCGCGCGTGCTGCCGCCGCTCTGCCAGATCTACGCGGGCAAGGGCGTCGAGCTGCGCGGCTGCGAGCGCTCGCGCGCGATCGTGCCGGCGATGAAGGTGGCGAGCGAGGACGACTGGTACGCCGAGTACCTGGCGCCGATCCTCGCGGTGCGCATCGTCGACTCGCTGGACGATGCGATCACGCACATCGCGCAGTACGGCTCGCAGCACACCGACGCCATCGTCACGCAGGATCACCCCAGCGCGATGCGCTTCCTGCACGAGGTCGACTCGAGCTCGGTGCTCGTCAACGCCTCGACGCGGTTCGCCGACGGTTTCGAGTACGGGCTCGGCGCTGAAATCGGCATCTCGACGAACAAGCTGCACGCACGGGGGCCCGTCGGGCTCGAGGGACTCACGAGCCGGAAGTGGATCGTTCTGGGCTCGGGCCAGATCCGGACCTGACGAGGATGCCGCGGCGCGGATCCCCGGCTCCGCCGCGTTCGCGCGCGCCGTCAGTGGCAAGCCGCGGACGACGGCTCCGCTAGGCCACGCGCGTGGCGCGGTGGGCGCGCCGCCGCCACGCGTACCAGAGCACCCCTGCGGCAATCAGCGCAAGGAACGGCAGCACCGCGCGGTTCATCGCTTCCCATCCGGCCGTCGACACCATCGCGCCGGAGGTCAGCGACGAGACGCCCATCGTCGCGAACACGATGAAATCGTTCGCGCCCTGCGTGCGCGCCTTCTCCGTCGGCTTGTACGCCTCGGTCAGCAGCGTCGTGCCGCCCGTGTACATGAAGTTCCAGCCCACACCGAGCAGCGTCAGCGCGACGAGGAAGTGGGCGACCGTGCTGCCGTTGAGCGCGACGGCCACGCATCCTGCGACGAGGACGGTCCCGGCCAGGATCACGTTGAGCACGCCGAAGCGGCGGATCAGCGAACCGGTGAAGAAGCCGGGCGCGTACATGCCGACGACGTGCCATTGGATCACGAGCGCAGCCGCCCCGAACGGGTGGCTGCAGAAGCTCATCGCGATCGGCGTCGCCGTCATCAGCAGGTTCATGACGCCGTAGCCGAGCCCGCCGGCGAGCGCGGCGACGACGAACACCGGCTGCTTCAGGATCACGGACAGCGGTCGTCCCCCGCCGGAGCGCTCCTCCAGCGTGGGCGGCGGGACGTGGACCCGCGACTGGACGGCGAGCGCGACGAGCGCATACGCAGCGAGCGCGACGAACCCGCCGAGGAAATGCGCCGGGAAGAGATCCGCGGCCCGGCGCACCGACTCGGGGCCCAGGAAGCCGCCGAGGACCCCGCCCGCCAGCACCAGCGAGATCGCCCTCGCCTTGTCCGCGGGAGCGGCCACCTCGGCGGCCGCGAAGCGGTACTGCAGCCCGATCGCGTTGTAGATGCCGATCACGGCGGTCGCGACGCAGTAGAGCGCGAAGCTTCCGAGCCCGATCGCGAGCATGGCGAGCGCGCAACCGCCGATGTTGATCAGCGCGCCGGCCATGAAACCCGCGCGCCGGCCGACCTTCGCCATCCACAGCGACGCCGGCATCGTCGCGACCGCCGAGCCCAGCACATAGGCAGTCACACCGAGCGTGGCCAGCGCCTTCGTGTCCGCGAGCGTGTAGCCGACGAGACCGTTCATCGTGATGAGACCGGCCGCGTTGGTCAGCAGCAGCGCCTGGCAGCAGGCCAGCAGGAAGATGTCGCGGTAGGATGTGCGCACTGCGCCGAACCCGACGGAGATGGCGGACGGCGGCGGCCCGGCGCCCGAGGCGCGACTATAGCAAAGACCATGACCCCGCTTGCACGCGACATCCTCGAATTCTGGTTCGGCCCGCCCCCGCGTGCGGCCCGCGACTTCTGGTACCGCAAGAATCCCGCTTTCGACACGGAGATCCGCGCGCGTTTCGGCGACGCGATCGAAGCCGCGCTGAACGGCGCGTTCCGCGAGTGGCGCGCCGACCCGCCCGCCGCGCTCGCCTCGGTGCTGCTGCAGGACCAGTTCACGCGCAACGCGTTCCGCGACACTCCGCGCGCGTTCGCGGGCGACCGCGAAGCGCTTGCCACCGCGACGGCCGTCGTGGATGCGGGCCTGGACGCCGCGCTCGATCCGTACGAGCGCTGGTTTCTCTACCTGCCGTTCGAGCACGCGGAAGATCGCGCGATGCAGGAACGTTCGGTGACGCTGTTCGCGCGCCTGCGACACGACAGCGGCCTGGCCGCCCCGCTCGACTGGGCGGAAAGGCACGCCGCGGTCATCCGTCGCTTCGGAAGGTTTCCCCACCGCAACGCGATCCTCGGCCGCGTCTCGACCGCGGAGGAGACCGCGTTCCTGCGGGAGCCGGGATCACGTTTCTAGCGCCGCCTCGGCCGGTGTCGGCGTGCCGCGATGCCCGGCCCGGCGCAACGGGCGGGCTACAATGCAGTCCGCGATGACCACCGTCCTCGGCATCCTCGGCGGCACCTTCGACCCGATCCACTGCGGTCACGTCGAGCTGGCCCGCGAGTTGCGCACCGCGCTGCGATTATCGGCGGTCCGCTTCATTCCCGCCGGCGACCCGCCGCACCGGTCCGCACCGGTCGCGACGGCGGAGCACCGGCTCGCGATGGTCGAGCTCGCGCTCGCCGACCAGCCGGGGCTCGAGGTCGACGCCCGCGAAGTCCGCCGCGCGGGCCGCAGCTATACCGTGGAAACGCTCGCGGAGCTGCGCCGCGAGGCACCGGCGCGACCGCTCGCACTGATCGTCGGCGCGGACGCGTTTCTCGGCGTGCCGGAATGGCACCGCTGGCAGGAGCTCTTCGACCTCGCGCACCTCGTCGTCGTGGCCCGTCCCGGCATCGTCCTCGACGGCACGCTGCCCCCTGCCCTCGCCGATGAATGGGCGCGGCGCCACAGCGACGATCCCGGCGCAATCGCGGCCGCGCCCGCTGGTGCGATCATCACGCAGAAGATCACCGCGCACGCGATCTCGGCATCCGCGATCCGCGCGCAGCTCGCCCGCGGCCCCGTAGGCATCGCCGCCGTCCGCGGATTGCTTCCCGCCGCGGTTTTGGCCTATATTGACCGCAACCAACTCTATCGCTCACGCCCGGATGCGACTTAACAGGATCCAGAAGACCGCCGTCACCGCTCTCGAAGACATCAAGGCGCGCGACATCACCGTCCTCGACGTGCGCAAGCTCACCAGCCTGTACGACACAATGATCGTGGCCTCCGCCGAGTCGAACCGGCAGGTGAAGGCGCTCGCCCGCCACGTCCTCGAGAAACTGAAGGAGGGTGGCGCGTCGATCATCGGCATCGAGGGCGAGGAGACCGGCGAATGGGTGCTCGTCGACGCCGGCGACATCGTCGTCCACATCATGCAGCCGGCGGTGCGCGCGTACTACAACCTCGAGGAACTGTGGACGCCGCCCGCCGCGAAGCGTCGCGCGCGAGTCACGGACCGCGCCGCGGCATGAATCCGGGAAAGTAGGGTCGGACACGACTTCTTGTCGGCCGTCGCGGTGCTCCGAACGGGGCAGCGAAAGGTCGTGTCCGACCCTGCTTTTCCGGCTCCGCGGTTTTCGCTCCGACCCCGCTCATGAGGCTTCGCGTCGTCGCGCTCGGCCACCGGATGCCCGCATGGGTCGCTGCCGGCTGGGAGGATTACGCGCGCCGGATGCCCCGGGAGTTCCCGCTGGACCTGGTCGAGCTGAAGTCCGATGCGCGCGACCGCGGCAAGCCGGTGGCGCAGCTTCTGGCCGCCGAGGCCGTGCGCATCGCCGCCGCCTGCAGGGGTGCGCGCGTCGTGGCGCTGGACGAGCACGGACAACCCTGGACCACGCGCGCGCTCGCCGATGCGCTGGCACGCTGGCGTGACGAAGCACGCGACGCCGCGTTCGTGATCGGCAGCGCCGACGGCCTGGCCGATGCTGTCAAGCGCGATGCCGCTGCCGTCGTCGCGCTTTCCGCGCTAACATTGCCGCACGGGCTCGTCCGCGTCGTCGTCGCCGAGCAGCTCTATCGTGCGGTCAGCCTGCTCGCAGGCCACCCGTACCACCGCGAATGACGACCGAACCGTTGGCCCCGTCTGCATAGGATCCCGACCGCCATGAGCGCTCTTGTCGTCTATCTCGCCTCGAAAAGCCCCCGCCGGGAGGAGCTCCTGCGCCAGCTCGGAATCGAATTCGTGGCCCTGCGCGTCCGCGAAGCGCCGGGCCGCGACCGCGACGTAGTCGAGGGGGCGCGCGACGCCGAGCCTGCGCTCCACTACGTCGAGCGCATCGCGCGCACCAAGTCGGCCATGGGCTGGCAGCGGATGCTCCAGCGCGGGCTGCCGCGCCATCCGGTGCTCGGCGCCGATACCGAGGTGGTGCTGGACGGCGTGATCTTCGGGAAGCCGGCCGATGCCGCCGACGCCGCCCGGATGCTGGCGTCGCTTTCCGGACGGACCCATCAGGTGCTGACCGCGGTGGCCTTCTGCTGGGAAGAGCAGATCGTGGCCGAGATATCGACGTCCGCCGTCACGTTCCGCGCGCTCGAGCGCGACGAGATCGAGCGCTACGTCGCGACGGACGAGCCGCTCGACAAAGCGGGCGCCTATGCCGTGCAGGGACGCGCCGCGTCGTTCGTGAGCCGGATCGAGGGAAGCCATTCGGGCGTCATGGGGTTGCCTCTGTACGAGACGGCCCGGGCGCTCGCCGCCATCGGCTTCCGCGTGCTATAACGGTCCCACCCGATTTCGCCGCGCGCTGCCGCCACGGCAGCGCCGGCCGCAGAGGAATTCCCACCTTGAACCCCCTCGCCACCCGATGTCTCATGAAATCCTTATCAACGTAACCCCGCAGGAGACCCGCGTCGCGATGCTCGAGCAGGGCGTCGTGCAGGAATTGCACATCGAGCGCGCGAGCGCACGGGGTCTCGTCGGCAATATCTGTCTGGGTCGGGTCGCGCGCGTGCTCCCGGGGATGCAGAGCGCGTTCGTCGAGATCGGCCTCGAGCGCGCGGCGTTCCTCCACATCGCCGACATCTGGGAACACCGGCAGAACGGGCACGGCGGCGGCGATTCGCGCCCCATCGAGAAGATCCTGCACGAAGGCCAGTCGCTGCTCGTGCAGGTGATCAAGGACCCGATCGGCACGAAGGGGGCCCGCCTGTCGACGCAGGTGAGCCTCGCCGGGCGGCTGCTCGTGTTCCTGCCGCAGGACTCGCACATCGGCATCTCGCAGCGGATCGGGGACGAGGCAGAGCGCGAGATCCTCCGCGGCAAGCTGCAGCTGCTCCTTCCCGACGGCCACACCGGCGGGTTCATCATCCGCACGATGGCGGAGACCGCCTCCGAGCGCGAGATGCAGAGCGACATCGAGTACCTGACCAAGCTCTGGAACGATCTCAACGCGCGCGCCCGCGACGTCCCGGCGCCTGCGCTCCTCTACCAGGACCTGAATCTCGCGCAGCGCGTGCTGCGCGACATGGCGACCGAAGAGACGCTGCGGATCGTCGTCGACTCGCGCGAGACCTACACGAAGATGCTCGAATTCGCGCGCGAATACACGCCGGCGCTGATCGAGCGCATCGCGCACCACACCGGCGAGCGGCCGCTGTTCGACCTGAACGGCGTCGAGGACGAGATCGAGAAGGCGCTCGCGCGGCGCGTCAACCTCAAGTCGGGCGGCTACCTGATCGTCGACCAGACCGAGGCGATGACGACGATCGACGTCAACACGGGCGGCTTCGTCGGCGGCCGCAGCTTCGACGACACGATCTTCAAGACCAACCTGGAGGCGGCGCAGGTCATCGCGCGGCAACTCCGCCTGCGCAACCTGGGCGGCATCATCATCATCGACTTCATCGACATGGAGAATGCCGACCACCGCACCGCCGTGCTGGCCGAGCTCAACCGCGCGCTGGACCGCGACCGGACGCGGCTCACGGTCAACGGCTTCACGCAACTGGGCTTGGTCGAGATGACGCGCAAGCGCACGCGCGAGTCGCTGGCGCACGTGCTGTGCGAGAGCTGCCCCACGTGCCAGGGCCGCGGCGAGCTCAAGACCGCGCAGACGATCTGCTACGAGATCCTGCGGGAGATCCTGCGGGAGGCGCGGCAGTTCAACGCGCGCGAGTTCCGGATCCTCGCCGCGCAGCCGGTCATCGACCTCTTCCTCGACGAGGAGTCGCAGTCGCTCGCGCAGCTCGGCGATTTCATCGGCAAGCCGATCTCGCTGCAGGTCGAGTCAATCTACACGCAGGAGCAGTACGACATCGTGCTGATCTGACGCGCCGGGCGCGGCGCCTGGGCGGGAGTGCCATGGCAATTGCCGGAATGAATCACTTCACCGTGCTGACCGACGACGTTTCCGCAACGGTCGCCTTCTACCGTGACCTGCTGGGACTCACCGAAGGGCCGCGGCCGGCGTTCGGCTTTCCCGGCGCGTGGCTTTATGCCGACGGGGAGGCGATCCTGCACGTGATCGGCGGACGGCCGCGAAGCGAGCTCAGGGCGGGGGTCATCGACCACATGGCGTTTTCCGCGTCCGGCCTCGGCACGACGCTCGCCGCGCTGGCCGCGCGCGGGATCGAGCACACGTGCCGCCAACAGGTCGGCTCCGGCACCTGGCAGGTGTTCTTCCACGATCCGAATGGCGCGAAGGTGGAGCTCGACTTCGCCGCATCGGAAACGGCAACGGCATGAACCGGCGTCGGAGCAACGCATCGGCGAGCGCAGGTTCACGTTTCGGCCCCGGCAGCGGATGAGCTGCCCTGAACGAACTTCGGACAGGTTGCTCCGGTCCCAGCTTCGCCGGGCGCCTCGCCCAGCCGCCGCCGGACTGTCGCGTTGACCGCTGTTACGTCCTCCGCCACGCTCGACCACTTGGTCCTCGCCGCCGCGACGCTCGCCGACGGCATCGATTACTTCGCCGGCGTGACGGGTGTCGCGCCACAGCCGGGCGGCAGGCACGTCGCGATGGGAACGCACAACGCGCTCGTCCGTCTCGGCGAGCGCGTGTACCTCGAGATCATCGCGATCGACCCCGCGGGGACGAAGCCCGCGCGGCCGCGCTGGTTCGGCCTCGACAGCATCGCGCTGCAGGCCGAGTTGACCGAGCGACCGCGGCTCATCCACTGGGTCGCGCGCACGACCGACATCGAAGGGGCGCTCGTGCGCTGTCCGGTGGCGCTCGGCGCCGTGCATCCGATGGCGCGGGGAAACTACCGCTGGCGGATCACGATCCCCGACGACGGCACGTTGCCGTGCAAGGGCATCGTGCCGACGCTGATCCAGTGGGATGTCCCGATGCACCCGGCCGATCTGCTGCCCGCGTCGGGGATCTCCCTCGCGGGTCTCGCGGCGGCGCATCCCGAGCCCGCGCAGATCCGCGACGCGCTCGCCACACTGGGACTCGACGGCGTGCTGCCGGTCACCTACGACCGCGACGCGCGGCTTGCGGCGATGCTGCGCACGCCGCGCGGAATCGTGACGCTCTAAGTTGAGGAAAGGCGCGGCGGCAGTTTCCAGGCAATCACCTGCCGCGTGCCGCACCCGGATCCCAACTCGCGCTACCCCCAATCTCTGTTCAGGCGAGGGCGCCCCGCGCCGCGACCGGCCACAGGCACTCGACGCGCGTGCCGCGCACGCCGACGATCCAGTCGTAGAGATTGACGGTGGGGTCGCAGTGGCCGGGAACGAGCCAGAGACGGTCGCCGATGCTGGGCGGCCGGGCGTCGGCCGCGACGGCGAGCACACCGTGCTCGTCGGAAGCCTTCGCGTAGGTCAGGCCGCGCGCGCCGTAGACGAGCGGCGGTCCGGAGTCGAACGCGAACGCCTTCAATCCGGCATCGACCACCGCGCGCGCGCGCACCGGCGCGCTCATCACCGTCGCCAGCACGAACAGGCTCTGCTCGAAAGCGTGCTGATCCGGCGCGAGCGCGTTCCTCTGATAATCGGCGTCCATGAAGATGTACGAGCCGGGCTGGATCTCCGTGTAGACGCCGCTGTCGCGCTCGTGCTGCCAGGTGCCCGTGCCCGCGCCCGTGACGGTCGGACAGGCGATGCCGCGGGCTTCGATCGCCGCCCTGGTTTCGGCGGCGAGTCCCGACGCGCTCGCAATGGCCGCGCGCCGCGCTTCGGGCGCGCGCAGATGCTGCGCGGCGCCGTGGTACGCGTGGATTCCGCGAAACGCGAGTCCCGGCGTGCTCGCGATCGTCCCGGCGATCGCCGCAGCCGGCGCGCCCGGCGCGGCGCCACAGCGGTTCGCGCCGACGTCGATCTCGACGAACACGCCGATCGAAACGCCGGCAGACCGCGCCGCGGCACCGATCTCGCCGACGTTGCCGGCATCATCGGCGAGCACGGCCACGGTCGCGCGCTTCGCCATCGCCGCGAGCCGCGCGAGCTTTGCGGACCCGACGATCTCGTTGGTGACGAGAACGTCGCGGATCCCGGCGGCGACGAACGCCTCGGCCTCGCCGACCTTCTGGCAGCAGATGCCGACCGCGCCGCGCCCGACCTGGGCGTGCGCGATGTCCGGGCATTTGTGCGACTTCGCGTGCGGGCGCAGCGCGACACCGGCGCCGCGCACGGCGTTCGCCATGAGGTCGAGGTTGCGCTCGAACGCGTCGAGGTCGACGACGAGCGCGGGGGTGTCGATGTCGTCGACGGCTGCGCCGGGATGGGCGGGCGGGCTCTGCATCGCGCGGATCGTAACCCGCGAAGGGCCCGGCGACCAAGCTCGGCGACAATCGGGCGCCAAACCGGGCGCCGGCGACGGCTACTTCGTGGCAGCGCCCTCGAATGCCGCGAGCTGCCCGTAGACGACGTGCGCGATCTTCAGCAGCTGCGTGCGATCGACGCTGCCCGAGATGGCGTAACCGCAGGCATCGTCGATCCAGTAGAACACGCCGACGCCGTTCTCGACCGCGTAGCGGAACGCGGTCTCGCCGGTGCCGGGCGCCTGTTTGCGCACCTGCAGCGACAGTCGCTGCTTGTCGGCGTTCTCGTACATGAAGAGCGCCGTCGGATTCTCGTTGCCGGCGACGAGCCGTCCGCCCACCAGCGAATACCCGACGCTGTTGAGGTCCGGCGCGTGCACCGCGAAGCCGAGCCGCTTGGTGAGCCAGGTCACCAGCCGCTTCTCCTCGCTCGCCCAGACCTCGACCGGCCGGTTGACATCGGCGGCGTAGAGCGCGTGCGCGAACGCCGCCTGCCGCGCGAACGTCGTCGGCGTGCCGGCGCGCTCGATCAGCGCGTCCCGACCGAACCACCCGACGGCGATTCCGACGACCAGCGTGGCGGCCACCGCGAAGGCGGGCGCGAGCCAACGGCGCAAGCCCGCGGCGTGTGAAGCCGGTGCCGTCGCCGCCGCCAGCAGTTGGTCGGGAATCGGTTCGGCGAGGACCGGGTCGAGCGCGTCGCGCAGCGCGAGGTTCTGCGCGCGGATCGCCGCAAGCCGTGCGGCGAGCCCCGTGTCGGAGGCGAGCGCCGCCTCGACGCGGGCGAGGCGGTCCGGCGCAAGCTGGCCGTCGGCGTACGCGTGGACGTCGGCGTCGGGGATCGGCGTGGGATGGGCGGGATTCATCGGGCGGTCCGCAGGGTCACTTGACGACGCGAAGGGCGCTCGCCGGCTCCACGGAGAGCCGCCGCAGCTTGTCCCGCGCACGCGAGAGCCGGGACATCACGGTCCCGATGGGAATCGCCAGCACGTTCGCGATTTCGTCGTAGCGCAGTTCTTCGACGGCCGCGAGCAGCAGAACCTCGCGCTGGTCGGGGGATAGCCGGCCGATCAGCGCGACGAGCTCCAGCAATTCGACGCGATCGAGCTGGTTGGCGCGGACCGGAAGCTGCCATGCCGGATTGCCGGGATCGGCGTCGATGGAGACGTTGGCGGCGTCGCGCCGCGCGAGGGCGAGCTGGTTCACGTGGACGTTGTGCATGATCGTGAACAGCCACGCGCGCAGGTCGCTTCCGCTGCGCCACAGTCGCCGCTTCTCCCACGCCCGCGCGAGCGTGTCCTGGACGAGGTCGTCGGCGCGGACCGCATCGCCCGTCAGCACGCGCGCGTAACGGCGCAGCCGCGGAATCGCGGCGACGAGGTCCGGATGCGGGAGGCCCGGCGCACCGGTGTCGGCGTGCAGTGTCACGAGGTCGGAGGGTCAATCGGGGTCGGACGCGCATTCTCGGCGATTGGCGCGGACACCGCCAGTCCGCCGAAGACGTCGCGCACGCTCCGATGTCCCGGAAGGCGGGCCGCGCGCCCCGAACCGCCGGGGCCCGGCCCGCAGACCTCCTAGGGCTTGGCGACGTGCCAGACGTTGTTGAAGCCGTCCCCGGTCTTGTCGCCGGTCTTCTGGTCCTTGGCCCAGAGGTACAGCGGCTTGCCCTTGTAGGCCCATTGCTTGCTGCCGTCGTCGCGGGTCACGATCGTCCAGTCGCCGGAAGCCTTGGCGTCACCGCCGGCCATGAGCGCCGGCCAATTGGCGGCGCAGGGGCCGTTGCAGGCGCTCTTGCCGTCGGCGTCCTTGTCGAACGTGTAGAGCGTCATGCCGGCCGTGTTGGTCAACATCCCGTCCGCGACCCTCGCGGGGGCTTGCGCCATCGCCGTCGCGGCGTAGGTGGAAACGGCGAGGACGGCAAATGCTGCCAGCGGGGCCCGAAAGGCGCGAATCATTGGAATCTCCCTGAAGTTGTCGGAAACGAAACCGTCAACAGCCGGCGGCGGCCGCGTATTCCACCCGTGTTGCGGCCGGGCGGTAGCGGGAGGACGGGCGCGACTTGCCGCCGGCCGCGGGCGCGCCAGACCCAATCGAAAAAGTAGGGTCAGACTCGACTTTCCGCGACACGCCGTCCCGGTCATCGGCCTTGCAGGAAAGTCGAGTCTGACCCCACTTTCGCCACTTTCGCTACATCAGGAACAGCGTGGCCAGCCCCAGGAAGATGAAGAAACCGCCCGAATCGGTGACCGCCGTGATCAGCACCGACGAGCCCAGCGCCGGATCGCGCCCGATCTTCAGCATCGTGAGCGGGATCAGCACGCCCATCAGCGCGGCGAGCATGAGGTTCAGCGTCATCGCCAGCACCATGACGACGCCCAGCGACGCGTCCTTGTACAGGACCGCCGCGACCAGGCCCATCACGCCGCCCCAGACGAGGCCGTTGACGAGGCTCACCGTGATCTCCTTGCGTATGAGCTGCCGCGCGTTCGCGGCGCTCACCTGGCCCAGCGCGACGGCGCGCACGATCATCGTGATCGTCTGGTTGCCCGAGTTGCCGCCGATGCCGGCGACGATTGGCATAAGCGCGGCAAGGGCGACCAGCTTCTCGATCGACCCCTCGAAGAGGCCGATCACGCGGGACGCGATGAATGCGGTGACGAGGTTGATCGCCAGCCACGCCCAGCGGTTGCGAAACGATGCCCACACGGAGGCGAAGACGTCCTCCTCCTCGCGCAGTCCCGCCTGCGCGAGGAGGTCTTCCTCGGCGCTCTGCCGGACGAAGTCGAGCACCTCGTCCACCGTCACGCGTCCGACCAGCCTGTCGTTGGTGTCGACGACGGGCGCGGACACGAGGTCGTAGCGCTCGAACGCCGACGCCGCTACGTCGGCCTTCTCGTGCTGGCGCAGCTTGACCGCCGGCGGCCGCATGATGGCCTGCACGGTCGTGTCCGGATCGGTGACGATCAGCGTGTTGATCGGCAGCACGCCCAGCAACCGTTCCTCGCGATCGACGACGAATACCTGGTCCGTCTGCGAGGGCAGCTCGTCGAAGCGGCGCAGGTAGCGGAGCACGACCTCGAGCGTGACGTCGGGCCGCACCGTGACGTCCTCGAAGTCCATCAGCGCGCCGACCATGTCTCCGTCGAAGGACATCGCGGCGCGCAGCTGCTCGCGCTCCTCCACGGGCAGGCTCTGGAACACGTCGTCCATCACCTCCTGCGGGAGGTCGGGCGCGAGCTCGGCGATCTCGTCGGTTTCCAGCGTCTCGGTCGCGGCGACGAGCTCCTCGGTGTCCATCGAGGAGATCAGCGACTCGCGGACCGCATCGGAGACCTCGAGCAGGATGTCGCCGTCGCGCGACGCGCGGACGAGGTCCCAGATGTACAGCCGCTCGTCGAGCGGCAGCGCCTCGAGGACGTGCGCGATGTCGGCCGGGTGCAGCCGGTCGAGCTCGTGCTGGAGCGCCGCCTTGCTCTGCTTGTAGACGGCACTTTCGGCGAGCTCCGCCTGCGCTTCCGCCGCCGGATGTCCGACCTGCCCGCGAACCAGCCCTTCGACCAGCCGGTGCTTGCGCAGCAGCCCGGTCACTACGGCAAGCGCATCCTGCACGCTCGCGGGCGCCTCGGGCCGCGCGGACTCGGCGGTTTGCGGGGATTCGGGCATCGTGGCGCAGTCGGGGGACGTCTGCGCAACGGGGCACGCAGGCCGCCCGCATTCTAACCCTGTGGGCGCGCGAGCAATGACGTTGGAGCGAGCCGTCGGCGGATCGCCGGCACGTTGCCGCGGGGTCGCGGCGCCGTTGCCAGCGCCGGAGTCAGGGAATCGCCGCGCCCGGCATGCGCGCGAGGATCGTGGCCGTGCGCCCCGCTAGGTAGGCCGAATCGGGCCGGCGTTCAAACACCCGCGGGCTGGGCGTCATCGCGGCCAGCCGCGCCGCCTGTTCGGCGGAAAGGTGCGCTGCCGACATGCCGAAGTAGCGCTGCGCCGCGGCTTCGGCGCCGAACACGCCGTTTCCCCATTCGATCACGTTGAGATAGAGCTCGAAGATCCGCCGCTTCGGGAGCATAGCCTCGAGCAGCACCGTCACCACCGCCTCCTCGAGCTTCCGCAGGTAGCTCCGCGCGGGCGACAGGAACAGGTTCTTCGCGAGCTGCTGCGTGATGGTCGACCCGCCCGCGACGAGCTCGCCCCTCCGGCGGTTCTTCTCGAGCGCCTTCTGGATGCCGTCCCAGTCGAAGCCGCGGTGCTCGACGAACTTCGCATCCTCGGCCGCGATCATCGCGCGCTTGAGCTGGATCGAGATTCGCGCGTAGGGCACGAAGCGGTACTGCAGCGCGGCGTTGGGGTTCTTCGCGCGGGCTTCGTCCATCCGCTGCGCCATGAACGCGGTCTCCCGCGGGGGCTCGAAACGGTACCACGCGATGTGCGCGGCGATCCAGGCGAGCCACAGCAGCGCGAGGACGACGAGCGCCGCGAGCGCCAGCAGCAGGGCACGACGCAGCGACGCGAGCGGGCCCGCGCGGGCGGAACGACCGTTCATCGCCTGGTTACCCTACTCGCTGCGCAGCTCGTCGCCCTTGGTGAACATCCACGTCCGGGTGATGTGGAGGATGTCGGTGTCCTGCTTGATTTCCGGCGGGAACGGTGCGAACGGGGCCGACATCTCGACGATCTTCACGGCGGCTGCGTCGAGCACGCGCTGCCCCGACGACCTGTTGATCTCGACGCCCTCGACGCTGCCGTCGCTTCGGATCGACACCGTGAGGAGCAGGCTGCCGTAGAGCTTCAGCGCTCGCGCGGCCTCCGGATAGTTGAGGTTGCCCACACGCTCGATCTTTGCGCGCCAGTCCTCGACGTAGCGGGCGAGCCGGTACTCCTCGGCCCGCGCACCGACGTAGCGGCGCTTGGGCCGCTGCTGGTACATCTCGATTTCCTTCGCGATCCGCGCCTCCATCCGCATCGCCTCCAGCGTGCGCTGCATCAGCTCGTTCGCCGTCGGCGCCACCACCGGCTCGGGGACCTCGACCGGTTTCGGCATCGCGGGCGCGGCCGGCGCGCTGTTGATGCGCGTCATCAATTCCTTCGCGTCGTGCTCGAGCGCGTCGATCCGCTGCGCCGCCACCGCGATCTCCGCGCTCTGATTTGCCTTCGGCAGCACGGGCAGCGGCGTCTTCGCCTGCCGGCTGGCGTCGGTGTTGCCGCCGCCGTCGAGGTTCGCCTGCGCCAGGATGTCGGCCTTGACCGGCTTCGACTTGGATTTCGCGTTGACCAGCGCGATCTCGAGCGGCGGGCCGCGGTCCTGCAGCTTCGAGAGATCGAACGGCTGGAATCGGATCGCGAGCAGCGTCGCGTGAAACGCGATCGAAGCACCGAGCGTGTAGGCGAGGAGGCGACCCGCGCCCGTGTCGGCGGCGAAACCGGGGAACCCGCCCGCCGCGGAAGGCGGCACGGCCTGCGGGGGCGCGCGCGCCGGCGTCGCCCCCGATCCGGGGGGCGCTGGCGCGGGCGAAAGTATCCGATGCGTGGCGGGTTGGCGCGTCAAGAGTGCGCAGCGCGTGAAAGATACAGTCTAGCGCAGCTGCGGTGAAAGGGGGTCGGGTGGAGCCGCAATCGAGTCGCGGCAGGTCATCCGCGGGCGTGGCGAGGCGCGCAGTGGCGCGTCATGAGGGGTTCGGGGCAAGTCATAGTCGAATGAGCGGTGGATTTGCCCCGACCCCTTCACGCCGATTACGCCTGTCATGCCCATCACGCCGAATCGCCGCACTCGCCGGCATAGCGGCACTCGAGCGTTGCCGCGAGCAGGTCGATCCGACCGATGGCGATGCGCAGCCGCGTGTCCGGCGCGAGCGCAGGCAGGTCCGGGAGACGGACGACCAGCGGCAGACGCTCGAAGCGGACGAGGTTCTCGCGGATCACGCCCGCCGTCGTCTCCTCCACATTCTCCTGCAGGAGCCAGCGCAGGCACCAGTAGTGCTCCATCCGGTCCTGGAACTCCGCATAGCCCGAGTACGTCGCCTCGAAGTCGGTGAGGGCCGCGTAAAGCTCGGCGTCGTTCTCTGCGTACGGCGGCTTCGCCCCCGCGAGCAACGCGAGCAGCTGGCGTTGGTTGACGAGGTCGCTGTAGCGGCGCAGCGGCGAGCTCGACCACAGATAGTGCGCGAGCCCGAGGCCCTGGTGCTCCCCGGGCCGCGTGCTCATCTTCACCTTGCCGTTGGACTGCGTACGGTACAGCCCGGCGACCTTCGCGTCGGCGAGCTGCTTGCCCCAGCTGCTGTTGACGAAGATCATCAGCTCCGAGACGACCTTGTCGAGGGGGCTTCCGCGCGGTCGCGGCACGATGCGCACGCAGCCCGCCTCGCCACTCCCGGCCGGCGTGTCCCAATCGACGTAGAAGCTGTAGTCGATGCGGGCGAAATCGGCCTTGCCCCGCGCCAAAGAAAGCACCTGGGCGAACTTCCAGAGCACGCGCAGCTCGGGGCTCCACGGCGGGCCCGACGGCGCCGGAAGGTCGCCGGCGAACGCCTCGCTCACGGCGTCGAGCCGCAGATTCGCCACCACCGGCACGCGGTTGACACGCGTCTCGTGCCGGACGAGCGCGCCGCTCGGCGCGACCTCGGCGTACAGAGAAAGGGCCGGCGCCGAGCGCCCTTCCGCCAACGTGAAGGCGTCGACCACTTCGTCGGGCAGCATCGTGAGCTTGCGGCCCGGCATGTAGACGGTGGACAGCCGTGCGCGCGCGATCCCGTCGAGCGGCGCGCCGCGGGGAATCCCGAGCGCGGGCGCCGCGATGTGGACGCCGACCTCGTAGTTCCCGTTCGGCAGCTCGCGGACGGAGAAAGCGTCGTCGATCTCGGTCGTCGTGTGGTCGTCGACCGAGAACGCGCGGACCTCAGCCAGTGGCAGCTCGGGGAGCGGCGGCAGCGTTCCCCATGCCGGGAACGCAGTGCCCCGCGGGAAAGCCTGCGCGAGAAAGGCGTTGAAGTGGTAGTCGTGCGACGACGGGATCGCCCCGCATTCGGCGAGCAGCGTCACCGGATTCGTCTTCAGCGCATCGCAGGCGGCGTTGAGCGCCTTCCATTCGAGCGCATTCTTCTCCGGCTTGTAGAGCAGCATCGGGAGCACCGCGCGCAGCGCCTCCGGCAGCCGGTGCGCGCGCAGTTCGTCCTGCCACGCGGCCATCTGCTCGCCTTCGCGCTTCCTGCGCTCGACCGAGGCGAGCGCGGCCTTGAGTGCGTCGGGCGGAGCCTTCCGGTAGCGTCCCTTGCCGCGCTTGTAGAAGTACATCGGCGCCGCCGCCAGCGCGAGGGCGACGCCCGCCGCCTCCGCGGGCGCCGGCGGATGGCCGAAGTACTCCCGCGCAAGCTCCGCAAAGCCGAATTCCTCGTCGCCGGAGACTTCCCAGAGAAAATTCGGGTCGAGCTCGAGGGCGAGCTTCTGCGCGTCGGCATTGAGCGCCGCCGGCGACGGCGCGGCGAAGCGCAGCAGGACCGCCGCCGCCTTGATCTTCAGGCGCTTGCCGGACGCGGCCTCGACCTGCAGCGACGTGTCGTTGTCGGCGAGGACCGTCCCGGCCTTCAGCTGGCCGTCATCCTCGAAGAAGACGTGCATGGGATCCGGAGGCGGGCGCGGCCGCGTGCCGGCCGCTCGAGGGGCGCATTATAGCGCCCGAAGGGGCCTGGCCCCTTTCGCGCGTGGACCCGCGGGGCTGTCGGGCTCAGTGTCCGCGGCACGCGCGCCGCAGGATCTCGTGAACGGCCCTGAGGTCGGCGATCGGCATCTGCCCCGGGGCGGAGCTTCCCTCGCCGACCGCGAAACTGAGCGCGGAGCCGAATACGCCGCCGATCATCCGGGTCACGGCCCCGAGCGGGCCCATCGACATGCTGATCAGCGGAATGCGCGCCTTCGCGTCGGCCTCGACCGTAGCCGCGAGCAGCGTGAGCACATCGGCTCGATCGCGCGGCATCACCGCGACCTTGGCGACGTCGCCGCCCAGTCGCTCGGCCTCCAGGAAGCGATCGACCAGGACGGCATGGCCCGGTGTGCGGTCGAAGTCGTGATACGAAAGGATGAGCCGCGTGCCCTGCGCGTGTGCCGCGTCCCGGACGCGGCGCACATGGTCGGCATCGTTGTCCATCTCGAAGTCGAGGAAATCGACGAACCGGCTCGCACCGACGGCGTCGTAGAGCCGGACGACGTCCTCGTCGCCGATGGCGGTCGGCTCGCCGCCTTCCCTGATCGAGCGGCAAGTGAAGATGATCGGGACCTCTCCGGCAGCTTCGCGCAGCGCCCGTGCCAGGTCCAGCACGACGGCGACATCGCCGACGGCGTCGAGGAAATCGACGCGCCACTCGACGACGTCGGGACTCTTGCCAAGCACCGTCGCGGCCTCCGCGAGCACGCGCTTCCCCGTCCGCCCGACGAGCGGCGCGCAGATCAGCGGTGTCCCGCCGCCGAGCGTGCGCCCGCGGATGTCGATGACCCTGGTCTCGTTCATGGCGTGCCTCGTCCCACGCCGCGATTGTCGCACCCCGGCCCACCGCGCGTGGCCCCGCGCTCGCGTGCAAGCTCGCCCCGGCGCATCTCAGGCTGCCGGCGCCGCGGCGGGGGCAGCGGCTCCCGCGCGCCGCACCGCCCCGCCCAGGAACAGGCGATTGAGGTCGGGATCGCCGAGCAGTTCGATCGCCGGCCGGTCGAGGGCGAGGCGCCCCATCTCGAGGACCAGCGCCCGGTTCGCGTACTTGAGCGCGGTGCGCACGTTCTGCTCGACCATCAGCACCGTGGTGCCGCCGTCGGCGAGCTTGCGCAGCAGCGTCATCACTTCCTGCACGAGCTTCGGCGACAGCCCGATCGACGGCTCGTCGATCAGCAGCACCCGCGGACGCAGCAGCAGCGCACGCCCGACCTCGAGCTGCTTCTGCTCGCCGCCCGACAGGGTCGACGCCTGGTTGTCGATGCGCTCCCTGATCCGCGGGAACCGCTCGAGTACCTCCTCGATGCGCGCCGCGAGCAGGCCGCGCGGCAGCGTGATGCCGCCGAGTTCGAGGTTGTGCCGCACCGACAGCGAGCCGAAGAGGTTGCGCCCCTGCGGCACGAACGCGATGCCTTCGGCCAGGAGCGCGCTTGGCGGCGTCCCGTTGATGCGCCTGCCCTCGAAGCGCACCTCGCCCGAACGCGGGACGAGCAGTCCGAAGAGCGTCCTCAGCACGGTGGACTTCCCCGCGCCGTTCGGGCCGATCAGCAGCGTGATCTCCCCCTTGCGCGCGTCGAGCGTCGTCCCGTCGAGGATCGTGAGGCTGGGCGCGTACCCCGCGACGACTGCGTCGAACTCGATGATCTTTTCCATGATGGCCGCGGGACCCGCCTCAGTTGCCGAGGTAGGCCTCGAGGACCTTCCGATTCGCCTGCACGTCCTGCGGCGGACCTTCCGCCAGTACCTTGCCCTCGACCATGCAGATCACGTGCGGGCAGAGCTTCATGATGAAGTCCATGTTGTGCTCGATGACGACGAAGCTGCCGCCCTGCGTACGGTTGAGCTCGGCCAGCATCTCGTGGAGCTCTTCGACGAGGCTCGGGTTCACGCCGGCGCAGGGCTCGTCGAGCAGCACCAGCCGCGGGGCCGGCATGAAGGCCATCGCGATGTCGATCAGCTTCTGCTGGCCGTACGACAGGCTGCCGGCGGGCAGCCGCGCAACATGTTGAAGCCGGAAGTGCTCGATCATCTCGTCGGCATGGTGCCCAAGGCCCGCGTCCGGCCGCGCGAACAGGCGCGAAGGCAGCGTGCCCTTGAATTCCTGCGCGGCGACGATGAGGTTGTCGCGGACCGAGAGCTTGCCGAACACCTGCAGCGTCTGGAAAGTCCGCCCGATGCCCCTGCGCGCGAGTTCGAGCGGCGGCATGCCGGTGATGTCCTCACCGCAAAACTCCACGCTCCCTGCGGACGGCCGGATCTGGCCGAGGATGCTGTTGAATAGCGTCGTCTTGCCCGAGCCGTTGGGCCCGATCACACCGACGATCTCGCCCGGCCCCACCGCCAGCGAGACGCCGTCGACTGCCCGGATCGCGCCGAAATGCTTGCGGACGTCCTTGACTTCGAGGAACGAGGGGCGCGTCGTCATCTGGCGCCCCTCTGGCGCCTGAGCCGTTCGGGGAGCGAGAGCAATCCGCCCGGCAGCCACACCATCAGCAGCACGACGGCGACGCCGAAAACCGCGAGATACCACGTCTGCATGAACTTGAGCCACGGCGCGCTCGAGCCGCGCAGCAACTCGGGCAGCAACACGATAATCGCGGTGCCCAGCACCGGACCGAAGAACCGGCCGGACCCGCCCACGATCACTGCCAGCAGCATCGTCAGCGACGTCGAGAAGTGGAACGGCCCGGGCTCGATGAACTCGACCAGCGACGCGAAGTAGACGCCGCCGACGCCCGCGCACGCCGCGCCGATGGCGAACGCAAGCAGCGTGTAGGCGGTGATGTTGACGCCGAGGCTCTCGGCGCGGATCGGGTTGTCGCGCAGCGCGGCGAACGCCCGCCCCCAGGGCGAGCGCAGCAGCCACCAGAGGCACAGCGCGAGCAGCGCCAGCGAGCCCAGCGTGAAGCGGAAGTACGCGAGGTGCCCGGACAGGTCGACGTCGAAGAGCGACGGCCGGGGGATGGCCGAAATGCCGTACGTGCCGCCAGTGAGCTTCTCCTCGTTGCGCATGATCAGCGAGATGAGGACGTTGAACCCCAGCGTGGCGAAGGCGAGATAATGGTGCTGGACGCGCAGCGCCGGAAATCCCAGCGCGAGGCCGAGGACGAAGCACGCCAGCGCCGCGATCGGCAGCACGACGAGGAACGGCCAGCCGAGCTTGAGCAGGATCGCCGCGTGGTAGGCGCCGATACCGAAGAACGCCGCCTGGCCGAGCGACATCTGCCCCGCGTAGCCGACCGTCAGGTTCAGGCCGAAGGTGGCCATCAGGAAGACGCAGTAGAGCGTGAGCAGGTACACGTCGCTGCGCTTCATGAAAGCTGCGGCTACGGCCGCCGCCGCGAGCACGGCGACGACGGCGACAGCTCTCATACCTTGCGCTCCTCGGCCGTGCCGAGCAGGCCCTCGGGGCGGAACAGGATCACCACCAGGAACAGCATCAGCGCGACGCCCTCCTTGTAGGCGGGTGAGACGTAGAAGCCGACGACGTTCTCGAGTACCCCGATCAGCACGCCGCCGAGCAGCGCGCCGCGGATCTGGTTGAAGCCGCCGATGATCGCCGCGAAGAACGCCTTCTGCCCGATCGAGTCCCCCATGTCGAACTTGGCGAGATACGTGGGCGTGACGAGCAGCGCAGCGACCGAAGCCAGCACGGCGTTGATCAGGAACGTGTACAGCACCATCCGCTTGACGTCGATCCCCAGCACGCGCGCTGCCTCGGTGTTCTGCGCGACCGCCTGCATCGCGCGGCCCGTGACCGTGCGCGTGACGAACGCCTGCAGCGCGATCACGATCAGCCCGGCGATCAGCAACGTGCCGACGTCCGCCCAGGACACCGCGATGCCGGCGAGCGAGAACTGGCCGGCCGGGAAAGGGCTGCCGAACTGGTGCGCCTCGGCGCTGTAGCCCGCCCGGACGAGCGTCTTCAGCCCGATGGAAAGGCCGAGCGTCGCGATGACAAGCGGGATCACGCCGTGGCGGCGCAGCGGGTCGACGATCGCACGCTTGAAGCCCCAGCCGAGCGCGAGCATCGCCACCGCGCACGTCACGAGCAGCGCGAGCCAGAGCGGCGCGCCGGCCGTCACGCAGAACAGCATCGCGAACGCCGGCAGCATCACAAACTCGCCCTGCGCGAAGTTGATGGTGCCCGACGCCTGCCAGAGCAGCGTGAAGCCGAGCGCCGCCAGCGCGTAGATCGCGCCCGTCGCGATGCCGGATACCACCAGCTGGATCAGTTCGACCACTGCGCTTCTTCCGCCCCCGGCGACGACATCGTGCGGGAGTCCTCGCCGCGCGCCGCGCGCGGCACGCCGCGGCGCGTGTGGTCGGCCGCTGCGCACTGGATTAAACTGCTGCCGCCCGACCGGGTGGCAGCCCGATCGCCGAGCCGATCCTTCCGGAGCACACAATGCAGATGCAGCCCATCCTCGGCCACGACGACGTGCTGGCGGCGGTCGACGCGATTCGCGCCGAGCTCGCGCGGCGCGGGCGGACCGCGGTCGTCGCCGTCGCGGACGCGCACGGCGAGCTCGTGGCGTTGCTGCGCCTGGACGGCGCGCCGCTCAGCTCCATCGCGGTCGCCACCAACAAGGCGTTCACGGCGGCGCGGCTGCGCCGGCCGACCCGTGATGTCGGGGCACGGATCCGCGAGCGCGGCACCGACATCGCCTTCTACGGGGACCCTCGCTATCTGGGCTTCGGCGGCGGCCTGCCGATCGAGATCGACGGCGTCGTCGTCGGGGCCGTCGCGGTGAGCGGCCTCTCCGACGACGAGGACGAGGCGCTGGCGGCAATGGGCATCGCGGTCATCGTCGGCGCTGCCGGCCGCCACGCTTAGTTTTGGCGTCGCAAACGCCTGCGGAAAGGGCGAGCTAGAGCGCAATGCCCATGCCTCCGTCGACGACGATCTGCTGTCCGGTGATGTAGGCGGCGGCCGGCGAGGCCAGGAACACGGCTACGCCCGCGAGGTCGCGCGGCTTTCCCCAGCGGCGCAACGGGGTGCGGCCGACGATGCGGGCGACGGCGGCAGGGTCCTTGCGCAGGCCGGCGCTCAGGTCGGTCTCGAAGTAGCCGGGCGCGATCGCGTTGCACGTGATGCCGTGCTCGCCCAGCTCGGCCGCGAGCGAGCGCGTCAGGCCGGCGAGCCCCGCCTTCGACGCAGCGTACGCGTGGATCGTCGCCCGGCCCATCAGTCCGGTGAGCGAGGACGTGAAGATGATGCGTCCCCGCCGCCGCGGCAGCATCACCATCGCCGCGTGCTGCGCGAGCACGAAGCAGGCGTCGAGATTCGTCGCCATGACGCGGCGCCAGTCCTCGATGCGCCACTCGCCGAGCGGGCGGGCATGATGGATGCCGGCGTTGGCGATCAGGATGTCGAGCGCGCCGTGCGCGTGCGCGACGTGGTCGATCGCAGCGCACGCCGCGGCGCCGTCCGTCACGTCGAAGGGCGCGATCGCCGCCGCCAGTCCGCGGGCGCGCAGCTCGCCGGCGCGCGCCTCGAGCGTCGCCGCGTCGCGGCCGTTCAGCACGACCATCGCGCCGGCCTCGGCCAATCCCTCGGCCATCGCGTGCCCCAGGCCGCGCGATGCGCCGGTGACGAGCGCGACGTTGCCGGCGAGGGAGAAGAGCGGGTTCGTCATCGTTCGTAGGCTCCCGTGAGTAGGCGGCCGCGATCGCACGCGCCGGGTCACGCGCGGAACGCCGGCCGCAAGCGCGCGGGGTCGGCGGGCGGCCGCTACTTCGCCGAGGCCGGCGGCAGCACCGCGAACACGACCTGCTTGCCGTTCTCAACCCGGGTCATGAAGCTCTCCCGGTCGAGGTCGCCGTTCTTGTCGAAGCTCACGTCCATCAGCACGCCGGGATTCTCCTTGGCGGTGATCTTCGCGCCGTGCATCGCCGCGGCAAAGGCCTTGCGGTCGAACTTGCCGACCTTCTCCGTGATCGCTTTGATGATGTAGACGGCAGTGTAACCCTTGAGCCCGTTGTGGTCGGCCTTGTGCTTCCACTCCTTCTGGAACTTCTCGTCGAATGCCTTGATCGTCGGCAGCGGCGCGTCGGCGGACAGACCCACGTGCCCGATCACCCCGTTGGCGGCCTCGCCGGCGTTCTCGATCACCTTCTGCCCAGTGATCGTCGTCTCGCCGACGATCGGCTTGTCGTACCCCTGCTTGCGCAGCTCGCGCAGCACGCGCGCCGACTCGTCCTCGTTGAGGTAGACGAACAGCGCGTCGGCGTTGACCTGCTTGGCCTTGAGCACCGGGCCCGAGAAGTCGACCTGGCCCGGGTCGGTCGAGATGTCGGCGGCCACCCTGATGCCCTGCGCGTCCAGCGCCTTCGTCATCACGTCGCGCCCCCCCTTGCCGAAGTCGTTGTTGATCCACATCAGCGCCACGGTCTTCGCCTTGACCGTGTCCTTCAGGTAGCGCGCGACCTTCGGCATCGCCGTCGCCTGCGTGAACGACGTGCGGAAGATGTACGGGTTGCCCTGTTCCGTGATCCCTGCCGCCTCGCCGCCGGTGAAGTTCGGCACCTCGGCGCGCCGCGTCTCGGCCATGCTGACCATGATCGAGCCGGAGAAGACCGGCCCCAGCACGACGTAGGCGTCCTGGTCGACCGCCTGCTGCGCGAGCGCCTTGGCGATCTGCGGCGAGGACTGCGTGTCGCTGCTCGTGTAGTCGATCCTGCGGCCGAGGATACCGGCGGCGGCGTTGATCTCCTTGACGGCCAGCTTCGCTCCTTCGTCGAAGTTGGTACCGGATGTCGCGCCGCCGCCGGAAAGCTCGACCAGGCCGAAGATCTTGACGGGCCCCGTCTGCGCCGACGCGACCATCGGCGCGCAAAGCAGCGCACCGAGCACGAGCAGCCGTTTGCATGCGTCTTTCATCTGCACCTCCGTATCGTTGGCAAAAGTGTTCCGGCGGTTCGACGCGATCGCTACGCGTCGGCCGGCTTCAGTGGCCTCGTGCCGCTCCGGATCGCGATTGTGCGCGGAAGGGCTGCCCCCGGGCAATCCTCGAAGGCGTGCCCTGTCGTCACATCCGCCGGGCGGCGGGCACCCTCCACGGGCGTCATGCCAGCGGCACCTTCAGCCGCGCGATGACTGCGGACGTGTCCGGACGCACCCCGCGCCACCACAGGAACGCCTCGGCAGCCTGCTCGACGAGCATCCCCACGCCGTCGGCGAGGCACCCTGCGCCAGCATCGCGCGCGAGGCGTAGGAACGGCGTCAGACCCTTGCCGTAGACGAGATCGTAGGCAAGCGACCCCGGCGCGAACACGGCCCGCGGTACCGGCGACGGCTCGCCGCGCATGCTCGTCGACGTCGCGTTGATGACCACCTCGTACGCGTCGTCGCCGATGTCCGCATACCCCCCTGTCACGAGGTTGCCCAGGTCGGCGAACTGCTCACCGAGCGTCTTAGCCTTCGCGACCGTCCGGTTCGCAAGCGTCAAGAGCGCAGGCCTGCGTTCCAGGATCGGCTGCAGCACGCCGCGCGCGGCGCCGCCCGCGCCCAGCAGGAGGACGCGCCTGCCCGCGAGCGGGTATCCGCAGTTGCGCTCGATGTCGCCGACGAGGCCGATCCCGTCGAAGTTCTCGGCGTATATCCGGTCGCCCTCGAACTTCAGCGCGTTGACCGCGCCCGCACGGCGCGCGCGCTGCGAGAGATCCGTGGCGAGCGCATACGCCTCGAGCTTGAACGGCATCGTTACGCTCAAGCCGCGCCCGCCGTGCGCGCGGAACTCCGCGAGGGCCGCGGCGAAGCCGTCGACCGGCGCCTCGATCGCCTCATAGGTGAGATCCTGTGCGGTCGCCCGCGCGAACATGCCGTGAATGAGCGGCGACTTCGAATGGCTCACGGGATTCCCGAAGACGGCGTAGCGGTCGGTCATGTCGTTTCCTCGAGGTCGGGCGACGGAAGGGCGCGTCAGCGGGGCAGCTTCGCCACCGCCCGAAGCTCGTCGGGCGTGGCCGTGCCGTAGCCGAAAAACTCCAGGTACGCAGGGATCATCTCGAACAGCATGTCGGTGCCGACCTGGAAGCGGCAACCCCGCTGCCGCGCCGCCTGCAGCAAAGGCGTCATTTCCTGCTTCATGACGACCTCCCCGACGAATGTCGCGGGCGTCAGCCGGGACACGTCAAACGGCAGTGGATCGCCGGCGTTCATCCCCAACGGCGTCGCGTTCACCACCAGGTCGTGGCCGGCGGGATCGTTGGCACCGGTGCGGACATGCACGCGCGGAAAACATTCGCGCAGCCGCGCCGCGAGACCTTCCGCGCGCGCCGCGTCGATGTCGAATATCGTCGCCGACGCGATCCCTTCCCCGGCGAGCGATGCGGCAATCGCCGACCCGACGCCCCCCGCCCCGACCACGAGGCAGGACGCCCCTTCGAGCGCCAGGCCCTTGCGCCTCAGCCCGCGGGCGAAGCCTGCCCCGTCGAAATTGTCGCCGCGCAGCGTTCCGTCGGGCCGCCGCAGGATGGCGTTGCAGGCTCCGGCGACTCTGACCGCCGTGCTCGCCTCGTCGAGCATGGCGACCGTCGCGACCTTGTGCGGCATCGTGACCAGTGCACCGCGAACGTTCTTCACCCTGAACAGGGCTCTCAGCGTCGTCGGGTAGTCGGCCGCCGTGACGGCCATCGGCACGACAACCGCGTTGATCCCCCTTTCCTCGAACCAGGGGTTGTAGACGAGCGGCGCCTTGAACGTCTCTGTCGGATAGCCGATATGTGCAATCAGGGCAGTGCTGCCGTCGATCATGGGTGACACGGTGCGGTGCTCACGGTTGCCGGCAATGGCGCGACCCGCATCCTGAACGCGGCACCGCGGCTGCGCCCGAGCTCGGGTTGCGAGCCCGCCTGCGGGCCGGGGGCATGCCGCTCGTCGCATTGCACGGATCCAGCCCGCAATACTACCGGTTCGGCGTCTGCAACGACCACTATTGGCATATGCGTCCGGCATCCGCCGAGATCCGGGGGCAGCAAACGGCCGATTGTCCCCCTGCGCGTCGGGATGCCACGCGCGCTACCCCGTTCCGGCGGCGAGCACCGCGCCGCGGTCTGCGCACATTGCGATGCAGCGTAGAATGCACGGCTTTCCCAGGGAGCGAAGGCGATGGCGATGGATTACCGAAGGCTCGGCGCATCCGGCGTCGAGGTCTCCCCGATCTGCCTCGGCACGATGATGTTCGGCGATGTCACCGACGCACGGGAAGCGCAGCGGATAGTCGATGCCGCCTTCGATGCCGGCGTCAATTTCATCGACACCGCCGACGTGTACAGGAAGGGCGCGTCGGAAGAGATCGTCGGCGGAGCGATCAAGGCCAACCGGCGCAGATGGATCCTCGCGACCAAGGTCGGCAACGCGATGACGGCGGCGCCGCACGACGGCGGCCTGTCGCGCCGGTGGATGCTGCAGGCCTGCGACGACAGCCTCACGCGCCTCGCCACCGATTACATCGACGTCTACTACCTGCACAAGGACGATCGGGACACGCCGGTCGCGGAGACGGTGGGCGCCGTCGGCGATCTGATCCGCAGCGGCAAGATCCGCTATTTCGGCCTCTCGAACTACCGCGGCTGGCGGATCGCCGAGGTCGTGAGCGAGTGCGAGGCGCAGGGCGTGCCGCTGCCGGTCGTCTGCCAGCCGTATTACAACCTGCTCAACCGGATGCCGGAGGTCGAGATCCTGCCGGCGTGCGACTACTACGGGCTCGGCGTCGCGTCCTATTCACCGATCGCGCGCGGCGTGCTCACCGGCAAGTACCGGCCCGGCGTGGTGCCGGAGAATTCACGCGGAGCGCGCAAGGACAAGCGGATGATGGAAACCGAATTCCGCGAGGAGTCCTTCGCGATCGCGCAGACGCTGAAGGTGCACGCGGAGAAGACCGGCCGCACGCCGATACAGTTCGCGCTCGCGTGGCTGTGGGCGAACGGCATTGTGACGTCGGTGATCGCCGGCCCGCGCACGCTCGCGCAATGGCAGGATTATCTCGGCGCGATCGGCACCCCGTGGAGCGCCGAGGACGAGGCGCTCGTCGATTCGCTGGTGGCGCCCGGCCATCCGTCGACGCCCGGCTACAGCGATCCGCAGTATCCGTTCCATGGGCGCATCGTCGACTGACCGTTCTGCGCCGCTCCGAACGGGCACGACGTCACGCCATCCGCTCGCCGGCCGTCACCGCGAACGGCAGCCGGTTCTCGGGCAGCGACAGCGGGCACGACCACCGGTCGTCATACGCGCACGACGGGTTGTACGCAAAATTGAAGTCGAGCACGATGTCGGCGCCGGAGATCCCGAGGTCGGCGCCCTTGATCGTGTCGTAGAGGTAGCGGCCGCCGCCGTATGTGTCGCTGCCGCTCGACACGTCGGAGAACGGCAGCCACAGCCCGCCGCCATACCCCTCGAGCCAGTACATCGCGAGCGCGCACGCG